>Ga0209024_1000358_pt1 | contig 84741 bp, 77 predicted proteins | sample AutmiccommunBRH5_FD_187380 | JGI IMG/M metagenome (GOLD analysis project Ga0209024, IMG submission 187380) | Deep subsurface microbial communities from Mt. Terri, Switzerland - Autotrophic microbial communities BRH/5 (SPAdes) (version 2) | ecosystem: Environmental > Aquatic > Deep subsurface >...
CCGGGTACGCCTTGCCAATCTCTCCCGTATTGCCGATCAACGGCCACAGCGAGGTCAGCACACCCGCACCCATCGCTCCCTGCGCCGTCTTCTCCAGAAAAAATCGCCGGCTGTAGTCAAAATCGTATTTCTTGATATACATCTTAGGTTACCTCCTGTTGTGTCTATACGGCAGTCATCGGCCCGGTTCTCTAACCTCCTGGTGACGGCGGGATAAACCGGAGTTTTCCGCAGCCATCAGTTGCTATGGCGGTCCCTACAGCAATGGCTTCACGCTGTTTCGACAGTCGCCATGCGCAAAGTACCGTACCCAATTGCAAACCGGGCAATCGATACGCGGAGTCGAACCTTCTCTTAATTATTTGATACGAACGATGAGGCCGGAGTGGCCAACCATGAAAACCCCCGATTCGGAGAGACCCAGGGATTGGTACCAACGGTAACTGATATCGCCCGCTTGGTTGGCAGCCCAGGTATTGCCGCCGTCGCTGCTTTGCAACAGCGTGCGAATGCCAGTGACATGTACCACGCCATCCCGGTCAACCAGCACATCGAGCAGGTTTGCCTCAGAGCCTGCGTCCTGCCGGCTCCAGGTCTGTCCGCCGTCACCGGTCTTCAGTATGAGACCGTTCTGGCCCACGGCATAACCGACATCACCGCTCAGATCGAGGGCGAACAGCGAGGCATCGCCACGGTGTACCATCTCCCAGGTTTCGCCACCGTCGACCGAACGCAACACCATGGCAAACTCGCCGACGATGGTGATCACCCCCGCTTCGGAGACCGCCACGTCATAGAGATGAGGTTCCAGGAAATCGTTGAGCAGGGTCTCCCAATCGAACGACAGCGGCTCCCAGGAGCGGCCGCCATCGCTGGACCTCAGTACTGTGCCGAAACCGCCCACGACCACGGCCAGACCACTGCGGTTGGCGCTGACATCCAGCAGCCTGGCATCGCTGCCCGAATCCACTTGCTGCCACTCACCGTCACTCTTGCGATGGATTGCACCGCCCTGCCCGACCGCCAGCACCGTATCTGCGCCACAGTACAGGCCCAGAATCGCCTCTGGCCCCAGCGATCCCTGGGGCTGCCAGTTTTCGCCCTGGTCGTCGCTGGTGAAGATGGTTCCCGCAATACCGGCCGCAAAGCCCGTGGTGCCGCTGAAACAGATATCGTAGAGAGCATCGTGCGCGATGCCCTGGTAACGCACGGAAAAGTTCTCTTCCGCCGTAGCAGCAGCACCTGCGAGAAGACCAGCGGCGAGGCACAAGGCTCGAAGAGAGCGCTTTGATCTCTGCATCATGATCAGCTACCCAGTCTGCGGATGGCCTGGATGGTGAGATACTTGTCATAGGCGTCCAGCGACTGCAGCTCTTCCGGGTGCGCCCTGCCAATCTCTCCCGTTTTGCCGATCAACGGCCACAGTGAGGTCGGCACACCCGCATCCGTCGCGCCCTGTGCCGTGTTCTCCAGAAAAAATCGCCGACTGTAGTCAAAATCGTAGTTCTTGATATACATCTTCACTTGCCCCCTGTTAACCCCGTTCTGCTGTCTGCCCGCCGCAATCACGAATAAGCTTCGTCCCCCGAGACGTAGTCTTCCAGATTGATACCTTCGCCAACCAGCAGCTTGTCCGAAGCCACGAATTTCGGTTTGATCAACCACACCAGCAGGGGCACCAGCACCAGGGCCACGATCATGTTGATCAACATCACCATCACCAACAGCAGGCCCATATCGGCCAGGAACTTCAATTCGGACAGGAAATACCACGGCAGGATCGCCAGCAGCACGATGGTCGCGGTAAAAAAGATAGCCTTACCGGTTGTCGCTACCGAAGCATAGATAGCCATGCCGTAATCCTTGTGACCCTGATATTCCTCGCAGATCCGGCTCAGTAGATAGATGCCGTAGTCGATGCCCACCCCGATGCCGATCGCCGCAATCGGTAATGTATTCACGTCCAGGCCGATACCCATATAAACCATTACCGTCGCGAGGAAAGCGTTGGAGATGTTCACAGGTAGCAGCAGCACGACCCCAGCCACCAGGGATCGGTAAGCGATTGCTGCCGCAATCAGGATGGCAACATTCAACAGCGCAAGGATCACATACTGATAGTTATCGACGGTGTCGTTGATCGACTGTTGCAGGGCGATGGTGCCCGAACCCAGCCGGATCAGGAATTTCTCTTGGTCGATACCGATTTCGTCGAGCGCCTCGCGCACCTGCTTGAGCGCAACGTCCACGGTCTCTTGCTTGTTGTCCTTGTACCAGAGCGATACCGTGCCGTTTTGCTGAACGAAATCCGAGACATGGGAAAACGCCTTGGGACTGCTGCCGAACAGCACCGCTCCGGCGGCGGCTTCCACCGCCTGTTGATTGGGGTCGAGCGGCGCCCACTTGGGATTGCCGCCGCTGAACAACCGGTTGGCTTCCGGCAGGTAGTCGGCGAAAGACAGGGTCGCCTCTGGCGGGTCTTCCGAAAGTTCGATCGCACGCTGTAGTTCAGTCATGGTGAAGATGGTATTGGCCTGGCGTAACAGCCGCGACTGCTCCTCTTCCTTGACCTCGAAGATGATTTCCAGGGTGTTCAGCCCGGGGAAGTGGCTGTTGATCTTGCTGACCGCGACATTGTAGTCGGAGTCCTCCCAGAGCAGATTGCTGCCTTCCACCGGATTGCCGATCTTGATCTGCAGCATCTTGTAGACACTGAACCCGACCAGCACCACGGCGACCACCGTTGTTACCCGCGCCGCCGGCCCAAAACTCAGCCTGGAGAAACGCTGCAGGCCGTGCTTGATGCTGCGGTGAATGTTGAAGCCTTCGTCTTCTTCGGTCCCGATCAGCTTGCGAATATTCCTGGGCTCGGGAAGGAGGGACAGCAGCATGGGCGCCAGAAAGACATTGGCGGGAACCATGGAAAGTGCCCAGAAGCCACAGAACAGTGCAAAGCGTTCCATGGTTGGAATTGGCGCCACACCGATGAGAAACAGGCCGGCCGCGTCGGTAATTATGCCCAGAGTGCCGGGAGCCATCATCACGCCGAGGGAGATTTCCGCCGCCTTTTTTTTGTCACGGACGTGGTAGTAGACCTCATAGTAACGCTCGATCACCTGCACGCTGTGACTGAAGGAGCGGGCCACCAGCAGCAAGGGCACCACCATGATCAGGGGCTCAATGGGATCCTGCAGCCAGCCCACGAAGCCGAACCCCCAGACCGCGGCCACCGCGGCACAGACCACCGGCACCACCACACCGGCGACATTGCGCATATAGAGCACCAGCGAGAGCAGCAGCGCACCAGCGGTCACCATGAAGATGAAGATCATCTGGTGCTGGTGGTAAAACACCCAACCGGTGAGCATGGGTTGTCCGGCGACATGAATTTCGTGGACTTCATCCGCTTCGGCCTCGACCAGCTTCTCCTGGATGAAGTTGAACACCGTCTGGTAATCCAGCAGCCGTTCGATAAAGGTCGCCTGGATCAGGGTTGCGGTTTCATCATCGGAAATCAGGAACGCCTGGCTGGCCGGGGACTTCTTGACTCGCTCCCGAAACTCTGCGACCTCCTCGGGGGTTGTCGGTGCGTGATCCCCCATCAGCGGTTGGGAATCGATGCCGAAGGGCGTCGCTTCCGCGTATCGGGCTTTCTCGGTAGTGATGGAAAGCACCTGATCGTGGTCGACACCCGGAGTCAGGTCGATATTTCGGGTCATGTCCCAGACCTTCTGCAGGGTCTCGGGGTTGTAGATGGTCTGGCCGTCGGTGCGCTTCACCATCACGGTCACGGTCAAGGGATTGCCAAAGTTGGGATGGTCCTTGTAGACCTGCACAAAGGGGTGAGTCTTGGGCAGCAGGTCGGAAAATACCGTTTTCAGCTCAACGTGCCGGAGCCCCCAGGCAAAAAAAGCTGTGACTGCCAGCAACAGCAGCAGGGACAGCCAGACATTGTGCATGACGAACTCAGAAACTCTATAACGCAAGGTTTTCAAAATCCCCCCCGTCCCCCAGTCGTAAAAAGCCAGGGTCTTTTTGTTACTTCGTATTATCGCCTCGCCGGCGTAATCCCTTATTCAGGTCGCTTTACGTTATCCAGGTCGCTTTACGTTATTCAGGTCGCGTTAGGTTATTCAGGTCGCTTTACGTTCATGAAGCAGGGCGGACTCTATCATGGACTATTGTGACCATCCATACCTGACACACCCTGTGGGGAAGTAAAAAATCTGTAAATACAGGTTGTTACCAAATGGTAACCGGAATGACCTCGGGGGCAGGCGCCCGACCACAGAGTCGGCGCGACACTCCGAACAGTCGAAACCACGAACCCGCAACTCGGTGATCAGAAGTACGTGCGGCGCCCAGCCATCCAGACAAACAATCCGCAGCCGACCAATACGGCGCCGAAATACAACACATACCTCAGGTAGGAGACCCGCCCCACCCGGAACGGGAAGATGGATCTGTAGGCCAGCCCCGTGGCCAGATGCCGGGCATTGAGAATGCCGATATAGGTCCCCTTGGCGACAAAGGGGTACTCCAGACTGATTACTCCTCTGGGGTAGCGCCGCATGGGCGCATGGAAAATAGTCGCATCCTCTATCGCCTTTTCACCGCCCAGTTCTTCATAGGTGGCGCCCAAGCCGGCGCGATTGACATCGCGGACGATGCGAAAATCGAGCTCCATTTCCCGCAGTTCGTCGCTGATGAAATCGATGACGAACACCGCATTGCCGATCGACGGAATATCCTCGCAAAATTCCTGGGTAGCCCGACTTGCAGGTAGATACCCGGTGAAATGGGCTTTGTAGCGGCCAATCTGGATGATGCAGACGTCATCTTCCATGGAGACGCCGCCATGGGCGAAACACACCGACGGCGCCGCCGCGACGAGCAGCAGCGACGCCAAGGCGAACCCCCAATACCGCTTCCCGATAACCCGGGCGCACCCGCTCGCCATTGCCGTCAGAAGAACTTCGGCAGAATGGATCCGCCGACCTCCTGATAATAGCGCTTGCCTTCCGCGTCTCGGTAGACGAGCAGACCCGCAAAGCGGCTGTCGGGGTCATGGATCAATCCCGTCATCCGCTGGGTTTCCCAGAGTGAATCCTCTGCGCGGAGCACGACGTCGACGTGCTGTCCGGGCGCTATGGTCGACACTGATGAGTGCAGGCTGTCGCCCGCCACCAGCTCTTCGTTTTCCACGACGCCCGCCGCTGCGGCCGGACCATTGATGAAGCGAATGTTGGCGGTAACGAATTCGCGGATCTCGATCGGGCTGTCGCCCTCGTTGGCGAGCTTCATCCGCATGGTCAGACTGCGACCGGCCAGCTCGTAATTCGCGTTTTCCACCTCGACCACCAGGGGACCGCTGGGCACCGGCCGGCCAGGCACGCCGACCTTACCGGTCTGCAGCGGAATGGTGACCGGGTACTTGTGCTCGGCCCACAGATAACCCGCCAGGATCAGCACCATCGAGATGGTGAAAAATATCCCGCCAGCCAGGAAATCCCGGCGGGTGATCATGGTATTGGCCTGCTCCGGCCCCAGGTTGCGAACCCGCATGTAACGGGGGATAAAGAGCTCCGGCTTGGCCAGCCAGTAGGCCAGGAAGGCCACACCGACCAGGATCCACACCAGATGCCAGCCGATCACGCTCTTCAGACCCACATTCTCGAGATCGACGGTCTCTCCGGTCAACGTGGTGATCTCATTGGTGAAGGGTTCACCCGTTAGCGAAGGCTCGACCTCCACCCAGGAGCCCTTGCCGACCAGGGTGCCGGCGTCCTTGACGTTGAGCAGCGGGTGGATGTGGTAGCGCCCCGGAACCCGGGCGCGAACCACACTCTTGAACTCGTAGAGCTTGCCCGGCTCGAACGCGGTCGAGCGGATCATGGGCACGCCATTGACTTCCGAATGCACGCGGATGAACTTCGGCCCCGGAGCGCCCACGTTCAGGAAAGCGGTATCTGTAACCGAAGGCAACTGTTCTGGCCAGAACTCCGAGGGGATGAACTTGCCGGTGATCACGACGGTGTCTCCGACATTGACCCGAACGGGCGACACCTCGATATCGAACCAGTGCAGCGTGCGCATCCGCATGCTGGCGAGCTGCGCGCGCTCGCCATGGGCGACGGCCTCCATCGGCAGCGCCAGCAGGACCAGTACGCCGAGCACTAAGGCATTGCCGAGATAACGCGCAGGGGATCGGGATTTGGCAGTGTTCATGGCAGGCCTCCTGATCCACATCAGATGATGCGCCGGGCGTAGCGGCCGGCGAAGTTGTACAGAGCCGCACCCAACAGCAGAAACAGCGAATAGCCGATCACCGCGACAAAGGCCGAAAATACTGCGGTCAGCGGGGTCACCGAACCCCCGAAGGTGCGCAATGTGGACTCCTCGATGATCCGCAAATATTCGGGCGTCGTGGTGCGAATGTACTGGTAGCCCATGAGATCGGCCACCGACACCAAAGTCCCGCTGTATTCGACGGGTACCTTGGAGGCGGCAAACAGGGGCCAGTTGAGGGGCCAGATCAGGGCGCCGAACAGAAAGGGGCCGACAATGGCGGAGATCAGCAGGCTGCGGGTCATGATCAGCACGGAGTCGAAAATCACCCCCAAGCCGATGTAGGTCGAGGGAAAGGTGAACGACAGCGGAAAGTCGGTGAACTGGCCGAAATTGAAATAGCGACTCACCCAGGACACCAGACAGAGCAAAGTGGTGACCGCCGTCGCGATGACCGGCAGGCGAAAGGCTTTCCAGATCGGATACACGAAGCCGCCGATGAATATCATCAACGACAGGGGGGTGACCAGTGGCCACCAGCGGCGATCCCGCCAGTCGATCCAGTAATCCCAGTCCCCTGCGGTCAGGGCATAGTGGATGGAAATGCCCAGTGCGATAAAGCTGAACAGCACAATGATCAGGATGCCATCAAAGCGCCGGTAGTAACTGCGGGCACGGGGATTGTCTAGAATCGAAAGATCATAGTGCCCGGATGCGTCGGTGATCCTGGGCGCGGGAAGCGCGATATTGGCCATGAAACGCACCTTGGGACATGGGGGCACATCGACGGGCGGACAAGCTGCCGACCGCGATGCACCAAGCCGGAGAAGTTTGAGGGGACTGCCTGCGAAGCCCCGCCCGTGGCACGTGGAACGAGGGGCGGGGCTCCGCGGCGGCGATCAGCGATCAGCGATCATGCAATCACGACCAGTGGTGACCACCGAAATCAGCTGCGCCATGCGTTGAATCAGCTGTACGGCGAGCGGCCCGAGGAAGAACAGCGACCAGCCCAGCACTACAAAGCCCCAGTGAATCGGTGCCGCGAACAGCTCTTCAGCGTAGAAGAAGGTATGACCCCATTCGTTGAACCCATAGTTGGGCATGATCATGAAGATCCCCGCAACCACACCCAGAAAGGGCACCGAAATGCGGTTCATGAACGCCGGAATACGGGTATGGGCCCAGATAAAGGTGGGAATCAGGATCGCCGTCAGCAGCGGTAGCGAGAAATAAAAGATCACGATGTGGGTTGGCGTGAAGTCGGTATCGCGAATTGCCACCTGGTGCCAGGCCGCATCGGACTCCACCGCCAGGGCACCGATCAGGGCTGCCCAGACGCCCAGCACGGTAAACACCCCGAGCAGCGTGAAATAGCGCTTCAACTCCACTTCGGGTGTAATCGAAGCGGCGTCCTTTTCGCGCGTCATCCACATGTAGATCGAGCCCAGCACCATGATGCTGCCGAGCACGATGACTTCCCCATAGAGCAACGGCATCCAGTAGGTCTGGAATTCCGGCTCGTAAAAGTCCATGCCGACGCTGAAGGACATCATCTGTTGGTAGATACGGATGCCGATGCCCACCGCCAGCAAGAGCGCACCGCCTATATAGGCGAGACGGTTGCGGCGCAGATGACCCGCAAGCCCGCCACCGGCAGCGGTTTCTTCCATATAGTCGGTTGGAACCTCATACCCATATTGGGCCACTTTCACTTCGGACATGGCAATCACCCCACCTTCGGTTATTAAACCCTGGAACCCATAACCTGTGATTCTTTTACTGATGCACAGGAATTATTCATCGTGGGAGCACTATAAGGCAAGCCCCCAGGTGCAGGGCCAGCGCTGGAAGTGACAGGGACATTGCAGAAAGTGACATGGGTAACCGCCGAACAAGTCCCCCGGCGACCGCCAGCGCGGCTTTGCGGCACTGCCCCGCTCATGCGAGAATCCAATGTACCGGGCCATTAGACCAATTCTAACCGGCTATTCCCGGATGGACCGGGAGTAGCGCCTTCGAGACCCGGATTCCAGAGCCGCCATGAGCCAGCGACCAGCTACCCCCGCCTGTGACAAACAAGCGGTGGCCAAACAGGCACCCACGACCGACAGCAGGTTCGTCAACGCGAGCTATGCGAACATGGTGTTCCACACGCTCGGTGGCGGGCCGGAGATCGCGGCCATTTTTCGGGAACATGGCCTGGCGCCGGAAGCACTGACCGACGCCGCGGCACCCGTCCCCTTCGAACGGCTGGCGGACTGCGTATTCGCCGTGATGGAAGCGCTCGACATGCCCGACGCCGGGCTATCGCTGGGTTCCAGATTGCACGTATCCAAGCACGGCACCATCGGCATGGCGGTGATTTCCGCCGACACCCTGGGCCAGGCGATCAGAGACATCGCCAAGTACTACCAGACCACGATCACCTTCTGTGACATGGATCTGTTCTACCAGGATGACCAGCTGGTCATTGAGCTGCGCGAATCCTTCACCAGCCCCGAGCTCCGGGTGATCGTGGTGGAAGCCTTGATGCTCACCCTGCAGAACGCCCTGGAGTTCGTCGGCGGCCAGACGCTGGCCGACAGCCGGGTGGTGTTCGGTTATCCGCCGCCGCCCTACGTCGACCAGTATGACCTCTATTTTTCCGGCAACACGGAATTCGATGGCGAACGCCACCTGATGATCCTGCCCGCCTCGATCCAGAACCTGCGCTGTGTCTCCGCCGATGCTCGCATCCACCGCCTCGCCGAGGAGCAACTCCAGCACCAGATGCAGGAGCTGCGCGCCGGGACTCCGGTCCACCAGCGCATTCTCAGCGAACTGCGCCGCGACCCGGCCGCCATGCCGACCCTCAAGGAAATGGCGCAGACCTTCAACGTCTCCGCCCGCACCCTGATTCGCCACCTGCAGGCCGAGGGCGCCACCTACCGGGATCTCCGCGAGAACGTGCACAAGCAGATGGCGATGGACGCCCTGCGCCATACCGACCAGTCCATCGACGCCATCGCCATGGAGCTCGGCTACCAGGATACCGCCAGCTTCCGCCGCGCCTTCAAGCGCTGGTGCGGCTGTTCGGCTTCCGAATACCGCGAACGCGAACGCGACACCTGAAGGCGGTATACCGCCCGCCCCTACCACCCAAGATCCCGGAGGACACCCATGACCGACGCATCCAACGAAGTTTCCCTGGCCGGCAAGGCCGCTCTGATCACCGGCTCCGCGCGCGGCCTGGGCGCAGAAATCGCAGCCATCCTGGCGCGCGCCGGCGCCGCGGTAATGATCGCCGACATCCTCGAGGATCAGGGGCGACAAACGGCCGAGGCCATTCGTGCAGCCGGAGGCAAAGCCGCTTTCGTACGCCAGGACGTTACCAACGAGACCGACTGGGAGTCGACCGTGGCGGCCACGATTCGCGAGCTCGGCGGATTCGACATCCTGGTCAACAACGCCGGCATCGAGGTCTGTGCGCTGCTCGAGAACACCACGCTGAAAGATTTTCAACGCATCCTCGACATCAATGTGACCGGTGTTTTTCTCGGCCTGCGCGCCGCGGCCAAGGCGATGAAGCCGGGCGGTGCGGCGGGCCGCGGCGGCAGCGTGATCAATCTCTCCTCGGTCGCCGGGCTGCGCGGCTACTCCGGCCTCAGCGCCTACTGCGGCAGCAAGGGTGCCGTCAAATTGTTGACCAAGGCCGCCGCCGTGGAATTCGGCCAGCTCGGCTACGGCATCCGCGTCAACTCGATCCACCCGGGACTGATCCCCACCGACATGGGCAGCGCGGTACTCAAGGGTTTCGTCGCCGCCGGACTCGGCAAGGATGAAGCCTCGGTACAGCAGGCTTTCGAGCGGGGGACCCCGCTGGGCATGAAGGGCACCCCGGCGGATATCGCCAAGGCAGCCCTCTTCCTGGCGAGCGACCAATCCCCCTGGGTGACGGGCGCGGAACTGGTGGTGGATGGCGGCAGTACCGCGAGCTGAACGCACTGGCGCGGCGGCGCTCAACCGGGTTTGCGCGCCCTGCGGGATTTGCCCGAACGGCTCAGCCAGCGCAGGATGCGCACCCACTGCTCGCGGTCAGGCAACGTCTTGACCGGTGCGAACTCGAAGATGGACAGGCCGCGCTCCGCTGCCCACACATAGTTCTGGGTGGCGCGCAGTGCCGCCAGGAAGGGGAAAGGCTTGCCGTTGGGCAGGCTGAAGCGGGCCAGGTAGTCCTCCAGCTCTGCGGCGGCCAGGGTATGCTCGCGCACCCGGTTGGCCACGGTCGCCACCCGCACCTCGCGGTTGACCACCTTGCGCACCGCATTGAGGTCGCCGATGAAGTGATTGGCGGCACGCACATCCATGGCGGAAGGCAGCAAGGGCATCAGGATGCTGTCGGCGCGCCTCACCAGGTCGGAGAGTTCGCGGCCCTTGATGGCCGCCGGGCTGTCGATGATCACCCAATCGGCGCCCCTGGGAACCCGGAAGCCGTCGCGCCAGGCGGCGATGCCGGTTATCGCCGGGCGTTCGGCCGGCCGTGCGGCGAGCCAATCCAGCGCCGACTCCTGGGGGTCGAAGTCGGCCAGCACCACCCGCCGGCCCTTGCTGGCGTAATAACCGGCAAGATTGGTCGCCAGGGTGGACTTTCCACACCCACCCTTGGCGTTGAGGATGAGCACACTGCGCATCGCTGCCTCCTTGTGATACTGCGGCCGGCCCCGGCCGTCGGTTTCACGGCGGGCAACGCCGCCGCCTTCGCGCCGGAGCCGTCGCTGACCTCGTCGGGTACCGCCCGAGGATACCCCAAAGCCGACGCGCCGGGCCGGACCGGCTGTGCCGGCACGGCGCGGCGCCCTCAGTGCGCGGTAAAACCGCCGTCGATGACCAGTTCCGCGCCGGTCATGTAGCGGGACTCGTCGGAAGCGAGAAACAGGATGCCGTAGGCTTGATCGATGGGCTCGGCCATGTACCCGACCACGATCTCGCGATTGATGCGCTCGGCATCCTGGGGCGAGAACAGATCGATGGCGCCGTCCACCATGGGCGTCTTGGTAAACCCGGGATGCACCGAGTTGACCCGGATGTTGTACTTCTTTTCCGCGCAATAGAGCGCCGCCGACTTGGTGAACAGGCGCACACCGCCCTTGCTGGCGTTGTAGGCGGCGAATTTTGGATCCCCCACCAGACCCTCGATCGAGGAAATGTTGATGATGCTGCCGCCGCCGTTTTGCTTCATCTGGCGGATGGCGTGCTGGGTGCCCAGAAACACCGCTTCCATGTTGACGCCGTTGACGAGCCGCCAGTGGGCGAGATCGCTGTTCTCCAGATCGGTCTGGACGCCCACGCCGGCGTTGTTGACCAGTACGTCCAGACGGCCGTAGTGGTCCACTACCTCGGCAATCACCTCCGGCCAGCGCGCCTCCGCAGTCACATCCTGCTCGATGAAGCGGGCATCGTAGCCCTGTTCACGCAGCTTGCCCGCAGCGGCCTCGCCCTCCACCGGGCGGATGTCGGTGATCACCACCTTCCCGCCTTCCCTGCCGAACAGCTCGGCGCTGGCGAAGCCGATGCCGGCGGTACCCCCGGTGATCAGACAGACCTTGTCCTGCACTCTACCCATGACTTTCTCCTCGACGGTTGTTGGAATGCTCGCAATGCGGCTTCAGTGAATCTGCCGCTCCTGGCTACCCCAGTACTTGGCGCGCAGCGTCTTCTTGTCCGGCTTGCCATAGGCGGTGAGCGGGATATCGTCCACCACCTCGATCACCTTGGGCACCTTGTAGGCGGCCAGGCGCTGCTTGCAGAAGGCGACCAGATCCCGGGAATCGAAGACCTCTGGATCGACCGGGATCACCGCCGCGCACACCGCCTCGCCCCAGTCCTCGTGAGGGATGCCGATCACCATCACCTGGCGCACGCCGGCGTATTCCTGGATCGCATTCTCGACCTCCGAGGAGTACACGTTCATGCCCCCGGAAATGATCATGTCCTTGGATCGATCGACAATGAAGACGTGGCCGGTATCGAGCTGATAACCGACATCGCCGGTCTTGATCCACTCGCCTTCATAAACCTCGGCGGTCTTCTGGGCATCCCGGTAGTAACCTTCCAGGGTGTATGGCGAGCGCACCATGATCTCGCCGACCTCGCCGGTGGCCAGCGGTCGCCCGGCGGCATCGCCGATGCGCACGTCGGCGGTGATCACCGGCTGCCCGCAGGAGCCCAGGAAGCGCTCGTCCAGGTGATCGGCCTTGGACAGCTTGGTGGCGAAATTCGGCACCTCGGTCTGGCCGAACAGTTGCAGCAGCACCGGGCCGAACCTGTCGAGCACCTCCTGCAAGCGCACCCGGGTGATGGGCGCGGCGCCATAGACCAGGGTGCGCAGCGACTCCAGATCGTGGCGCGCCGGATCATAGGCATCCAGCACCCGGTAGATCATGGTCGGCACCATGAAGGTCCAGCTGATCCGCTCACGACCGATGAGTTCCAGCACCTGCGCCGGATCGAATTTGTCCTCCACGTACGCACAGGCCCCCTGCAGCAGACAGGCCTGGAGGAAGAAACCGGCCGAGTGCGGCAGCGGACTGGTCAGCAACAGACGCTCGGTCTCGCCGATCTCGCCATTGATGACGTGGGCGAGGCCGTTGATCATCATGCCGCGGTGGCAGTGCAGCACGCCCTTGGAGCGGCCGGTGGTACCGCCGGTATACATGATGAAGGCCGGATCTTCCGGCAACACCTCACGCCACTCGAAGCTGCGCTCGCCGTCTGCGAACAGCGCCTGCCAGGGCTCCCGCCCGGCGCCGGCGCCGCCGCCCAGGTCCTCCACCTCGATCTGCTGACGCAGGTCGGTCTCGGCCAGCGCCTCCGCATCGAGCTTGTCGGCCAGCGAGCTGTGCATCACCAGAGCCCGGGCGCCGGAATGGGCGATCATGTAGCCGACGTCACTGCGGCTGAGCATCTCGTTGAGCGCCACCTTGACCGCGCCCAGCTTGAGTATGGCCAGGTCGACGATCGCGTACTCGGCGCAGTTGCGCAGCATGATCGCCACCCGGTCGCCGCGATCCAGGCCCCGATCGGCGAGCGCGGCCGCCAGCGTGGCGGACAGGCGGTCGAGTTCCCGGTAGCTGTAGTTCCTGCCCGCGACCACCAGCGCGCGCTTCTCGGCGTGGCGGTGCAGCGCGTTACGCATCATGAACTGGGCGGTCTGGCTGGTATGAATCATAACAACGACTCTACAGGCGCGTGATGCTGTGGCCACGCCTTTGTTATCGGTTGGTCCGCCCTATCAGGCGCCCCTGGGCGGCGTTCGCGGCGCGCCGCAATCGGTATTGCCGACATTCAAGCAGGCTGCAAGCGACCGAACAAATCGTAATCGTCGGCGCCCTCGATGGCTACAGCAACCCGGGCGCCGGGTGCCGGGGGCACCGCTCCAGACATCTCGATGTGCACCAGGCCGTCGATCTCCGGGGCATCGCCCGCGGTACGCCCCACCGCACCGTCTTCGCCGACCTCGTCGATCAAGACCTCCAGCACCTGGCCCACGCGGCGCCGCAGGCGCGCGGCACTGATCTCCTGCTGAACCGCCATCAGCCGGTGCCAGCGCTGCTCCTTGACCTCCTCGGGCACCGCGCCGGGCAAGGCGTTGGCGCGGGCCCCGGCGACCGCCTCATAGCGGAAGCAGCCCACCCGGTCCAGCTCGGCTTGCTGGAGCCAATCGAGCAATTCCTCGAAGTCAGCTTCGGTCTCACCGGGAAAACCGACGATGAAGGTGCTGCGCAACACCAGTTGCGGACATTGCGCACGCCAGGCTCGAATGCGCTCCAGCACCCGCTCCCCATGCGCGGGGCGGCGCATCGCGCGCAGGATCTCCGGGCTGGCGTGTTGAAAGGGGATATCCAGGTAGGGAAGGATCCGCCCCTCGACCATGAGCGGAATCAGGGCGTCCACATGGGGGTAGGGATAGACGTAATGGAGCCGAATCCACACCCCCAGCTCGCCCAGTGCCCGGCACAGCTCCAGCAGGTTGCTCTTGACTGGACGCCCCTGCCAGAACCCGGTGCGGTACCGGATGTCGACGCCATAGGCGCTGGTGTCCTGGGAAATCACCAGCAGCTCCCGGACGCCGGCGGCAACCAGCCGCTCCGCTTCATCCAGCACGTCCCCGACCGGCCGACTCGTCAGGCGGCCGCGCAAATCTGGAATGATGCAGAAGCTGCATTGGTGGTTGCAGCCTTCGGAAATCTTCAGATAGGCATAGTGCCGCGGCGTCAACTTGACACCCTGGGGCGGCACCAGATCGGTGAAGGGATCGTGGGCATCCGGTGACGGCGCCCATTCACGCACGGCGGCGACCACCTGCTCGTACTGATGCGGCCCGGTGACCGCCAGCACCTCCGGGTGTACGGCGCGGATCGCGGCCTCGTCACCACCCATGCAACCTGTGACGATGACCCTGCCGTTCTCGGCCAGCGCCTCGCCGATCGCCTCCAGGGATTCCTGTTTGGCGCTGTCGAGGAAACCACAGGTGTTGACCACCACCACGTCCGCGCCCTGATAGGTCGGCGATACCTGATAGCCCTCCAGCCGCAGCTGGGTGAGGATGCGCTCGGAATCCACCAGCGCCTTGGGGCAACCCAGGCTCACGAAACCGACCTTGCCACCCTGTTCTCTGGTCATCTGCACTCCAAAAAAATCAGCAGCGGGCGGCGAACCACCCGCTGGCGACCATTATCGCGGCCCCGAGGGACAGGCGCCAATCCATTGGTGGACTTCCGGCAACTGTGGAACAATACCCAACGGTTCTCCCGCACGGAATGGCCGCAAATCGCCTTGGACATTATCGACGCCAGCGGTTATCGACCCAATGTCGGTATCGTGATCTGCGACCCCGCCGGCCGCGTATTCTGGGGCAAGCGGGTGGGTCACGATGCCTGGCAGTTTCCCCAGGGCGGCATCCACCGGGGCGAGTCGCCGCAGGACACCCTGTTCCGCGAACTGCACGAGGAAGTCGGTCTGGAACCCCACCATGTCGAAATTCTCGCCCAGACCCAGGGCTGGCTCAAATATCGCCTGCCGCGCCGCTATGTCCGCCGCTCCCAGGACAACCCCTGCATCGGCCAGAAACAGAAATGGTTCCTGCTGCGCCTGACCGGCGAGGAATATCACATCCGCTTCGACCGCGGCCCCAAACCCGAATTCGACGACTGGCGCTGGGTGAGCTACTGGTATCCGATCGGGCAGGTGATCGAGTTCAAGCGGGACGTCTACCGCATGGCGCTCAAGGAGCTGGTCCGGGCGCTGCCCGCCGCTGATACGGGCCGATCCGCGGGGAACCGCCGGCATGCTTGAGCCACTGCGCCGCATCGTCCAGGAGGTCAATACCGCACCCGACTTCGGCACCGTGCTGGACATCATCGTGGAGCGCGTCAAGGCGGCGATGAACACCGGCATGTGCTCGATCTACCTGCTCGACCCAGTGAGCAAGTGCTATGTGCTCTCCGCCACCCGCGGCCTGCTTCCGGAATCCGTGGGCAAGGTGGTCATGACCGCCGACGAGGGCCTGGTGGGCCTGGTGGCGAGCCGCGCCGAACCGGTCAACCTGGAACACGCCGAGACCCATCCCAGGTTCGCCTACTTCCCCGAAACCGGCGAGGAAAGGTTCAGCTCCTTCCTGGGGGCGCCCATCATTCACCAGCGCGAGGTGCTGGGCGTACTGGTCGTCCAGCAGCAGCAGCGGCGGCGCTTCGATGAAAGTGAAGAGGCCTTCCTGATCACGGTATCGGCGCAGCTGGCCGGCGTCATCGCCCATGCCGAGGCCACCGGCGAACTGGTGCGCATTACCGCGCCCGAGGCCGAGAGCGAACCCGCAGCCATCTACCCCGGCATCGCCAGCGCGCCGGGTATCGGGATCGGCCGTGCCGTGGTGGTTTCCTCCCCCGCCGACCTGTACGCGGTCCCCAAGCGGCGCACGGGCGACATTCCCGGCGAACTGGAACAATTCCGCCAGGCGCTGGAGGAAACTCAAAAGGACGTCCGGGATACCAAGAACGATCTCCGGGGCATCCTCAGCACCGAAGAACTGGAAATGTTCGACGTCTACCTGCGCATGCTGGAAGACCATTCCCTGGGCGGGGAGGTGGTGGCGCTGATCAACCAGGGCTTTACCGCGCAGAGCGCCTGGAGCCAGGTGATCATCGAGCATATCCGTACCTTCAGCCGCATGGAGAGTGAATACCTGCGCGAGCGCGCCTCCGATGTACGCGACCTCGGCCGGCGGGTGCTGGAATACCTGCAGCAGACCTCGCGGCCGGCGGAGCGCGTCTATCCCGAGGACACCATCCTGATCGGCGAGGACCTCGCCGCGCCGCACCTCGCCGAGGTGCCCTTCGAAAAGATCCGCGGCATCGTCTCGGTGCGCGGCTCCCACAACTCCCACATGGCGATCATCGGTCGCGCCATGGGCATCCCCACAGTGATGGGCGCGATCGACCTGCCCTGGAGTGAGCTCGAAGGACAGCAGGTCATCGTCGACGGCCACATCGGGCAGATCCTGGTGGACCCCTCCTGGGAGGTGGAGCACGCCTTTCAGGAGGTATTCCGCAAGGAACAGATGCTCGCCGCCGACCTGCTCGACACCCGTGACGAGCCCAGCGTCACCAGCTGCGGCGAGAAGGTGTCCCTGTGGGTCAACACCGGGCTACGGGTCGACGCCAAGCTGTCCCTGGAGATGGGTGCCGCCGGCGTCGGCCTGTACCGGACCGAGATTCCCTTCTTCCTGCAGGAGCGCTTTCCATCGGAGGAAGAACAGCGGCAGATCTACCGCGATCAGCTGCTGATCTACGCCCCGCGCCCAGTCACCATGCGCACCCTGGACATCGGCGGCGACAAGGCCCTGCCCTACTTTCCCATCAGTGAGGAAAATCCCTTCCTCGGCTGGCGGGGGATCCGCATCACCCTGGACCACCCGGAGATCTTTCTCGCCCAGATCCGCGCCATGATGCGCGCCAGCGAGGGCATCGACAATCTGCGCATCCTGTTGCCGATGATCTCCAGCACCCTGGAGGTCGACAGCGCCCTGGCGTTGATCGCCCGGGTATACACCGAACTGACTGTCGAGGAAGGTTATCGCATCGAGATGCCCAGGGTCGGGGTCATGATCGAGGTGCCCGCCGCCGTCTACCAGACCCGCGAACTCGCCCAGCGGGTGGATTTTCTCTCCGTAGGCACCAATGACCTGACCCAGTACCTGCTCGCGGTGGACCGCAACAATCCCCGGGTGGCTGCGCTTTACCACGCTTACCACCCCGCACTACTCAAGGCCCTGCGCCATATCGCAGTGGAAGCCCGCGCCATGCAGCGCGAGGTCAGCGTATGCGGCGAACTGGCCGGAGACCCCCTGGGCGCAGTGCTGCTGGTCGGCCTGGGTTACCGCACCTTGTCGATGAGTGCCTCCAATCTGCTGCGGGTGAAAGCCGTACTCCGCCAGCTCAGCATCGCCGAAATGGTCGAGATCGCCGACCGCGTCAGCGAGTTCGCCGACCCCACCAGCGTGAAACTCGAACTCCAGCGCGCCCTGCAGCGCCCGGAACTGGAGCGCCTGCTGCACGTCCACGAGCGCCCGCGGTCCACCGCCTGAGCGCCCCGGAGCCAGGTCAGATCATCAGCCCCATGCGCATCGCGGCGTCGAGGCGGATGACCTCGCCATTGAGCATACTGTTCTCCACGATATGGCAAGCCAGCTGGGCGAACTCGGCAGGCTTGCCGGCGCGGCGCGGAAAGGGCACCAGATCGAGGATGCGCTGAAAACCCGCATCCCCCGTCTCGGCACGGGCCAGCGGGGTATCGAACACGCCCGGACAGATGGTCACCACACGGATACCATAGGGCGCCAGGTCCCGAGCCATGGGCAGGGTCATGCCGATCACCCCGGCCTTGGATGCCGCGTAGGCGGTGTTGCCCACCGGGCCGTCGAAGCCGAAGATGGAGGCGACATTGACGAACACGCCGCGCTCGCCATCCGCGGTCACCGGCTCCAGGGCAAGCATCTCGTTGGCGGCCAGCCGGCAGACGTCGAAGGTGCCGGTGAGGTTGATATCGACCACCCGCCGAAAGCTCTCCAGCGGATGCGGCCCCTTGCTGCTGGCGATCTTGCGGCCGATCCCGGTCCCCGCGGCATTGACCACGATGCGGGCGACGCCGAGCCGGGAGCGCACCGTCGCCAGCGCCGCCGCCACGCTGGTATCGTTGGCCACATCCACCGGGATCGCGATCCCATCCACTTCGTCGGCAATCTGACGTGCCAGGTTTTCATTGATGTCCAACACGGCGATCCGGGCGCCCTGCGCCGCCAGGTGGCGCGCGGTGGCGGCACCCAGACCGGAGGCGCCACCGGTGACGATCGCGATCTGATCACGAATTTCCATGCTCTCTCCTCGACAATTCAGCTGTGCTCGATGCCCATGCGGATGGCGCCATCGATGCGGATCATCTCCCCATTCAACATGGGGTTTTCACAGATCTGTCGCACCAGCGCCCCGAACTCGAGCGGATTCCCCCAACGCCTGGGAAAGGGCACCGTAGGGATGATGGCATCGATCCAGCTCTGCGGGATACCACTGGCCAGCGGCGTCTCGAACATCCCCGGCGCAACGGTCACCACCCGGATCCCGAAGGGCGCCAGATCACGCGCCATGGGCAGCGTCATGCCCTGCACCCCCGCCTTGGACGCGGCATAGGCGACCTGGCCGATGGGGCCGTCCTCGGCCACCACGGAGGCGATATTGACGATCACCCCGCGCTCGCCATCCTCATTCAGGGGCGGTTCTGCGGTCATTGCCTGGGCCGCCAGTCGGGCGACATTGAAGGTACCCGTGAGGTTGACCCTCAGCACCCGCTCGAATTCGGCCAGCGAGTGCGGGCCCTTGGGCCCTGCGGTGCGGATGGCGACGTCGATACCCGCCGCGTTGAGCACGATTCTGGGCACGCCCAGTTCGGCACTCGCCGCCGCCAGCGCAGTTTCGATCGAGGCCGTATCCACCACGTCGCAGGCCAGCGCCAAGCCGTCGATTTCCGCCGCCACCTCGCGCGCCAGATCGACATTGCGATCGAGCAGTGCACAACGCGCGCCTGCCTCGCTCAACACCCGCGCGGCACCGGCGCCCAGGCCAGAGGCCCCGCCGGTGATCAACGCCGTCAATCCTCTGATATCCACTGATTCCGCTCTCCCAAAGTGATGGTCCCCCTGGCCGATCCGGGCGCAACCCGGAACCCCGGCCAATTCATTTCCTGGGTTCCGGGAACAGCATCGCGAAGATGCTCTGATAGGCCTCGTCGTTGGCGAGGCCCATGATCATGCCGGCGCGGGCGTCACGGAAATAGCGCTCGAAGGGCAGCCGTGCCGCAAATGCGGTGCCGCCGAACATGGTCATCAATTCCTGGGTCACCCAGACCGCAGCCTCCGAACATACCACCTTGGCCTGCAGATAGGGCAGCGGCGCCTGTACCGGGCCGGCATCGCCGGCACTGGCCGCCGCGTGCAGCAGGGCGCGCGCAGCCTCGATGCGGGCGCTCATCTCGGCCATGCGGCGCTGGTTGATGGGGCTGTCGATGCGCCGCGCGCCACTCGGATAGCGCTTCGCGCCTTCCACACAGGCCAGCTCGTAGGCGCCGGCGGCGACGCCCAGATAGGCGGCACCATAGGTCAACGCCACCACCGGCATCATCACCGCGCCCAGATACTTGGCGGCAGCGTGCTCATCGCCGATCCGATTGGCCTCCGGCACGGCGCCAGCGAAGCGCATCGGCATGCTGTTGTTGCCACGCATGCCGAGTCCGTTCCAGGACTCCAGGGTCTCCCACTGCACCTGGTCCGCGGGCACCAGCAATGCCGTGAGTTGGTTGGGCTTGGCGTCTTCGCCGACCCGGCAGAGCATGAAGTAGTGTGTGGCCTCACCGGCAGAGGTGACATAGGATTTGCGGATACCGTCGAGGCGGTAACCCTCTGCGGTCCTGGTCACCGCCGACAGGTGCATGCCCGGCACCCAGTCGCCGCCGCTACCGGCGGTCTCACCGCCGGCGACCGTGAGAAAGGCTTGGCCGGCCGCAATCTCGCGGACGATCCCCTGACGCTGTGCGGCACTGGGCATCCGGCTGACGAGTTCGGATGCCTCTATGTGCATCTTGTAGCACATGCCGGTCGAGGGGCACTTGCGGGCCACCTCCTCGACCACCAGGCAGGTGCTCAGCAGATCCGCACCCAGGCCGCCGTCGGCGGTATCCACACGCAGACCCCAGAGCCCGGCTTCGCGCAGCGCGGCCAGGGATTCGCGGGGGAAGGCGCGGTCGCGGTCGGTAGCGGCGGCGCGCGGGCCGACCTCCCGGGTGGCCACCTCGCGGGCCAAGTCGCGCAGCGACTGTTGTCGATCACTGAGAGGCAGATAACTCATGGCACAGCTCCATTTTCACTGCACAGATTTGGCGACCGGACGGCAACCGCGGCCGGATTGGGCTTGCGTGGCGCCGCCCACCACAGGGCCAGTGGCGAGATCAGCGCGAGCACCAGGCTGGCGATCAACATGGCGTTATAGGTGCCGGTGACGTCGTATAGCCAGCCCCCGAGCCAGGCGCCAAGCGCGGCGCCCAGCGAACCGGACACCGACAGGGTACCGAAAATCGAGGGAAATGCCGGGCCCGCAAACAGGTCGCGGGCGGTCGCCGGATACAGGGGCGCGTTGGCGCCATAGCCAAAACCGACGCAGACGGCGAAGCCGACCGCCAGCCAAAGTGCGGCGTGCCACCAGCCCAGCGCGGCCAGCGCCGCGACAGCAAGCACGTTGGCCACCGCTGCCAGACTGTACGCGAGTTCTCGGCCAATGCGGTCGGACAGCCGGCCCCAGAACAACTGACCGGCGATGGAAGCGAGACCGATGGTTCCGGAAATCAGTGAACTCCCGGTCTTGGGGATGCCGTGATCGACCAGAAACGCGAACTGGTGAATGAGCAGGATCTGCCCCAGGCCGGCTCCGGTAAAGAACGCGAAGCCGGCCAGCCAGAAGCGCGGCGAGCGCAAGGCGCTGGCCAGCACCCAGTGATGGGGCGCCGAAATGCCGTCCGCGGACTTCGCCCCGGCCGCTGCGGCTCGGGCGCCGCCGGCATCGGCGCCGCGCAACAGCCACCAGGCCGAGGGGCAGACCCAGAGCGGGCCGAGCAGCGCCAGCGCCAGGAAAGCGCCGCGCCAGCCGAAATGTTCCACCAGCAGATTGATGGCCGGCACCGCGACCAGGATGCCGAAACCGACACCGGCGAGCGCAAAACCCAGTGCCGTACCCAGACGCTCGGGATAACAGCGTTCCACGGTGACGATAAAGGGCACCCAGCCCGACATCGCGATGCCAAAGCCGGAAACCAGCCCAAAGGTCAGGTAGAGCTGCCACCAGGTCTGAATCTGGGAAGTGAGCAGCATTCCCACCGTGAAGATCGCGCCACCCAGGAAGATCACCCATCGCGCGCCGATGCGCTCGATAAGACTGCCGATGATGGGCCCGGAGAGTCCGTGCACCAGGCTCAGCACCGAGATGGCACCGGCTGTGAGCGAACGCGACCAGCCCATGTCATCGACCAGGGCGACCAGAAACACCGCGTAGGCGAACCAGACGCCATAGACCACCCCGAGGGTGGCGAAGGCGACCGCCACCACGGTGGGGCCATGGGGATTGCGATGGGGCATGATTTTCCTTGGCACAGAGTTCCGGATGGCGGCCGTCCCGCACGGGAGCGGGGACGCCTCCCGTCAATCGATTAGGGCCGGATCTCGTACAGTGCGTTGAGCGGATGCTCGATCGCCAACCGACGCACCGAGGCGAAGCCCGCGGCGGCGCAGAATTCCCGCACTCGGGATTCCGGCAGCCCCACCGTACCCAGGCCGTCCCCGCCCTGGGCAAGCGAGGTGGTCATGCAGAAATGCAGGCTCGCGCCCAGTTTGAATACCGCCAGCGGCCCGCTGTTGTCGGCGGGATCGTCGGTGCAGTCGATATCCATCAGTACATAGATGCCGTCGTCCTTCACCGCCCGGCGCAGGGCGCGAATGCCGCCGCGGGGATCGGCCATGTCGTGAATCACATCGAAGGTCGCCACCACATCGAACTGGCCGTCGACGCCTTTGGCGAAATCCGCGATCTCGAAGCGGGTGCGATCCGCAACACCGGCTTCCCGGGCGTTGGCGCGCGCCTTGTCGATATTGTCGGGGAAGATATCGAAACCATGGAAGCTCGCACCGGGGAAACGCTGCGCCAGCTCTATGGTCGAGCGCCCGGCGCCGCAACCGAAGTCGGCGAAACTGCCGCCGGCGTCCAGCTTGGCGACCACCTCGGGCATCTCCGGCAGCCACTGACTCACCAGATTGTTCTTGTAGCGCACGCAGGTGTTGTGTTCGAGCCCCTCCCAGAAGTCCGCGTTGTAGCGCGAATAGTCGATGCCGCCGCCCTCGCGGAACGCGCGCAGCAGATCCTGATAGGGATCGAGAATGGCGTTGAACATGCGAAACAGCCCACCCTGATAAAGTGGCCCGCCCACATCCACCAGCGCCGGCCGATGCGCTTCCGGCACCGACACCTTGCGGGCCGCCTTGTCGAAATCCAGATAGCCGGCGAGCGAGATGCCGTAGATCCACTCGCGCAGATAGCGCTCGTTGAGCCCGGTGTGCGCCGCCAGTTCCGCGCTGGTGAGCGGGCCTTTTTCAGCGATGGTCTTGAACAGATCGAGGTGATCGCCAATGGCGCACAGGCGGATCGCCATCATGCCGGTGGCATGGCCGATGATCTGGCCGACAAAGGCCATGGGGTCCTGATTTGGTGCGGTCATGAATACTCCCCCGTAACTTTTAGTAGGTGTTTGCCGGTTAGGTGTTGGTCGGCACTATAGCAACGACCGCGCGATTACCGGATCAATAGCGCAACGCCGGCGCCGGGGCCTTGTCCTGCAACAAGTACTCGCCGACGCTGCGGATGCGAAAACTGATCGGATCATGCAGCGTCAGCGTGCGCACGTCGCGCCAGAAGCGGTCCAGGTTCTGCTCGCGCAGCGCCGCACGCGCGCCGCAGGCCGTAAACACCTCCTGACAGACCCGCAAGCCGGTTTCGGTGGCGACGATCTTGGCCTGGGACACCGCCACCGAAGCCTCGGCGCGCAACCGGCTCATCGCCTCGGGCGCCGCGGTGGCACGCGCCGCCAGCGCGACGTCCACCTTGTGCGCCGCTTCCCGGGTCAGCGCCTCGGCTGCCGCGAGCTCGGCGGCCAACTTGCCGATGTTCTCCAGGATGTAGGGGTCGTCCACGGCGCGCTCGAAGGTCAACCCGGGCCAGGGATAGGCGCGCGTGGTGGTGCGCACATAGCCGACCGCTTCGCGCAGCGCGCCGCGCGCCGCGCCGACGAAGATCGCGGTGAAGCCAATCTGGGTGATGGGCCCCAGCAGGTTGGTCTGCGCCATCTGCCGATCCGGCCCCAGCAGGTTCGGGATCACCATGGCCTCCGGCGCGAACACCTTGTCGAACAGCGTGGTGCCGCTGCCGGTGCCGCGCTGTCCCATGGCGTCCCAGTCGTCGACGATGCGCAGCCCGGGCGCGTCCACCGGCAGGATGGCGAGCGCCAGGTTGCCGTCCATGGTGCCGATCACCGCGATCAGATCGGCCGCCAGCGAACCCGTGGAAAAGAACTTGCGGCCGCTGATTTCCACCCCGCCCGCCACGGCAACGAATTGCAGGTCATAGCCCTTGCGCGGATCGTTGGTCTTCTCCGAGGCGGCGTTGCCGAGAAAGCGCTGCTTGGCGAGGATATCGCCATAGACCTTCCGCTTGAGCGCCTCCGGCGCCAGTTCATCCAGAAAGGCCGCCCCGAGCAGACAGTGCACCAGAAACATCTGCGCGATCGCCGGGTTACCTTCGGCGAACAGGGTAATGGCCTCGGTGATCTCTGCGCAGGACGCGCCCAGCCCACCATGGGCGGCGGGAATGGAGAACCCCAGCAGGCCGCTGGATTTCAGCCGCTCCATCTCCTCGCGGGGGTATTGGTTGTCGCGGTCGCGCTGGGAATAGGTGGTCGCGAATTCCTGAGCCAGCTGCGCGATCCGATCGAGCGCCTGGCGAGAGTCACTGATGCTCATTTACTGCTCCGATTTACTGCTCTGAAGATGACCGGTCCGAACCGGGAGTGACTCAGAACCCGGGCTCTACCGGCTCGGCGCCGAGCAACACCGCACCGGCGGATTGCTGAAAACCGCGCCGCGCCTCGATCGCCGCAATGATGGCGTGAACATTGGACAGACAGCGCTCCAAAGGGTGGCCCTGCATGAAGGCGGCCCGCGAACCCTTGACGTACAGTCGGCCGACCATGTCGCGGGCGACGTCGCCGGCGTAAAAACTGGAGGCATACAACTCGGCCTTTGCCACGCCGCTCAGGGGTTCGCCCCGGTTAACCAGTTCCCACACCGCCTCATAGGTCTCCGTGCAACCGGCGCGGATCGCGCGCAGCGCCGCGGTGGCGTCGGCGATGATGATCTGGATCTCAGCCTGGCCCTTGAGCGCGCGGCCGGTAATCGAGGAGATCTTGGTGGTGATTTCCTGGCTGGCAGCGGCAATGGCGCCCTGCAGTACGCCCACCGCCACGGCGGCAAAGATCGGCAGCGTGAGCACCGTCGCCGGATTGCGAAACAGCGGCCGGTCGATCCGCGGCGGACTGCCGGGGATAGTGGCCAACGCCTCGGGCACGAACAGATCCGTCACATCCACCTGGTTGCTGCCGGTGCCGCGCATGGCCGCGGCGTGCTGCCAGGTCTGGGCGATCTCGACCCGCTCCGTGGGCACCAGGAACAGCCGCACCTCGGGCCGGCCGTTGACCAGCCGGGGGCCGTCCTCATCCACCACGCGCGCCATCAGCGCGCACCAGCGGGAGTCCTCGCAGCCGGTGACCACCGGCCAGGAGCCGCTCAGGCGATAGCCGCCAGGCGCTGCCTTGGCGGTAGCCAGTGCCACCGCCGAAAAGCCGAAGTTGCGATCGGGCTCGGCGAACAACGCGCCGCGCTCGGCGTCCGGCACCACCGCTGCGGCCATACAGGCGGGGATCGAGTTGACCATGTACCAGCTCACCGCTGGATCCGCGGCGGCGATCTCGGCGGTGGCGAGAAAAGCCTGCCTGGGCGTCACCTCCAGACCACCGACCTCGCGAGGTGCAAACAGGCGGAACATGCCCGCACTGCCCGCAGCTTCCACGACCTCGGGAACCAGCCGCGCGCGCAGCTCGCCTTCGCGCCGTTTTTCGCTGATCAGCGGGTACAGGGACTTGGCCATCTCGACCGGACATGCTGTGTTCATCTCTTCTCACTCCTGAAGCATCGAATGACTGTCACGCAGCCTGCGCCGCGGGCCGGCGCAGGGAGACCCCATGGGCGCTAAGCCCCCCCCAGGCCGCGCGCGGAACCACTCGAATCAAAGGGCAAACAGCCGGCGTGCGCTCTCCCCCAGCACTGCGCGCTGGTCCGCGTCGGAAAGCCGGGCCACACTGGCACGAATCAATTCCGGCGCGTCCAGGTTGGCGTCGATGTGCGGAAAATCCGAACCCCAGAGAATTCGGTCGCGGCCGACCAGTTCCAGGCAGCTGCCGATGGTGCGCTCCTCGGGTTCAGCGACGAACCAGAGGTTGCGGCGAAAGTACTCGCTGGGCCGGCCCAGCGCCAGCTCGGCGTCGAAACCGCGGAAGTGGCGGTACTTCTCGTCGAGTCGGTCCATGGCGTAGGGGGCCCAGCCGCAGCCCGCCTCGATCGCCACCACCTTCAGCCGCGGAAACTTGTCGAACAGACCATCCATCACCATCGCCATGCAGGCCGGCATCACCTGGGATGCCGCGCCCAGCGCGAAGGTGAAAGTGCGATTGGCCGGGGTGTCGTACCAATCGCCCACGAAACCCGTGACCAGACGCCGTGTGCGCACTATGACGTGGACCAGCAGCGGCACTCCCGCCTCTTCAATGCGCGCCCAGAGCGGGTCGAAATGGGGATCGGCAAAGCCCTTGCCGCCCACTCGTTCGGGAGCGAGAAACACGCCTTTGAAACCCTGTTCGAGGCGCAATTCCAGTTCCTTCACCGCACCGGGAATATCCCGTAAATTGAGATGCGCGGCGATCACCAGCCGGTCGCGAGCGGCGGCCTGAAAATCATGCACCCAGTCGTTGTAGGCGCGGCAATAGGCATTCGCGAGCGTATTGTCCGGCGTGTCCCAGAAGATGCCGATGGTGGGCAGCACCAGGCCGGCGTTCAGCCCCCAGCGGTCGAACAGGGCGATCCGCTCCGGCCCGAACATGCTCGATGGCGGCGCGCCATCCAGATAACCGAGGCCGGAATCGGGATCCATGGCGAGATTGCGATCGAGTTCCGCGCCGCCCAGCGCAGCAGCACAATTGGGCAGGATCAGCTGGTTGTCGACGAACAGCTGATCTACCCCATCAGGGGTGCGGCGAAAGCAAATGCTGCGGTTGCGAAACCGCGGCTCCAGGTAGGTGTCCCACAGGTCCGGCGGCTCCAGAACATGGGCGTCGGCATCGAACAGAAAAGGCTGCACGGCGGTTTCCATGGCGCCTCGTGGCTTCCGGAGTGCAGGCAGCGAAACGATCGACGCCGCGGCAGATCGCGCAGCGGTCACGAATAGTCACAGCCCCACCCTGTGCGAGCGCTGGTTATGGTTGTCTTCGCTCTGCCCAGCTCCCCGGGCCAAAAGCAAACCGGGGGCCTGAGCCCCCGGATGCCTTCGATGGTTATGCCGGGATCTTGTCGACCGGCAGGTTGTAACACTCGATGATGTTGTCGCGCATGATCCAGCGCAACTGTTCGTTGGTCAGACCGCCCGTGTGCTTTTCCAGCATCTCCTGGGACCAGGGCCAGGTGGCGTCGCTGTGCGGGAAGTCGTTGGCCCAGACCAGCCGCTTCGGGTTCATCAGGTTGGCGACCTTGAATGCGACCCAGTCGTCCTGGAAAGTCAGCCAGATGTTGCTGTCGATGTATTCACTGGGCATCTTGGCCAGGTTCTTGCCGCCGCCCAGCCATACGCCATGACGCTCGTAGGCGTGGTCCATGCGATAGGAGTAGTGCGGCAGCCAGCCGGCATCGGCCTCGGCGGCAATGAATTTGAGCTTGGGATGACGCTCGAACACACCGCTCAGCACGAATACGCCCATCACGTCCTGTACCGAACGGATGATGCTCATGAAACCGTTGACCTTGTTGCCGCGCACCCGGTTGATGTCGCCGACACCGCCGCCGCGGGAAGTGAGGATATGGAACGACAACGGCATGCCGAGATCCACCGCGCACTCCCAGAGCGCGTCGTACATCGGGTGGTCATAGTCCTCCTGGGCCGGGTCGCCGGGCATCATCATGCCCACGAAGCCCTTCTTCTTGCAGTCCTGGAAATCCTTGATCATCTGATCCACGGATTCGCCGGAGGTCTGCCCCAGACCGAACAGCCGGCCTTCCGGCGCGTCGGTCATGTAGTTCGCCAGCCATTCGTTGTAGGCGTGCATGCAGGCGGTCTTGTAGGCGAAATCGGGGTGGTTGCACAGCGCCATGCCCACCGAAGGATAGAGAATTTCGGCGACCACGCCGTCCCGGTCCTGATCGGCGGCCCGATATTTTGCCTGGTGACCACTGAGGTGCAGCTGGTCGAAGGTGCAGCCCTTGGTGCGCTCGCCCAGCTCCTCGGCGCTGAGCCCGGCAGCCGCGACCAGCCCCAGGGGAATGGCGGTGTCCATGCCAGGAATGACATAGGTGTCGTTACCCGCCTTATCACGCTCGATGCTGGGCGCGCGATCGCGGAATTTGGGATCGATGTAATCGATGTAACAGTTGCCCGGCTCGACAATGTGCGAGTCGGCGGAAATCAGACCAAAACCCAGGCTGCTCATGATGATGCGCTCCGTATTGCAAGGTGACTGGTGGGGGCCGCTCGGTCGCGCCTGCGACCCCGGATGGAACTTCTGTTTCTACCGAGCGGCAACCCTGGTTACCGCGCATTCACAGACTGGTGAATCTAAGCAATTGGTTGACACAAATCAAGCCCCTCCAGCCGCAACCCGCGACCGTAGAACCCGCGCCTGCGGCGAGTCTGGCAATGTTGGCGCGCGCCACCGTAGCTGGGCATCAGCCCCGGACCTTGTCGGTGAAGTGCGGCCACACCTGCTTCGTCATCAGCTCCATGTGACGCATCATCGCCTTTTGCGGCAATAACTCGTTGTAATTCATCATCCAGAAGTAATCGACGGGCAGCGCCTTGAGCAGGGCTTCCAGCTTGCGCTTGACGGTGTCCGGGCTGCCGTAGATGACCAGACCGCGCTCGACGAGGGAATCGAAATCGTTCTTCACCGTCATCGGATCTTCGCCGGGCAGGGTGATCGCCGCGTTGAAGCCGAAGGGCTGGAAGAACTTGCACCACAGGAAGGTGCCCGCATCCAGTGCCAGCGCCTTGGCTTCCGCGTCGGTGTCGGCGCAGACGATTTCCCGCGTGATGCCCATTCTGGCACCGAACTTCTGGGCTTTGCCGGTGGTTTTCTCCAGCTCCTCCTGGGCAGCACGGAACTGGCTCTTGGCGGCTTCCAGGTCGCCTGCGATGATGGAGATCGGCGACACATTGTGGCGCATCGCCCAGCGGATGGTTTTCTCCGAGAAGCTGAAGGGCTGGAACAGATCGGGAATGCGCTTGTTGTAGGTCTTGGGCACGATGCCGATTTCGCGCACGATGCCATTGGCGTCGACACCCTGGCCGAACTCGGCGCTCACTTCATGGGCCGGCCAGTAGATATCCGCCGGCGGAATCTGCCAGTGCTTGCCCTGGTGCGAGAAAGTGTCGTTGCTCCACGCCTTCATGAGGATGTCGAAGTGCTCCTCGTACAGTTCGCGCTTGGTGTCCTCGTAGAGTTGGGCGTGATCGCCATCATTGCGACGCAGCGCCTCGAACCGCTGCCCAAGCACATTCACCCAGCGCGACTGATAACCGCGGGCAAAACCCGCAAAGGCGCGCCCCTGGGTCATCTGATCGAGCATCGCAATGTCTTCCGCCACCCGGATCGGGTGCTGGGCGGGCAGCACATTGCCCAACTGCCCGACCCGGAGCCGCTTGGTATGCAGGCCCAGATAGAGGTCGAGCATGATCGGATTGGTGGAAACTTCCTCGCCTTCGATGTGAAAGTGATGCTCGGTGAAACCGAAGCCGTAATAGCCGGTCTCATCCAGATAGCGCGCCTGCTCCACCAGATTCTTGAGCATGGTCTGGTACAGTTCGGTACGCACTCCGGCCATGCCCTTCTCGATCTCGGCCCGCGGGCCGATGGTCGGCATCGAAAATATGCCTACTTCCATGGTTTCTCTCCCCTGTCGCCGCACATCCAGATGGTGTGCGTTTCTGTTACTGAAGGTTGAACATCGTTATCGGAAAACTTTCACCCGGAAGCCCGCTGGGTCCGCGCCCGGCGTGGCGCGTGCGCGTGCCCCGCAGCACTCAGCAGGCTGTGGCGCCGCCATCCACCACCATCGCGTGCCCGGTGACGAACGAGGCCTGGTCCGAGCACAGCCACACCGCGGCCTCGCCGATTTCAGATGGCGCACCGAAGCGGCCAATCGGTTCGAAGCCGACCATGGCCTGCTCCATCTTGGGATTGGTCGCAAACATTCGCTCCAGCATGGGCGTGCGGATGACTCCGGGGCAAACCGTGTTGACGCGAATGCCCTTGGCAGCGTATTCCAGTGCCGCAGTCTTGGTCAGCCCGACCACGCCGTGCTTGGCGGCTACATAGGCGCCAGCATTCTTGGAGCCCACCAGGCCCGCGATGGAGGCGGTGCTGACGATGGCTCCGGGACTGCCCTGCTCCAGAAACTGTTTGACCTGGTACTTGATGCAGAGAAACACGCCCTTGAGATTGACGTTGTAGTTGAAGTCGAAGTTTTCCTCGGTGCAGTCGTGGATGCGGGTCCAGGTGCCCTCCACACCAGCGTTGTTGTAGGCGCAATCGAGCCGCCCATAATGACTTACCGCCGCTTTCACCAGGTTTTCAACATCGGCGCCTTTCGACACATCACAACGCACGAAGACGGCCTCGCCACCGGCTTCCTCAATGAGCCTCACCGTCTCGGCACCGGCCGCCTCCTGAAGGTCCGCAACCACCACCTTGGCCCCTTCGCGCGCGAAGATCTGCGCCGCGGCGCGGCCGATGCCGCCGGCGGCGCCGGTCACCAGCGCCACCTTGCCTTGTACTGTGCCTGCCATGATTTAGCTCCGTGGTTGATCAAGAAAGAATCCTGTTGCCAATGCGGGGCTAAGCGCGCGCCGCCGCCTGCGCCGGAATCGGCTCATTGTGCAGCACACCCCGTTTGACCAGGTCAGCGATGTGCGCACCGCTGTAACCCAGACAATCGCCGAGCACTTCGGCATTGTGTTCGCCCAGATAGGGCGCCTCCAGATCCAGGTGCGCCGGAAATTCGGAAAAGCGCAGCGGGTTGCCCGGCGCCTGAAAACTGCCCAGTGAACGATCGTAGATGGTGCGCACGGTTTCCCGTTCGATCAGGTGCGGGTGCCGGCAGGCCTGCTCGACCGTAAGGATGGGCGCCACCGGAACATGTCCTTCTTCCAGAATCCGGATCGCCGCCTCGTCGCTGTCCTGGGCCTGCAACCACTCCTCGATGATGGCGATCAATTCCTTCTGGTTCCGGGTACGCGAAGCGTTGTCGACATAACGCGGATCCTCGGCCAGCTCCGGGCGGCCCAGGATCTCGCACAACTTTGGCCACAGGTGCAGGATCGGCAGCAAGAACAGATAGGAATCCTTGCTTTTGAAAATACCGCCGGGCGCCACGGCATAGTGGTGCGAACCGGACCTGGTGGGCTGGATTTCGCCCTTGCTGCACGACCAGGCCTGCACATTCACTTCGTGGTAGTGGAAGTAGCTGTCGAGCAGCGAGATATCGAGATACTGGCCCTTGCCGGTCCTCTCTCGGTAAAGCAGCGCGAAACCGATGGCGCAGGCGGCGTGGACGCCGGTACTGACATCGCCGATCGCGGCCATCGGAAACGCCGGTGGTTTGCCGGGATCGCCGATCATGCTGGTGATGCCGGAATAGGCCTGGCCGATGTTGTCGAAGCCGGGCAGGTGCGCGAGTGGTCCGCTCTGGCCGAATGCGGAAATCGAGCACATGACGATCTCGGGATTGATCGTCTTGATGGCATCGTAGCCCAGACCGAGCCGCGCCATGACGCCCGGGGCGAAGTTCTCGATCAGCACGTCGCAACCGCGCGCCAGCTCCTTGACGAGGGCAACGCCCTCGGGGCTCCTGAGGTCCACCCCGATGCTGCGCTTGCCGCGATTCTGCTGTACGTAATAGGCGCTGCGGCCATCCTCGCCGAGAAAGGGGAACTTGCGGCTGGGATCACCACCAGGCCACTCGACCTTGATCACTTCCGCGCCCGCCTCGACCAGAATCCGGGTCGCCGCGGGTCCGGCCAGAAACTGGGTCAGGTCGAGAACCCGATAGCCATCGAGTACGTGTTTCATGCAACTTGCCTCCTGTTGTTATCCTGATTGGGCAAAGTCGGCGCAGCCGGCGCTACTGGGCGTAGGATCCTCCATCCACGGACATGGCCAGCCCGGTGACGAAGGAGGCGCGGTCCGAACACAGCCAGACCACCGCTTCACCAATCTCCGAGGGCTTGCCCAGCCTGCCGACCGGCTCCATCTTGCGCATCATTTCGTAACCTTTCTCCGAACCGCCGACGATACGGTTCAGCATCGGCGTCTCGATCGCTCCCGGGCATACCGCATTCACCCGGATGTCCTGCTTGGCGAATTCCAGGGCTGCCGTCTTGGTCAGCCCGATCACCCCGTGCTTGGCGGCCACATAGGCGTTGCCCCGGGGCACGCCCACCAGGCCCGCCAGCGAAGAGGTGTTGACGATGGCCCCCGGGGAGCCCTGGCGCAGGAACTGTTCGATCTCGTATTTCATGCAGCGCCACACGCCCTTGAGGTTGACCTCGATATTGAGATCGAAATTCTCCTCGGTGCAGGTAATCGTGGTGGCGCGGGTATCGCCCTCGATCCCGGCATTGTTGAAGGCGCAATCGAGACGGCCGTAGGCTTCGACCGTCGCGGCCACCAGCGCTTCCACCTCGCCCCCCTTGGCGACATCACAGCGGATGAACACCGCCTCGCCGCCGGCGCGCTGCACCAGTTCGACCGTTTCCCCACCTGATTCCGGGTTCACATCGGACACCACCAAGCGCGCGCCCTCGCGGGCGAACAACAGCGCCGTCTCGCGGCCAATGCCGGATCCGCCGCCCGTGATCAGCCCCACCTTGCCTTCCAGGTCTCCCGCCATACCCCCTCCGAATCGCCCCACGCGCCGGCCGGCGCGCCCTGCAAGTTGACTTTCCCGAGCTTAGCGCCTGCCCCCCGGCTGTCAACCGAATCGCTCGACCCAGGCAATCATTGTCGTATCATGGCAACTTCTTGACGCAGATATCCCGGCGTCGCCACCCGATCCCTGCAGGAGGAATCCGTGAAGACCCTCGCCATCACCGACGACCTGATCTATGAGAAAAAGGGCCAACTCGCCTACCTGACCTTCAACCGCCCCAGCGAAATGAACTCCATTACCCCGGAGATGCTGGATGATCTAGAGGTCGTCACCGAGGACTTCAAAAGCGACAACGACCTGCTGGTACTGATCGTCACCGGCGCGGGCGACAAATCCTTCTGTGCCGGCGCGGACCTCAAGAAGACCATCACCAAACTGACCGCCGAAGCGGCCTCCGGCGGCCGTTTCATGGCGAAACCGGAACAGCGCTTCTTCAGCACCTGCTTCAAGCCCATCATCGCCGCCATCAACGGCTTCTGCCTGGCCGGCGGCACCGAGATCATCCAGGGCATGGATATCCGCATCGCCGCCGAGCACGCCCGCTTCGGTCTGCCCGAGGTACACTGGGGCATCATCCCCGGCGGCGGCTCCCATGTGCGCCTGCCGCGCCAGATCCCCTACTGCCACGCCATGGACATCATTCTCACCGGGCGTCAGCTGACCGCGGACGAAGCCCTGGCCTTCGGCCTGATCAACAAGGTGGTACCCGCCGCAGAGGTCATGACCGAAGCCGAGCGCTACGCCAAACTCATCTGCAGCAACGGCCCTCTCGCCGTCCAGGCTGCCAAGGAGGCAGCCATCAGCGCCTACAATCAATCCTGGGAGGAAGGCTTCCGCACCGAGGCGCTGATCGCCGAGCGCATCTTCAAGACCGAGGATGCCAAGGAAGGGCCCAAGGCCTTTGCCGAAAAGCGCGAACCCGTCTACCACGGCCGCTGAGATGGCAGGCGCCAACTACGGGCTCCGCCGGCGCGCCAGACTGCTGTGCGGTCTGGCCGCACTGGCCGCGGCGGCACCAGCCGCGGCGCAGACCTTCCCGGTGCACCTCAACCAGGACCTGGGCGGCCTCAAGATCATCGCCCAGGCGCGGGCCACGGATGCCGCCGGCGATATCATGGTGCTCTCACTCACCAACCTCGATCAGCGCAGCGCCCATTGCGAGGCGACCTTCGACATCCGGGTGCTGCCCCCGAAGACTTACCAGCGCGACGTCGCCGCCGGCGAGCGAGTGCAGATCCATCACCGGGTCAAGCGCTCCGTAAACCGTATGACCATCGACCTCGACTGCGCGGCGACGGACTGATCCACGGGATCCGACCATGGGAGAGATGACCGCTACGGTGCGGGGCAATGTCAAGGCCTGGGAGTGTGACGTCATGGAGCACATGAACGTCCAGCACTACCTGGCCCGCTCCGCCGAAACCCTGGGCCAGCTCCGGGTTCTGCTGGGGCTGCCCGCGGGTAACGTGCTGCGCCACCGGCGCGAGCGCGTGCTGTTCCTGCGCGAGCTGCGCAACGGCGCCAGCTTCGAGATCACCACCGGCATCCTCGCGCTCGATCAAGACGGGCTGACCACCTTCAACGAGATGCGCAACATCGACAGCGACGCCATCGCCGCGCGCTTTGTCATCGAACTCGGCCTGATCGACAGCGCCGGCGCACCCCTGCCGCTGCCGGATCATTGCCTGGCCGCCGCCGAACGGCTGCGCATCGCCCCGCCAGACGACCTGCGCCCACCCGCGGAGCTGCACCAGCCGGCGGCACGGGACTGGGCGACCGCCGACGACCTGGGTCTGCCGGACACCGCGCGCGGCACCATCGAACCCTGGGAATGCGACGCCCGGGGCGAACTCCACCCGCGCTTTTTCATGGCGCGCTGCTCGGATGCCGTCACTCATCTCCAGCATGGCTATGGTCTTACCCCGGATTACCGCAAGGCGCGCGGCCTGGGCAGCGCCGCGCTCGAATACCAGATCGAATTCCACCGGCCCCTGCGCGCCGGCGACGCCATCATCGCCCGCAGCGGCCTGCGCGAGATGCAGGGCAAGATCCAGCGCTTCTTCCACTGGTTCATGGACGCCGCCAGCCGCGAGACCGTGGCCACCGTGGAGACCGCCGGCACCCTGTTCGACTTTACATCGCGCCGCTCGGTGCCCATCCCCGACGACCTGCGACAGCTGGCCGCGCCGCTGATACGCCGATTCTAGCCCTGTGGTGGATGTGCCTTCGGCTGATCCACCCTGCAACTGCAACAGAACGGGTCGCCCGGCCTCAGTCCTTCAAGGCGGGATAGGCAGGATTCGCTATCGCGAGCTTGGCGCGTACGGTTTCGCGCACATGGGCCAGCACGGCGGCGCGGCGCCCATCGAGGGCGCCGGAGCGAATGCCCGCGCACAGCTCGGCGTTGAGGGCGTCGAGCGCGGCCTCTGGGCTCAGCTCAGGTGCAGCGCGCTTGCCGAGAAGATGTTCGAGGCCGTCGCGTTCGGCACGGTCGGCGGCGGCGCCCTGGTCCAGCTCGCGACCAACGATGGCGAGAATATTGGCCGCCACCCGACACCGGTAGGCGCTCGCCCCCTGTAGCTGAGGCAGCGCCTCCTGGCGGAGAAAGGCACGCACGCCGGCCAGCAGTTCCGCGGCGGTGGCCCGGTCCTGGGGCATATCAGGGCTCCTCGATGAGTTGCAGCAGGTCGAGTTCGTTCTCGCAGGCGCGGCGGCCGATGGCCATGTGCTCGAAAGAATCGATCAACCCGGAGAGGTGTTTATAGGCCTGGAACTGGCAGACGATGCCCCACTTGAGGGTGCCGAACACCTCCCAGAAGTGCACGGCCCCGGGGTCGACGGCACGGCCGCCGGCGTTCTCGTAGCCGGCGAACAGGTCCTCGCGGGCACCGAAGCCGCCCACCGGATTGTGGTGCTGGCCGAAGCGCCAGGCGCGCACGCACAGCCAGCCGAGATCCTCCATGCCGTCGCCCACATGGCCCAGCTCCCAGTCGAGCACGGCGCGGATGCCCTCGGGACCGACCACGAAATTGCCGTTGCGAAAATCGCCGTGCACCAGCCCGCTCGGGGCGTCGTCGGGGCAATGCTCCTCCAGCCAGCGAAAGGCGAGCTCGAACGCGGGGTGGTATTGGGGGCGGCCCACCGCGGTCTCGTCGCGGTAGAAGGCGCTGATACCGTCGAGCAGCTCCCGGTAGTAGGCGAGCAGTGCCCGCGGGGGCATGCGGCTGAGCCCGGCAGGCAAGCTCGGCGTGTCGATGGCATGCAGGCCGGCGAGGATCTCCCCGCACTGGCGCGCCATGATGGCACGGGCACCCGCGTAGGCCTGGTCGCGCAGGATGCGCGGCGCGAGCACTTCGCCGTCGATGCGATCCATCACATAGCAGGCGCCCAGGGCGTGGTCGGCGGGCAGGCGGAAGTGGACCCTGGCCACAGGCGCGCCGGCCTCGAACACCAGCTGCTGGAGCTCGGCCTCGGTCTCGCGATCCAGGGAGTAGGCGGTCTTGCCGCCGCGCCAGCCCTCGGGTCCGGCGCTGCCGGTGGCGCCCGGGTCGCGGCGCAGGATGAGCCGATGGTGTGCGCCGGCGGCGGTCTCGACATCGAACGACCAGGTTTCCCGCGACGCGCCGCCGGAGAGGCGTTGCAGTTCGCTGAGCTGAAGTGGCCCGAAGTGGCGCTCCAGTTCGGCGCCGAGCAGTTCGCCGACGCGCGCCGGATCGAGCGCCACGGCCTGGTTCACGCGTCCACCCCTACCGGTCTGCCAGCGACAATCTGGTCGAGATATTCCGAGAGCCCGTAGCCTACCCGACCGTTGCAGCGGTACTCGGTGAGGCCCTCGGCGATGCGGGTCATGAGCTCGGTGCCGTCGGCCAGGGTGCGGCGGTTGCGCAGCGGGATCAGAGACAGCACCCGGCCCTCGATCCGGTATTCGGCGCGGTCCGTCCTGGCCCAGGCGCGCAGCCGGGTCTGATAGAAGTTTTCATCCCACTCGGATTCCACCCGGACCTCGCGCACCAGATCGTAGCGACCGTCGGTGAGCACCATGCCGCCGGCGATGCGGGAGCCGTCGCCGAGCGCCTTGTCGAGCACCATGATGGCGAAATCCTCGCTGAAGCTCATCGGCAGCCAGCGGTACCAGGGCACGTTCTGCCAGTAGCGCGGCCCCCAACTGTGATCGCGCAGCCCCAGGCCATCGACCCGCCACTGCCGGTCACCGACGCGGATGCTGCCGCTACCGGCAATGTGCTGCTCGTAGTGGCCCAGGTAGAGGCCGGCATTGGGGTTTTCGCGCCAGGGACTGCCGTCAGCGTGCACCGGCTCGCCGCCGTACATGGGCGACACGCCACGGTAGTGGATGTCCACCGCGCAGGGCAGTCTGGGGTTGTTCCTGAACGCCCGGCCGGGATCGATCATCTCGCCCGGACGTTTCAGCAGCAGCACCTCGCCCTGATAATGCACGGAGAGGCGCTGGAAGGGTTCGGCCACGGTAAAGCGCATGCCGCCGGCGTCGAAAGCCTCGTTGTAGGTGATCTCCGGCCGCCGGTACATGAAGGCCACCGATCCATCCGGCAGATAGAGGCAGTTGGTCATCTCGGCATAGCCCTCGTTGACCCGGTTGCCGAGCCGGAACCAGCCGCCGACCCCTTGGCCGGCATCGTAGAGGTTGAAATACATGCTCTCGTTGTAGTTCTCCGCCGCGGTCGGCGGGTGCATGTACTCGTCCCGGGTCTCCAGCTTCAACTGAACGTCGGCGGGCAATTCCATGGCGGGCTCCGGGCAGGACGTCAGGCGTAGCGGGCACCGGCGGCGGCACCGGGCGGGAACACCGCCTCGATGGCGCGCAACTCCTCATCGGTAAGGGTTAACCCGGCGGCCGCGGCATTGCTGTCGAGGTTGGCGATCTTGCGGGTGCCGGGAATCGGCAGGACGCCCTCCCACTGCGCCAGCAGCCAGGCGAGGGCGAACTGGGCGGCGGTGCAGCCGCGGGTGGCGGCGAGCTGTCGCACCTTCTCGGTAAGCTCCAGGTTGCGCTCGAGATTGCCCGGCTGGAAGCGCGGGCTGGTCTTGCGGAAGTCCTTGTCACCCATCTCCGCGGTGCTGGTGATGGTGCCGGTGAGAAAGCCGCGGCCGAGCGGGCAGTAGGGCACCAGGGCGATGTTCAGCTCACGGCACAGGGGCAGCACTGCGGACTCCGGGTCACGGGTCCACAGCGAGTATTCGGTCTGCAGCGCGGCGATCGGATGCACGGCGTGGGCGCGGCGGATCAGCGCCGGGTCGGCGGAGGCCTCGGACAGGCCGAGAAAACGCACCTTGCCGGCGCGCACCAGATCGGCCATCGCGCCCAGGGTTTCCTCGATCGGCACCTTGGGATCGACGCGATGCTGGTAATAGAGATCGATGCAGTCGACGCCGAGGCGTTGCAGGCTGGCGTCACAGGCGCTTTTCACATACTCCGGGCGGCCGTCAATCTGCAGCTCCAGCCCGCCTTCGGGGCGGCGCTTGGCGCCGGCGATACCGAACTTGGTGGCGATGACGGCCTGTTCACGGCGCCCCGCGAGCGCCCGACCGATCAGGGTCTCGTTGTGGCCGCTGCCGTAGACATCGGCGGTGTCGAGAAAATTGAGCCCCATGTCCAGCGCATGGTGCAGGGTGGCGATGGATTCGTCCTCGTCGGCCGGGCCGTAGAAATCCGACATGCCCATGCAGCCGAGCCCGATCGCCGAAACCTCACAGTTGCTGTTACCCAGAATCCGGTATTCCATGATGGCACTCCACTCATCTTCAGGTTACCCCGATTCTACGGCCAACCGCCGGGAGCACAGGCTCCCGGCGGCCGCCAAACGCGAACGGGGCTGGGCCGGCGGTCAATGCCGCCTGGGCACAACCGTAGCTCAGGAGAGCTACAGATCGATATCGGTCTGCTGATCGGCCTTCTGCAGCGCCTGACACTGGTCGGCCCAATCGTAGCCCTTCATGATCCGATCGAAGCGCGCCTGGACATATTTGCGCAGCCCGGGATCGGTGAAGATGTAGGGCTGGTCGTCGCGGATCGCCTCCAGCACCTGCTCGCCGACCACGTCCGGACTGAGGCCCTTCTTGAGCATTTCGACCATCTGCTCGGAGCGCGAGTCGGTGGCGCCGCCGTACTCCGCCGGCCGGTTGCGCGCCGAAGTGGCCAGATTGGTGTTGACCACGCCCGGGCAGAGCACCGAGACGCCGATATTGTCGCCGAGGTGCTCGGCCATGGCGGTCTCGGACATCGCCACCACCGCGTACTTGGAGGCGTTGTAGGCCGACAGCTCACCCCAGGCGTACATGCCGGCCATGGACGCGGTATTGACCACGTGGCCGCCCTCGCCGTGGGATTCGATCAGCGGCATGAAGGCCTGCAGCCCCCAGACCACGCCCCACAGGTTCACATCCAGGGTCCAGCGCCAGTTCTTCTCGCTGGTGGTCTCGGCGCGGCCGCTGGCGCCGACCCCGGCGTTGTTGACCAGCACATGGACCTTGCCGAAGGTGGCAACGGTCTGTTCGGCGGCGGCAAACATCGAATCCCGTTGGGTGACGTCGACCACCACGCCGGCCACCTCGCGGCCCTGGGTCTTGAGTTCGGCGACCGCCTTGTCGAGTGCGGTCTTCTCGATATCCGCCAGCATTACCTTCATGCCGGCGGCGGAAAAGGCCTTGGCCATGCCCAGGCCCATGCCACTCGCGGCGCCGGTGATAAAGGCGACTTTGCCTGCTACATCTTTCATAGGGTGATCTCCATCAGGGTTTTATGGTGGATAGGGGAGCGGGGTCGGGGGGCGGCGGCGGCCGGCGCGGCGCGGCGATCCACAGGAAGATCGGCGCGCAGATCGCCAGCGCAGCGGCAACGGCCAGCATGGGCCGGTGATTGCCGGCCAGGTCGTAGAGGGCGCCACCCAACCAGGAGCCGGTCGCCCCGCCGAGGGCGGCGAACATCGACAGGGTGCCGAAGATGCTCGGGAATCTGGGCCCGGCAAAGAGATCGCGCGCCGCGGCCGGAATGATGGGCGCGTTGGCGGCATAGCCGAGCCCGAGCAGCACCGCAAAGGCAAGCGGCAGGGCCAGGCCGGGAGCCTGGCCCACGGCGGCCAGGCAGAGCACTCCGAGCAGAATGCAGCTCAGGCCCAGGCTGTAGGTCAGCTCGCGGCCGATGCGGTCGGATAGCGTGCCCCAGAGAATCTTGCCCGGAATACTGGTGATGCCGATCACCCCGGCGATCAGTGAGCCCGCGGTCTTGGCGACGCCGTGATCCACCATGAAGGCAAACTGATGCATGAGCAGCATCTGCGACAGACTGCCGCCGGTGAAGAAGGCCAGCACGGCGAAACGAAAGGCCCGCGAGCGCAACGCGGTACGCACCGTCCAGTGACCCACGACGACCGGCGCCGATCCGTCGGCACCCTTGGCGGCGGGCGGGGCGGGTGCGATTTGCGGCTCGCGCAGGATCCACAGCGCCGCGGGCGCCACCGCGACGACCACCAGGATGGCCAGCATCTGATAGGCCAGGCGCCAATCGAACTGCTCGATCAGCCAGTTGGTGAGCGGGATCACCCCGAAGATCCCCACGCCGATCCCGGCGGTGACTATGCCCAGCGCGGTGCCAACGCGGTTGGGAAACCATTTTTCCGCGAGGATGACCGAGGGCACCCAGCCGCAGGCCCCGAGCCCGGCGGCGGTCACCACGCCGAAGCTGAGATAGAGCTGCCACCACTGGCTGATCTGCGCGGTCAGCGCGAGCCCCGAGGCCATCACCAGACTGCCGCCGAGCATCAGCCGCCGCGGCCCGAAATGCTCCACCAGCCGGCCCGCCAGGGGACCGAAGCTGCCGTGCACCAGGATGAACACCGACATGGCGCCGGCGGTGACCGAGCGCGACCAACCGAAGTGCTCGATCAGGGCGACCAGAAACACCGAGTAGGAATACCAGATCCCATAGAGCAGACCCAGACAGCAGAACAGGGTGGCGACCACGATCGCCCCCGAGCGGAACGGACTGGACTCGCCCAATACAGACTCCCGTCAAACCACGAAAAAAGCCGCGCCGGTTGGATAATCGGCGCGCTATCACACACCCGGCCGCGCGGGCCGGCAAGCCGCCGCCCGCGGCCTTACTGGGCACCCCAGCCGCCGTCGACCACAAACTCGGCCCCGGTGATGAAGCTGGCTTCGTCGGAGCACAGGAACAGCGACATGGTGGCGATATCGATCGGCTCACCCATCCGCCCCATGGGCGTGGTCTCGCAGATCGTCTCCAGATATTCCGCCGGCAGGGTCTTGGCCAGCGGTGTCCCGATGATCCCCGGGTGCACCGAGTTCACCCGCACACCCTGGCGCGCGTACTCCAACGCCGCGGACTTGGTCATCAGCCGCACCGCACCCTTGGCACCATGGTAGGAGATCATGCTGGGCGTGCCGATGATGCCGTACAGCGACGAGATGTTGACGATGGCGCCATTACCGGATTTTTTCAGCGCCGGCATCGCGGCTTTCATGCCCAGCCAGACGCCGGTCTGACAGACGGCGACGATGGCGTTGAAGCCCTCCAGGGTTTCTTCCTCGACGCCCTTGAGGTTGGCAAAGCCGGCATTGTTGACCACGGTGGTCAATCCGCCGTATTGCTTGACGGTATCAGCGGCCACCCGCGCCCAGTCTGCCTCTTTGGTGACATCGTGATGCATGAACACGGCATCACCGCCGGCGGCCTTGACATCGGCCACGGTCGCCTCACCTTCCTTGTCGAGGATGTCGGTGACCACGACCTTGGCACCCTCGGCGGCGAACAGCCGCACATGCGCCTCGCCGATACCGCGGGCGCCGCCGGTGATGATGGCGACCTTGCCTTGCAGTCGATTACCCATATTTTTCTCCTTTCAGCTGTGACGAAAACAACCCTACAAACTCAGCGAAATTCGGGAATCACTTCCTCGGCGAGCAGACGAATATTCTCCTCGATATATTCGTCCGGGCAGGCGGAGGTGAGCATGAACAGCCTGGCGCCGGTATCGACATATTCGCGCAGTCGCTTGCGGCATTCGGCCGGGGTGCCGATCAGCGCGTACTTGCCCACCAGGTTTTCGAAGTTCTGCGCGTATTGCCGTCCCAACCGTTCCGCGGCCATCTTGCGCGCGGTGTCGCCATCGGCGTGGACCGCCGAGAAAATGAAGATGCCGTGCTGGAAATCCGCCGCCGCCACCGGATTGTCGGCGCGCAACCGCGCGATCGTCCGCATGCTTTCGGCAAGCTGTTCGGGGGTGTACATATAGGGCATCCAGCCATCGCCGAACAGCGCCGCGCGGCGCATGGCGGCGTCCTTGCGGCCGGCAACCCAGATCGGCGGCGGCTGTTGCACCGGCGGCGGATCAAGCGTGATCTGGTTGAGCGTATTGAAGCGGCCGTGGAAGGTCACGTCGCGCTCGGTCCAGAGCCTGCGCATCACCTGCATGGCTTCGGTGGCGCGCGCGCCGCGCTCGGTGACCGGCACGCCGCAGGCTTCGAACTCCTTGGGAAACTCGCCGCCGACGCCGATGCCGCACAGATAGCGACCGCCCGAGGTGACATCGAGTACCGAGCCCATCTTCGCGGCCAGGGTGGCCGGGTACAGGGGCAGCAGCGCGATGGTACTCATCAGGCGGATGCGCTCGGTAGCGCCGGCAGCCACCGCGAGCTGCACGAAGGTGTTGCCGATGGGGCCGTGGAACATGACGTGTTCGCCGCAGCCCAGCACATCGTAACCGAGTGCCTCGGCGCGGCGCGCGAGCTGGACGGTGTCGGCGACGCTGCGCAGGCCGGTACCGAATTGCAGTTTGTTCATGACGTTACCTCGCGACGGTCAGCGGGAATCCTTGGCCGGCAATGCTCTTACCCGGGAATACCCTCACCCGGATATATACAACCCACCATTGACGTGAAACGTCTGCCCGGTGATATAGGACGCGTCGTCGGACAGCAGAAAAGCCACGGTGGCGGCGATCTCATGGGGCTTGCCGGCACGGCGCATGGGCACCTGTTTGAGCATGGCTTCATACACATGGTCGGGCATCACGCCCTTGAGTCCTTCGTGCATGATCAGCCCCGGCGCGATGGCGTTCGCAGTGACGCCATACTGCGCGAGATCGAGTGCGATGGAATGGGTGTAGCCCAGCACGCCGGCCTTGGCGGCTGCATAGCAGGCCTGACCGGCCGGCGGTGTGTAGGCGGCCAATGAAGCGAAGTTCACGATGCGGCCGAAGCCCGCGTCCACCATGGCTTTCGAAAACGCGCGGCTGCAAAAAAACGTGCCGTTGATATTGACCTTGATGACACGGTCGTGGGTCTTGGTGTCCAGCTCCCAGGGTTTGCCGTAACCCTGGATACCGGCGTTGTTGACCAGGTAGGCGACGTGCATATTGCGCTTCTTGAGCTCCGCCGCGAGATCGTCCACCTGTTCGTCCTTGGTCACATCGAGCGGAAACAGCGTCACCTGCGCGGCCTCTTCCGGGGTCAGCGCTTTTTGGCGCCAGGCTTCGAGTTCCGCTGGCGTCTTGCGGTCGCAGCCGATGACGGGGATGCCGTTGGCGACCAGACGCTTGGTCATGGCAGTGCCCAGTCCGCCGATGGCGCCGGTAATCAATGCATGGCCTTTGCTCATGTCGTTCTCCAATGCGTGCGCTGTCAGTGGGTATGCAGGCCGGCCGGTTGATGCTGCGGCGCGTTGCGGATCAGCGCCTGCGGATCGTGAGCGACACCGCCGCGATAAGTGGTTTCCAAAGTGCGCAGTTCGCGCACATCGCGCAGCGGATCGCCGGCGACGACCAGGAAATCCGCATAGCGCCCGGGCGCGATGGCGCCGATGTCCTGGCCGGCACGCAGATAATTCGCGGCGACACTGGTCACCGCCTGCAGCGCCGCCATGTTGCCGATGGCTTCCGCGAGCAGCTCGATTTCCCGCAGCAATGCAAAACCCGGCGGCGGATAGGCGAGCGCTCCGCAGTCGGTGCCGCCGACGACGCGGCCGCCGGAGCTGTGCAGCAGGCGCACCAATTCCTGGTGCTTCTCCAGCGCCTTGCCGCCTTCGCCGACGTCATAGAAGCCGGGATGGATGTCCCAGTCGGGGCGATCGCCGAGGAATTTTTTCATCTTCGCCTGACGGGCGAGCGCGGCGGGCGGGATCAGTTTGCGATCCGCATCCTGCAGGCAGGCGGCGGCGCCGGCTTTCGCGGTCCACTGCAGGTCGAGGGTGGTGCCCATATGCACCTGTTGCTCGACCATGGCGGCGATCCATTGGCGCGCCCGTTCGCCGTTCAGATCGGCCGCCTCCCAGCCCGCCAGGGTCCGGGTCCAGAATTCCCTTTTCATCATCGAGGCGTCATTGCCGAAACGCATGTCGAGCGCGCAGATGTCGTTGTAGGGCGAAATCCACACATGTTCGAGGCCGTCGATGCCGGCGTCGATCGCGTCCATGGACGAGCAGTAACCCAGATGCCCGGTGATCGGCACACGCTTGTCGACGAAGCGGATCACCTCGCGGACGATATCGGCGGTCATGGTGAAATAGCATTTGATGCCGTCGACACCGGCGGCGAGCAGGCTGCCGATCTTGTCCGGCACCGCAGCCACCGACTGCACGCGGTCGAGCATGATGGTGAAACCGGGATTTTCGAAGCTGGCGCCGGGGCCGTCGAGCAGCGGCCCGCAGACAAACAACCGCGGTCCGAGCTTCTTCCCGGAATTCAGATCGGCGCGGTTCTGCAATACCAGATCGAGCCGCCCGCCCACATCGCGCGCGGTGGTGACACCGGCGGCCAGAAACAGCGGGAAGCACTCGGCGTCCATCATCACGGTGTGAATGTGGGTGTCGATCAGGCCCGGCAGCACGGTCTTGCCGGCGAGGTCCACCACTTTTGCGCCCGTTGCCGCGATGGGCTTTTCGGACACCTGGCTGATGCGTTCGCCCTCGACCAGGATCGACACGCCGGTGCGCGCGCTGGCGCTCAGCCCGTCGATCAGACGCGCGTTGGCAAACACGGTGGCCTGCGCCATGACTTCCTCCCCCGGGCCCTGCGGGCCTCTGACAGCTTGTTGAAAAACTGCTGCGGCAGCCATCTGCTTCGTTGCGCGGTGCTCGCTCCCTCGCCTATCTATTTGATATGTCTCGGTCGCTGCGCGCCGTTTTTCAACCAGCTGCTAATTTATGGATGCGCGCCGCAACGGCGCGCATCCTGCGCTCGACAAACCGTCAGTCATCGAGCGCGAACAGAATCTTGAGCTCGACTTCGTAACTTTTTATTTCGCCGCGCTCGACCAGCGCGCGCTCGGCGATCACCTCGACCTTGTGAATGCCGCGCAGGGTCTTGCGGGCCCGCGCGATGCCGCGCGTGACGGCATCCTGCCAGCCCTCCGGCGAGCTGGCGGTAAGGGTCGAAACACTGGACACAGTCATGGCGATCTTCTCCCCACGGAAATCATAGATGCAGTTCGTCGGGTGGCGTGACGTCGAAACACAACCGGGCACGCACCCGGTAGGTCAGTTCGCCAGCGGCATTCACCTCGATTTCCTTGGCAATCACATCGAGGCGTCGCACGCCGCGCAGCGTTTGGTTGGCGCGGGTGAGAATCGCCTGCAAGGCATCCTCGAACGCGCGTGGCGAGGTGCCGATGAGCTCGTTGGATTTGGTATGTTTCAGCATGGTCATGTCCTGATATGGACGGGCCTAGGCCGCCGCGCCGAAAATTTCGCCCGGCCCGGGTACCCGCAACAGGCGATAGCGGAGCAACTCGCCGCGCTCTTCGGTCTCCACCATGGCGTAATCGAGCAGCATGTCGAGATGCCCCATCACCTCGGAGATCACCGCATAGAGCTGAGCTTCCCAGGCTTTGGGAAACAGATACTGCCCCACTTCAAGCGGGGTGAGCGCGCCGTGCTGCTCCAATATGCGCGCGATTTTCAACAGCCGTCGGTCGGTGGACAACTTGTAGCCCGCGATCAACTCGCGATGATCGCGAAACACGTCGCCGTGGCTGGGGTAAACCGTGCGCACGTCCAGCGGCAGTATCTTGTCCGCCGACTGGTAATACTGGGTGAGCGCATGGGTGCGCACGCCATCGGGCGTCGCGGGAATGTGCAACAGGCACACCGGCGTGATGTCGGGCAGCAGGTGATCGCCGGAGAACATCTGACGGCTGTCGGGCTGCCAGTAGACCACCTCTTCGGGGCAGTGACCCGGCGTGTGGATGGTCTCCAGCTCGAAGTCCTCGACGGCAATACGGTCGCCGTCCGCCAGCAGGCGATCGGGCTCGCAGGGTGTGTAGACATCGGCAATGTAGGAGCGGTACGCATAGGCCTTGTCGTACAGCGCATCGTCGAGACCGAGCCGGCGCAGAAAGACGCGCTCGCGCGCCTCGTCCTCGGCCGAAGGCAGGTAACGGGACACCGTCATGTCGATCGCCTCATGACCCCAGACTTCGCAGCCGGAGACCTCGCGGATGCGCGTCGCCTGACCGAAATGATCGGTATGGCCGTGGGTGAGCAACAGCAGGCGGATATCCTCGACGCGATAACCGAACTGGCCCAGCCCGGCTTGCAGGGCATCCCAGGCGGTTTGGCTACCGACCCCGGTATCGATCAGCACCAGTTGCTCGGAGCCCTCCGGCGGCAGGATGACGTAGCTGTTGATGTCGCCGACGCTGAACCCCGTGGGCGAGGGAATGCGCACCACGCGGCCGTACTGCTTGACGCCCAGTTCGCCGCTCATGACGCCTCCCCGACACCCATCAGGAATCGGTCTCGCCGACGATTCTCACGCGATCTTCGCCGGTGTAATGACCGGGGTAGTCCTGGCGCACCACGGGGCCGTCGCTGCGCCAGGTGTGGCAGCCATTGATCATGAACAGGGCGCCGTCGTCCTGTGCTGCGGAATCCGGTCCGCGCTCGCGCGGCGGCTTGCCCATCAACTCGCGCGGATAGTCGCCGGCCAGGGTCTGGAAGGTCACGGTGGCAATCGGCCCCAGCAGCTCGGCAATGTGGGTGCAGCCCTCGACGCCGCCGACCCGCTCGCGCACCTTGCGGTTCCAGCCGGCACCCACCTGCAGCCCGACCAGGCGCTGGAAATTACCGAGAATGTCCGAGCACATGGTGTAGGGCTGGACGTCCATGGCGGCGTCCACCTCGCGGACCACCAGATCCCCGTCCACCGACAGCCGCAGCCACATATCGTGCACCGGATGACCCGCGGCGACGATCCCACGCCAACGGCTGTCGTAGCTGTAGGTCTTGCGATCGACGATATGGGCCTCGATGTCGAATAGGCCATCGTCGCGAAAATAGCCTTCCAGCTGGATGGTGCGGGTGTGCAGATGACGGCGCGCCTTGGGCGCGGACAATGGCATGGCTAATCCTCCTCACTTGCTGCGCGGTGGCGGGAGTCGGTCACGGCGTGAGCACCACGCGGCCGCGCACGTCGCCGGCGTGGAGGCGGGCGATCACCTCGTTGATGGCCGACAGCGGCTGACGCTCGATGTGCGGAGCGATGAGACCGCGCCGGGCCAGTTCCAGCACATCCTTCAGTTCCCGCCGGTTGCCCCAGATGCTGGTGGTAACCTCGCATTCGAGCGGAATTTTCCAGAACGAAAACGGCAGCGTACCGCCGGCTATGCCCACCACCACCAGCTTGCCGGCGATGGCGACGCTGGCGACCGCGTTGGCGAGGGTGGCGTCATTGCCGACGAAGTCGATCACCGCATCGGCGCCCGCGCCGCCGGTGGCCGCTTTCACCGCCGCTCCGACCTCCGTTTGTGCGTTGATGCAGTGGTCCGCGCCCAATTCTTTGGCCATGGCGAGCTTTGCGTCGCTGACATCGATCGCGATGAGCTGGGTCGCGGGCGTCAGGGCGCGCGCGATCTGCAACGCCATGTGGCCCAATCCGCCCACCCCGATGATGGCGAGCGTACGGCCCGGACCGAGCCGCGACAGCGCCTTGCGCACGGCGCGATAGGGCGTCAGCGCGGCATCGGTGAGGGGCGCGGCGATGACCGGATCGAGGCCATTCAACTTGACCAGATTGCGCGGGTGCGGCACCAGCAACTTTTCCGCCCAGCCGCCATCGACCATCACGCCGGGATAAATCGGCTTCTGACAGAGGTTTTCCTCGCCCTGCTCGCAAAGCGCGCAGACGCCGCAGCCCCAGGCGCCGAATACCGCCACGCCGTCGCCGGGCTTGACCTCGGTGACCAGGCTGCCGACGCGCTCCACGATGCCGGCGTTTTCATGGCCCAGGGTGATGGGCTTCTGACGCACACCGACTTCGCCGTCGATGACGTGGAGATCGGAGTGACAGACGCCGGCGCCGGAAATCCGCACCAGCACCTCGGTGGGCCCGACTTCAGGATCGGGGAGATCCACCAACTGGATGGGCTGCCCCACTTCGATAAAACGCGTCGCCTTCATGATCCGTCCTCACCTATCCAAGCAAATCCCAAGCAAATCTTCAGCAGTCGAGTCGGTAATTGTCGCCGTCGCGCAGGATATGGCCGGCGGTGGGCGGCGAGAAATGCGTGCCGATCACCAGCACCCCGGTATCGGCATAGCGGGCGTAGAAATCCCGCCGCGTCTGGATCGCCGCCGCGGCGTCGTAGTCGGCGTAGCAGCGCCACTCCGGGCGCGCGAACTGGCAGGGATGGTGGGTCATGTCGCCGGTGATGACGGCATCCGCACCCCGCGAAGCAATCCTCACGCTGATGTGGCCCTTGGTGTGGCCAGGGGTCGGCTCGAACCAGACTTGGTCGTTGACACGGTGGTCGCTCGCCACCAGATCGGCGAGCCCGGCGTCCAGGATCGGGGTCACCGAATCCTGCATCACCGGCCCGAAGTGCTCGTCCTGGGGATCGGCGTTCCAGGCCTCCCATTCGGTGCGGCCGAACAGATAGCGGGCGTTGGGAAAGGTGGGCACCCAGTGGCCGTCGACCAGCATGGTGTTCCAGCCCACATGATCCACGTGCAGGTGCGTGCAGATTACATAGTCGATGCTTTCGCGGGCAAACCCGGCCGCCGCGAGATCCCGCAGGAACGGACCCGAGCGCATCGACCAGGCCTTGGTGGTGCGCTCCTTGTCGTTGCCGACGCAGGTATCCACCAGGATGCGCAGTCCCTGACTCTCGATCACCAGGGCGTGGATCGACATCTTGAGCCAACCCTTCTCGGTGACGAAGTTCGGCGCCAGCCAGGGAATTTCGCCCAGGCTTTCGGGCAGCGCGTCCGGCAGGACAAAGGGCCCGGGAACCGGGGCATCCTCCTCGACGATCTTGGTGACCCGGACATCGCCGATCTGCCAACTGGTGGTCATGGCAAACTCCTCCTCAGGCATTGCGGATCCACAGGCCGCCGTCGACCTGCAAGGTTGTCCCGGTCATGAAAGATGCGGCGGGCAGGGCAAAATTCAGGGTCGCGTGGGCGACCTCCTCGGGTTCGCCGTAGCGCTGCAGGGCGACCCTGCGGCGGGCGAAGGTCGCCTTGTCCTGGTCGTCGATAAAGCTGGTGAGCTTGGTGTTGATGGGTCCGGGGCACACGCAATTGACGGTGATGCCCTCGCGCCCCAGCTCCACCGCGAGCGCGCGCGTCAGACCGACCACGCCGTGCTTGGCCGCCGTATAGGCACTCGCCCCCTGGGTGGCGCCCAGGCCCTCGGTGGAGGCGATATTGATGATGCGCCCGTGGCTGGATGCGCGAATCATGGGCAGGGAAGCGCGGACCAGGCGCATGGGGCCATTGAGCAGAATATCCATGCCCCAGCTCCATTTTTCCTCGTAGCGGTCGCCGTCGATCTTGGAGAACACCCCGACCCCGGCGTTGTTGACCAGGATATCGAGACCCCCGAAGCGGTCACCGATGGCGCGAGTGACATTGACGATGGCATCGGGGTCGGCGACGTCCAGCTCCCAGGCCTCGGCCTCACCCCCGGCGTCGCGAATCGCCTGGGCCACCTGCTCGGCGTCCTCACCGAAGCGGTCGGTGACCGCGACCTTGGCGCCCTCATCGCCGAACAGGTACGCGGTCGCCCGTCCCATGCCACTGGCGGCCCCGGTGACATGGACCACCTTGCCCGCCACCGAGCGGCTGAGCTGGCTCAATCGCGCCATGGTTGCACTCCTCTGTTACTGGCATCTGTTACTGGCATTGGCGGGATGCGCTGCCGAATTCGAATACATCCAGCCCCTATGGTTGGCAAACAATCCGCGTTCGGCAATCCCATATTGCATCAACGTAATGGGAATCAGTGCCTCGCATAACCCTGGATTGTACACATTCTACCGGCAGGTAACCCGACCCGGGAGTTCGCCTTTCGGCCCAAAAACTTCTATATTGACGCGCCTCGACGGCATTTCCGGACAACCCCCAAAGGGGTCCGGGTGGCGCATCAACCATCAACCATCAAACCACTAATCATCATCGACAGGGGGAAAAGCAATGAGCAGCTTGGAAGGAAAGGTAGCCTTGATCACGGGTGCAGCACGCGGCCAGGGCGCGGCGGAAGCGCGGCTGTTCGCCCAACGCGGCGCCAAGGTCATGCTCTGTGACCTGCTCGACGACGAAGGCCAGGCGGTCGCCGCCGAGATCGGCGCCAACGCCGCCTACATGCGCCTCGACGTCACCAGCGAAAGCGACTGGAAAAAGGTAGTCCAGGCCACGGTGGACAAGTTCGGCAAGCTCAATGTGCTGATCAACAATGCCGGCATCATCACCCCGGTCAAGGAAGTCGGCGACACCAGCCTCGACGACTACATGAAGGTGATCAATGTCAATCAGGTAGGCGTATTCCTGGGCATGCGCGAAGTGGTCGGGCCCATGAAAACCGCCGGCGGCGGATCGATTGTCAATATCTCCTCGATCGACGGCCTGATCGGCATGTATGGCGCCACCGCCTACTGCGCCACCAAGTTCGCGGTCCGGGGCATGACCAAGGTCGCCGCCCTCGAGCTGGGCAAGTACGGTATCCGGGTGAACTCTCTGCATCCCGGCGGTGTACAGACCAAGATTCTCGACGATACCGGACTCAGCGAGGAACAAGCCGCTGACGCCTTCAAGCAGATCCCGCTGGGGCGTATCGGCCAGTCCGAGGAAATGGCCACCCTGGCCGCCTATCTGGCCTCGGATGACGCCTCCTACTCGACCGGATCTGAGTTCATCGCCGACGGCGGTCTGACCGCAGGCTTTTCTTTGGGGTGAACCCAAGCGGAGTCGAATTGCAATAAACCCGCCCTTCGGCGGGTTTATTGTTTGTATGCTTCTCGATCCGGCTCACCCGGACCGCACAAGACCCCAACACACAGGAGGAACACCCAATGAGCGATCTTACCGGTAAAGTGGCCCTGATCACCGGCGCCGCACGCGGCCAGGGGGCCGCCGAGGCGCGGCTGTTTGCCCAACGTGGCGCCAAAGTGATGCTCTGTGACCTGCTCGACGACGACGGCCAGGCGGTCGCCGCCGAGATCGGTGCCGGCGCCGCCTATACGCACCTGGACGTCACCAGCGAAAGCGACTGGCAAGCCGCGGTCACAGCCACGGTGGCAAAATTCGGCAAGCTCGACGTGCTGATCAACAATGCGGGCATCGCCAAGATTTCTCCGCTGGAGGAGTGTTCCCTGGTGGAATACGAGCAGGTCATCCGCATCAACCAGGTCGGCGTCTTTCTCGGCATGCGCGAAGTGGTCGCGCCCATGAAAACCGCCGGCGGCGGCTCGATCGTCAATATCTCCTCGATCGACGGCCTGATCGGCATGACCGGCGGCACTGCCTACTGCGCCAGCAAGTTCGCAGTGCGCGGCATGACCAAGGTCGCCGCGCTGGAGCTCGGCAAATACGGCATCCGGGTCAACTCCATCCACCCGGGCGGCATCCTCACCCCGATGATCACCGGTGCCGGACTGGACGCCCAGACTGCCGGCGAGATTTTCGGCCGGGTGCCGCTGCAGCGCATTGGCCAGCCGGAGGAAATCGCGACCCTGGCCGCCTATCTATCCTCCGACGATGCCTCCTACTCGACTGGTTCGGAATTCGTCGCCGACGGCGGGCTGACCGCGGGCTTCGCGCTGGAAGCCTGAGGATCTTCGACCAAAAAAAAGCGCCCTCACGGGCGCTTTTTTTTGGTCGGGTCCAGGCTGCCGATCAGGGCAGATTGAGCCTGGCCAATGCCTCGCGGTCGACCACCGGGCCGCGCTTGGTACCCGGCGCCAGCTTGACGGAACCGGGCGTGCGGTCGAAGGGACCGGTCAGGTCCTGCTGCTTGCCGAATGCGCGTACCGCCGGCAACACTTCCTTGCCGAGCAGCTCGACGCTGCGCAGGCGATCCTTGTCGCCGACATTGCCCTGCACCGCGAACACCGTGAATACCCCCGGGCGAATCACGCCGAGGATATCGCAGATCTTCTTGATACAGGTCTCCGGGCTGCCGACCACCACCTGCAGATTGTCCTGCACTTTTTCGTAACCCTTGATCAGCTTCTGGCGCAGTTCTTCGTAGGCCGAAGCATCCCAGGAATCTTCCTGACCGGCCATCATCTTGGCCTTGGAGACACCCAGCCAGCTGCCGCCGGGCTGGTGGGCCAGCATGCGGATCGCCGCCTTGGAGTTGTAGCCCGGAGGCAGGGTGTGCTCGGGGCGGGAAAAGGCATTCTGACCACCGCCGAAGATGAAGCCCTTGCCGAGCTCCTGGGCCTTTTCGTCGGTATCGGCACAGAACACGGGCAGCAGGTAGCCGAAGTTTTCCGGTCCGGCCTGATAGCCCAGCTCCGCCGCCTTGTCAGCGTACATGTCCCACATGTCGCAGGTCGGCCCCAGGGCGGTACCCAGACCCAGATAGGGGTAGCGCTTCTCGGCGCACCAGAGGATGGTCTCCGGGCTCAGCACGCCGGGGATCCACTGCTGGGGCACCGGTTTCTGGTAGGGCTTCACCCAGGGGTTCACGTGCCGGTAGTGGAAATGCTTGCCCTCATAGCGCCAGGGTCCATCGCGGGTCCAGGCCTGCATGACGAACTCATGGGCCTCATTGAACATCTCGCGGTTATAAGCGGGGTTGGCGTTGTTGAAGAACTGTTCACTGCCGGCGCCCCGCACCCAACCGGACACCAATCGGCCGCGGGAGATGACATCGATGGTCGCCAGTTCCTCGGCGGCGCGCAGCGGGTGCTTGATCACCGGCAAGGGAGTGCCGATCAGAATGATCTTCACCTTGGAGGTGATCCGCGCCAGGATGGCCGCCTCCGTGGTCAACACATTGCCGGAGCAGAAGGGGTTGCCGTGGTGTTCGTTGAGGGCCACCCCGTCGAAGCCCACCTCTTCCACGTAGCAGGCTTCATCAAGGTAATAATTGTAGTCGTGCGCTGCCTTTTCCGCATCGAAGTACTTGTTGGAAACCCCGAAAAAGGCGCGGTTCTGCAGCACCTCCTCTTCGGGGACATAGCGCATCGGACGTTCGGTAAAGTGTGCGATTTGCATGGTTCAGACCTCCGTAGATTCAACCGAGTAGTTTCTTGACCGCCGAAACAAAGGCATCTTTCTTTTCGATTTCCGGGCGGTGGCCCACGCCGGGGATGTTCACCACCTCGGCTTGCGGCAGCGCCTCCCGGTATTTGCGGATACAGTCCCGGGGCACAATCCGGTCTTCTTCCCCGTGGATCAGCAGGGTGGGCAGCTTGACGTTGGCGGCGCTGCGCAGCAGCCCCGGCAGGCTGAAATTGAACATGTAGGGCTCCCAGCCGATCCGCGCGCTCTCGGCGCGGGCATCCTCGAACAGCTCGAACTGCTCCGGGGTCATGTCGCCGCCGTAGATCCGGGTGAATTCGTTGTCCTGGCTGGCGACACTGGCACGCAGATAGGTGTTGATGGTGCAGGCGAACATGTCGAAGATCTCGCCCTCGTCGGGCTTGATGCCCATGGGCCCCACCAGGGTCAGACTGTTGAGCTGTTCGGGGTTGGACGCGGCCATCTCCGCCGCAATATAGCCGCCCGCGGAAAAGCCCAGCAGGTCGACCTTGCCCAGATTCTGCTCGCGGATCAGGTTCTGGTAGAAGTTGGCGATATCGCGATGGCGCCAGGTCCAATCCAGACGCGGCGATTTCCCGAAACCCGGCTGCAGAGGCATGATGACCTCGCGCGACTTGGCGAGCTCCTCGTTCCAGCCCATCCAGCCGGTGTACCCCATTTCATCGTGCAGCGCCAGCAGGGGCTTGCCTTGTCCCCCGCGCACCAGCACGAGCTCGCTACCTGCGACGTTGACGGTTTCTTCTCTCCAAGTGGTCAATGTTTCCCCCTCGCTATGGGTTGTTAAGGATTAGGTTCAAGTAGATGACAGGCATGCCGATGGCGTGCCGGTTAGAAATTGTTGGCCATGTTCGGCCCCTGGACTGTCCGCGCTCCCGACCGCGCTGGTGTCCGCGCCTGTGTCCGCGCACGCACACCACGCACACAGGGTAACAGGCCGATTGATCCCGTCTTGTTCGACCGATTCAAACACAAAGCGGAACTCTGGAGCAACTTGTTTCTATAACTCCTACTTGGCCTCGGTCAACCACCGGCCCGATCACGATGCCACGGCATTCGCGGGCCGGCTGCGGCGGCAAAATTGACAGAATCAACGAGATATCGTCCAATCGCGGGCCCCGGCCCGGGGCCCCCGCGCAATCCCGGCGCTGTCGAGAGGGCGCCCCCAGCCACTGGTCAGTGGCCCAGAGTCTTCGTTCACGTTCACGCATCCATCACGGACAGGCACCGCAAGATATGTTGACCTCGCTACGCCAGCCATCCACGCTGTTCCTGGTGACCTCACTGTTACTGACCGCCTGTGGTCAGAGTGACGACCAGGCGCCGGACCAGGAGGCCCCCAAGGCCCGCAAGATCGCGGTCACCGCCGCGCTGCCGGAGCGTGGCGCCGTGACCGTGGTCGAGCGCTCGATAGGGCAGCTGGAAAGCCTGGTGATCCCGGAGATTGCCGCCGAGGTCGAGGGCCGGGTGGTCGCCGGCTTCGTCAAGACCGGCGAGTCGGTCTCCCGGGGGCAGCTGCTGGCGGAACTGGAGGTGGAGGACTACCACATCGCCATCGAAGCCGCGCGCGCCGAGCTCGGCCAGCTCGAAGCCCTCGTCGAAAATCAGCGGCGTACCGTGGAGCGCTACACCAAGCTGTTGTCCAACAGCCTGATTTCCGCGGATCGCTATGACGAAGCCGCGGCCCAGCTGCGCGTACTGGACCAACAGATCCGCGCCTCCCGGGCGCGGCTGCAGCAAAGCGAGCGGGATCTGACCAAGACCCGGGTACTGTCTCCCTACCAGGGCGTGGTGGACGCGGAATTGGTCAGCCCGGGCGACTTCGTCAAGGTCGGTGATCCGCTGTTTCGCATCGCCACCGTCCGACGTCTGCGCGTGCGCCTGCCGCTGCCGGAGATGACCGCCAGCCGAATCTCGGTGGGCCAACCGGTCGAGCTATGGACCCCCATGGCACCGGAGGTGCGGGTGACCAGTGCCATTTCCGAGATCCGGCCCACCATCGGAGTCAGCAACCGCGCCATCGACGTGTTTGCGATCTTCGACAATCCCGGCACCTGGCAGCCCGGCGGCAGTGTCAATGGCGAGATCGTCATCGCCCGCCGCGAGGATGCACTGCTGGTGCCCGAAAGCGCCATCGTGCTGCGCCCGGCCGGCACTGTGGTCTATGTGGTGGAAGACGATGTCGCTCGCCCGCGCCCAGTGGAGACCGGGGTCTACCGCAACGGCCAGGTGGAAATCCGCTCCGGGCTGACCGCCGAGGATCAGGTGATCGACAGCGGCGCCGGCTTCCTCACCGACGGCACCCCGATAACCGTATCCGCCGCCCAAGACGGTTGAACCGGCCATGAACCTGCCCAGCATTGCCATCAACCGCCATGTGCTCACCACCATGCTGTCGGCGGTGCTGGTGCTGTTCGGCATCATCGGCTACCAGCGCCTCGGGGTCGACCGCTTCCCCTATACCGAATTCCCCCTGGTGGCGGTCACCACCACCCTGGTCGGCGCCTCGCCGGAGATCATCGACGCCTCGGTGACCAATATCATCGAAAACACGGTCAACGGCGTCACCGGCATCGAACACATCGAGTCGACCTCGACGCCCGGCACCTCCAATGTGGTGATCACCTTCGACCTCGACAAACCCATCGATGTCGCCTTCAACGAGGTACAGGCCAAGGTCAATCAGGTGTTGCGCCAGTTACCCGACGATGCCGACCCGCCGGTGGTTGCCAAGGTCGAGTTCGGCGCCCAGCCGATCATGTGGCTCGCCCTGGAGGGGGACCGCACCCTCCAGCAGCTCAACACCTACGCCATCAATACCATCAAGAAGAGCCTGGAAACCATCGACGGGGTCGGCGAGGTGCGTATCGGCGGCCGGCGCGAACGCACGGTACGGGTCGAACTGGATCCGCAACACATGGCGGCCTTCAATGTGACCGCACCCGAAGTGCTGCAGGCACTGCGCGACCAGCACTTCATGATGGCCGGCGGCTTTCTGACTACCGGGAGTCGGGAATACCTGGTCAAGCTGGACCTGGAATACCACCGGGTGCGCGACCTGGAACAGCTGGTGGTGGCCTACCGCGACAACGCGCCCCTGCTGCTGCGTGATATCGCCCAGGTGGTGGATGGCCTCGAAGACCGCCGCGGCGCGGCGAAATTCAACGGCATGGAAGCGGTTGGCCTGGGTATCGTCAAGGTTGCCAACGCCAATACCGTGGCGATCGTCGACGAGATCCACCGCCGCATCGAGACCGAAATCGAACCCCAGCTGCCGCCGGGACTGAAACTGTCCATCTCCTCCGACGATTCATTGTTCGTGCGCGAAATGGTCGCCGCCCTGGAGGAGCACCTGATCCTGGGCACCCTGCTCACCGCCCTGGTGGTCTGGGTCTTTCTGAAAAGCATCCGCTCGACGCTGATCATCGCCACCGCCATCCCCATCTCCCTGCTGGGCGCCGTCGCCCTGATCTACTTCATGGGCTACACCCTGAACTCCATGACCCTGCTGGCGCTGCTGCTGTTGATCGGGATCGTGGTCGACGACGCCATCGTGGTGCTGGAGAACATCTTCCGCCACCGGGAAGCGCTCGATCCGGATCCGCGCAGCGCGGCGATCAACGGCACCGCGGAGGTGGTGTTCGCGGTACTGGCGGCAACCCTGTCGCTGGTCGCCATCTTCGTGCCGGTGATCTTCATGGGCGGCATCATCGGCCGCTTCTTCGAATCCTTCGCGGTGGTCGTGGTCGCCGGCGTACTGGTGTCCTGGTTCGTCTCCATGACCCTGACCCCGATGCTGTGTTCCCGCTTCCTCCAGGTGGAAGAGCACCAGGGCGGCCTCTACCACTGGTTGGAACGCAGCTTCCGCGCCCTGGAGCGTTGGTACGGCGACCTGCTCGGCGTCGCGCTGCGCTACCGCTGGACGGTGGTCGTCATCACCTGGCTGATCGTGCTGGGCTGCACCTGGTTTCTCAAGGAGATCGGCAAGGAATTCAACCCGGAGCAGGACGAGGCCCGCTTCATGGTGATGATGCGCGCCCCGCTGGGCACTGGGATCGACGCCATGCTCGACAAGGTGGATCAGGTAGAAGCCGTACTCGGCAACTACGACGATGTGGTGACATCCTTCTTTGTCGGCATCGGCACCAGCGGTCGCCAACTCAACGAGGCCTGGGGATTCGCGCGCATGACGCCCAAGGAAACCCGCGAGCTGAGCCAGCAGGAACTGCTCGGACGTCTGTCCGCCGAGTTCGCCGCCGTCCCCGGCATCCGCGCCTTTCCCATCCCCGTGCCCAGCCTGGGCGGCACCCGCGGCGAGCCCCTGCAGTTCGTGGTGCGCGGTCCCAACCTCGAAGAGGTCGGCCGGGTGGCCCAGGAGCTGCAGCGGCGGCTGCTGGCCGAACCCGGGCTGGGCTACGTGGACCTGGATCTGAATCTGGAGCTGCCGCAGTACCAGCTGGTGATCGACCGCATCCGCGCCGCCGATCTCGGCTTCTCGGCCCGCGACGTCGCCACCGCAGTCAATGTGATGATCGGCGGGGTGGATGCCGCCAAGTACAACGACGATCCAGGCGACGGCGAGCGCTACGACCTGCGCATCAAGGGCGAGGAACAGGCCTTCAATACCGGCGATGATCTCAGCAAGATCTACCTGCGCAGCCGCGGCGGCCAGATGATCCGCGTCGACAGCGTGGCCAGCATCCGCCGAACCCTCGGGCCCGCCTCCATCTCACGCTACGACCTGCGCTACGCGGCGCCCTTCTTCAGCAAACCCGAACTACCCCTGGCCGAGGCCATCGCCAAGGTCGAAGCGCACGCCGCAGCCGTGCTGCCGGTGGGTTACAACCTCAAGTTCAAGGGACAGTCGGAAGAATTCGGCAAGACCGCGAGCAACATGCTGTTCGCCTTCGCGCTGGCCACCGTGCTCCTCTACATGGTACTGGCCAGCCAGTTCAACTCCTTCCTGCAACCGCTCATCATCATGACCGCCCAGCCCCTGGCCATGGTCGGCGGCATCGCCGCACTCTGGTTGACGGGGAATACCCTGAATACCTACTCGATGATCGGCCTGGTACTCTTGATCGGACTGGTGGCCAAGAATTCCATTCTGCTGGTGGACATCACCAACCAGCGCCGCGAACGCGGCCTGGCCATCGATGACGCCCTGCGCGAGGCCTGCCCGATCCGCCTGCGTCCCGTGCTCATGACCTCCATCACGGTGATCCTGGCGATGCTGCCCGCCGCTGTGGGCTCCGGCGCCGGCGCCGAGACCAACGGCCCGCTGTCGATCGCGGTGATCGGCGGCATGGTATCGTCGACCGTTCTTACCCTGGTGGTGATTCCAGCGGTGTACTCCATCCTCGAAGGCGCCCTGCAATGGCTGCACGACCGCCGCGCGCCGGAGTGATTCCCGGCTAACCGCGGTGGCGCTCGGTCTGTTCGTTACCGGAACCGATACCGGGGTCGGCAAGACCCGTATCGGCGCTGCCCTGGCCGCGCAATGCGCCGCCCGTGGCCTCCGGGTCCGGGCCCGCAAGCCCGTGGAGTCCGGCTGTGCAACCCGCGACAACGCCTTGTTGCCGGCGGACGCCGAAGCGCTGCGCCGTGCCGCCGGTGCCCGCGAACCCCTGGATACGGTCTGCCCCTACCCCTTCGCGGCACCCTTGTCGCCACCCCGGGCCGCCGCCCTGGCCGGCCGCCGGCTCCAACTCGCACAACTGGTCGGGGCTTGCACAGTGAAGCTGTCGGCCAACGACTTTCTCCTCGTCGAAGGTGCCGGAGGATTTCTCTCACCCCTGGCCGACGACGCCCTCAATGCCGATCTCGCCGTCGCGCTGGGGCTGGCGGTGCTGCTGGTCGGCGACGACCGCCTGGGTGCGGTCCACCAGGTACTGGCCACTGCCGAAGCCGTCGAGCGCCGCGGCCTGAGGCTCGCCGGCGTGATCCTCAACGCGGTGCGCGAACCCCCGGACCCACGGCTGGAAAACGTCCCGGCAATCGCCGCCCACATCGATGCACCGCTGCTCTCCCTTCCCTACCAACCGGCCGCCGGAGCCGCGCTGTCGGAGGCCTGGGTAGCGCGCGTCCTGAGCCGCTGTACATGACACAATGACCATCCCCAGAAAGACAATTCGGGAGACCGACATGCGCTTCGCCAGCGTCAACTACGAGCAGCGCGGAACCACCGCGCTGATCACCCTGGATGAACCCGGCAAGCTGAACGCACTCAGTCCCGGCATCCGGGAAGGACTGGTGGCGGCCTTTGCCCAAGCCGATGACGACGACCAGATACGGGCGGTGGTATTGACCGGCGCGGGCGACAAGGCATTCTGTGCCGGCGCCGACATCAGCGGCTTCGAATTCAACACCCGCTATGCGCGCGACTTCATGGACCGAGTGCTCGACGTGCTGAGCCTGCCGGAGACGACCGGCAAACCCGTGATCGCCGCGGTCAATGGCTACGCCTACGGCGGCGGTTTCGAGATCGCCATCGCCTGCGATTTTGTGCTGGCCTCGAAGCAGGCGCGCTTTGCGGTACCCGAGATCAACCTCGGCCTGTTGCCGGGCTTTGCCATCGTGCGCCTGGCGGAACTGGTGGGACGCCAGCAGGCCAAGTACCTCAGCATGATCGGCGAGCCCATCTCGCCGCAGCGAGCCTGCGAACTGGGGCTGGTGCTGGAGGTACTGCCGCACGACCAGCTGTTGAACCGGGCCCTGGAGCTCGCCGAACAGCTGGCCCACAAGCCGCAGCTGGCGATCCGCTACGCCAAGTCGGTGTACAACAGGTCGCTGGGCGGAGCCGACATGACCTACGCCAAGGACGCCATGCCGGTACTGTTTCTCGACGACGACACCAGGGAAGGCGTCGCGGCCTTCCGCGAGAAGCGCAAGCCGGTCTTCAAGTAGCGGCCGAGCTCAGATCAGCGCGCGGCCGTTGGGGGAAAACTGGGCGGCCAGAAAATCCATCTGGTCGACCAGGATGCGCCGCGAGTTGATCAGCGCCAGATACTCGGCGTTATTGGGCCGGTAGGGCAGCGCCAGCAGCTCCCAGCCGATATCTTCGAGCATACGGTTGCCCTTGTGCTGGTTGCACCTGCGACAGGCGGTCACCACATTCTCCCAGCGGTCGCGCCCACCCCGGGACAGGGGCACCACATGATCCCGGGTCAGCTCCAAGGCCTGGAAGGGTCGCGCGCAATACAGACAGCGGTAGCGATCGCGGGCGAACAGCGCCAGGTTGGACAACGGATAGCTGGTTCGCGGGCGGGCCATCCTGCCACCACCACAGGCGATGATACTGGGCAGACCGATTTCCGAGCGCAGCCCGGTCGCCCGGCACAGACCGCCGCGCACCTTCTGCACCACGTCCCCGAGCGACCAGGCCACCAGCTCCCGGGCATACAGACACACCGCCTCCTGCCAGTGCAGCCACTCGATGGGCTGCCCGGCCAGATTGAGGCGCAGAATACGGGGTTGGGGCACACCGCCGGGCGGGATATCGGGGCGCGGGGCCGCGACGCAATCGGCTCCGGACAGCGGGTTCATGACCGCCACTTCCGCGACTGCGGCCCGGTGCGGCCATGGGGGCGGGAAAACCCGGAACCGTCCGGATTCTCTGCGCGATCGGTGGGGCGCCAATGCTTGGGGAAATCGGTATCCTCGGGCTGGTCAACCGATTTCATCATAAGAGCGGCTGGCGGCCTGTCAAGATCATTTCCGTGGCACGGCGACGCCTCGCGGACGTCTTCCCCGGTGGCCCGCGGGTCTGGGCTTCACCAACAGGGATGTGGACAGCAGAACAGCGGGTAAAAGAAAGGCGCCCTGGTGCTGGAGAAAACACCAGGGCGCCCAAGGGCATTGAGTGCATCTTGCACCTGCAGAACACGCGGGGTGGTCCTGCGACCTTCCTGTCTCCGCCCGGCCATCCTGGCCGAGCTCGAGCTCCCTCTTGCGGCGAAGCACTCCTGCTCCCGACCTACCCCGCTCCGGCCAATCCCGCCGGCTGCCCGTCCCTGCGCAATGTCCCTGCTTCCCGCCGAATTCCTTTCTGCGGGACAACCTCCATGTTCCATCATCCTTGCGGGAGCGATAGTGCTACCCGCCACTACGGTGAACCAGTCCGAAAAGGCCCCGAACTCCTGTAAGATTATTCCTACAGTGGGGCCGGTTTGACCCCCTCCTCCGGGCTCGGTTAGGGTGGCTCGACGGCGAACGGTGGCAGGAGCGACCCAGTGGCGACGCGCAGGAAAACAGCGGATTTCGAAACCAGTCTCAGCCAGCTCGAAGCCCTGGTGGAATCCCTGGAGGGCGGCGAGCTGAGCCTGGACGAAGCTCTGCGCACCTTCGAACGCGGCGTGGGTATCGCCCGTCAGTGCCAGAAGGCGCTGCGTGACGCCGAACAGCGCGTCCAGCAATTGACCAGCACCGCGGCCGGCGAAGTGATCGCCGAACCCTTCTCCGACCCCGGAGAGGCCGAAGCGCCGTGACCGCGAGCACCGCGGACCCGCTTCAGGAGTGGCGGGCCCGCAGCGAAGTCCTGCTCGCCGCCGCGCTGCCCGCGGACGACCGATCCAGGCTGGCCGCCGCGATGCGCTACGCCCTGCTCGGCGGCGGCAAGCGCATCCGCCCCTGTCTGGTGTATGCGGCCGCCGCTGCCGCCGGCCGTCCCCGGGCGGCCACCGATCGGGCGGCGGCGGCCGTGGAAATGATCCACGCCTACTCGCTGATCCACGACGACCTGCCGGCGATGGACGATGACGACCTGCGCCGCGGCCGGCCGACCTGTCACCTGGTGTTCGGCGAAGCCCTGGCGATCCTCGCCGGCGACGCCCTGCAGTCCCTGGCCTTCGCCGAACTCGCCGCCATCGACGACCTCCCCGCGGCCCTGGTCCTGGACATGATCGCCCGCCTGGCGGCAGCCGCGGGCGGCACGGGCATGGTGCTCGGCCAGGCGCTGGACCTGGAAGCCACCGGCGAGCGTCCGCAGCTGGCCGCCCTGGAAACCATCCACAGGCGCAAGACCGGGGATCTGATCAGGGCCAGCGTGCTGCTCGGCGCCCTCTCCACCGGAACCCGGGAGCCGGGCCTCCTCGAAGCCCTCGCGCGCTACGTCGAGGCGTTGGGCCTCGCCTTTCAGGTGCGCGACGACCTGCTCGATGAAGAGCAGACCACCGCGGTGCTGGGCAAGCGCAATGGCGCCGACCGCGAGCGCGACAAGGCCACCTATGTGAGCCTGCTCGGAGCCGCAGGCGCCCGCGCCGTGCTGACCGACCTGCACGCCCGCTGTCTGGCAGCCCTGGATGGCTGTGGCGCCGACACCCGCGGCCTGCAGTACCTGGCCGACTACGCGGTACATCGGACCCATTGAGCCCGGTCCACGGCACGGTGGCGGTATTGAATTCAGCTCGCGGGGACGGCCGGGCGCGCGACCCACGCCGAGCCGGCCTGTGCGGTCGGTCGACGCAGCGTCGAATATCGCGTCGTCGCACCCGGACCAGCGCACCAGTGTTTCGTCAAACTGCTAAAATTCACGATTCCCGTCCGCCTTGCCGGCCATGCCCCTGAGCTTCACCGAGATTCCCAGCGAACGCCCGCTGACCCCACTGCTCGACACAGTGACGAGCCCGGCGGCGCTGCGCACCCTGGACGGCCAGGCGCTGGAGCGCCTGGCCGACGAGCTGCGCGCCTACCTGCTCTACGCCACCGGTCAGACCGGCGGCCACTTCGGCGCCGGGCTGGGGGTGATCGAACTGACCATCGCCCTGCACCATGTGTTCGACACCCCAGAGGACCGCCTGGTCTGGGACGTCGGCCACCAGACCTATCCCCACAAGATCCTTACCGGCCGCCGCGAGGAAATCCTCCAGGTGCGCCGCGCCGGCGGCGTGGCCGGGTTCCCCAAACGCAGCGAAAGCCCCTACGACACTTTCGGCGTGGGGCATTCCAGCACCTCGATCAGCGCCGCCCTGGGCATGGCGCTGGCCGCCCACCTGCGCGGCGAACCGCGCCGGGCGATCGCGGTGATCGGTGACGGCGCCATGACCGCGGGCATGGCGTTCGAGGCACTGAACCATAGCGCCCACCTCGATCTCGACCTGCTGGTGGTGCTCAACGACAACCAGATGTCGATCTCCCGCAACGTCGGCGGGCTGTCGACCTATTTTTCCAAGCTCTGGTCGAGCCGCTTCTATAACCTGGTCCGCGAAGGCGGCAAGCGGCTGCTCAAGGCCTTTCCCTCGACCTCGACCCTGGTGCGCAAGACCGAGGAGCTGATGAAGGCGCTGGTGGCACCGGGCATTGTGTTTGAGGAACTGGGCTTCACCTACATCGGCCCCATCGACGGCCACAACCTGCCACTGCTGGTCACCACCCTGAACAACCTCAAGCAGGTCACCGGCCCGGTGCTGCTGCACGTGGCGACCGTCAAGGGCAAGGGCTTTCTGCCCGCCGAGGCCGACCCCATCGGCTACCATGCGCTGACCAAGATCGAGCCCGCCGGGGCACCCCCGCCCAAGCGTCCCGCGCGGCCCAAGTTTCAGGACCTGTTCGGCGCCTGGCTGTGCGACATGGCCGAGCGGGACTCGCGCCTGGTGGGTATCACTCCGGCGATGACCGAAGGCTCCGGAATGGTCGAGTTCGCGCGCCGTTTTCCGGATCGCTTCCACGACGTCGCCATCGCCGAGCAGCACGCCGTGACCCTGGCCGCCGGACTCGCCTGCGAAAGGATGAAACCCGTGGTGGCCATCTACTCCACCTTCCTGCAGCGCGCCTATGACCAGCTGATTCACGACGTGGCGCTACAGAATCTGGATGTCCTGTTCGCCATCGACCGCGCCGGGCTGGTAGGCGAGGACGGCCCCACCCACGCCGGCAGCTTCGATCTCAGTTATCTGCGCTGCATTCCCAATCTGCTGGTCATGGCACCGGCCGACGAGAACGAGACCCGGCGCCTGTTGTGCACCGGCTTCCTGCATGAGGGCCCGGCCGCGGTCCGCTATCCCCGCGGCAGCGGGTCCGGCGTTGCCGTGGAGCCCGGGCTGGAACCCCTGCCGGTGGGCCTCGGCCGCCGGCTGCGCGCCGGCACCGGCATCGCCATCCTCAATTTCGGCGCCCTGCTGCCGGCGGCGCTGGAGGCAGCCGCAGCACTCGACGCCAGCGTCGCCGACATGCGCTTCGTGAAGCCGCTCGACGCCGGCCTGATCGATGCCCTGGCGGCCGAACACAGGCTGCTGGTAACCCTGGAAGAAAACGTGATCGCCGGTGGCGCCGGCGCCGGGGTCGCCGAGTACCTGGCGAGCGCCGCGGCGACCCCGCATCTGCTCCAGCTGGGCCTACCCGACCGCTTCGTCGACCACAACAGCCGCGCCGCCCAGCTGGCCGCCGTCGGCCTCGACGCCGCCGGCATCCGCGACGCCATCGCCGCGCGCGCCGCGCGGCTCGGGCTGCCCCTGCCGGGCGGCCAGGTCAACGCGTCCGGCCACGCCGGCTGAAGCCGGTCAGCCGCGGCCGAAGGGCGGCAGCGCGGCGAGCAGCTCCCGGCCGTAACCCTTGACCACCACCCGGCGATCGAGAATGGTCACCCGCCCCCGATCCGCTTCGGTGCGCAACAGCCGACCGCAGGCCTGGGCCAGGCGCAGGCTGGCGTCGGCCAGCGCCAGCGTCCGAAAGGGGTTGCCGCCATTGGCCCGCACCCATTCGGTACGCGCCTCCTGCACCGGGTCGTCGGGCACCGCGAACGGCAGCTTGGCAATGATCACGTGGCGGCAGTAGTCACCGGGCAGATCGATGCCCTCGGCAAAACTGGCCAGCCCCAGGATCAGACTGCGTTCACCGCGATCGACGCGGGCGCGGTGACGGGCGAGAACTTCGGCCACCGGCAGCTCGCCCTGCACCAGCGTCTGCTCGGCCAGCTCCGCGGGCAAACCGGCGCGCACCTGTTCGAGCTGTTGACGGGAGGCGAACAGCACCAGGCAGCCGCCCGGCTCCGCTACTGCCAGCTCCGGCAGATGGCGGATCACCGCCGCCGTGTGCGCCACCGGATCGCCGCCGTCGGCCGCGGTCTCCGGCACCACCAGAATGGCGTTGCGGGCGTAGTCGAAGCCGCCCGGCAGCGCCCGGGTGACGGTCTCCTCGGGTAACTCCAGGTCCAGCCGCAGGCGCTCGAAGCCGCCCAACGACCTCAGGGTCGCGGACGTCAACACTGCACCGCCGCACCGCGACCACAAAAGCTCGGCGAGCCGATCGCCGGCGCTGACCGGCGCCACCAGCACGCGCAGATCACCGCCGGCATCGCGCACCACCCAGCGCGCCAGCGGCGCGCGCTCCTCGGCATCCGGTTCGGCCATGCCGAGCCACAGCCGGGCGACCGCTTCGGCGCGCCCCAGCCAATGTCCGGCGGTCTGCAACCAGGGCTCCAGCTCGGTCCGCTGGAGCGGGAAATCGACGCGGTCGAAGCCGGCCTCCAGCGCCTCGCGATACCCCGCCAGCGCCGCCGCCAGAGAACTCCAGGCGGCGGCCAGCTCGGCGCACAGCAGACGCAGCTCCTCGGGCACCACACCCTGGACGAAACGGTGGCGCCCGGGCTCCCCGCCGGGTAGCAGCGCGGCGAACAGGGGTGCGCCGCGCCGCAGCGCGGCACCGGCCGCCGCGGACAGCGCCGGCAGCGCATCCAGCCGGGCGAGCGCGTCTCCCGACCCGGCCAGCGACCCACGCTGGCGCTCGGCCTGGGCCTGCAGCCGCTCCAGCCAGACGCTGCTGGCCTCCAGCGCGCACTGGGCACCGAAGTGGTCGATCGCGGTCTCACCCAGCCGATGGGCCTCGTCGAACACGTAGAAGCTCTCTTCCGGTGCCGGCAGCACCACGCCGCCGCCGAGCGCCAGATCCGCCATCACCAGGTCGTGATTGGCCACCACACAGTCGGCGCCATCGACCGCGGCCCGCGCCCGGTAATAGGGACAGGACGCGATCAGCCGGCAGCGCCGCCCCCCGCAGCGCCGGCCATCAATGGTCAGCGCCTGCCACAGGGACTCGGACAGCGGCGCCTGCCAGCGATCGCGATCGCCGTCCCAACTGCCCTTGCGCCAGGCGTCGCCCAATGTCCGCAGGCGGCGCCGATCATCGCGGCCGGGCGCGAAGGCAAGCTCGTCGTCGAACAGGAACTGGCCGGCGGCATCGCTGCCGACCTGGGCTTCGCACTGCTGCAGGCGCAGCGGACACAGATAGCGGCCGCGCCCCTTGGCCACCGCGAAATCGTATTCCCAGCCGGTGGCGGCGAGCAGATCGGGGATGTCCCGATCCACCAGTTGGCCCTGCAGCGCCAGGGTGCCGGTGGCGATGACCAGGGTCTTTTCCGATTCCCGCGCCAAGGGCAGACCGGCGAGCAGATAGGCCAGCGTCTTGCCGGTACCAGTGCCGGCCTCGATGGCGGACACCCGGGGGCCGGACGCGGCGGCGGCCAGGAATCCGGCAATGGCGGCGATCATATGGCGCTGGCCGGCGCGGGGGCGCAGACCGCGGTGGGCGAGAAAGGCGCGGTAGCCGGCCTGGATGCGCTCCTTGGCTTCGTCGCTGAGGGCCGTCACTCAGGCTTCCAGTGCGAGCCGGCGGCGCAGCGGATTGGCGTACATGGCCAGCAACAGATCGCGCTCCGCCTCCGGCACCGCCGCCAGGCGCGCCTGAAACCTGCGCTCCGAATCCGCCCAGCCGGGCTCGGCCAGCTCGGCGCGCAACCGGTCGGCGCGGGGATCGTGGCCGAACAGCAACGCATGCGCCGCGAAATGGGTGGCAAACAGCCGATACTCGCGCAGGATGGCGCTGTCTACTGCCGCCGCGGCCGCCTCCGGGCTGGCGAGATCGGCGCCGGCCAGGGGTGCTGCGAAGGCGACCCGGACCCGGCCCTTGTCGCCCGCGATGCCCCGATAGATGCTCTGCAGATCCTCGTGTTCGCTCTTGTGGTAGGCGCCCTGGGTACGCAGCGCGTGCAGCTCGCGGGCCTTGTCCGCGTCACAGGGATCGAACTCGTAGCTGATCGCCACCGGCACCGGGCGCAGCTCGGCCAGCGCGGCCGCGAACTCCTGTCCGGGCGCCCGGCTCAGCGCCAGCATCTTCAGAATCGCCGTCTCGGTGGCATCGACACCGTCCTTGGCGCGCCCCTCGCGCTGGGCGATCCACACCGAGCAGCCCTCCTCCGTCACCGAGGCGCGGATATAGGCGGATAGCTGCTGCAGGGCATTGAGCTTTTCGCGGCGCCCGGTCATCCCGCGCCTGACGATGAAACTCTTGTTGATACGCATCAGATCGCTGGCGAAACCCTTGCTCAGCAGATTGTCGCCAATCGCAATACGCACCGTATCGAAACCGTTTTCGTAGAGCATCAGATTGACCAGCGCCGGATCCATGGCGATGTCGCGGTGGTTGCCGATGAACAGATAGGCGCGGCTCTTATCCAGCGCCTGCAGACCACTCACCTCGAGGCTGGTGGTGACCCGCCGCATGTGCGACTGCAGCAGCGCTCCGACCAGTTCCTGGAACCCGGCCACGGTGCTGATGCCACGAAATCGGCGCGCCAGCGCCAGCCGCGCCAGACGGCGGCCGAGCCCCGGCCAGCGGCGGGCCAGCCCGGGCATCCGCATGCGTAGCAGCAGGTCGGCGAATTCGCGGTCGCGGATCAGCCGCGCCAGTACCTCGGCCACTTCGTCGTCGCGGTACGGCCGAATATCGGCAAACGGATCCAGACGGACGGGATCACTCATGCATTAACCCGGCGTGTACCAGCGCACCTCGCACGCGTACTTGTCGACCAGGGGCACCACATCCAACACCAGGGCAAAGAGCGCCATGCGCACCAGCAGGCCGTTGTCGGTCTGCCGGAAGATGGCCAGATTGGGGTTCTGGTCGAGATCGATATCCAGCTCGTTGGCCTCGGCCCTCGAATCGCGCGGCAGCGGGTGCATGATCACCGTGTTGGGCTCGCAGTATTGGGTATAGATGGCCTGGTTGAGGCGCAGCCTGCCGCGATACAGATCCGCCTGGCGGCGATCGGGAAAGCGCTCCTCCTGAATCCGGGTGGAGTAGACGATATCGACATGGGTGATGCTCGCCTCCAGGTTGTCCGACTCCACCACCCGCTGGCCAGCGGCGCGCAGTTCTTCGACCAGTGGGGCGGGCATGCTCAGCTCGGGGGGCGACACCAGCACCACCTGGATGCCTTCGAACAGGGACAACAGCCGGGCCAGGGAGTGCACGGTGCGGCCGTAGCGCAGGTCGCCGATCATGGCAATGCGCAAGCCGTCGATGTTGCGGCCGCGACCGGCCAGCTCTTTCTCGATGGTGTAGAGATCGAGCAGCGCCTGGCTGGGATGCTCGTTGCTGCCGTCGCCACCGTTGAGTACCGGTACCCGGCTGGCGCTGGCGAACTCGGCCACCGAGCCGGCCACCGGATGGCGCATGCAGATCACGTCGCTGAAGCCGGACAGCACCCGGGCGGTATCGCGCAGGGACTCGCCCTTGACCAGCGACAGGCTGTCCATGCCCACCGACTCGCGGACCTCGCCGCCGAGCAGGTTGAAAGCGGACCCGAAACTGATTCGGGTGCGGGTGCTGGCCTCGAAGAACATGCTGCCCAGAATCGCGCCCTCCAGCACCCGGGTGGCGCGCCGCCGCTGGGCATAGGGTTCCATGTGGTCGGCGATCCGAAAGATCGCCTCGATGTCGCCCCGTTCGAACTGGGCAACCGACAAAACATGCGAACCCCGAAATTTCACGCACATGACCCCGCGGGCGATACTGGCGCGATTCTAGCAGGGTGGCGCAATCCCGGGCTCGAACCGTTCCGCGGCGGCGCCCGGTCCCCGAGCCGTACCCTGCACGGCAGCCCGCCACTTCAGGCATCGATGCCACAGCGGGCCGCCACCTCCCGCCCCCACTCGGCCAGCTCCGCGAGCAGCGCCCGCCCGCCGGGATCGGATACCTCGCCGTCGAGCCGCGCCAGCTCGGCACGGTAGGCCGCCAGGCCCAGATAGCCGGACCCCGGATCGGTCAGCCGCCAGCGGCAGAACTCCCGCCAATTCTCGGCCTCCAGCTCGCTCAGCGACTCCGGAAAATGGCGCGCCCGGTAGCGAAACAGCAGCTCCCGATAGCGCTCGTCGCGAAACTGGATGCAGTCGTCGGTGAAGGCGTCCCCGGCGGCGCCGCGCACCGCCGCCAGCAAAGGCCGTTCGGCGTCGGCCAGAAAACCCGCGTACAGCTCCGTATCGGCGTCCGCGCCCCGTGGCCGCGGCTCGGCCGGAGCGAACACCTGTGCCAGCTTGGCACCGAGGTCGGCGCCGCTCAGCATCTGCCAGTGACGCTCGCAGCGCTGCAGATCGATGTGCAGGCGCCGCGCGGCGGCCGCATCCAGCAACCTGGGGGTGAGCACCACCGGACAGCGGTTGAGGTGAATGACTTTCAGCGGCAGCCGCTCGGCGCCTTCCGGGAGCGCATCCGCGGGGCTGAATACCAGCTCCCGGATCGCCTCGGCGTCGCGCTGGATCAGGGCCTCGGCGTCGCCCATCAGATCGAAACAGATGACGCCGTTGGCGTTGCCGGGGTGCCGCGCCAGGGGCAGCATCAGGCCGGTGTAGCCGCGCTCCCTGGGCAGCCGCCCGGAGACGTGCAACACCGGCCGCCGGGCTGCCGGGTCGAGCAGCGGCTGCAGGCGTTTCTTGCCGCGCAGGTCGTAGAGATGGCGGTAAAGCTGGGGCTGCCGCCCGCGCACCAGCCGAGCCAGAGCCAGGGTCGCCTGAACATCGGCCAGGGCGTCGTGGGCCTGGCCGTGGTCGATGCCATTGGCGGCGGTGAGATCCTCGAGCCGGAAACTGGGACTGCCGTCGTCGTGATCCGGCCAGCGGATGCCCTCCGGACGCAGCGCCCGCGCCACCCGCAGCATGTCGATGATGTCCCAGCGCGAATTGCCGTCACGCCATTCGCGCTCGTAGGGATCGTGGAAATTGCGGTAGAGCAGGTAGCGGGTGAACTCGTCGTCGAAACGAATGCTGTTGTAGCCCACCCCACAGGTGCCAGGGGCGCCCAGCTCGGCGGCGACCCGGGCCGCGAACTCGGGCTCCGGCAAGCCTTCGCGCCGGGCGCGCTGCGGGCTGATGCCGGTGATCAGGCAGGCCGCCGGATGCGGCAGTAACAGGGGATCCGGCTGGCAGTAGAAACGTACCGGGTCGCCCAACGGCTGCAGATCGGCGTCGGTGCGAAGACCTGCGAATTGCAGCGGCCGGTCCCGAGCGGGTTCCGTGCCACTGGTTTCATAATCGTGCCAGAACAGACTGCTCATACCGGCATCCTGCCATGATCTGCGCTGGGCCGCGCTCGAAAAAGGGAACGGCGCCAGAGGCGCCGTTCCGGTCTACAGGTGAATACCCCGGTTTACTCGGGCATCACTTCGACATAGCTCAGCTGACCGACCACGCGGCGGTTGCGCTCCCGTCCCTCCGCGGTGGAGTTGTCGGCGATCGGCCGGCTTTCGCCGTAAGCCCTGGTGGAGATACGGCCAGAGGGGATGCCATAGTCCCGGGCCAGCTTGGCCTTGACCGCCGCCACCCGCCGCTGGGAGAGATCCTGGTTATAGGTCTCGGTGCCGATGGCATCGGTATGGCCTTCGAGGACCAGCTCGATGTCGTCGTGAGCCTTCATGGCATTGGCCACCGCCTCCAGTTCATCGCCGTAGATCCCGCGGACCACCGCCTTGTCGAACTCGAACAGCACCTTCAGCTCCACCGTGATGGTGCGCGTCTCGGGCTCCGGCGCGGGGGGCGCTGCGACCGGCTTGGATACCGGTGCAGGTGCCGGTGCCGCCTGTACCACGGGCGCCGGCTTGGGACCGTTGAAATAGTAGTTCACCGCCAGGTTGAGGGCACCGTCGACGGCGTTGTTCTTGTCGTCACGCACCTTGTACAGCGCACGGACATCACCGCGGAACTCCAGGTGCTCGGTGAACATCTTGGACATGCCGAAGCCCAGGCCCGTTTGCCAGGTATGGGATTCTTCACCCCCGAGATCGAGCGCCTCGGGAGTCCCGGGCTGGTCGCCGAGATCGAAATAGCTGATCCCCGCGGTCCAGTAGGGGCGCCAGGCGGTGCTATCGGGATTGGCTTCGCCCAACCAGTAGTACATGTCCAGCTTGGCCATATCCAGATCTTCGCCATCGATATCGGATCCGGCACCGATTTCCAGGGCCCAGTCATTGGAGAACCGGTAACCGAGGTTGATGCCACCGACCACGGAATCCTTGCCCCCGCCGACGAAGCGGCTGCTGTCCAGATAGTAACCGGTCAGGGAGCCACCGACATAGGCGCCTTCGTTGGCCTGCGACTGCATCGCGAAACCAAGGGACAGCGCCAGGGCCCCCGCCACGGCGACGTTGTTGATCTTCATTGCACTTCCTCCATCTAAAGCAATTTCCCGGTCCGCCCGGCATTCCGGCACGGAGATCGAGTCATGGTACGGCCTCGGCCGCAAAAAAAGAATCCTCCCCGAACGATCGGTCGGGGTTCATGTCCTGGGTCAAACCGGCCTCCGGGCGCGCCACCCAAGGGCTCTATGTTCTACGCCGGTATCCGCCAACCCCGGTCAAATCAGGTGACAGGCCGGGACATACCCGGCCATGATGCAAAATCTGTCGCCCCGAAATTGTGCGCTGGATCACAATTTTCAAGCCGGGGTCAGGCTGCGGCTTTCGATCACCGCCCGCCAGTGCTGTGGGCCGGTGACGTGCACGGCTTCGCCCCTGCTGTCGACGGCGACGGTCACCGGCATGTCGCGCACCTCGAACTCGTAGATCGCCTCCATGCCCAGCTCCGGAAAGGCGACCACTCGCGCCGCGGTGATGGCCTTGGACACCAGGTAGGCCGCGCCGCCGACCGCCATCAGGTAGACAGCCCCATGGTCGCGGATCGCATCCACGGCGGCGGTGCCGCGCTCGGCCTTGCCCACCATGCCCAGCAGGCCGGTGCGCTCCAGCAGGGTGCGGGTGAACTTGTCCATCCGGGTCGCCGTGGTGGGGCCCGCCGGGCCGACCACCTCGTCGCGCACCGGATCGACCGGTCCGACGTAATAGATGAAGCGGCCGGTGAAATCCACCGGCAGGGATTCGCCCGCGGCGAGCAGATCGACGATCTTCTTGTGGGCGGCGTCGCGCCCGGTAAGCAGTTTGCCGCTCAGCAGCACGGTCTCGCCGGGTTGCCAGGCGCGCACCTCGGCAGCCGTGACCCGATCGAGATCGACGCGGCGGACATCATCGCCGATCTCCCAGGCCACCTCCGGCCAGTCCTCCAGGCGCGGCGGCTGGAGGCGTGCCGGACCCGAGCCGTCGAGCACGAAATGGGTGTGGCGGGTGGCCGCGCAGTTGGGGATCACAGCCACTGCCTTGTTGGCGGCATGCGTCGGATAGTCCCTGACCTTGACGTCGAGCACCGTGGTCAGCCCGCCGAGCCCCTGGGCGCCGATACCCAGGCCGTTGACCCTGTCCATCAGCTCCAGACGCAGCTCCTCGGCGCGGCTGGCCGGGCCGCGGGCGCGCAGATCCTGGATGTCGATCGGCTCCAGCAGCGCCTCCTTGGCGAGCAGCATGGCCTTTTCCGCAGTGCCGCCGATGCCTACGCCCAGCATGCCCGGCGGGCACCAGCCCGCACCCATCCTGGGAACCTGATCGAGCACCCAGTCGACGATCGAATCCGAAGGATTGAGCATCGCGAACTTGGCCTTGGCCTCCGAGCCGCCGCCCTTGGCGGCGACATGGACCTCGACTTCACCGCCGGGCACCAGCTCGGTATGGATCACCGCCGGGGTGTTGTCGCCGGTGTTGCGGCGCGCGCCGTCGGGATCGGCCAGGATCGAGGCGCGCAACAGGTTGTCCGGATGCCGATAGGCGCGGCGCACGCCCTCGTTGACCATATCGGCGAGCGCCAGATCGGCGTCCCAACGCACGTCCATGCCCACTTTCAGAAACACCGTGACGATCCCGGTGTCCTGGCACAGCGGCCGGTGACCGAGCGCGCACATCCGCGAATTGACCAGGATCTGGGCCAGCGCATCACGGGCCGCCGGCGACTCCTCGCGCAAATAGGCCGCGTGCACGGCCTGGATGAAATCCAATGGATGGTAGTAGGAAATGAACTGCAACGCGTCGGCGACACTGGCGATCAGATCGTCCTGGCGAATGGTGGTCATTTGCTACTCCTGGATGATATGGCTCGCCGGCCAGCACTCCGGGGCTGGCACCATACTGGATTCCCCACCCGGGCGCCAATATTTCAGGGACCCGAGAGCTGCTCGCGGATCACCTGCAGCTGAAGATTGGTTTCGCGGCGGAAAGAATCTATGGAAGCCAGCGCCTTGCGGTTCTCGGCGCCGCTGCGGGCTACGCTGTCGCGCAGCTCCCGGACCTGGCTCTCGAGCGCGCCCACCCCCGTTCTGGCCTGGCGAACCTGGCCCTGGAGCTCCTCCAGGGCGGCATTGTCGGCGAGCCGCTCGCGCTTCAGTGCCTCGATACCCGCCGCCAGTCCGGCCACCTGGGATTTGGCCGCGGCGGCCGCCTCCGCCGCTTCCCGCGCGCTCGCCCTGGCGCCCTTCAGATCCTGCTCCAGCCGCTTGAGCTCGCCCTCCAGCCCGGCCAGCGCCTTGCCCTGCTCCTCGATGGCACTGCGGTTGCGATCATTGGCCACCCCCCAGAGCTTCTTGATTTCCGACCAATGAGTATCGAGCTTGGCGTCCTGGGCCTCCAGGCGAGAGGCCAGGCTGGCACCGGATTCGCTGAGCGTTTCCCCGGTGGAGTCGAGGCGCGTGCGCAGCTGGGTGAACTGCCGATCGAGCGCCTCCAGCCCTTGCTGTTGCTGCCAGGAAAACCAGCCCAGGCCAGCGGCGCCCAGCAGCGCCGCCAAAGCCAGGAAGCGCCACCCGGCCCCGCCGCCGCGCCGGGGCCGGGTGGCCGGGCGAGCGCCGGCGGAGCGGCCGCCGGGACGCTCATCGGGTTCCGCGTACAGGGGCTCGAACCGCTCATCATTCATAAATGCTGGTCTCGGGGGACAAGGGGACGAAATTATACGCCGGCCACGAAAAAGCCGGCCCCAGGGCCGGCTTTTTCGCTTCCGAAGGCTGTCTCTACATCAGTTGCAGCAGACCCGCCAGCACCACGGTCAGCACCAGGCTGGAGACGATCACACCGCGCACCGTGGTCATGGCCCCCTGCTTGCCCACCAGCCCATTGACCTCCAGCGCGACGACGATCAGCAGCGCGATAATGAAACCGACGCCGCCGCCTTCGGCCGAAAGAATGTGGCCTGTGTTGTAGCCCATATGCGGCGAAGCCAACATGAAATAGGCCATGGGAGCGGAGAACAGGGTGTTGGTACGCGATGCCAGCAGCGCCTTGGCGCCGGCAGCGGCTGCATCACCACCGCCCTGCACCAGGCCGAGGGCGATCTTCTGAGCGGGCCAGATCACCAGCCAGACATTGAGGAACATCAGGGTGCCGAGCAGGGCGCCGACCAGGATGAAGTCGTTCAATGTCCCCTTCTGCATGACCCCGACCAGCAGCACCAGGCCGGTGAGAAAGGTGAACATGGCGCCCCAACGGAACCACCAGAGCGCGCGCGGCGCCAGCTTGGCCTTGGCGTCACCCAGGGCTTCCGGGGTGGCTTCCTTGAAATAGGCCCCCTGCACGAAGTTGAAGTAATAGAGCATGCCGATCCAGGTGATGCCGAACAGCACATGCCCCCAGCGGAACAGGAAGTTGAGAAAATCCATGGTATTCATAGTTGAGTGCCACCTTTGTTGTTGCTTGAGTGATCGAAACGAAAGGGTTCTACCGCCCGACCCGGGCCGCTCCTCCCCCTCAGGCTTCGCCGCGCCCAATTCTAGACAGAAAACCCGTCGGTAAACACCTTACCCGAACGCGGCGGCGAATCGAAAAAAAACCCCGTGCCGAAGCACGGGGTTTTCGTGGAGCAGGCTGGAAGGCCGGGGGGCTTTACATCATGCCGCCCATGCCGCCCATACCACCCATGCCGCCCATGCCGCCCATATCGGGCATGCCGCCGCCGGACTTCTCTTCCGGGATATCGGCGACCATGGCCTCGGTGGTGATCATCAACCCGGCGATCGAAGCCGCGCCCTGCAGCGCGGTGCGGGTCACCTTGGCGGGGTCGAGAATCCCCATGGCCAACATGTCGCCGTACTCTCCGGTAGCGGCGTTGTAACCATAGCTATCCTTGCCCTGTTTGACCTTGTCGACCACCACAGAGGCTTCGGCGCCGGTATTGCTGACGATCTGCCGGAGCGGAGTTTCCATGGCGCGGATGGCGATCCCGATACCCACGGTCTGGTCGTCGTTGTCTCCCTTGAGGTCCTTGATGGCTTGCACCGCACGGACCAGGGCGACCCCGCCGCCGGCAACCACGCCTTCCTCGACCGCAGCGCGGGTGGAATGGAGCGCATCCTCGACGCGCGCCTTCTTCTCCTTCATTTCCACTTCGGTCGCCGCACCCACCTTGATCACGGCAACGCCGCCGGCGAGCTTGGCCAGCCGCTCCTGCAGTTTTTCGCGGTCGTAATCAGAAGAGGTGTCCTCGATCTCGGCGCGAATCTGCTTGATGCGGCCCTTGATGTCCCCGTCGGAGCCCGCGCCATCGACGATGGTGGTGTTCTCCTTGGTCATGGTGACGCGCTTGGCCTGGCCCAGGTGTTCCAGGGTGGCGTTTTCCAGGCTCAGGCCGACTTCCTCGGAGATCACCGTGCCGCCGGTGAGGATGGCGATATCCTGCAGCATGGCCTTGCGACGGTCGCCGAAACCGGGCGCCTTGCAGGCCGCCACCTTGACCACACCGCGAATGGTGTTGACCACCAGGGTAGCCAGGGCTTCGCCCTCGACGTCCTCGGCGACCACCACCAACGGTCGGCTGGATTTGGCGACGCTTTCGAGCAGCGGCAGCAGGTCGCGGATGTTGGAGATCTTGGTGTCGGCGAGCAGGATGTAGGGAGACTCGTGCTCGACGCTCATGTTCTCCTGGTTGTTGATGAAGTAGGGGGACAGATAGCCGCGGTCAAACTGCATGCCCTCGACGATCTCCAGCTGGTTCTCCAGGCCGGAACCCTCCTCCACGGTGATCACGCCTTCCTTGCCCACCTTGTCCATGGCTTCGGCGATGATCTGGCCGATCTGCTCATCGGAGTTGGCGGAGATGGTGCCCACCTGGGCGATTTCCCTGGAGTCGGAGCAGGGCCGCGCCAGTTTGCCGATCTCGATGACCGCGGCGGCGACCGCCTTGTCGATGCCGCGCTTGAGATCCATGGGATTCATGCCCGCGGCGATGGCCTTGTGGCCCTCGTTGAGAATCGATTGCGCGAGCACGGTCGCAGTGGTGGTGCCGTCCCCGGCCTCGTCAGAGGACTTGCTGGCGACCTCCTTGACCATCTGTGCGCCCATGTTCTCGAACTTGTCCTGAAGTTCGATCTCCTTGGCCACGGAAACCCCGTCCTTGGTGATGGTCGGAGCGCCGAAAGCCTTGTCCAGAACCACGTTGCGGCCCTTGGGGCCCAGGGTGACACGCACCGCATCGGCCAATACGTTGACACCGGCCAGCATTTTCCTGCGGGCGCTGTCGCCGAATTTCACTTCTTTAGCTGCCATGATTATTTCTTCTCCAATAAATCAGTGGTGAATCTGTGTGGAGGCGGGCTCAGCCGGTGACGATCCCGAAGATGTCGCTCTCGCGCATCACGATCAGCTCGCTGCCATCGGTGTCCTCGACCGTGTTGCCGGCATAGCTGCCGAACATCACCTTGTCGCCGACCTTCACTTCCAGCGGGCGGATCTCGCCCTTGTCGTTCACATGTCCGGTACCGACGGCGATCACTTCACCCTGATTGGGTTTTTCCTTGGCCGAACCCGGCAGCAGGATGCCACCAGCGGTTTTCTCTTCCTCTGCCTTGCGACGCACGACCACTCGGTCGTATAGGGGACGGATCTTCATTGCGGTTTGTTCTCCACTTGTCGTGACTTGTAGACCAAACGTGTTCGGGCCACCCCGAAAACTCTGCCTTATGTGGTGACGCCCAGTGGGATTACAAGACCCTGCCGGCAAAATTCCCATGGCGCACATGACCGGCGATCTCCCGGGCAAGCCAGCTAATGGGGGAGCGGGCGTCGGAATTCAAGAGGTACCCTCAGTCCTCGCGCTCCCCTCAGACCTCGCGTTCCCCCTCAGTCTTCGCGTTTGTAGTCGCCCTCGATCAGATCACCGCGTCCGCGGCGGGCGCCCGGCGGCACCACCCGGGACGAGGCCAGCAGCCGGCCGGCCAGCCAGCGGCGCAGCGCCGGAACCAGTCCCGCCAGCCCGGCCGCATCGGTAAGCAGCCCGGGCATCACCAGCAGCAGGCCGGCCAAGGCCACCAACATGCCCTCGATCACCTCGGCCGCCGGTGTCTCGCCGCGCTCCAGACGCGCCCGCACCCGGGTCAGGGTGCGGAATCCCTGGCGGTTGAACACGCCGGCGCCCAGCAGCGCGGTGGCCACCACCAGACCCACGGCCAGGGTGGCACCGATCGCCACCCCGACCCGGATGAGCAGCCAGAGCTCGACGATCGGCAACACGAGAAAAATCAAAAAAGGCACCACTGGCCCCCAGGTTGGTAGCGGTATACAGGGGAGGTTGGGCCGCGGCCGCCGCTTTGCAAGTCCGCTGGTCGCAAGGCAAGGGATTCAGTTATGGTTGCGGCTTTCCACCTGCCGTCGCCATGCCCGCTTTCCGCCAGTCCGCGATCCTCAACCGGCGCATGCTGATTTGCCTGTTCACCGGCTTCGCATCTGGCCTGCCGCTGTACGTGCTGATCTCCCTGGTGCCGGCCTGGCTGCGCAGCGAACAGGTGGAGCTGCGCGATATCGGCCTGTTCGCGCTGATCGGGCTCCCCTACACCTGGAAATTCCTCTGGGCGCCGCTGGTCGAGCGCTACCCGCTGCCCCTGCTGGGCCGCCGCCGCGGCTGGATGCTGGCCAGTCAGATCGGCACCCTGGCGGCGATCGCGGCACTGCCGCTGTTCCGTGTCGACACGCAACTGGGAGTCATCGCCGCCCTCTGCGCCCTGATCGCCGTACTCAGCGCGACCCAGGACATCGTCATCGACGCCTACCGCCGCGAACTGCTGCCGGACGAGGAGCTGGGGCTGGGCAATGCCCTGCACGTCAATCTCTACCGACTCGCCGGGCTGATCCCGGGCTCCCTGGCGCTGATCCTCGCCGACCATCTGCCCTGGCAGCCGGTATTCGCCATCACCGCCGCCTTCATGCTGCTCGGCATCGGCCTCACGCTGGGCATCCGCGAACCGCCCCATGTGACGCCGCCGCCGGCCAGGCTGCGCGATTCCGTGGTCGAGCCGTTCCGCGAATTCTTCGTCCGCGACGGCAACCGCCGCGCCTGGGCCATTCTGGCCTTCCTGGTGCTCTACAAGCTGGGCGACAACCTGGCCACCGCGCTGGCCACCCCCTTCTATCTGGATCTCGGCTTCAGCCTGTCCGAGATCGGCGTGGTCGCCAAACAGGCCGCGCTCTGGCCGATGATCGTCGGCAGTCTCGCCGGCGGCCTGCTGATGCTGCGCATCGGCATCGATCGTGCACTGTGGCTGTTCGGCGTGGTGCAGATGCTTTCCATCCTGGGTTTCGCACTGCTGGCGCGGGTCGGCCACGACCTCTGGCTGCTGGCCGCCGCCATCGGCTTCGAATATCTGGGGGTCGGCCTGGGCGCAGCGGCGCTGATCGCCTTCATGGCCCGCACCACCAGCATGGCCCACACCGCCACCCAGCTGGCCCTGTTCACCGCCCTCGCCGCGCTGCCCCGCACCCTGGTCAATGCCGGGGCGGGCTATGTGGTCGAAGCCATCGGCTGGGAAAACTTTTTCTACCTCTGTACCCTGCTCGCGGTGCCCGGCATGCTGCTGCTGCCGGTGGTCGCTCCCTGGCGCGCCAGGCCCGTTGCGGCCGCTGAGACCCCTTGATATGACCAGACTCTATACCCGCAGCGGCGATCGTGGCGAGACCGGACTCGCCGACGGCCTCCGGGTGCGCAAGGACGATCCCCGCATCCAGGCACTGGGCAGCCTCGACGAATGCAACGCCCAGCTCGGCCTGCTGCTCGCCCAACTGACGCCCGATCAGGCCGACCTGCGCCAGTTGCTGACGCCGGTCCAGCACTGCCTGTTCGAACTGGGCGCCGGTGTCGCCGGCGCGGAAATGACGCTGCAGGCCGGCGACGTGGCTGCGCTGGAAAGCGCGATCGACGACCTCTGCGCGCGCCTGCCGCCGCTGCGCCGCTTCGTGCTGCCCGGGGGCAATCCACTCGCCGCCCAGGCGCAGGTGGTACGGGCGGTGTGCCGGCGCGCGGAACGCGATCTGCTCGCGGCCGCAGCGGCCGAAACCTGGGATCTCGGCCTGCGCTATCTCAATCGGCTGTCGGACCTGCTGTTCGCCGTGGCCCGCACCTTGGCGGTACAGGCCGGCGGCGAAGTGCCCTGGGAACCCCGCGCGCGGCGTTGAGCAAAAGCAGCTGGCCTCCCCGCAGGCATTTTTCTGCGCGCAGCGCTCAGGCGATCCAGACCAGCGCCACCAGCACCAGCCAGGCCAGCACCGTGCGCCGAAACAGCGCCTCCAGCGCCCGCACCCGGGTGGCCAACGCGATGCCGGGGTCGAGATCCGCGGGCAGCTCGTCCAGGGCGTGCTCGACATAGCCCCCGGCGACCCGTGCCGAGCCCTCCGCAGACCACAGGCTCGCCGCCCAGGGGCCCAGCGCCCGCCCCGGCCGGCCGCTCACCGCGGCGGCCAGACCGAAGGCGCGCAACGCCGGCCACTCCAGCCAGGCGCACGGGCAGGCGCCGCTGCCGGTCGTCGCCGCCACCCGTTCCAGGCAGCGATAGAGCAGCGCGCCGGGCGCGCCCAGCAGCGCGAACCAGAACAGCACCGCAAACCATTCGCGCAGGAAGCGCAGCGCCAGCACCTCACCCGTGGCAGCGCGCAACTCGTCGACATCCGCCACCGCTTCGGCGGCGCCTGCGACGCCCAGTTGGTCGAGGCTGTGCAGCGCCGCCTGCTGATCGCCGCGATAGCCATCGGCGACCAGGTTGTCCAGCAGCGCGCGCCAGGGGGTGCCCCCCAGACAGCCGACCAGCACCAGGAACTGGATCAGGAAGCCCAGCAGCCCCCACAACCAGCCGCCCAGCAACCACAACAATAGCCACACGGCCGCGGCCGGCACCACCACCCCGGTCAGCAGGCGCGACCACTCCGGAGCCGCGGTCGCCACCGGGGTCCAGTGCGCCGGCCAGGTCAGGGGCGGCGGCCGATCGCGCCAGTGCACCAGGACCGCGAGCAGTATGGCCAGAAATTTCATGACACCTCCTCCAGCAAGGCCCGCAACCTGGGCCAGTCGAAACCCGGGCCCGGATCGGTCTTGCGCCCGGGCGCGATATCACAGTGCCCGACGATACGCTGCGCCGCCAGCCCCGGATAGCGCGCCAGCAGCGCTCGGGTCACCGCCGCCAGCGCCCGCATCTGCACCGCCTCGTACCCGGAGGTGTCGGTGCCCTCCAGCTCGATGCCGACGGCGAAATCATTGCACGCCGGGCGGCCGGCGTAGCGCGAACGCCCGGCGTGCCAGGCACGCCTGCCGAACGGCACGAACTGCAGGGCCCGGCCGCCACGATCGATCAACAGATGGGCCGACACCCGCAGCCCGTCCAGCTCGGCAAAGGCCGGGTGGGCGTGCGGATCGAGGCGGTTGAGAAACAGACGCGCCACCGCATCGCCCCCGAATTGCCCGGGCGGCAGGGAAATGTTGTGGATCACCAGCAGCGAGACTTCGCCGTGGGGACGGTCGTCACAGTTGGGAGAAGGCAGGCGCTGCGCGCCGGCGAGCCAGCCGTCGGAATCGATCTCCAGCATGCTTCCGACCCGGGTCCGATTCTGCAAGCGGCCAGCCTATCCCATGGCCAGCGCCGTTTGAATACCGCCGCGGCGGACTCAACCGGCCGCTGCGACGTGGCCCAGGGCCTGCTCCAGCGCCTCCTCGAAGAGCCGCGAGTTGTCGAGGGCGATCAAGCGGCCCTCCTTCATCGCCAGCGCCAGCCGCCGCCGCGACACACGCCGCACCGCACCGCCCTCGCGATCACTGAGCACATGGGTGCCCGAGGGCTGGACCAAACCCAGCAGCCGGGCACGCACCCGCTCGCCGCCAGCTTCCTTGAACTCCACCCAGCCGCCGACCCGCAGCGAATCGGCGCGGCTCAGGTCGATATCGCTCAACGAGCACTCCTCGCCCTCGCCCTCGGGAGCGGGCTCTCCGGGCAGCGCCAGCTTCAGGGATGTCACCACCGTCCGCAACCGGGGGTCGCCGAGCTCGCGCGCCTCCTGCAGCGCCCTCAGGGTACCCGCCTGATGTCCGCTCGGCTCCGCGCCATCCGCCAGGCAGCCGCGCAGCTCGGTCAACAGCCGGCGCGCCTCGAAGCTGTCGAACGCAATCTCTTCGAGGCGTTCGCCGAGCGCGCCCCAGAGCCGGGTGACCAGCTCGGTATCCGGCCGCTCGTCGCCGAGCAGGCCGAGCAGTTGGTCGAGCAGCTGAATCGCGGCCCGCCACTGCTGCGAATCCTCGCCACTGCGGAACCAGGCCAGAAACAGCACCCGGCACCAGGCCCGTTCGAGCAGATTGACCAGCGCCAGCGGACAGCTGCGCCCGGCCAGCCGCCCGTTCAGCACCTCAGCGACCCGGCGATGGGCGAGATTGGTTCGTTCCCGGGCGGCGGCTTCGCCGAGCGCCCGCTCGGCAAGCTTCTCGGTGCGCTCCCGCTCGCCTTCGACCAGGCCCACGAACTCGGCCAGCAGCTGCGCCAGGCGCCGCGGCTCCGCGGCAAGGCGGCCCAGACTCTCGATCGCCTCCTCGGCGCGGCGGAACAGGGCCTGGTCGGCATAGCCTTCCTGATCCAGGTAGTCGGTCGCCGCACCGATGATTTCGTTGAGCAGCCGGCGTCCCGGATGCCAGGGCTTGTCGATGAAGGTCGGATCCCCGCTCGCCAGCTCGGCAATGGGAACATCCGCGCCCTCGAGCAGATCACTGAGCGGCATCGGCATCCAGGTGCCGGACGCCATCGCCTCGAACAGGGTATCGACCAGGGTCAACAACTGGTGGTCCAGCGGATGCAGGCTGGCCAGGCTGCTGCCCCGCTGCGCCAGCGCCACCTGCGCCCGGGCCAGCAGCCCCCGGCGCGGAGCACCCTGGCGTTGGGGTTCCCGGGTCAGCGCGCCGAACAGCTCGGCCAACTCCTGACGGGCGCCATGGTCGTCCTGCGGATCCGCGCATCCCGGCGGCAGCGTGGCCAGCAGCCGCCGGCTGGCGGAGCGGCGGGACGCAGCGATCCTGGGTGTTCCCGCCGCTTGCGGCGCGGAGCCGGCGGCCTCTGCTGCTGTGCTCGCTGCTGCGCCCGCTGCGGTTCCCGCGGCCGCACCCCGCGTCACCTCCGGTGCTGCCCGCGCCAGCTCGGCGACGGGCTCCGGCTCCGCCGCCATGGCCACGCCGAGATCGCGCAGCAGGTCGTTGGCCTGGTCGATCACCTCGGGCAGGGTGCGCAGCAAAGTATCCTCGCCAGCGCGCAACAGTACCCGCCGCGCCCGGGGATCGACGCCCAGCGCCGCGATTTCGCGCGCGAAAGCACCGATCACGAATTCGGGCGACAAGGGCAGCTCCCGAACGCCCAGCGGTACGCCGACCAGGGCCGTCACCCGGGCACCGAGCTCGGCCAGCGGCTGCTTGACGGCAGCGGCGGCAGCGGCGGCCATGGCGTCAACCATGATCATCTCGGCCAGCTCCTCGTCATCCACCAGCCGCAATGGCTCCACCGGGCTCTGGGATGAGGCGCGATCGCCCAGCGCCGCGAAGGCCAGATCCACCCGGCGCGAAAAACCCTCACTGACGGTACGGCGACTGCTGTGCCAGGCGCGCATGGCATCCACGCAACGGCTCTGCTGGTCGGCGTCGGCGGCATCCTCGACCAGGGCGAACAGCGCATCGTTGGCGCGCGCCTGGCAATCGCGCATGCCCCGGGTCACGAACTGCCGCGCCCGCTCGCGCAACATGCGCAGCGCGGCATCGGCATTCACCGCCACCCGCACACCCCCCGACGGCATCGCCTCAGGCCGCTTTCCATCCCCTCAGGACCACATAAATCTTGTGTCAATCAGCAACTTGCAACGCACTCTGCAACCCGGAATCGACCCTGTCAAGGTGCCAGGAGTTTCGCCGGATGCGCCGCTGCGCGGCTTATCCGACCTACGGGCCGCGGGCATCGCTTTTGTAGGGTGGATAAGCCGAAGGCGCATCCACCAGCATGGTCCAAAGCCGCTCGACCAGGCGGCGTCGCTGGCAGACCCGCCGCCGACACCGAGAACCTATAATATGCCGTCGCTCCGCCATCCGACCCCAGCCATGAAGCTCGAACCCGATTTGCAAGCCGACCTCGAGCGCCTGGTCACCCAGGCGCTGGCCGAAGACCTGGGCAGCGGCGACATCACCGCGCAGTTGATTCCCGCCCACACCAGGGCGAACGCCCGGATCATCACCCGCGAGGCCGGCGTGCTGTGCGGCAGTCCCTGGGCGGAAGCCGTGTTCCGCAGGCTGGATGCCGCCGTCCGGGTACGCTGGCGGGCCACCGAGGGCGACGACCTCCAGCCGGACCAGGTGCTCTGCGAACTGGCCGGCGACGCCCGGGCGCTGCTCACCGGGGAGCGCACCGCGCTCAACCTGCTGCAGACCCTGTCCGGCACCGCGACCGCGGCGCGGCGCTACCGCGACCTCGCCGCCGGCAGCGGCATCCGGGTGCTGGATACCCGCAAGACCCTCCCCGGGCTGCGGCTGGCGCAGAAATACGCGGTGCGCACCGGCGGCTGCCAGAACCATCGCCTGGGGCTCCACGACGCCTTTCTGATCAAGGAAAACCACATCGCCGCCTGCGGCGGTATCGCCGCCGCGGTGGCGGCAGCGCGGCGGCTGGCGCCGGGCAAGCCCGTGGAAGTGGAAGTGGAAAATCTCGCTGAGTGTCGCCAGGCCCTGGAGGCGGAAGCCGAGCGCATCATGCTCGACAATTTCAGCGGCGCCGACATCCGCGCCGCGGTCGAACTGCGCGGGCCGCGCAACACCGAGCTCGAAGTCTCCGGCAACATCGACGAGACCTCGCTGATGACATTCGCGGCGGCGGGGGTGGACTTCATCTCCAGCGGCGCGCTCACCAAGCATCTGCGCGCCCTCGACCTGTCGTTTCAACTGCTGCCGGCGTAGAGGCTGCGCCGGATGCGCCGCTGCGCGACTTATCCGACCTACGGGCCGCGGGCATCGCTTTTGTAGGGTGGATAAGTGCAGCGCATCCACCGTCACCACTCAGCCCAGCAGTCCGTACCAGGACGCCAGCGCACCCCCCCCCCCCA
>Ga0209024_1000362_pt1 | contig 83645 bp, 77 predicted proteins | sample AutmiccommunBRH5_FD_187380 | JGI IMG/M metagenome (GOLD analysis project Ga0209024, IMG submission 187380) | Deep subsurface microbial communities from Mt. Terri, Switzerland - Autotrophic microbial communities BRH/5 (SPAdes) (version 2) | ecosystem: Environmental > Aquatic > Deep subsurface >...
TGTGCACGTGATTGCTCATGATGCAATAAGCGAGGATCTGGACGCCGGAAAACGCCGCCACCTTCCAGAGCATCCTGCGCATCACCTCCCGCCCCTGCTCGTCAAGCAACCGTTCCCCGCCCACCAGTCGGGAGATACAATGATACACCGCTGTTTCCCTCCGCTTGATTCGCATGCCTCCACCATCGCCGCCCCAACCCACGGTGCAAGCTTAATTTGTCGCATAAATAAATGTGCGGCGTAGGTTGGGACACAAAGGGAGGTGGGAATTGATTCATTCACGGGACGGGGAGGTACTGCCGGACGAGCTTCTCCAAGGGGGCCATGGCCGCTTGGAGGGCTGCATTGTTTGGCGCTTCCACCAAGAGTCGAATCTTGGGTTCCGTTCCGGAGTAGCGAACAAGGATGCGTCCTCGGCCGGGAATGGCATTTTCCAGAGTGCTGACGAAGTCCAAAAACCCTGGAAGCGAGACCAAATCGGGTTTTTCCGCAACAGGAAGGTTGAGGATCTGCTGTGGATAAAGAGGTATTGATGACGCCAAGGCAGAGAGAGGCTGACCGGTCATCAACATCACACGCAATATCTGGGTAGCCGCGATCAGGCCATCGCCGGTGGGCAGAATGTTTCGAAAGATAAGGTGTCCACTCGGCTCGCCGCCAAAGGCATAATCTCCCGAATCGAGCGCTTGTGCAATATTGCGATCCCCCACTGATGTGCGGATAACGCGACCGCCGGCATTTTCCACTGCCTCATCCAGACCGAGGTTGCTCATGACCGTTGCAACGACCGTCTTCCCCGGGAGCATTCCTTGCTGGAGATAAAAAACGGCGAGCACACCAAGGAGCGCGTCTCCATCGACAGCGCATCCCTTTTCGTCAACCAAGACCAATCGATCTCCATCGCCGTCATGAGCGAGTCCCAAACAAGCACCCAACTTCCGCACTTGAGCCCCAAGCTGCTCTGGATACTCTGAACCAACGCCCGCATTGATATTTAATCCATCAGGTTGATCTCCAATGCGATGCACCTCCGCCCCGAGCTCGCTCAAAACCCGCGGAGTGGTTTCGGTGGTGGCTCCATTTGCTGTATCAACGACAATGTGCCAACCGGCAAGATCCCCCACGTGGATGAGCGAGCGCACAAACGGCAGGTAATAGCTGATGGTATCGTAGGGGAACGTCTGAGCGCGGGCCACTTTCGCGGGGAGCTGAATACTATCGATACAAGCTTCGATTTCTGCTTCGGCCTGTTCAGAAAATTTACGGCCACCCCGGGCAAACAATTTGATTCCATTATCTGCAGCCGGGTTATGCGACGCGGTAATAACGATCCCAAGATCACACTCGAGATCAATCACAGCCTTGGCCACGGCGGGCGTTGGCGCTATACCTCCATTAAAGACATGAAGTCCGTACTGGGACAGTTCACTCGTAATCGTCTCCACAATACGAGGACCGGACGCCCGCGTATCGCATCCGATGACAACATGCACGGGTTTGCCATCGGCACGCTCTAGCAAATAATGCGCAAGCCCCGCCGCTGCTTTCCGAAGGAATGCAGGCTCAAAGAACGGGCCATCAGCTGGACCCCTAATACCATCGGTTCCGAAGTAGCGCCCCATTCAGAATCCAGTCCGGTAGAGCTCCCGTGCTTCCTCCAACCATCCTTTCACCGCCCCCCCAATCAGCGCATCACGCGCCCGAAGGATGCCGGTGCTAATTTCATCTTCGGCCCCGGTCAGAAACAGTGCGGCACCGGCATTAAGCGCGATGGTGTCAATCAGCCCACGGGGCCCCCGACCCCTGACCATCTCTTCAAACAGTGCGACGTTCCGGGCAGGGTCGCCTCCTCCAAGTTCCGCGGGGTGCGCCCGCTCAAGGTCAAAATCGGGGGCAAGCCACTCCGCGTCAATTTCGCTCAAAGCTCCTATTCCGGCCACGGTGTTAGCTCCCGCCGTCGTAAATTCGTCCATCCGACGACCGTCATCCAGCGTTGAACAAACCGCCAAGCCGCTTTCAAGGCCAAGCGCTGTTAAGGATTCCGCCATCGGACGCACCCAATCGGGAGCAAACACCCCGAGCAGTTGAAACCTGGGGTGCGCCGGGTTAATCAGGGGCCCAAGGATATTAAAAATAGTTCGCTTCTTTTCCGCAGCGAGCGCCTTGCGTGCCGGCATGATTTCCTTGAAAGCCGGATGAAAGGCCGGGGCAAAAATGAAACAGAAGTTGAGCCGTTCAACGGACAGGCGCAGCAGTTCAGGTTCCTCTTGGACGGGCAATCCAAGAAGGCCCAAGAAGTCAGCGGCCCCACTTTGCGAAGTCACCGCACGACTGCCGTGTTTCAATACCGGGACCCCGCAAGCCGCAACGGTGATCGCAGCAGCACTCGATATATTGTACCCACCACCGCCGTTACCCCCAGTTCCGACAATGTCGACGGCGCGATCAACAACTTCGCCCATTTCCGGATCGCGGGCCAGAGCTCGATACACCCGGGCAAAAGCGGTGACCTCCGTGGCGGTTTCTCCCTTGACGTGAAGCGCATCCAGAAAAGCCTTTTTGCTCTCCATGGGCGGATCCGGGGCAGCGAGCATGTGCGCTGCCGCCTCTGCGTCAGAAATTTTGAGCGATTCTCCGCGCAGGAGAGTCTCTGTCAGTGCCTCCAGCGATACCATTCCTTCGGACTGAACGAGAGGCGAATGCCTGCCTCAAGCAAAAACCAATTGAAGAAGCCCTTAATTTTCAGCGAGCGGAGGGGCGAAATGCCTCGGCAACAAAACTACACAGGCCGGAGCACAAGACGCTTGACCACCCGCCGTAAAACACATTTTGTCAGCGGTTTTCTCATTTTTGATTAACGGCAATCCCTTTTCATCATGGCCCAACCCAAACGCAAGCAGTCCAAAGCCCGCTCCCGCAAGCGCCGCGGTGCGAATCGCTTTGTGAAGCCCGAGCTCGCAAAAGACCCGACCGACGGAACCGTCTTTCGCCCGCACCGTGTGAATCCGGCCAATGGACTTTACCGAGGTCGCCAAGTCCTCGACGTAGAAGTCTAAACCGCTGATCATTTGAAGCTTGAGCGGCCCCAAGGGGCCGTTTTTTTTTTGCAAAGAATGTCACCCCCAGAACGGAAGATCGCCGTCGACGCGATGGGTTCGGATCTCGGTCCGGAAGAAGTCATCGCCGGGATCGCTATTGCGCTCGAGCGCCACAACACGCTCGACGGGATCGTCGTCGTCGGAAACGAAGAAATTACACAGCCCCTGCTGGAGAAGGCCGGTCTCGCACAACACCCGCAGGTTTCCAGCTTTCATGCTTCTGAGGTGATCGGGATGGATGAAAAACCCGTCCAGAGCCTGAAGCAAAAAAAAGATGCTTCAGTGGTTCGCGCCATCGAGCTCGTCAAGCTGGGTCACTGCGTGGCGGCAGTAAGCTGCGGCAACACCGGAAGCCTGATGGCCTGCGCCACTTTACGACTCCGCCCTCTGCCAGGGGTTTCCAAGCCGGCCTTGGCAACCGTTTGGCCCAGCAGCCAATCCGACAGCGGTTTTGTGTTGCTCGACGCAGGGGCCAACCCCCAGTGCAAACCTGAGAATTTAGTCCATTATGCTATCTTGGGAAGCGCTTACGCACGCGATGCCCTAGGTATCCCACGGCCGCGAGTCGGGCTGCTGAGTATCGGCACTGAAGAGGGGAAAGGGAATGACCTTACAAATGAATCCCACCGCCAGCTTCGCCGCTTGGGCGATCTGATTGACTATCACGGGCTGGTCGAAGGGTTTGATCTTTTTGCCAACAAGGTGGACGTGGTGGTGACCGATGGTTTTACCGGTAACGTGACCCTGAAGTCCTGCGAAGGCCTCTGGCGGGTGATTAAATCCATTCTCCGTGAAGAGTTTACCAGCACCCCGGCGCGAAAACTCGGCGCACTGCTCCTCAAAGGGGCCAACCGCTCCGTGAAAATGAGACTGGACCCGGAAAAGTTTGGAGGGGCACCACTCCTCGGACTCGGCGGAACGGTCCTGAAGGCACATGGATCCGCCAACCGCGAGGCGATCAGCCACACCATCCGCATGGCAGGGCGCGTCGTGCGCAATGATCTCAACGAACACATTCTCAAGGAAATCGCCGTGGCGAACGAAAAGGTCCGCACCGCGGATACACAAAGCGAGCAAGGCTGAAAAGAGACAGCAGTTCTCCGCTTCAGGCACCACCCTTGACACACTCTCGGCTACGCGTCTTGCTCACAATTTTTTCAGGCTTCAAGCATGATCAGAGCTTCCGGAAAATCGGTAATTATCAGCGGTGTGGGGTCCTATACTCCAGAGCGTATTCTCACCAACGAAGATCTTTCGCACATCGTTGATACCAATGACGAATGGATCCGAACCCGGACCGGTATCAGCGAGCGGCGGATTGCCGCAGACGGCGAAAACACGAGCGATATGGCCACAAAAGCGGCTGCACGCGCGCTCGAAAATGCAGGATTGGCCCCGGAAGACATTGACATGGTCATTGTCGGCACCGTCACCCCCGACATGCCTTTTCCCAATACTGCCTGTTTCGTCCAGGCGAAACTGGGCCTTCGCAAAGTTCCCGCTTTCGACGTCGAGGCGGCGTGCTCCGGCTTCATTTACACGCTGGATCTGGCGCGGGCAATGATGCTGCTTCACGGCCATCGCCACGTTCTCGCGATCGGAGCAGAAAAGCTGAGCAGCATTACCAACTGGGAAGATCGGACCACCTGTGTACTGTTCGGGGACGGCGCAGGTGCCGTAGTCCTAAGCCTTTCGGACACTCCCGACGTTGGCGTGCTGCACACGCTGATGGGAGCAGATGGAAGCGCCACCAATATTCTCTGCGTTCCCGGAGGAGGCAGCGCCAGCCCCTCCACGGTTGAGACCATTGAACGGTCGCTTCATTACATCCACATGCAAGGCCGGGAAGTTTTCAAACACGCCGTCCGGGTCATGTCTCAGAGCGCCGTCGAAATCATCGGGCGGGCGGGAATCACGGCAGACCAGATCAGCGTTGTGATTCCCCACCAGGCTAACCATCGCATCATTGAGGCGCTTGCCCAACGGCTTGGAATTGGTCTTGAACGTTTTGTCGTCAATCTCGATCGATATGGTAACACCTCAGCCGCATCGATTCCGATTGCCCTCGCCGAAGCGGCCGAACAAGGCCGCCTGCGCCAAGGGGAATACGTTCTAATGGTCGCTTTTGGCGGAGGTCTCACGTGGGCAGCCACCCTCCTGAAATGGCAATAAACGCACGCATGCACCCTAAGACACTTTTCCTCCTCGCCACCCTGCTGGTGCTGCCAAACCTTGCCGACGCGAGTTGGTGGTGGCCCTTTGGAAAAAGCTATCACGAGCTTCCTGCAATCGAGCAAACGGAGCGCGCGCGTCCCGTTTACGAAGCAGCAGTAGAAGCCCGTGCCAAAGGTCGAAACAGAAAGGCCGCCCGTCTTTTTCGAACGGTCTGGAAAGACTATCCCGGTGCTACGTTTACCCCGGACGCCCTGTACCAGCATGGTGCAATCAAATTTGAGCAACAGGACTGGCGGAGATCTTTCGACAGCTTCTCCCAACTGCTCCGGCGTCATCCCGATTTTCCGCACTTCAACGAAGTCGTTCACTACATCTTTCAAATCGGTTTGGCCAACGCCCGCGGCGAGAACATTCGCTGGGCTTATGTCGTTCCCTATCGGGCTTACGACCGCGCCGTCCTCTATTTTGAAAACCTGCTAAACCTCGCCCCTTACAGCGATCTGGCCCCCTTGGCATTGATGAATATTGCGCTGATTCATCAGTATCAGGACAATATCCCTGAGGCGATCGATGCACTGGACCGAATGATCAACAATTATCCGAGCAGCCTGCTGGCCGACGATGCCTATCTCGCGCTGGGGCACACCTTTGCCGACCTCACGGATGGACCTCTTTATGACCAAGGGGCGACACGTGAAGCCATGAGCTATTACGAGGACTTCCTCGTCCTGTTCCCCCGCCACCCGGAAGTAGGCGAAGGCGAGGAAGGGCTGGTGGCGATGCGCAACCAATATGCCGAAAGCAAGTTGGTTATCGGAAAATACTACTACATTCACCGGAACTGGTATTTGGCGTCCGAGATCTTTTTCAACGAAGCGATCACCATAGCGCCCGATTCCCCCGCTGCCGGAGAAGCCCGGCGCTATATTGCGCAAATTGAACGATTCAAACAGGCAGCAGCAGAGGATCCCAGCTTTGTTCCACCAGCAACGACCTGGGCAGACAGACTCCTCTTCTGGCGCAGCCGCAGCACCGACCTCACGCCAGAGGCGGCCGCAGAGGCCAGCGCTGAAGCAGATGAGGAAGCATCCCCTGCCAGCGGCCCGGAAGCCGCCGATTTGGACGGATGAGAAGCTTGATTCCATCACTCGGAGTCGTTGTCAGCCTCCTGCTTTTTACCGCTTGCGGATCCTATAAACTGGGGCGGCCCGGCGCGGAGCTACCGAATCGTTTTCATATTCTTCCGGTGAGCAACCGGGCAGAACTGCCGCAAGCTCGCCCTGTTTTGACCGAGGCTCTCCGGGAGGCGTTTGCGCGCAATGGCGGCTGGCAGCAAGTTGAGCCTGAAAGTGCTGATGCCTGGCTACGGGTAACCTTGCTTCAGTTTGAGCGGAACACCGCAGCCACTAGCTCACGGGATACCGGGCGCAGTATATCTTTTGAAACACGGGTTGTCGCCGAGGTCACGGTTGTCGACCCCCAGACCGGCATCCATCTGAAGCCTCCGTTTGAGGTTTCCGCCCAAGGCGTGGCACTTATCGACCCCAGCCTTCCAGACAGCGAATATCAGAACCTTCCTGCCCTTTTCACCGACCTAGCCCGTCAGATTCACGATCGGCTGGCCTACGACTGGGACTGACCCCGATGCCCTCCCCGATCCTCGCCCCCTCCATTCTTGCCGCTGATCATGCGGATCTGGCCACGGGGCTTGAGCTCGTGCGAAGCACCCCTGCCCAGTGGCTTCATCTGGACATCATGGATGGGCATTTTGTCCCGAACCTCAGCTTTGGCCCGGCGACCGTGGCTGACCTTCGGCGACGCGATGCAAAGCTCTTTTTTGACACCCACCTGATGCTTACGCGGCCTGATAAATATATCGATGCCTTTGCAGACGCAGGGGCTGACGGGATCACAATTCATGTTGAACCCGATTATGATGTCGCCAGCACCTTGATCGCCATTCGCAAGCGCGGCTGCCGCACAGGGATTGCCCTAAACCCCGCCACCCCCGCAGAAGCGGCACTCCCTTTTCTCCAGCATGTGGACCTTGTCCTGGTAATGACGGTTTGGCCGGGATTTGGCGGACAAGCCTTTATCGAAGACACGCTGCCCACCATGCGCCAACTCGCCACTTGGCGCGCGGAGCGGAATCTTCAGTACCGGATCGAAGTTGACGGCGGCATCAATCTCGAGACCGGTGCCCGTTGCCGAACCGAAGGAGTGGATACGCTGGTGGCAGGCAGTGCGTTTTTCAAAGCAACAGACCCATCCGCATTTTGCCGGCAACTCGAGGCTGAATAATCACCCTTCCTGCGCGGGGGAAACGGGATGCTCCACACGCTCGAAACGAGTAGCAAGCCCCCGTCTGGGTTCCAAGTCAACCAGCACTCCGCACAGCCGCACATCTCCGGTCGCTACGGTAAATTTCCGCGGAAGCCCATCAATGAAACGGGCAACCACCGGCTCCACGGAGCGCCCCAAAACGCCTTCAAACGGACCACACATTCCCACATCGGTGATGTAGGCGGTGCCTCGCGGCAAAATACGTCCATCTGCCGTAGGCACGTGCGTGTGTGTCCCAACCACCAACCCGACACGTCCATCAAGGAACCAGCCAAACGCGATCTTCTCTGCCGTTGTTTCTGCATGAACCTCCACCAGAAAACCATCGACCTCCCTGCGATGTTCTTCGATCAAACGCTCAGCGCAGGCAAACGGATCATCGGAGGAAATCTTCATGAACTGCCGCCCCAACACGGTAAAAACGCCCAAGCGGAAGCCGTCAGGGGCGGTTACCGTCAAAAATGAACGCCCGGGACATTGCGAGGGGAGATTCGCTGGCCGACAAAGTCGCTCAATCCCATCAATCTCCTGCGTAAATCCACGCTGATCCCAACAGTGATCCCCCAAGGTGATGGCGTCGACCCCCGCGGCTAATAAATCAGAGGCAATCCCGGCGTGAATCCCCGCCCCACCCGCGGCGTTTTCGCCGTTTGCGATTACCAAATCAACGGCCCATTCCTGTCGCAGCTTCGCCAGCTGCGCGCAGACCGCCGATCGGCCGGGATGGCCGACAATATCACCCAGAAAAAGAATGCGTGGCATGGGAGGAGGCTTGGCAGCCGGAGTCTCCGAGCGCAACCTTTACAGCCGCAAAACGATCCTGCCCGGGATGGATGCAAGACAATGCAGGACCATCAGTTCTCTCGCACGGAGCTCATCGACTCGCATTAATCACCCGTTTATGTTTGCGATAAAGCCCCCGAAACTGGTGATACGACAGATTCAACAATTCAGCAGCTTCTGCTTGGCGAAACTTTGCGGCGATCAAGGCAGATTGCACCGCTTGGATTTCCAGATCGCGAACCGCCGCATTGAAGTCAAACCGCTCAAAATCATCCCGAAAGGCGCGCGGCACGACATCGGGGGCGAGCGTATCTAATGCATCAGACGCCCGCGAGGAAATGCTGGGAGTGGGTGGCCTGAGGGAACCTTCTTCAAGATGTTGCTCGCCGTAGGGGTAGACAAACGGGTCAAAGACGATCTCTCCAACGTCAATAACATCGTTTGGGCTCTTATAAACTGCCCGCTCAATCACATTCTTCAGTTCGCGGATATTACCCGGCCAGCGATAGGTCTCGAGCTTCCGAATCGCTTCGGCAGAAAAGGCGGGGATCTCTTGGCGTTGCAACTCCATCGCCATCCTCCCTGCGAAATGCCGCGCCAATAATAGGATGTCACTTCCGCGCTCGCGGAGGGGAGGGAGGAAAAGAACTTCAAAACTGAGTCGATCGAGCAGGTCTCGCTTGAACCTGCCTTCCCTCGCCAATTGCGGGAGATTGGCGTTAGTTGCGCCTACGATGCGCACATCCACCTCCACTGGCTGGCTTCCCCCCACCCGCTCAAATTGCCGATACTCAACCGCGCGGAGAATCTTTTCCTGCACCTCCAGAGGAATTAGGCCAATTTCATCGAGAAAAAGAGTTCCACGATCTGCTGCCTCAAAACGCCCCTCGCGACGCTTGCCCGCTCCGGTGTAAGCACCCGCCTCGTGCCCGAACAGTTCGCTCTCCACCACACTGGGACTCAAGACCGAACAATTCAGCGCAATCAAGGGCCCCTGCCAACGCGAAGACAGAAAGTGCAAGCGGTTAATTGCCAGCTCCTTCCCTGTTCCCCGTTCACCGACAATCAGGACGGGACGGTCGACCTTGGCGACAGCCGACAGCCGCTCCTGAAAATCAATTATCGCCTCCGACTCGCCCACTGTCTCCGGCAACCGATCTCGATGAATGCGGGTAGTATCGTATAAAGAATGAATGTCACCCATGGCCGATAAAACCATTTTTTGGCAATTCCTACCGGTAGTTGCCACTTAAATCATTTTTCGAAACTTTCACTACAACAAAAATCTCAGATAGTTAATTACTTACACAATATATAAAAGATGTGGTCCTCTAGCTGCTACAGAATGCGCTCACACCATTCGACCACTTTTACCAACATCACCCATGGGAATATTCTCCAGATTTCGCGATATTGTCAGTGCCAACCTCAACGCCATGCTTGAGAAGGCGGAAGATCCAGAAAAATTGATCAAACTGATGATCCAGGAAATGGAAGACACACTTGTTGAGCTGAAGTCTTCCTGCGCAGGTGCCATGGCAAGTAAAGCGCGTGTGAATCGGGTTGCCTCACAGTCACGCGAACGCTCCGAAGACTGGGGTCGCAAAGCTCGTCTCGCGGTCGAAAAAGGCCGGGAAGACCTTGCACGGGAAGCCCTTATGGAGAAACGCAAGCATGCCGAGGAAGCGACTGCCCGAGAAAATGAACTCGCCCACTTCGAGGACCTCATCGCGCAATACCAGAGCGATATCAAGCAGCTTGAAGAGAAATTAGTCACGGCCCGCAACAAGCACCGAATTCTTGTCCAACGCCACATCCACGCCTCGACCCGTAAAGTGGCTCAAGATCATATTCGCAAAGCCAACCACACAGACGCCTTCATGCGCTTTGAACAGTTTGAGCAGCGTATCGACCGAATGGAGGCGGATGCCGATCTCGTCAATTATGGTCGCTCTCCTACTCTTGGCGATGCCTTCAGCGCACTCGAACTCGATGACGAGATCGAAAGCGAATTGAATTCGCTGAAAAAGACCATCGCCGGAGAAGCGCCCAACCAGCAATCTAAAGAAACCGCTTAACGCCCCACCACTGCGCTTGACGCCGCACCTTTTTCCACAATCAGCCTCCATTTCTCGCCATGTTCAGAGAATTCGCCTTCGTGCCTCTCGTGCTTTTCATAGTCATAGGCCTGCCCATAATTTGCGGCACGCTTATTTCGCTCGCCCGGATCCTAAGCGGCCGGGAGGGCGGGCGAATCAGTGGACGCAAAAAGCGCCACGGCGGAGGCACTGAAGCCGACGAAGGCGAATTGATCCAAGAAATCCATCGCGGCCTCAACCGGATGGAAGCTCGGATCGAAGCACTTGAAACCATCGTTCTTCATTCAGAAAACAAACCATTTCCCTCCCGTTCGACTCATGAATAAGCGTTTCTCTACAAAACCCCGCACCCTTTATCGCGCGCGCCGCGGATGGATTTTTGGCGTTTGCCAAGGCATTGCCGATTACTCCGAAATCGGCGTGACTTGGGTCCGCCTCGTTGTATTCATCGCCACCTTCTTGTCCGGTTTCTGGCCCATGGTGATTATTTACATCGTTGCTGCCATTTTCATGAAGCCCGCACCGGCAGCGACCTTGGAAAGCCCTGAGGACTGGGAATTTTACAACTCTTATGCCACCGACCGAAAAATGGCCCTCAACAGACTCAAACAAAAATTCGAGACGCTTGAAAGGCGCACGCGGCGTATCGAAGCTATTGTGACAGATCCCGAATACCAGTGGGAACGCAAACTGAGTTCTTAAGCAAAAAGCCTTTTTAAAAGTTATTTTATCGCTGACTACGGACCGACTCGCCGAAATGGGGCTTGTCGGTCCGCGTATTTTTCATAGCGATACACGGTTAGTTGATGGAGACTCACCACCACCCCTTCTTCGCCAAGGTTTCCTCGGAGGAGCTGAATCGTTTATTAGCTGCCAGCGAGGTTGTGGAGTTTGCCGACCATGCGGTAATCTTTGAAGAGGGGGCAGCATCTGACGCCCTGTATCTCATCCTTGAGGGACGGGTGAGCTTTCGCAAAAAACTGCCTTCCGGGCATTTGCTAACCGTGAGTTTGAGCGAGGCCGGCGGTTACTTTGGAGAGATAGGAGTGCTCAGCGAAGAGCAGCGCTCATTACAAGCAGAGTCTTATGGTCCCAGCCGCCTCCTCAAGATCTCAGGCGATGCATTGAAAAGGTACTTGGAGAACATGCCAGGGCCGATGGAAAAGCTTTTGCAAAGCGTGATCCGGCACCTCCACCAAACCACGCGACACTATGTCGAGGACATGCTGCACCAGGAAAAAATGGCGGTGGCAGGTAGCATGATGAACACGATCATCCACGACTTCAAAAATCCTTTTTGTCTTATCAGCTTGAGCGCTCAATTATTGCGCCAACGCCATCCAGACAAAGAGACCGAGCGACTTTGCTTTAACATTGAAAAGCAGGTCGATCGCATGGTCGAAATGGCAAGCGAACTGGCGGACTTTTCCCGAGGTCAGCATCAACTCCGACCCGAGCCCGTCCTGCTTTCGGAAATTCTCGAAGAGTTTCAAAGCTTGAATTTTCCCTTCTTTGAAAATGAGCGCATCCAAGTTAAGGCAGCCCTGCCGCCCGTGCGCATTCTTGGAGAAAAGGCCAAGCTCTTTCGCGTGTTTCAAAACCTGATTGGCAATGCAATCGAAGCCATTGGCGAAGGTCGCGGCCACGTCGAGATAGAAGGCACGGTCCGGGGAGAGGATGGCGTCGTCGAAATCACGATCAAGGACAACGGCAGTGGCATCCCTGAAGCAATCCGGGGACGCTTTTTTGAACCGTTTGTTACCTTTGGAAAATCCGGCGGCACCGGCTTGGGCAGCGCGATCGTCAAATCCATCATCGATGCGCATAACGGAGACATCCGTTTCGAGACGGAAACCGGCAAAGGAACCGCGTTTTTTGTTACGCTACCCTTGGCAGATTAGGATCTTTCTGGCTCGGTAAGGAGCATGGCGAACACTTCTCCATCATCCGCTGCTCAGCCAGCGCCTGAGGCTCCTCGGTATTGGTTGATCAAGAGCGAACCAGACGTTTTCTCCCTCGACGACCTGCGAAGGGCTCCGCATCAGACCACGGCATGGGAAGGGGTACGCAACTACCAAGCCCGAAATTTCATGCGCGACGAGATGCGCAACGGCGACCGAGTGCTCTACTACCATTCGAATTGCGCTATCCCCGGAGTAGTCGGTCTCGCAGAAGTTGCCAGCAGAGAAGCCTATCCCGACCCCACGCAGTTCGCCGAGGACTCCCGCTATTACGATCCGAAATCAAGTTGCAAATCACCCCGCTGGCTCTTGATCGACGTTCGTTATGTAGCTCATTTTGCAAAACCTGTGAGCCTGCAAGTAATCAAGGCTCACCCCGTACTGCAGCACATGAAGGTCGCCCAACGCGGCATGCGACTCTCCATTCAGCCAGTTTCACCGGAGCACTTCGACCTTGTCTGCCGCCTCGGCGGTTGCCCGTACTAGGCTTCGACCACTGCTTTTTCTATCGCTCCACTTCCCGAAGATTTTGGCATTACGGAGCGATGATAAGCATGAAAGATTTCAAAACCCTCGTTTCCCATGTAGCGACGCAGCGTTTTTTCTTTCGCCTTGAGAAGATCCACGAGTACCAGCCCATCAATGCAGTCACTGAACCCAGGATCGACATTGAAGCTTAACATCGTGGCGTTGAGTTTAAGGTATTGCCTGAGCAGCATCGGCACTCCCCGCTCCTCCCGTTCAATATCAGAAATCAGCGCTGAGACATCCTCGATGTCTCGCATATTCGAACTGAAAGAGCGCCGGTCCAATCGTCCTCGAAAGCGTGCCCGCGGCGGCTTGCGCGCTTTGACTTGAGCTGAAAGGTCTGGATCCAATGCATTCTCCTTGAGGTAAGTAACGATAAGATCCTTCGAGAGACCTTGGTATTCATTCGAAATACTAACGGGACCAAACAGCATGCGGTAACGGGGAAAACGCACAACGAACTGGCCAATTCCCTGCCAGATCAGGCCCAGAGACGCATGTTTGCGCTGGTAGGCCTCGACAACAAATGACCTGCCGAGTTCCAAGGCTGGACTGAGCCGATCCAAGATGCCCGGCCGATAGCGAAACAACGTGGTTGTATAGAGACCGGAGGGGCCTTCTTGCGCCAGGATTTCATCCGTTAATCCCAACCGATAAGCACCCACCAACTCGTTGGTAAGCTGGTTCCACAAGAACAGATGGATATAGCTCCGGTCGAAGCGATCAAGGTCGAGCGCCAATCCCGTCCCCTCTCCGACCGCGCGGAAAGTCAGCTCGCGCCGAATGCCGATCTCCTGAAGCAGCTGTGGGATCTCTTCCGCCCTCGCAAAAAACACCCTGTATTCGCCATGCTGGACCAGACAACGCTCCTTCGGCAAGCGATCGATTTCCGCTTGTAAAAGCGCTGGATCAATCGGCGACGCTATGGGTTTACGGGCATCCACACTGGCATTTCTTCGCCAGCGTCGAGTTCGGAAACTGACTTTTTCCGCCACCTTGCGATTCTGCAAAATATAGGTCTTGATCCGCAGAAAGCTCATGAGGGAAGCATCATCCTCAAACCGGGTCAGGTGGGTCGTGGAAATCGGATTGCCTACGCGAAGCCGGATCACGTCGGTAGTCGGGTGGATTAATTCCCGCCCGAGAAAAGCAGTGCGCAGCGCCGGATGCAGCAGACCCATGGCTTGAAAGAAACGACTATTGCCGCCTTCAAAATAGATCGGAATCACCTTCGCACCCGATCTACGAATAATGCCAGCCAGATTGGGAGCCCAGACTGGATCGAGAATCTGCCGTCGCCGCAGATTGAAATGCGAGACCGTACCGGACGGGAATAGTCCCAGCACTCCTCCTGATTTCAGAAGTCGTAGGCTTTCGCGCAAGGGCCCAAAATTAGTCAGCGCCGCGCCCTTTCCTCCAAATACATCCACCGCAATCGTGTGGTTTTTCATCGGCTCAATGCCCGCGAGGAGCTGATTTACCAGCAGCTTAAAATCCGATCGACGCCGGGCCAGTATCGCACCCAAGGCCAATCCATCCAGGCCTCCAAACGGATGATTGGAAACCGTGATCAGAGGGCCGTGCGCTGGAATGCGCGCCAAGTCATCCTCAGAGACTTCCACACGCACACCCAAGCATTGCAGGCACACTTCGAAATAGCAGCCACCGTCCAAAGCGTCTTCGCGCGCAAGTGTCTCTGCGTAAACACGATTAATGGCATCAAAACAAAGTAATCGTCCTACCGGACCGCCAAAACACCGCCACAATATCCGCGCCCATGCCTGCTTCAGCAAAAGGGCTGGATTGATAAGCTCAGGCTGCTTTTCCACAGACGTCACAATGCTCGAAGTAACACGGAGCTCACTCGATCTTGCGAGCCGATTATCAAGCACCCAACGTCACAATTTGGCGGTTTCTTAACGCTACTGTCATAAAAAACCCGCCAACCCCACTCTCCAATCGGCAATCCTATGCCGGAGAAGTCGCTAACTCGCCTCAGCCGTCGCCGTGAGCAGATGCTCTTTCTGGGACTGCAGGAGCTTGTAACGGTAGGAATCGCGCAGGGCCTCCCAACTTGCTTCGATGATGTTGGGATTGGCACCACACGTCCACCAAGAGCTCTCACCATCAGTTGAGAGTATCAGCACCTGCACAAGCGAATCGGTGCCGAGGCCCGTTTGCAGGATGCGAACCTTGTAATCGACCAGCTTGACGGTACGGAGCTCTGGAAAATGAGCACCGAACGCCAGCCGCATCGCTTGATCCAGCGCGCCAACCGGACCAGTCGATTCCGCGACCGCGATTTTGATCGCTTCCTCATCGCCCACCCGGATTTTCACCACCGCCTCGGAGATATTCTCCTCCTGCTCCCGCACGACTTCGGAGATGGTCCGGTAGCTGACGAGCCGAAACTCATCATCGTAATTATGGAAGTGACGCCAAAGCAGAACCTCAAAGGACGCGTCGGCATCTTCGAAGATGTAACCCCGATTTTCCAGATCTTTGAGCAGTGCGAGAAACTGCCGCATTTCCGGCGATTTCTCGTCCACCGCGATACCCAGCTCCCGGGCTTTCATTGCCACACTGGTTCCTCCGGACATATCGGAAAGAAGGATTCGCTGCCGGTTGCCCACCAGCTCCGGGCGAATGTGCTCGTAGCTGTGCGCGACCTTGTTGGCCGCATTGGCGTGCACGCCACCCTTGTGCGCGAAAGCGCTTTGCCCCACAAAGGGCGCGCGGTTACTTAAAGTGAGATTGGCTGTCTTGGAGACGGAAAGGGCGAGGTCCCGGAGCTTGGCCAAATTACCGGCACATTGAATTTCATAGCCGAGCTTCAGTGCCAGATTGGGCACAATCGAGGTGAGGTTGGCGTTTCCAATCCGCTCCCCATAGCCATTGAGCGTCCCTTGCACCAAACGCGCACCAGCCTCAACTCCGGCCAAGGACAGGGCTACCCCGAGCTCACAGTCGTTATGGGTGTGCATACCAATGGGCGTTTCAGGAAAATGCGCCACCACTTGGCCGACAGTTTTCTGCAACCATGACACCATTGATCCACCGTTGGTGTCGCACAGCGTCAGGCAATCCGCGCCACCGCGCTGAGCGGCCTCGAGTGTCGCCAAGGCGTAGGCTGCGTCCGCATGATATCCGTCGAAAAAGTGCTCCGCGTCATAAATGACTTCGCGCCCCTTTGACTTCAGAAAGCGCACGGAATCTTCGATCATCCGCAGGTTTTCTTCCGGCGTGGTTCTGAGCACGTCTGTGACATGCAGCAACCAGGTTTTGCCAAAGATGGTGACAACCGGAGTTCCGGCATCGATCAACATAGCCAGTTGCGAGTCATCCTCGGCCGAGATGCCCGCCCGACAAGTCGAGCCAAAAGCCGCCAAGCGCGCATGAGACAACGTCACCTCTTTCATGCGCAGAAAGAACTCCATATCCCGGGGATTGGAGCCCGGCCATCCGCCCTCGATATAGTCGAAGCCGAAAGCGTCCATCCGCTGGGCCAGAATTACCTTCTCCTGGGCAGTGAAAGACACACCCTCGCCCTGCGTGCCGTCACGCAACGTGGTATCGTAAATTTTAACAGGAAACTTGGCAGACATCAGAAAACCTCATTCAGGATCGATCAAAAACAGGAAGCCGGTTCGCGGGTCGTGGGGACTGGACGCACCGAACAAGGCCAGCCCCTCACCAAATGGGAATGAAGATTTGCCCGATTATCTTGCCTGGCTGGTTCACGCCCTCGAAAAACAGCGGGGCACCGAACCGCTGTCAAGCGTCGGTGCCCCGGAGAAAGTCGCTTCGTGAGATGCCTAAGGATCACTCAGCGCGAAAAAATCGAGCCTCTCTTGCTCAGGGCCGGACCCGATTCTCACGAGTCGGGTCCACCGCAGCTTTCTCGTCGCTCGCCTGATTGCTGGCACCTTTCAATGTTTCCAGCTGACGGCGAAGTTCGGCCTCCTTTTTGAGCGATTCGAGCGTTTCGCGCTCTTCACGAACCTGATCGTACAACGCCTTTTCTTCCGCAGAGGGCTGGTAGCCAGGCACTTTGCGTTCCGAGATGCCCATTTTCAGAAGCGTTTCTTCGGAGAATACATCCCGATACGTGCTGCCATCAGGATTAAGCACCTTCGCCGTGATGAAGATGATCAGATTGCGCGTTTCGATATTGTTACTGTTGCTCCGGAAGAGGCGACCCAAGAGAGGGACGTCGCCGAGGACCGGAACCTTGTTTTCAATTTGGCCCGTGTTGGTTTCCATCAACCCGCCAATCGCCAAGGTGAATCCACTTTTGATCGTCACGGTGCTCTGAGTCTTGCGAGTCGTAACGATGGGGATGATCGCTCCCCCGAAATTCGACTCACCCGTTTGGCTGCTGATTTCCGGAGCGATGTCCAAATTAATGAAGCCCGCTTGGTTTACTTGGGGAGTCACCTTCAAGAGAATGCCGATCGGCTTGTAATCAAAACCACTGACCTCAAAACGTCCCTGCTGATCATTATAGGTGTAACGGGGAATCGGAAATTCCTCGCCAATATTGATCTGAGCCGGGGTGTTATTGATCGTTACTACCGTCGGATTGGAGACCAACTCGACATCGTTTTTCGTCTGCAGCGCACTGAGAATCGCACTGAATGCCGCCGCATCGAAAAAGGCGGTATCGATGCGACTGATGTCGTTAATTCGGTTGCCGCCAGTACTAGAAATGTAGGGTAAAGTGACGACCCGACCCGTTTCATCGATATAAGAACCCTCAAGGTAGGGAGACGCATCCCCGGTCTCAGCCCGTCCTCGTTCGCTTTCATACTCCCGATTAAAGGGTCCAGCGCTGACTTCGTACCCGCCAAGCGAATTCCAGTTAATGCCGACATCTTTTGCGTCCCGTTGGGTGATTTCCACGAACTTGGATTCAATCATCACTTGATCGGTCGGGCGATCGAGACGATCGATGATCGCTTGGATGTCATTCATCCGGGAAGGGCGTTCGGTGATGACCAAGGAATTGCTTCGGCTATCGACCTGGATCCGACCACCAGCAGAGGCGTCAACCAAGGGCGAAATCGAGGACTGCAGTTCGCCCGCCCGTGCAAAATTAATCACAAATACCCGCGTGGCCACGGCTTCAGCCAAGAGGTCCCCTTGGCTGCGTACGCGGATGATGTTGCGATCTTCGATCCATGTATAACTCAGCGGCTCAAGGACCACATCGAAAACCTGCCGCCAGCTGACGTCCCGCAGCTTGAGGCTGACGCGCCCGACCAAGGTATCGGGAATAACGACATTCAGCTCATAAAGGTCGGCCACATTGCGAATGATGGTCCGCACATCCTCATCGGGAAAATCCACCGAGATGGTGTCAGCATCCCGTGATACGATTGAACGATGCGCCGTATCGCCAAAATCCATTTCAACCTCACCCACCTCGGAAACCGCGGGTTCGGCTGACTCCGGATCAGCCACAATGGAAACGGTTCCTCCGTCATTCGCATCGTCGAGAGGGGCTTCGCCAGATTCGAACGCATCCTCCTGTGCAAGGGGATCCATCACATCCTCTTGCTCCTCAAAAATTTCGCTCTGACGCGCTTGAAATTGAGCATCTACCTCATCGATGGTTGAAAAAGTGTCGCGGAGGTTTGGTCGGTTTTCGTCATTTTGAAAACTGTTGTTCTGCGCGACGAGCTGATGCGCACAGCCAACGAGGAGCGTTATGAGAAGATACCTATGTTTCATGAGTCAGCCTGGGAAGGTTTTGGGATCGAGAGAGATGAAAGAGTTCAGGTTAAATTGCAGTAATTTGGACGCGCTCAGCCTTCTGAAAAAGCATCGGCTTCGACGGGAGAAGGTTCGCTCCGCGAAGCTCCGCGGGCGGAGGTAAATCCCCGGCGTATGCTCGCTTCGCCAACGGTGAGTTCATAGCCAGCCGTATCGATTGAACTGACGAGCACACGATAGGATTCGCCCTCAATACGAGCCGTAAAGGCATCTCCCTCGCGCAGCATACTGCCATCACGCAAGCGAAGCACTCGACGGTCTCCAAGAATCATCAAACCGGCGGGTTTGAAATCACGGGCAACCGCTTGCACCGCCCGACCGTCGCTGAGGCGGGTATGTTCCAGCTCGGTCGGACGCTCCACCGCGACCGGGACCGCTTCCTTGACTATCGCGGCAAAAGGATTCACCCGCCCGGCCGGGAAGGCGGCGTGGTCTCGGGAACCGGAGGTCAGCAAGGCGGCGGTTGCCGCCAGTGTTGCCTCACGTTTTTCTGGTAAGCTAACTTGGCCGGTTTGAGCCGAAAGGGAAAGCGTCGCACAAAGCGATACCATCATTATAAAAGGCCTGATCTTCATTTTTTCACACCCAGGATCTGGCATTGCAGGTTTGCGGTGATTACGGAGGATCCTCCTTGAGTCGCCGCAGAGAGGTTTAACGCACTGACGCGGACAAGATGTCGCCCATGCGCGACCCGCGATAAAAAGTTAAGCACTTCAGGAAATCCCCCCTCCACGCTGAGCGTGTAGCTGATCGCGTCGTGTTGACGCAGCGACGGCAAACCACCGACAGTTCGCGGTTCGGCGGTGCCGCCTTGGTTGAGCGTGATCAGCCGTACGCCCGTTTCACGCTCAATTTGATAAAAATAGTCATGATTGATCGCCACCTCATCAGGATTGAGGAGCCGTGACTTGATTTCGGCTTCGAGCTCCTGAGCCCGCTCCAAATCGGCTTCGAGATTCCGAGAACGACGCAGATTGTAATCGACCCGACTCCACTCGGCTTCCACCTGCACTTGCTCTTCGAGAATAGAATTGAGGCGACTGCCCCGCACGAACCACCCAACCGCCAAAATGATGCTCAAAGCAATAGCCACCGCTGCGATGGGACGCTGCTGAAACCACTGGAGGATGACTTTGAATTTATCCGCCATCTTTAGCGCTTCCTTTTCGATTCAGCTTCCATTGAAAGCGTCACGCGAACGGTGAAATTGAAAGACCCCTGAGCTTCATTCCGGCTGAATCCACTCAATTCGGAATCCAGAAAGTAAGGAGCAAGCAGCTCCAAATTACGAAAGGCGTTGCGATAATCGGTAATAATATCTGTCGCCGCCCGAGTTTGGCCGTTGACCTCGCCGTCGGTAACTCTCCCGTTGAGCACAATTTGATACCTTACGGTTTCCTTCCGACCTTGGCGGGTAACCGTGGGGCTGAAACTCAAACTAACTAGAATCATTTCCGGCGGCTGCATTGAGGCTAGAGCCATAACCAATGCATCGGGAGACAGGGGAACATTCAGGAACTTGGGCAGTTCACTGATCGTTTGTTCCACCTTTTGAAATTCGTTGCTCAACCGGACGTTGCGACGATCGGCAGCAACGTTGGCCTCAATGTGCTGCCGAGTGATCGCGACCGACTCCCCAATCTTAGCGATGTGATATTCGCGGTAAATCACCATGACGAGCAATGTCACGGCCACTGAGATAGCAACGAGATTGATAATGAAGTTCGTCCGGACAACTTTAATATCTGGAAGCGTCTCAGCGTTCCGGAAGTTCGGACGCCACGGAGGTTGGCGGGTCGCCTTACGTTTCCTGAGCGCCATCGTGTTTTAATTTAAAGTTGCCCATCAGGCTAATGAGGCCGAGCCACCGTGCGTCCAGATGCTCGATTTGCACAGAGCTGCCCGGGGTGATTCCCCATCGCTCAATCCAGCCCCGGTAGTCAGGAACGATGCTTTCCAAACCGAGGCTTCGCGAAAGCACGGACTCGATCCATTTCAGGTTTCCAGGAAGCAGAGTGACAAAGATTTGGCCGATATTCTGGCCGGTTTGGACTTCGTAAAAGCCGGTCGAGGCCTGCAACTCTTTGAGCACCTTCCGCAGCAGCGACGGTCCCATTTCGGTAAAGTCAAACGTGTTCGAGTAAAACAGCTTTCGGGCCGATTCGTCGTCTTTCAGTCCCAGCTCTTCCCGGATAATGGGAAACATGACATTCAACCCGTAGGGAATCGGACGGCACACATCGACCTGATCTTTTCTCAGGATGAACAGGTACGCATTGTCCGGAGCGAGTTCCAACATGATGGTTGGACGCTCAATCTCCTTGTATGCCATGTAGTCCATCAACCCACCTAGGGTCGAGAGGGTGCCCAACTGGAGTGTCTCCGGATAGATTGAGGAATCCACCAATGTTTCCTGATCCTCATCCAGCTCCTGGCGCAGCGCACCGCAGAGCAGCAGTTCCTTCTGCTCTGGGATCGGACGTTCTGCAGAAAAAGGGGCACCGTCGGCAGCATTGATCACACCTGCTACATTTTTGGTGAGATCGATCTGGAACTGATCGTTGAGCAGATTTGCAAAATAGGCCGGATCCTTAAGCTTGGCTGCAGACTCAACCGAGTGACGGCGAAAAAAACGTGAGCTTGGGTAGACCGAGCAATGAGCCGGAATATGCCGCCGGCGTTTCTTGCTCTCATCAGCTTGGAGGTGCTCTCGGAGCGATCCCCATCCTCCGGGAATCGAATACTCCCTGAGCCCCTCAATCGTCAGCGGTGCCTGGAGAGACGAAGTCGTGGCGGTCAGGATTGAAAAATCGCCCACTTCGATAAAAAGGCCTTTGGACTTGGAGGACAACATGGCGGCTGCGGTCGGCTCAACTGTCTCTAAAATTTTCGCTAATTTTGAACCGGAATAGCCACCTAACAAATCTGAGCCCCCCAGTTTTACAAGAGCAAAAGCCCCACCCGCCTCCCCCTATTGCCAATCCGCTGAAGAAGCGGGCAGAATTGGCTCAAATGGCCGGGCAATTCGCCAAAAAGTGCTCATTTCCGTGCCGTTACTTGCCTGACCCTTACGCTCTTTTACACTTTCTTAACGCGGACAAACCAACGGCCTCATGCACATGCGACCTTCCCCGGTCCACCACCCGAGCAGCCACAGAGAGTTCTCCCCCATTTCTCATGTCACCGGAACATACGAATCACCACCTGCACGGTTCCTCAAGCAGGTGTTCCTAGCAGGGGAAGGAAACCTGCACGATGAGAGGTCTGCCTTTCGATGGCAGATGGGATGCGCTTCCGGCGGCCTTCGGCTTCGGATTTGCTCGTCAGGCCAGCATTTCGCCACGGGCTTTCATGCCCTCGCAGCGACCGGCAGTCACCTTCTTCCCTTGGCTGACAAATAAAAGCCCCTCCCCTCGTAATCCCTCCGCGATCACTCTCAAGCAGGTGCGCCCTGGCAGGCGCACAAAAAAAACGCCAGCGGAACAAATCCAGCAGGCGCTTGGTAAATCGTGCGGAAACTTCCGGGGCTCAAGGCCCACGAGAGATAATCAACCCCAAGTCCGCTTCTTGTGGCGGTTCGCGCGCGAACGCTTCTTGCGCTTGTGCTGCGAGATCTTACGGCGTCGTTTTTTGCGGAGGTTTCCCATAACTAAAAGTGGTCTTTGGACGTGCGGAAAAACGGCCATAAAGTGACGACCACCCGACAGGCGCAAGCTTTTTTCGGCAAGAAAATGAACCTGACCCTCCCTCGGGGCAGAGCGTGCGTGGACAGACGCAGAGGACCAGCCGGAGAGGGCTTAGATCGTCAATCCGCACAGACAGTGGTTTTCCACCGCTTTCCCAGTTCATCAGTCGATTCTGGCCCCCGGTTTCAAGCAGGTGAGAGAAGCGCTTGCACTTTGTTCCGACAAACCTAGCCTCCATCCCTTTCGTCAACTTTTGCTTGGCCTATTCACGTTTTTCGACCGGATTTTCTTTTCTCATGAGCACCGAGACCCTCAGCCCAGGAGCCGCACAAGCAGCTGCCGCACCTCTCCCCGCCCGCATGAAGGGGGCAGATCTTTTTGTCGCCTGCCTCGAACGCGAGGGTTGCGAAGTGATCTTCGCTTACCCCGGCGGGGCATCGATGGAAATTCACCAAAGCCTCACTCACTCGAAAAAGATCCGAACCATTCTGCCCCGCCACGAGCAAGGATGCGGATTTATGGCTCATGGCTATGCACGGACTACAGGTAAAGCAGGCGTGTGCATGGCCACCAGCGGTCCCGGTGCCACCAATCTCGTAACGTGTATTGCTGATGCGCAGATGGATTCGGTGCCGCTGATCGCCGTTACCGGGCAGGTCAACCAGAAGCTGATTGGCAAAAGCGCATTTCAGGAGACTGACGTGTTCGGCATGACGCTCCCGATCGTCAAACACAGTTACTTGGTTCTGCGCATTGAAGACATCCCGCGGATTGTGAAAGAAGCATTTCACATCGCGACGACAGGACGCCCGGGGCCAGTGGTGATCGATCTCTGCAAGGATGTTCAACAAACCTACATCGAAGGTGAAGCGCTCCAAAAGGCGCTGAACGCCCCGATGGACCTGACGGGTTATCATCCGGTCCCGCAGGCTGCAGACGAAGAACTGCTCCCCATCATCGCGGAATGTGCCGAGGCCGAACGCCCAGTCATCTATGCCGGCGGAGGCATCATCACCGGAGACGCCGCATCTGAACTCAAGGAATTTGCCGAGCTGACAGGCTTTCCGGTTGCGACGACCCTGATGGGGCTGGGCGGATTTCCGGAAAATCACCCACAAAGCCTGCGCTGGTTTGGCATGCACGGCGGGGTAGCCGGCAACTGGGCGGTCTGCGAAAGCTCCCTACTCATTGTATTGGGAGCGCGATTTGACGACCGGATTACGGGAGCAATTCAGAAATTTGCTCCGCAAGCGCGCATTGTACACATCGATATTGATAAATCGGAGCACCACAAAAACAAGGTGGTCGATTTTCCGGTCCATAGCGATGTCAAGCACGCCCTCGGTCGGTTAATTGCCCTCATGCGTGAGCAAGGGTTCCAGCCACCCGAAATCGCCACTTGGAAAAAGCAGGTATTCGGTTGGCACAAGGAATACCCCTTTTCCTACGAAGAAATCGCCTTCATCCAGCCGCAGCACGCGATCGACGTGCTGTTCCAGGAATCCAAGGGCGAAGCAATCATCACAACCGGCGTCGGCCAGCACCAGATGTGGTCGGCCCAGTTTTACCAATTCCACCGACCGCGGACTTTTATCAGTTCACTCGGCTTGGGAACAATGGGCTTTGGTTTGCCAGCCGCGTTGGGAGCCAAAGTTGCCTGTCCGGACCGACCCGTGATCGATATCGACGGCGACGGATCCTTCATGATGAATGTGCAGGAGCTCGCGACTGCCGTGATGGAAAAGATCCCAGTCAAAGTGCTTTTGCTCAACAATCAGCACCTCGGCATGGTGGTGCAGTGGGAAGATATTCTCTACGAAGGAGTTCGCGGCCAAACAGTGCTCGGGCATCCCGAAAACATCGGCGGCCCGGAGAATGTCGATGCGCTCTATCCTCACTGGCCCAAGATCTGTGAAGGCTTTGGCGTAAAATGCCGCCGGGTGTGGCGCAAAGAAGAATTGAGAGACGCCATCAAGGAAATGCTCGCTAGTGAAGGCCCCTACGTCCTCGACGTTGTCGTGCCTTACACTGAGCATGTGATGCCATTCATCCCCGCCGGTGCTTCGGCCAAGGAAATCCTCATTCGCTCACCACGCGGAGCTTAGTCAACAGACAGGAGACGTATTGCCAGAAAGAACCGTCTGGCGGGCTTGCGAATCGGCCGGAGAGCAGGACTGTTCTCCATCATGTTCCTTATCTCCGGGGCATTAGCCTTCGATCGCCGGCAGCTTGCGCGGCTCCTGCTAGCTGTAATCATCAGCTTCTCGACGACGACCGCTCCCGGGAGATCGGCCGACGTGGAATCGCTTTTTCCTGAAGCTTTGCAAGCCCTGCATGGCGACGGAGCCCCCCGTGACGAACGCAAAGCGCTACGGCTGCTGAAAGAAGCGGGCCAAGCCGGTTCACTGCCTGCCATCAATGAACTGGGGCTTTGTTACCAGCAGGGAATCGGCATGCCCTTCCGGAAACCGCGGGCCGGATTCCGGCTTCTTTTGGAAGCGGCGGAACAAGGCTACGGTCCTGCCATGTTCAATGTGGCTCAAGCCTATCTTTCAGGAAACGGCACCGACAGGAACCCCGAAGCGGCCCTCCGCTGGCTGGAACGTGCCGCACAAAGTGATTTGGTTGCGGAGCTTCCCCCCCAGGAAGCACACCTCTTGGTTCAACTGCGATTGCAAACGCTGACTGATGTTGCCACCCAAGCACTGTCCAAAGGTGACGATGCGATGGCATACACCTACTGGAACCGCGGCGCACAACTGGGTGACCTCAGTTCGCAACTAAACGCAGCGCGGATGCAAGCATTGGGCCGGGGAACGGATGCGGATCTCACCTCGGCCAACGAACGGCTGGAAATGGCCCGACATCAGGTTTCCACCCGGTTGCGCTGGATGACGGGAGTCCGTCGTTCTGCCGAACTGCTGGCGGACGCAGAGGCCTATCTGCTGGAGCGAGATGCCGCGGAACAGTCAGCCGCACTGGTCGAAAGCATGCGGGTGATGATTGCCCAGGAACTCACCGGCGACGGAACGGATCCCGAGAAAGCAGCAAACGGAGCCGTCTGGTTTCGGCTGGCGGCCGAAGCCGGGAGCCCGATGTCGGCAGCGCGACTTGGCCTGTTGTTTCTCGAAGGACATGAGCACTTGGTGGGCGAGGAAGAGGCCGTCACATTTCTCAAGCAGGCCGCCGAAAAGGAAGTGTGGATAGCTCAACACGGACTCGGCGTTTATTTCAGCACAGTCGAGAAAGATGGGGAATCTGCTCGTTTATGGTTCCAACGCGCTGCCGAAAGTGGTTTTTTTGCCGCCGCCAAAGCGTTGCATAATGCTGATTACCGACGACCGATCCTCTTCCCGGAGAATCTTGCCTTGGCACAATCCGCGGCGCGCAATGGGGATCCTCAAGGCACATTCTACCTTGGCCTCTATCATTGGATTGGCATGGGAGTCGATGAAGACCCCGCCATGGCCGCCCGTTTGTTTGCCCAGGCAGCAAAAGCTGATCTTCCGATCGCACTTCATTACGAAGGACTTTCGTTCCTCGCCGGCCGCGGACATCCCGGCGCAGCCCTGTCCTTCACTGAAGCAGCAGTGAAGAATTTCCAACGCGCCGCCAAACGGGGTTACGCCCCCAGCTACACAATTCTCGGTCGGCTTGCAGAACTGGGCGCAACAGCAGGTTCTCACCAAGCAGCAGAACAACATTATCGCGCAGCCCTCGCGTTGGAGCCGCGCACGGAAGCAGAATTTCACCTCGCTGAGCTGCTCCTCCGCCAAGGAAAGCAGGATCTGGCAACCCATGAGATTCGTTCATTGCTCACAGCCGCCGCCGAAGGCGGATCCGTCGCGGCCATGGTCCAACTCGCTGAACTGCTGCGGCAGGGAGCGCTGTCTCCTCAAACTCCAACTGAGGCTGAAAACTGGTACCGCAAGGCCCTCGAAGCAGGCGAAGATCCCACCGCACTTCACGGGCTGGCCCAACTCATTTTGGCTCGTCAAGACGACCCCCGCATCGAACAGGAAGCACTGGGCTACTTTGTTCGGGCCGCTCTCAACGGACACCTCGACGCGGCGCGCTATGTCGCTCAAGCCTACCGAAATGGCACTGCCGGGGCTACTTATCGACCTGCAGTGGCTGCGCGCTTTTTCCAGATCCTGGTGGACAATAAGGATTACACGCATGCCGTCGATCTGTGCCGCATGCTCGTGGCTGCCGAATCCTATGAGGATCTGGAGGAAAGGCTTGAAACTGCGCTCCGGCAAAAATGGCCCTTGGAGGAAGCAGCCGTGGCCTTTTTCCGCGCTTACCTTCAACTTCATGATCGCACGGCAAATGCGACTTCGAGACACGAAGGATTTACCCAGATGCTGGCGGCCGCTCGGGCAGGGTTCCCCGATGCTCAAGCCTATGTCCTTGAGCAAGCGATCGATGACACATCCCCACATCCTGCCGTGCTCGCTATCTGGTGGAAAATCGATCCGCAAAACAGCCCGGAGGCCTACTACTTCAAAGGTCGCCTCGCGTACGAGCACGCCCATTTGTTTGATGAAGCCACACCGGAAGATGGTTTGGTCATGATGGAGACGGCAGCAGAAGCCGGATCCATCAATGCAATGTGCTACCTCGATGACTTGCGTCAAAAATCCGTCACCGGCGCACCATCTGTCGAACGCCTGCAGGCTTGGCTCCAACGCTATGCCGAGCGTGGATTTGAAGATGCCATCAGCCGTCTGGAATCCATTTCAAACGAACGCAATGATCCCGAGCCCCCCAGCCGCCGGGAATCAGCGAATTCAGGAAGCTACGAAAAAGGGATTGCCTTGAAGGCGAACTAAACTGACGCCGTTCACTTAAATATGGCGCGAATCATCGGCGTCCTTGGCCGCATAGCCGGACGCCTGCCGGTTGTGGTTCACCTTGTTCTTTGCGAGGTAAGCAGCATAGACATCCTCAGCCGTCATTCCCAGCGTCTGGGCGAGCGAGACAAGAAAATGAAAAAGATCGATCACCTCTACCCGCGCATTTTGCTGGTCGAAGGTTTGGTATTTTGCCCACCACTTCCATGGAACCGAATCGATCAGCTCGCTCATCTCCTGCTGCATGGCGCGTGAATAGTTGAGCACCCACTTGGCCTGATCTTCTTCGGAAAGATCCCGTAACGAGACGCCAATGCGCTCATTCAAGTCTTCTTGGAGGCGAAAAATCTCTTCGAGCTTATCCATGCGCGGGTTTTAGCAATCGCCCCGGAAGCGGCAAGGGCAAACCCGCACGGGATAAGGAAAAGGATTGTCGCGCAAGGAAGGCACAACCACAGTGGCACAATCTGACGGAGCCCTTTTTTATCGCTTCTGCCCTTCCCCTTTACCCGATGCCTGATTTCGAAAACCTCGAACCCTTTCTGGATCGAGACGGAGGCCACATCTTACCGGTGGCTCCGCACTCGACCTCGGCGCATGACTTCGTGCTGAAACGGCGCGAAGCACGACCCGAGCGTGCCGCCCGCCGCCAATCGGGAACCCCCGATCCGATCGCTGTAACAGGTGCTCCGCAACTGACGACGCACGAAATGGAAAAGGCTTATCGCGCGGCGATTAAGGAGAGCCGAGGCCGGCAAAAATCCCAAGCGCGGAAGCAGGGAAAAACCGCTTGGTCACGTTTTACACGATGGCTGGCCAGCTTCTTCGGAAACAACAGTGCAACGGCACCCCGCAAAGGTAAACAGCCGAAAGGGCCCGAACGTCCGCACCAGAGGCGCAGCAAAAAAGCAAAAGACGGAGAGGCAGCCCCTCAGCATGCAAGCTCTCCCCGGAATGACGGTCCTGGAGACACCGCAGACGGCAGCCGTTCCTCGCGTTCCCGCAGCCGTAACCGGCCACGCAACCGCAATCGTCAGCGAACCCCGGAAGGTGGCGCACCGCAGCCCAAACTCAAAGGTGAACAATCCGGCGCAGGCAAAGACCCTTCCGGCAAAATTGGTAGCGGGAAAAGCCCTTCTTCGGAGAAAGATGGTACCGCGCGCCCACGCCGCCGGCGCAACCGTCGTCGTCCCTCTGGGGACACACCCTCGGCACCTGCCTCCTCTTCCAAGCCTCGTCCGACAGAATAATTTATGGATGTCATGCGGATTTCCGGCGGTCGCCCACTTCAGGGGACCATTCCCGTCAGCGGTGCCAAAAATGCAGCCTTGCCCATTTTTGCGGCTACTTTGCTCACGGACGAACCGTGTATCATTGAAGGGGTGCCCGACCTCAGCGACCTGCGTTTCATGGCGCAGATTCTCGAACACCTCGGCGCGGGGGTCAGTCGGCCTGAACCGGAGACCTACCGGATTGAGGCAAAGTCCATCTCGGCAGTCGCTCCCTACGACCTCGTAAGGCGCATGCGCGCAAGCGTTTGCCTCCTGGGACCATTGGTCGGTCGCATGCGGCGGGCGCGCATTTCGATGCCGGGCGGTTGTGTCATTGGCCCTCGGCCAATCGACCTCCACCTTAAAGGACTCGCCCGCCTCGGGTGTGACATCGAGATCGAGGGCGGTTACATCGAGATCGATGCGTCAAAATTATCGGGGAATTATCTATTTCTCGGCGGTCGGCATGGATCCACCGTTACCGGAACAGCCAATATGGTAATGGCTGCGGTGCTTGCTCCCGGAATCACTCGTATCGAAAGTGCGGCCTGCGAACCCGAAGTAGTGGATCTGTGCCAGATGTTGGTCAAAATGGGCGCATGCATCGAAGGCATCGGTGGACATTACCTGAAGATTACCGGCGTCGAAAAACTTCACGGGTGTCATCACCGCGTCGTACCCGACCGAATTGAAGCGGGCACCTTTCTCATCGCAGGTGCAATTACGCGTGGTACGTTGACTGTTTCCGGCACCGTTCCGGGGCACATGCGCGCCTTACTGGATAAATTCGAAGAGGCCGGAATCGAGTGGCACGCGGATCCAGATGCGGGCACGATCACGGTCTATGGAGACCGGGGAGAACGTAAGCCGGTCGAAATCATCACCCTGCCTCACCCTGGATTTCCGACCGACTTGCAGGCTCAAATGCTGGCAATGCTCGCGATCACACCGGGGCTGAGCATCGTCACGGAACGGATTTACCCGAACCGTTTCATGCACGTTCCGGAACTCCTCCGGATGGGCGCTGACATTTCGATGGAAGGTGCCACCGCCGTGATCAAAGGCGTTCGCAGCCTCTCGGGCGCGCCGGTCATGGCCTCGGATCTACGCGCCAGCGCGGCGCTGGTTCTGGCCGGATTGGCTGCCTCCGGCGAATCCTGGGTTCAGCGGCTCTACCACCTCGATCGTGGTTATGATCGATTGGAAGCCAAACTGGCGGCGGTCGGTGCGGATGTTGAACGCCTCCCTGAAAGCGCGTTGCCACACGAAGCGCAGGGCGAATAACTTGCCAAGCATGCCGAAGGAGCCGTCGAGGGTACCCGAGTCCATGAAAGAGGCGTTGCAAGCGGATGAACGGATCGATGCCGCATTGCGCCCGCTTTCCTATGCCGATTTCACGGGCCAGCCAAAAACCATTGAGCGCCTTCAGGTGATGACCGGCGCTGCTCGTCAGCGCGGCGATGTGCTCAAGCACGTGCTGCTCAGTGGCCCGCCCGGACTCGGCAAGACCACTCTCGCCCATATTGTCGGGCAGGAGATGGGAACAAATGTGCGGGTGACCTCGGGACCGGTGATTGAACGCGCGGGGGATCTCGCTGGCATGCTCACCAACCTCGAGACAGGCGACGTGTTGTTCATTGATGAAATCCATCGCCTTCCGAAAACGGTGGAAGAATACCTCTACAGCGCGATGGAGGATTTCCGAATCGACATCATGCTCGATCAAGGTCCCAACGCGCGCAGCGTACGGCTCGACATCAATCAATTTACCCTGATCGGTGCGACCACTCGGATGGGTCTACTGACCGCTCCCCTCCGCAGCCGCTTCACCTTGCAAACCCGCCTGGACTACTATGGCCGGGATGAGTTGGTGCGCATTGTCAACCGCAGCTGTGAACTGCTGAAAGTGCCGATCGATGTCGACGGTGCCTGCGAAATTGCCGGCCGTGCACGGGGAACCCCTCGAATCGTCAATAACCTGATCGCCTTTGTCCGCGATTACGCCCAACAGCGGGGCGACGGAAAGATCACGCGCTCGGTCGCCTCCGCCGCGCTTGAACTGCTTGAAATCGATCAGTACGGGCTCGATGAAATGGATAAGCGCGTCCTCCGTGTAATGGCGGAACATTACAAAGGCGGCCCCGTCGGCCTCGGAACGATTGCCGTCGCAGTGGGCGAAGAACAACACACCCTGGAAGAAGTTCACGAGCCCTACCTGATCCAGGAAGGCTACCTGAAACGCACTGCCCAAGGCCGCGTCCTCACGCAACGGGCGTATCAGGTGCTCGGCATGCACCCACCCGTCCAAGCCCAACAGCTCGATTTCCAGGCAGACTGAATACAGCGAGGAAAAGGGCCTCCCGCTACTATTTCCGCCCTTCGTCCGCGTCGAGATAGTCAAACATGGTCAGGATGTCTGTGCGCTTTTCGAAGCCGCTCTCTTTGATTCTCCGGGCCAACACATCCGCTGCGGCATCATTCCACCCACGTTTGCGGAGAAATTCGTTCCAGATTTCGATCTCTTCTTCGCTCGGTTTACGGCCCTGCTTGAAACACCAATCCAGCACCTCCTCATCAGAGAGCCCCTGCCGCACCCGCTCTGCGAGATCCGGATAAGAGACGTGGAGAAAGTTGACGCACCGTTGGTCAAATCCCTGTCCAAGGTTGTCGTGAAGCTCTGGATGCAATTCACCGGCGGCCATCAGGCGGATCTTGTCGACCATCCGGCCAAAATAGACGATTCCGCCAACCTGCTCATAGGGACTGCGTGGGTATTTCATCCATCAAAGGTGAACTCAGCCCGGCAGATTTGACCATCCAGAAGTTCTTTTCGAGCCGACTTTTGTTGCCGAGCCCATCCTGAGAAACCGGACCGGTGCTAGCAGTTCATCCACCAGGGCCTTGCAGTGCCCATACACCTCTGCGACGGTGGTCGTCGATGAAACCGAGAAGCGCGGCAAAAACAGGCACGGCCTCCGCTATCCTTCTCGGCGAGGCACCTTCTGACTTTTGACGACCGCCGCTTGGCGTCACCTTCCCGTGATCACCCTTGGAACTCAGATACGCGTCCCGGATTTGTGGCAGCAAAAAGCGATCCGGGCGCTGCAGGACGGCAAGGATGTGGTTGTCGATGCACCGACTGGTGCCGGCAAAACCTACATTTTTGAACTCTTTGTCGAAACCCATGGCCTCAAATCGAATGCCATTTACACCGTTCCGACCCGTGCGCTGGCTAACGACAAATTACAGGAGTGGCGGAAACAACGTTGGAACGTAGGCATCGCCACCGGGGATATTGCGGAAAACCTCGATGCCCCCGTAGTTGTCGCCACCCTCGAAACCCAGAAATATCGTTTTCTCCGCGGAGACGGACCCAGTCTGCTCGTGATCGATGAGTACCAAATGCTGGGCGATCAAAGTCGCGGCGTGAATTACGAACTGGTGGTGGCGCTGGCACCGGAGAAAACACAGCTGCTGTTGATGAGCGGGTCGGTCGCAAACCCTGCAAAGGTAGTCGAATGGCTGCGCCGACTGGGACGAAAGGTTGAACTTGTTCGGACCAAGGAACGGCCGGTGCCGCTCGAAGAGATTGACGCCGACGCACTTCCCGACCGAGTCCCGCCCTCTGTTCAAGGACTCTGGCCGAGGATTATTGCCCGAGCCCTCAAATTTGAACTCGCTCCCCTGCTCGCTTTCGCGCCCCGCCGGCGGGCAGCCGAAAAACTGGCGCTCCAGCTCGCCCGCATGCTGCCGGAAGAAGAACCGCTTGTGTTGACACCCGAGCAGAAACGCCTCGCCGGCGAAGGGCTTTCCAAGCTGTTGCGGGCACGCATTGCTTTTCATCACAGCGGCCTGGACTACGCGCAGCGGGCGGGACTGATCGAGCCGTTAGCCAAAGCAGGGCAGCTCCGCGTAGTCGTCGCGACGATGGGGCTTTCCAGCGGGATCAACTTTTCCATGCGCAGCGTTCTGGTAACGGATCGAGAATACCGCTCGCACGACAGGCATCATCATGTGCGACCGGATGAACTGCTTCAGATGTTTGGTCGTGCCGGACGCCGTGGACTGGACAAAAAAGGGCACATCATTGTCTCACGCGGAAAACCGCGCCTGAACGAAGCCCGCCCGCTCGAGCTCAAACGCACCCATCAAGTCGATTGGCCGAGCATGATTGCAGTGATGGAAGCCGCTCGCCGCGGCGGACGGGATCCTGTGGCGTCGGCGCAAGCAGTCGCCGCCTGCCTTTTCAGCCAGCAACGGGTACCTTTGGGGCTCTCCAAATTTGCGCCCGATCCACACAATCAAGGTCGCGAGGAGAAGCCCATTCTCCTACAGACCGTGAAAGAGTTCCAGAATCCTGATGGGACGTGGGAACGCCTTCGTTCTCCGTTGCGCCGCCGACTTGCCGACACGCTTATTTTCGACCGCGGCCGGTGGCGTCCCGCGCTGAAAGTCGCCGCCTGTCTGCAGGGAGTCGAAGCCGGTAATCTCTGCCGGCTCGACCCCGGTCCGGACTACACTTTCGGGCGCGAAGTTCCGCTTGCCCGCTTCGGGAGAGATGCCAAAGAAGGAGAAATCGTTCTATCCCGCTGGGGTTACCGCGCTTTACAACGTTGGCGGGAAGCAACCAACCGGAAGGAGAAAGTGCGTCGGGCACAATGGACGCTCGATCGCCTGGAGGCGGAACTGCTCCCTGCCCTCCCCTTTTTGACTGACGGCGGACGCCTGCGTGAATGGAAAGAGCGCCATGACGTGCTTTACGCGCGTCTCGACTATGCGAACGCCGAAACATTTGCCTACGTCGATTCAACCGGTCGGGCGTTGATCGCACCACCTCAGCGGGAATCACAACTTGCAGTCGAACTCTCTTATCAGGAGAGCAAAGCCGACACCGTTGCCCGCACCGCACCGACTCCCGCCGATGCCTGGTATGCCCTCGGCTTGATCGATCCTCTGGCCTTGCCCACGCGACGCGGACGCATTTTCAGCTTTTTCAACCACGGTGAAGGCTTGGCAGTGGCTGCCGCACTGGAGGATCCCAGCTATGACATCGACGAGCTGGTTTACGACCTCGCCAACCTCCGGGCTGGGTACCGGTTCAGCGAATACGAGACGTTCTCCGGGCGTTTGGGTGCCACCTGTCGTGCCACCTATGGCAGCGCTGATTTTGAGGGCTATCTTCGCCGCGGCGTTCCGCTGGACTACGGTGATGGTGCGGCTGAAATCATTCGTGGCGATTTCGACTCCGCCAAAATCCGTGCCTACGGCGAAGAGTTGCTTTCCGGAGACATCGAACGCGCACGTCTCGAATGGCGCAGCCTGCTCAACCATCTGAATCATGCGCCCGACCTCCCGTGGGACCGCTGGATGGAACTGAAGGAAGCGGCGCGAAATATCCTCGAGCGCCTGCCAAAACCAACGCCTTTTGATCAGCTGCCTCCACTGACCATGGCCCAAAGCCAGCGGCACAAGAGCTTTCTCCGGTTCGAATAGGCGTTTACGCCATCGAAGAGCCGGGGTCGCCCTCCATCAAGGCGAGCACCCATTCCGGAATCCGTTGAGGAAAACCATGCGCATCGATCAAGGCATGCACAGTCGATCCTTCACAGACCAGACGGCCGGAATCCGCCTGAACCACGGTGTGCGTAAACTTCAGCCGCGTACGTCCGACCGTTTCCGCCGAGACAGTCATGCGGAGAAGATCGTCATAGGTAGCCCGGCTTTTGTATTTAATCGCTACTTCAATCACGGGAATAAAAACGCCACGCCTTTCCCATTCAGCGTAAGGAACACCCAATGATCGACTCAGCTCCGTCCGGCCCATTTCAAACCAATCGAGTGCACGACCGTGATAATAGCCGCCCATCAGGTCGGTTTCGACGTAACGCACGCGAAAAGTAACGGTAGTGTTCGGTGGTGCCATTTCCGGTTCTCCTTAGAACGTTCCGCGGGCCATTTGTTCCGCCGCGCGAAACTGTTCGCGAAAATGTGCGCTCAGCTCGCGCGTCAATTGCACTTCCTCAAGCGGAGCCGAACGCAAGGCTGTCTTGATTGTGGTGGATGCTTGGTTGAAATCGATCCGGTCAAGCTGACTGAAAATCGCGTAGGCGCGATCCGCATCGGCAGTTCGGCCCTCGGAGCGCGCTTCAAGAATGGCAGCCCACGCCGCGGTCAGTTCAGGACGCACATCGATGAAAGCGATCCGGATGATGGTGCGCAGCTCGTTGAAAAGCCGGCCGGTCCAGTCCGCCCGATACGTGAAATCAGCAGCCGCTTCGTAGGGATTAAAATCGGCATCCGAGCGACGCGCATTCCACTCTGGCAAATAGAGCTCCGGGCGGATCGGCGGACGGCGGAGGGCGTATTTTTGCGGTCCGCCTGCTTCTCCCACCTGAAAATTCCAGAGTTTCTGCCCATCAAGCGACAAAGTGTATTCCAGGAACAGAAGAGCTGCCTCCCGATTGCGGGCACCGCGCAACAAACCAATCGGATCGGCAGAAATGGTGGTCCCACCGAGCGGGATGACAATGCCCATCCGGCTTTCTCCGCTGCGCTCCCGAACCGAGTCCTGCTGGAAACGACCATAAAAATCGATGCTCATGCCGGCGGCGCAATCTCCCGTCGCCACGTCGATGTTAAGCTTTTGTGCACTATCGGTAAAATAGCGGGCGTTGGCCGCGATAATCTGCACCAACCGCAAGCCTTCCAGCCAGCCCTCTTCAATCGCCCGACGTTCCAGCTCCTGCGTTTCACCCAAGGGATGTTCGGCCAGCAGCACATCCAGACACTGCTGCATCTGTTGCTGCACAATCATTTCAAAGGCCTGAGTCATCGAGCCGCTCATCGTCGGATCGCAGACTGCAACCTGTCCGAACAAACGCGGATCGGTGAGGTCTGCCCAACCGCTTGGTTCACCGCTGATCCCGAGGCGACGCAACGCCGGGCGGTTGAAGATAATGCCGTAACTGGCCAGACAAAGTCCGTACCAGCGGCCTTCACGATCGTAATAGGTTTCGCCCGCAAAGGTTTGGGGAATCGCCGGCGGGAGCGTTCCGGGCTGAGCCCGATCCGTAAACCACTGAGGAAAATCTTGCAGTAACCCCGCATCCACCAGCATGCCGCGCCGGGCTTGCGTGGAAAAATCAAAGGAGCCGCCGCCAAAGAAGACATCCATTCCCGAAGTGACGTCGCTCTCAAGAAATGCCCGACGCGCCGCTTCTGCCACCGTATCTCGCGCCGGATCATTGCCCGGCACAATCGCTGGATTGGCAAAGGCCAATTCCACCTCGCGGCTCCAAGATCGACCAAGATCACGGGTCCAGTGGAGACGGAATGCGTTGGTATATTCCGATTCCAAGAAGCGCGCAATTTCGCTGGTTCCCCCGATCACCCGGTAATCGAGGTAAACCGTCTTCCCCGTTCGTTCGCGATACCACCGCGCAAAACCACGAGCAAACTCCTCGCGAATCGATTCATTATGCGGCGTGACGACGACCACCGTTGCATCGGCGCTGTCCACGACCGCAGCCTCCTCGCGTAACAAAAATGGCAGCGCCAGCAGCAGCACAATGAGCACAAGAATGGGGGCGCTCTGCTTCATATTTGGATTCCTCAGCGGGAAATAACGACCACATCTTCCGCATCCACCCAGGCATGGAGGCCGCTGGTGCCCGGGCGATGGACATGGCGCGGGTTGAGTTCGAAAAGCTTGAGCGCTGCCCCTTCTGCAGCGTGGAAGCTGTATTGCGCCATTTCTCCGTAGTAAACGGCCTCGCCGACCCGACCGGAAAAGCTGTTTTCGTCCGGGGGCATGGTGTCCAGATGGATGCACTCAGGGCGAATCAACACGGTTACGCCCGCACCTTCCGCGTAGTCGCTCTCCGGATCGGCTGAGATGCCCTGCACCTCGCCCAGTGCCGTCTTCACGCATACCAGCCCCGCACCGGCACGCACCACCGTGCCATCAAAAAAATTCGCTTCACCAATAAAGTCGGCGACGAATCGAGTTCGCGGCCGACGATAAACCTCCGCCGGGGTCCCCACCTGCAAAATCGCTCCGTCCTTAAGCACCGCCATCCGGTCCGCGATGGAGAGCGCTTCCTTTTGATCGTGCGTTACGTAAATGGTGGTCAACTGGAACTGCTTGCACACCCGGCGGATCTCAGCGCGCATTTCGAGGCGCAGCTTGGCGTCGAGATTGGAAAGCGGCTCATCGAGCAGCAGACATCGCGGCCGCACGACCAGCGCCCGCGCCAAAGCCACCCGCTGTTGTTGCCCGCCCGAAAGCTGGTTTGGCTTGCGGTCGGCATACTCCGCCATGTGCACGCTCTCCAGTGCCTCAAAGGTTCGCTCGCGGATTTCAGCAGACTTCAACTTGCGCTGCTTGAGTCCGAAAGCGACATTCTCGCGCACCGTCATGTGCGGCCACAGTGCATAGCTCTGAAACATCATCCCCGTGTTGCGCTTGTGAGGGGCGAGCCGCGTGACTTCCTCGCCGCCGAAAAAGACCCGGCCACTATCAGGGATGTAAAAGCCTGCCAAACTGCGCAACAACGTGGTTTTCCCACAACCGCTCGGCCCAAGGAGGAAAAAAAGCTCACCCGGCTCGATATCCAGCGAAACGCCTTGGAGCGCAGCCGTCTTTCCGAAGTATTTGACGACATTTTCGACCTGAACCGAGATCATGGCGAAATCCTCCGGGGCAGGTATTCCAAGTCAAAAGAAAAGAAAGCCATTGATGGTCCCGCTTTCCCGTGCGTGACTCATCCTCGTATCGGAGGATGTTCGGAAAACAGCCACAGCCGCAGCCGGAGCCGTTCTCCAGGAACGTTATTCGGGTAGCGATTGACACGGCTCCGGGCACACTTCTAGCTGAACCAGCGGTATTTAAGCTAAAAAAGATGAATCCGGCTATCCATGAAGATCTTGAACGCGTCGTCGTCAGCGAAGAGGTGCTGCAGGAGCGTATTGCCACGCTCGGCCACCAGATCGGTGAGCGCTACGCGGACGCCGGTGAAGTCACGATTATCGCCGTTATCAACGGAGCTCTGGTTTTTGCAGCGGATCTCGTAAGACAAATTCCGATCCCCGTCCGGCTCGACTGCATTCGTGTCTCAAGCTACGACGAGGAACTTAACGGGCACCAACGGCCGGAAATTATCGACATGGTGCGCCTCGATCTCCGCGGGCGGCATGTGCTGGTCGTCGACGATATTCTCGATACCGGCCACACCCTCGAAAAAGTCCTCAAAGCGATCTCCGCGCTGCGACCCGCCTCCGTCAAACTCTGCGTCCTTTTGGAAAAGGCAGGTCGCCGGGAAATCGACCGCAGCCCTGATTTTGTCGGTTTTTCAATTACAGACGAATTTGTGGTCGGCTACGGCTTGGATTTTGCCGAGCAATACCGCAATTTGCCTTGCATTGGCGTCGTTAAAGCCGAGCTCCAGAATCCTCCTGTCTGGAGATAGCGGGACTCACCGCCCTCGCAGTATCAGGACAATCAGAGGGATAACGAGCAGGGCAAAGAGGACGAGGGCTTGAAAAAATGCTTTACGCATGCGGATTGGCGGGCGGCGGTTTACTGTTTACAGCAATTGACCGGATGGTAGCGTCTCCACCATGAATGCCAACCCGCATTTGAGTTTTATCACAGGCATCGGCGGCCCCGAATTGCTGGTCATTTTTCTGATCGTGCTCTTGTTCTTCGGGGCAAAGCGCCTGCCAGAGCTCGCGCGTGGTCTGGGCAAGTCGATGAAGGAGTTCAAGAAAGCAACCGAAGACGTGCAGGAGGATTTCCGCGAAGCGATGGATTCCGTGGATCCTCAAAAACCATCAAACAAGCCGACCCCCGATGCCAAACGCGCAGTCGAGCATCCGGTCTCTGAGCGCCGCACACCGGCACCGGCCAATCCAGAAACAACCCCCTAATCGCCCCCTGTGCAGCGATCATTTAAACCAGATCGCTGAGCTGCTCCTGCACCGCCAAAATTTCTTCCGGAGTCAGCGCCATCGGCTGAATACGGATTTCACGCTTGCTGCCGGGATGCCAATAGAGTCCCCGGCCGCGAGCCTTGATCAGCCGCTTTCGCTCAAGAAGCAGCGCCAACAAAGTCAACAGCACCCGGCGATCGCGGGTCACCTTGGCAGATTCATCGGACGCCGCAGACTGCTCGGCTTCAAACAAGGCAAAAAAAAGCTCTTCTGCGGATAACAACGCACTACGACGCGCCTCTGCCTCTTCGTCCTCGCGCTCCCGCACCCGGTGACCCCAGCGACACAAAATCGCCCCTGGGAGATGCCAACCTTCGACCTCATCGGAATGGAGATCGGCACGCTCGATCTCACCCGCGTCCAGTCGAAACAGGAAACTCTCCACCCGATCGCCCGGGTGGAAAGCCCGTCCACTGACCGAAGAGGTTTTCGCCAGACCGCGTAAATTGATGTCCATTTTCAGTTTGCTCCAACCGGGAGGCACCTAAACATAGCGTTCCGCTGCATGGAAAGCGGAATTTATCTTTCTCCCACTAATGCCGAATCGCTCTATCATCATCGGCGACGTCCACGGATGCGCGCGCGAGTTGAATATCCTGCTCGAAGAGCTTCAGATCGATGCAACCGACGAAGTCATTTTTGTCGGGGACCTGATCAACAAAGGCCCCGACAGCCATGCGGTTTTTGACTTGATGCGAAGCGTTCGCGGCCGGGCGACATTGGGTAACCATGAACACCGCATTCTTCGTTATCGGCAAACCGGGGACCCCAAGTATTTAAAATCCGGCGACACCCAAACGATCGCCAGCCTGACCGAATCAGATTGGGCAATTATTAAAAACATGCCGCTGACGATCGAACTTCCCGAGTACCGGGCTGTAGTCGTGCACGGAGGCTTTTTGCCTGGGATCCCTTGGCGGTTGCAGGAAGCGAATATTGTCACCCGTATTCAAGTCATCGACGATTACGGTCAGCCGGCCAAACGTTCACAATGTCCCAAAGGCACCCCGTGGGCCGATCGCTGGACAGGCCCGGAATATGTGATTTACGGACACACACCACGCCGGGAGATCTTCCGTCGCCCCCACTCCATCGGCCTCGACACCGGCTGCGTCTATGGCGGCAAACTTTCGGCGCTGGTGCTTCCCGAACGCAGGCTCCATACAGTTCCCGCCGACAGGTCGTATACAAAAAAGGCGCTCTGATTACCTGCTCGACCTGCCGGGCATTTCATCACTTTCACCCGATTCAGTCCGGACGCAGGCTAAGCTCCGTAGAGCAAGGGCGAGTAGCCAGATCCAGGCTGCAGTCACCTGTTTTCTTGATCCGATCGGGATCGTGGCTCACCTGCAAGAGGCCCCACCGATATTCAACCAGCCATAGTTCCTACTCACGCAGATCTCTACGAAAGAACCACTTAAAGTGGCAGGCCCACAAGGACTTGAACCTTGAATAGCTGAACCAAAATCAGCTGTGTTGCCAATTACACCATGGGCCTGTGAACAAAGGGCGGAACTAAAGCCACCCTCCACGAATTCGTCAAGGGCGGATTGGAGGATTTCGTAGGTATTTCGATGGCCAAAACAGCTCGACGAGCAGAATTTTTCTCGTTTCGAATTTCGCCCAGCCCACCCTTAGCGCTCGAGGGATTGATCGATGGCATTTTGCTGGCGGGCGATGTCGTGGAGGGTGACGAGGCCGAGCAGGCGGTTGGGTTCCTTGGCGCTGACGACTGGCACCTGCATCACATCCTCGATCACCAGCTTGTGAGCGACGTCGCGGATGGAGTCTTCGGGATTTACGGCGACTAGGGGCTTCGCGGGAAGGAGCTCTCGCACCGTGACGGCGTCTTTCCGCGCCCGAGCTTCTTCCAGCTCATGATGGGTGATCATTCCGGCCAGCCGGCCGTCAACATCGAGCACCGGATACGCATGGTGCTTGTGACCGCATCCCGCGGTTTCCTCAAGAGCGTCAGTGATCGTTTCCCCCGCTTTCACCGTGATCACATCAAATGACATGATGGTCGAGATAGGCAGGTTTCGCCAGTCCTGATCGCCTTGGTAATGCGGCATGCGGCGCAGGCTGATGCGGTCCTGCAGAAGCAGTGCGTCGTAAAGCGGCACCCGTTGCAGTCTCGAGCTCACCAGCCAAGCCAACATATTGCCCGCCATCAATGGAAGGATGAGCGAATAGTGACCCGTCATTTCCCAGATGATCACAATCGAGGTCATCGGGCAGCGAATAACCGCGGCAAAAAATGCGCCCATTCCCAGCAGAGCCATCGCACCGACTACATCGTTTTCGTAGCCCCAGACAATTTGGCCCAGCACACCCAGGATTCCGCCGAGCATGGCACCGATGAAAAGAGTCGGCGCAAAGAGACCCCCACTTCCGCCACCGGCATAGGCAAGGGTCGTAGCGAGAATCTTACCCACAATCAAGGCGAGGAGGATGCTCAAGGCGGTCAGCTGGCCATTGAGCACAAGGTCTGCGTCATGATAACCGATTCCGAACACACCCATGTGCCCGCCGGTGAAGAGCATTACGGCAACGCCGATCAGCCCGACACTGAGTCCTCCCGCAGCCGGACGCACCCACGGGGGCAGCGGGGAACGACGAAAGGCCCCACGCGTCCAGAGCAGCCCGGAAATGAAACCACTCCCGAGAAATGCAGCGAGGAAGCCCAGCGGCAGGCAGAGCAACATCCACCAGTCGGTGGTGATCATACCCAATTCTATTTCGAAAGCCGGGTGTTCGCCCAAGATCAGGCGATTAGTTACCGCAGCAATCACCACCGCGATGAAGATCCCGAAAAACGCCTTGCTGCTGAAGTCGCCGAGCAATTCTTCAAAAACAAAAAAAACCGCGGCCATCGGAGTATTAAATGCCGCGGAGATGCCGGCCCCCATACCGAGCGGGACCATTGCCTGCACCCGTTTTCGGGCGAGGCCAAACCATTGTCCGATCTTGGAAGCGACCGCCGCGCAGACATGAACCGTCGGCCCCTCCCGCCCCAGACTCATTCCTGAACCGACCGAAAGAGTTCCCAATAGAATACGCCAGAAGGCTTCCCGCAGGCGAAAGTGTCCAAAGTCCCGATAGTAGCGGATCTTGGTCTGCGGAATGCCAGATCCCGTCGCTTCTGGAGCCCATCGCGTCAAGATCAGGCCGGTGAGCAATCCACCGACCATCGGCGCTCCGCCGATCAGCAGGTAAAAATGCCACGGAGCGACACTGAGAAAAGCCGCTCCATCCCGGACCCATTGCGTGGCATAATTGATCGCCGCATGAAAAAAAACAGCCGCCAATCCACAGCAAAATCCTGCAACGATCCAAACAACCGTGTAGCGCTGCGTATCGGTGAGACGCTGCCGAAGCCAGTCCGGCAGTGACGGTCGGCGCCTGTCCGATGCGCCTTCTGGAGCCACGCTCATAAGTGGAAAGCTTTACGCCTCCGACTCCCGGCGGAGCAAGGGAAAAGCCGGCTGCACAGTAATCTCAGAGGTGGACGCCTGGAAGCAACGATCTTTAGCTTAGTCGAAATCGACACCCACACTTACCGATCCTGGGTGATCATTCACCCGCGTAGGTGACACGCTGCCGGGGTATGAGGCCCTTCTTTGCCACATGGTTGGATTTGGCCGCATCAATCGCGTGAATGATCAGCAACGCTGCGATGCTCGAAAAAGCCACTCCGGCGGGAGGAGCCTCCACGGCACCTTCGTATGCTTCAGGCGGCACGGGTGCGAGGACCACAAACCAGAGCATGCCCATGAACAAGAGTTCGAGCGTGGCCAAAAACCGCGACCCCAGGTACCAATCGCCCAAGCCCGGCATGAGCATGGAGAGCATCGCTGCCGTCTGCGGGCGCTTGAACGATAAGTTGCAGCAGCCACAACTCGCGGGAAAGCCGTGTACTTCCTCAAAACAACCCGGGCAAAGATTCCGCACGCCCGGCGCATCCTTTCGCCGGTCAGCCGCCGGATCGAGGACTTCATCCATCAAGGTCCGAACATACCGCCGATCCGCCCGCGGCATGCGGGCCAGAGTCATGGTTTGACCATTCACAAATTGGATCCGGAAGCTGCCGAGCAGCGTGGGCCGGGCCGAGCGGATGTCCACGTAGTCAATGGATCCAACATAGGATCCGCGGTGCTTTGAATCGCGGAGGTGGATCAGCAGGATGCGCCTGGAGGTGAACACAAAGGCATAGAGGTTATAAAACTGGATCACCCAACCAATGAATAGTTGCTCCATCGTACTCACACGAAGGCCTTGAGTGACGTAAAAGACCCGTTCGTTTTCATGAAGCACTGCGGCCACTGCCGGATGCACGATCTTCAACAATTTCAGCTTCTTTTTCGCAAGCCGCCGATTCCGCATACTATCGGTCTTGATGAAGTTCACGAAGTCATAAGGAAGCCCCGTGAAATCGTCACTGAGCAAGTCCGCCGGATTTTTGATGCCTTTTATATTCATAGGAGTAGAGAGAGAAGGACCCAAGCGTGGCGCAATCACGGGCCAGCGAACCTTGTTCCCAGACTTCGCAAGCACGAGAGGGATTAAGTTGTAGGACATTCACCCCAGCCCCCGCAAGCCTGGCCTCTGCGGTACCGCGCCGGTCTTTTGCTTATGCAGCGTGTTCTTCGCAGCGCGATCGCAACGACCGACTTCCCCGCTCATCGTCTTGCGAAAATGCGGTGCTCATGCTGCTTGGAGATCATGTCCTCTGCCCAACTTCTGATCTTTGGCATCCTCACGGCGACTGTGGGTATGTTCCTCTGGGGACGGTGGCGGCATGACATGGTGGCGGCGGGGGCGCTCCTTGCCTGCGTGATTACGGGGTTGATTCCCGCGGCTCATGCCTTTTCCGGGTTTGGTCATCCGGCTGTGATCACAGTGGCGTGTGTGTTGATCCTGAGCCGGGGCTTGCAGACGTCGGGAGCGGTCGACGTCCTGACGCGCCGCCTGCTTCCCACTGACGCTGGTCCAACCCTTACCATCATCACGCTGACCAGCCTGGGAGCGCTGCTGTCTGGATTCATGAACAATGTCGGGGCCTTGGCCTTGCTCATGCCGGTGGCGATCCAGATGGCGCGTCGCCTCGATATGCCCCCCGGCCGGGTGCTCATGCCGCTCTCGTTTGGTTCCATCTTGGGAGGAATGACCACGCTGATCGGGACGCCGCCCAACCTGATTGTGTCGGGATTCCGCACTGAAGTCGGGTCATCCGGCTTCGGTATGTTCGATTTTACGCCTGTCGGTGTCGTCGTCGCTGTCGCGGGGGTCCTGTTCATCACACTGATCGGCTATCGGCTGGTACCCAATCGACGAGCGGCTGGCGAAGAAAGTTTTGATACAGCTGCCTACCTCACCGAAGCCCGTGTCCAAGAGGGGAGCAAATCGGCAGGCAAATCTCTCCATGAGCTCGAAAGCCAACTCGAATCTGCCGGAGCCCAGATTGTCGGTTTGGTACGAAATGAAGTGCGGTTGTATGCCCCCGGGGCAGGGCGCATAATCCAACCAAACGACATCCTCATCATCGAAGCGGACGCCGAAAATCTCGCCACGCTGCTTTCCGACTTGGGCCTTGTTTTGGAAGCCGCAAAAGATGCCGGCGAAGAATCCGCGGCAGCGGCAGAAGATCCACGCACAGGATCCACCATCCGTGCAGACAAAGAAACCAAAACGGCGACAAACGAAGTTGTGCTGACAGAATTGGCCGTTCTTCCCGGGTCCAATCTGGTCGGCCGCTCAGCGCACAATCTTTTGCTGCGTACCCGCTATGGAGTGAACTTGCTCGCGGTTTCCCGGCAAGGGCAGCGGGTGACAACCCGGCTCCGGGCACTGCCCCTCCGCGCGGGCGATTTGCTGATGCTTCAAGGACCATCCGAGGTGATTGCCGAGTTTGCATCCGTTGCCGCGTGCGTGCCTCTCGCCCCCCGAGCCTTGCGGATTCCCGCCCCCCGCCAAGCTGTTCTCGCCGCAACCATCATGGGTGCATCCGTTGGGATCGCCGCCATCGGGCTGCTTCCCGCCGCAATCGCTTTTGCCATCGGCGTCCTCGTTTCGATGGCCTTTCGCACGATTCCGCCGCGCGCAGCCTATGATGCAGTCGACTGGCCGATCATCGTATTACTGGCATGCCTCATTCCCGTAGCGGGAGCGATGGAGACCACCGGTGCGGCCAATCTGGTCGCCAGAGGGATCCTGGACACCGTTGCCCAAGGCAACGCCATTATTGCCCTCGCTGTGATCATGATCGTCACTCTTACGCTCTCAGATGTGATGAACAACGCCGCGACGGCCGCCGTCATGTGTCCGATCGCGTTAGGCACCGCTGCGCAACTCGGTGTCAATCCCGACTCCTATCTCATGGCAGTGGCTATCGGGGCATCCTGCGCCTTTCTCACCCCCATCGCCCACCAAAACAATACGCTGATCCTCGGGCCGGGCGGCTTTCGTTTTGGAGATTACTGGCGGCTCGGACTTCCGCTTGAGGTCATTGTCGTGGCCGTCAGTCTCCCACTGGTGCTGGTTGTCTGGCCACTCTGACCCCGCAGGGGATTAAGTATCAACGTTACTGTCAGCCGTTTCGGCTTTCCGTCGTTTGGGTTTTTCGATCGTCTCCCACCCTTAAGGGTCTGCCGAAATTTAGTGAATCCTGCGATCAATGCGGATCGGTCAGATCTGTTCCTGCTGCTCTCTCGAATGAAGAAGTTTCTTACTGCAAAGCGCTGGGCCGTTTTCGCCACCGGTATCACCGTGGTTTCCCTGATCACAGTGATGCTGGTTCAGGTATTCATGCTCTTTCACTTGCGGCAAACATACAGGGCATCGCTGGAAGAAAGCCTGCAGACCCGAACCGGTGTGCTCGCCAACAAGATGGCAGAACGGGTAAACCAGATGGACCGAGCCATGGACGTGGTTGTTGAACGCGTGCGGGCTCGGTCTCTTCGATTTGATGCAGAATTCGAGGCGCTCTTTCGGGAAGAACTGGAGGCGCACCCGGAACTGTATGGGCTTATTATTGGATTTTTGCCGGAAGCCTCTCCCCGCGAAAATGCACTGTACGCACCCTATTTGATCCGGCGCAACGGGCGCTTCGACTTCAAGCGGGTTGAGGACAGCTATGACTACAACAAACCGGAACATGCCTGGTTCAGTATGCCGCTGAAGCAAGGTTCTTACATGACCAAGCTCTATTACGGGCATTCGGCCAAAGATTGGATGGTCACCTATGCACGCCGATTTGAACTTCCGGATTCAGAGGGAGTTATGCGGATTGCGGGAGTGGTCGGCGCGGAATATTCACTCTCCCGCCTATGGGCCTTTTTCCGGCCCGGAAGTATCCCGGGCGACGGTTACGCATTCCTGATCGACCGGGGTGGCGATTTCCTCGCCCATCCAGATTCCCGCCTGACCGCCGAAGGGAAAAACCTGGCCGATCTCCTTCATGCCCATGGAACCAAGGAGCGCGAGCGGATCATGAAGGCAGTCAATGACCACCAAGCAGTGCGCTTTTCTCTCAAGAGTCAGGGACAGGTTCAGGAAGCCTTGGCAATGATCGCTCCGGTTCCCGGACACGACTGGCTCGTCTGTCAGGTTTTAGTGCCTTCCCCTTGGGGAGACACGCGGAACGAAGTCTTGAAGGGCGGAATTCACCTCACTTTGACCCTCACGCTCCTCGCGTGGTTTTGTGCCTTGTTTTACGCGGCAGTTCGGCCGACCGGGAGCATCCGTTGGCGACGACTCACCCTGATCGTCTCGGCGGTTGCTCTGACTTCGACCATCAGTATTTGGTGGATGAATACACAAATGGGCCAATATCGAGAAATCGATAACGCCATCGTCGGTCTCGATACGTCCCTCGAAGCGGTGGTCGAAGCCGACCTTTCAAAAACGGCCAAGGAGCACCGCCCCGCTCCGATTATCGCGCAAGTCGGAGTGGTCTTGCGGGCGATCCAAAAAGCGGGTGCCGACCAGTTCAAAGTATCGGGCATTCTCTGGCAGCGCCTTCCGCGCGACCGGCCCGAAGACTTACCCACTGGTGTTTTTCTTCCCGATGCGGAGTCGAGTGAATTCGTGGAACAGTATCGTTATATCGATGGGAACCATGACGTGATCGGGTGGAAATTCAGTGCCTTGCTCCGCCAACGTTTCGACAACCGGCACTACCCGTTCGACCGCTTGTCCCTGCGGTTGCGTATGCGCCAATCCAGTCTTTCACACCCGATGCTCATCGTGCCCGACCTCGGTGCCTATCGATTGGGCATTCCTGCCGCCAAACCCTACGTCGCCGACAACACAACGCTACCGGGATGGGTCATTGAACGGACCTTCTTTACGATGAGCGCCCATACCTACGACACCGACTTTGGCCTGCGCAACCAAAGCAGCATGGATGACATTGCCCGCTCCTGTACGCTCAATGTCGTGGTGCGCCGCGAATGGTTGAGCAGCCTGATGGGCGTACTCTTGCCGGTGTTTATCATTATCGCGGTATCCTTTGCCGCAATCCGGATGATCAGCAGCAATCGGGATTTTGTCGCCATCAACGACTTCAAACCGCAGCGCCTGGTCATGCTAGCCTCCAGCTTTTGCCTGTTTCTCGTCCTCGTCTCAGCTGGTCTGCGGACACAGCTCAGCTCCAGCGGCGTCTTTTACGCGGAGTGGCTTTTCTTTATGCTTTACCTGCTGCTTGGTGCCAACTGCTGGCTGGGCACCGCCATCGCCTGCGGCAAGGGTTTTCTCTCCCGCAATGACGGCAAAGTCATCAAACGCGGCTACTGGCCCGTCGTCCTCACCGCCGTCTACCTGATCACCTTCTTCATGTTTCAGCACGGACTGTAGCATATGTGAACAGGCCGCGGAGAGCGCAGTACTCAGCATTCTGCTATCAGCAGCGAGAAACACCTCACTCCGGCCAAATCATTCCGCCGAGACGGGGGGTGGCAACTTGGCGGGATGAAAATCGAAGGAAGCGATGAGTGTTTCCAGCGTCTCGTTGAGTCGGGAACGCTGATCGAGTGGTCCTTTGGCAGTGATGACAAAGAACTCATTGCTGTTACCCAGCACAATACGCTCTTCGTACACGTTCGGCTCGGAGGTAAGGACATTGGAAACGCGGGCGTAGCTCCTGCCATTTTCCGTTGAACTCGGGCTCACCGTGTAGCCGCTACGTGTGACCAGTCCGAAGCGCCCTTGGAGGGCGAAGGAACGGACAAAGCGCTCCTTTTCGTCCCGTTGACCTTGGGCAAATGTCACCGGAAAACGTTTCATAAAACCGGGAGTCACCAGAATGGCGACATCGGGATTGTCCGCGATAAAGCCAATCGGCTCGTAGAAGTGGTAGTCCAGACCTTCGGATTCATCCAAGGCCTCGGCACCGCGGAGAAACAGCTCTTTGCGCCAGTCTCCTTCGTCAAGAGTCGTGAAATCGAAAACGTAGCGGAAGCCTTCAGGTACTTCCATCGCAACGCCGCGAAATCCGATGTCCTCGAGTACTACATAGTCGCCTGCGAGTCGATACGCGCCCTGGGTGAACTCGGTCGTTTGGCAACCGACGTGAAAATAAAGCGCTACAGAAGCAAGGAGAGCGACAGACGAGAGCCTCATTTCGAACGACAGAAGTTTGTCACACCCGGAGAGGCAAGGAATGATTGGTCGCGGCTGTATCTATAAGTTACCCTCGCCTCCGAATAAATGACGTGGCCAAGAAAGGAAACCGCTCTTGAATGGTTCCGTTCTCACAGCCTCAATGCGCCATTCATTTACCACTACAAATGCCCTGATCGACCATATCCCCGTTCGTTGGGTGGAACCGATTGAAAGCACTGCTCCCCGCCGACTCATTGTTTTCCTGCCGAGCTTCACCGGTAATACGGAGCAGGTTGCGGGATGGTTGGAAGATCTGGCGGCGGAGGGATTTGTGGCCCTCAGTCTCGACCCTTGGCAGCACGGCCAGCGGGGGGAGGAAAAGTGGGACGTGCTGGCGAAACGTGTTTTCGGAGCATTTCGGCGGCACATGTGGCCCATCCTCGGGCAGACAACGCTCGATGTGCTTCGTGTTCTGGATTGGGCGGTTGAGGAGCTCGATATTCTCCCCTCGATCCACCTCGGAGGCCTGTCAATGGGCGGCGATATTGCCGTCGCCGTGGCCGGGTTGGATCAACGGATTGCGCGCGTGGTGCCCGTCGTGGCCACGCCGGATTGGCTGCGGCCGGGAATGCGCGCCTTTGCGGCACCGCAGGATCTGGTCGATCAAGGAAACGCCGACCGGTATGCCCAGTGGTTTTACGATCATCTCAATCCGCTCACCCACTTGGATCGCTACGTTAAGGGGCCGCCGATCCGTTTCATTTGTGGAAAACAGGATAACCATGTGCCGCCTGACGGTGCTCTGCGGTTTCAAAGCGCGCTACAGAGCCGCGGCGCTCCTTCCGGGCAGGTGATTGTCGACCTGATCGACGGCTTCACGCATGCGGATGTCGAACACGCCGAACGCTGGTGGCCCCTTGCGCGGCAGGCGTTGACCGCAAAACCATCCGTTTGAACGCCCGCGGGTTGCCGTTCCGGGCGAGCGGGTTAGATTTTCGCGCATGCGGCGGCTTTACGATCACATCGACTTGCGGGTTCCGAGCATGGCGGAGGCCGCGCCTTTTTACGAGAAGCTGCTGCCCGCGCTGGGGTTTACCCGCCGCGCCGCAGTGACAGGCTGGTTGCAATTCGAAGCAGCCGACGCAGCGGTCACGGCGTTTTTCGGCCTCACCGAATCACCGGAGCATCGATCAAACGAAAACCGGATCGCGTTTTGGGCTGAAAGCGATGTCGAAGTCGATCGGCTGGCCGCCGTAGCAACCGAGGCAGGCGCAGGCCGGGTCGAAGGGCCGATGCAGTATGAGCAGGGCTACTACGCTGTCTTTTTTGAAGATCCCTGCGGCAACCGACTGGAAATCTGTCACCGCGTGGCGGTATCGTAAGCAGGAGGCCTCTTTGGATTTTCGGAACCTTTCGGGTTCCCCCCTAAAATCGCACCGTCAGTTTGCCGTGGAATCCACGCGGAACGTCGTTGTTGATCGTGATGGGAGCATCGGCCTGCTCCGGGTGATCTTCCTCAAAGAGATTACGTCCGGCAATGGAAAGTTCGACCGCATCATTAACCTGGTAGGCAATCTGGGCATCCGCGGTCAGGTAATCCGGCACACCAAGCACTTCCCCCATATAACGCAGCTGAACATCGAAGCGCAGGGGCGTGGTCAGTTCATAACTAGCGGCGAGCGATGCCTGGTGGCGGGGTGCGCTTTCGCTGTAATAGTCCGCTTTAATATGGCCGACGTCTCCATCCACCTTTGAGACAAGGACCGAATAAGTGCCGGTAACTTCCAGTGACTCAGTTGCAAACCAGGTGGCGGATATTTCCGCCCCGTAGTTGTCGGCGGTGAAGTAGTTCGACCACACCAAGGGCAGCACGACAAAGGAGTCGCCGAGAAAAGGCGGTCCGGCATCCGTGATTCCCGTGATGCCTTCATAATCATGGTAGAACAGGGCCAAATCGAAACGGACGCTGGAACCGGCTTGGAAGCGGTACCCCAACTCGTAGGCCCACAGCACCTCGGCATCCAAGCCGGGATTTCCATACAGGACGGGGGCATAGAGCATGCCTCCTGGCCCGGGAGCGGGCTGATCCATGATCGCCATGAAAACGTTGCGGCCCTCGAGCTGGCTCGGCGTGCGCACTGCGCGCGAGACCGCGGCCCACACTGTCTGGCTTTCGACCGGCTTAAAGGTAGCGCGAAGGCTGGGCTGCAGTTCCCATGCGGTATAGTCGTTGTGTTCGATCTTCAGCCCGGCAGTGAAGGACAAACGCTCCGGTAAAACCGTCCACTCATCCTGTACAAAACCGTTGTACATCTGCTGACTGAAGTTGTTTTCCAAGACGACCGCATAAGGATTGGTCGATTCGAAGGAATTATCGGTCAGGCGGTAGCCGAGACCCCAGATCACTTCGTGCGTGCGGTTCAGAGCGAAGGAGTGTTCCGCCGAAAAATCAAAGGTATCGACGGTGTTTTTCGCACGTTCCGGATCGTCGCGTTGAGTCCGGTCAAGGTAGCTCTGGATCTGTAGTTGGGATCCATTGTCCAGCCTTTGTTTCCACCTTACGAGCGTGTTGGCGTTAAAGCTGTCGGGCAGGCGCACTCCGGCCTTCACCTCCGTGTAATCCCCCTGCCAAGTCAGCAGATTGTCGCCCTCGCCATAGTGGTCGACACGGAATCCACCATGCCACCGCTCGCGTCCATCACGGACCGGACGTTGGGCATCGGTGGGATAATGGCTGTCTGACCGTGTGCTGCCGAAAATCCGGTAATAGGTGTTCTCTCCGATACGCGCTCCGTAACGCGCCCCGCTGATAAACGCGTGCACATCGCCGGCACCGGCATACAACAAGCCTCCCTGCGTATCCCGTGCGCTGCGCGATACGATGTTGATGACGCCATTCACCGCATTGGCACCCCAGACAGTGGCTCCCGGCCCGCGGATAACCTCGATCTGGTCCACGTCCTCCAACATCGGCTGTTGCAGATCCCAATAGACCCCGGAATAGGTCGGGCTATAAACGCTGCGGCCATCCACCAAGACGAGGAGCTTGTTGGCCAACACGTTGTTAAATCCCCGAATCGAAATCGCATAGTCGGCGGAATTTACCGCGGCTACATTAACACCCGGAACCATACGCAGCGCATCGGCGATCGAAACGACACCGAAACGCACAAGATCTTTATTCGTCAGGACAGATACTGCTGATGCCGCATCCACCTGCTTTTCTTCACGTTTCGAAACGGAGGTTACCGTCTCGTTCATCAGCTCCTCCAGGCTGAGATTGGCCAACTCCCATGCCCCGCCTGCGGCCTCCGCAGGAATGCCGCTCGCCGGAACGGCCAACAAACTAACTGCGCAGAAGCCAATGTGCCTTCCGGTTCGGCGGAAAGCAATCGGCCCTAGGACTGGAGATATGAAACGGAAAGCCGCCCGCGATTTCATGAGAAGAGAGGAACTGACACACTTGCGTCGGTACTTACTAATCGGCCGGAATGCGGTTCCATTTAATCATTCGGCCGTATTTTATTAAAAATAATGTCAAATCCCGACATGGAGGTGGAGGCCCCCTTGGCCAGCGATCGCGCTTGAGGGTGCCTCAAAGCCTATCTTGCAGCCCGTGCACGGGTAAATGCCTCGAGGTCAGCAGGCGTGTCGATACCGATCCCGGCAGCGTCAACAATCCCGACGGCGATGCGGTAGCCGTTCTCCAGGGCCCGCAACTGTTCCAGTTTTTCAATCTGCTCCAGTGTTCCGACCGGCAGACCGGCAAATGCGCGCAGAAAGGCGGCGGTATAACCATAAAGGCCGATGTGACGCAGCGATTTCTGATAGCTGTCGGCCGGAGCATTGCGCTCAAAAGGAATGCCCGCACGGGAAAAATAAAGGGCCTGCCCCTGCCTGCCACAGACCACCTTGACGCGGGCGGAATCCGCAAATTCTTCGGCCGAATGGAACGGGGTGGCCACTGTCGCGAGGTCAGCCTGTCCATCGAGCAGGCGATCCAACAGGCGAATATCGGTCCCCGAAATCAACGGCTCATCGGCTTGTACATTGAGCACACGGTCAGCTCCGATCGTCTCATTGGCAGCGGCGATGCGATCGGTTCCGCTCGGAAGATCCGGATCGGTCAGCACCGTTTCATAGCCGGCGGCGGACAAGGTTTCCGCAAGTTCCGGCTCCCCCACCGCAAAGTAGAGCGGGTATTCAGGTGCTTCCTGGCGAATCCGTTCAGCGGTCCAGAGGACGATCGGTTTGCCGTCGACAAGATGCAGCAGCTTGCGGGGAAAGCGTTGGGAGGCGAGGCGGGCAGGAACAATGATGGCGGTCTTCATGGCAAGGCACTGGCTAAGCGGAAACCTCCGCGTCCGGAAAGCGAAAAAGGGTCGCCGCGTTGGCCTCACGGATAGCCCCTGTCTCCGGTTTCGGCAGATTCGCGGCCATCAGTTCATCCACCAGACTGCGAATGGCTGGAACCGATTCACGCCGGGGATAGAGGCGGAGGGGAAAATCGCTGCCGAAGCAAATACGGTCGGCTCCGACGCCGCCGACCGCCATTGCCCAGACTTTAGAGCTGTAAAGCAAAGGACTGGCCGCGGTGTCGTACCAGACGTTGCGCAGGGCGCGGCCCACCCGCCGGTTGAGCGCAAAAAACGGCAGTCCGCCGCCCCAGTGGGAGAGGATAAACCGGTTCTCCGGAAACGCTTCGGCCATCGCGACGTAATCCTCCAGCGGTGTCTCCAGCCGGCCGGTGTAGACGTGCCCGACCGGTTCAGTCACATGGAGGGTAATCGGCCAATCCTCTTCGCGGGCAAAGGCACATACCGCGCGCCACGCCGGATCGGTGAATGTGAAACGCTGGGCGGTGGGATGCAGCTCACCAATCCCCGACGCGCCGCGGGCGGCAGCCTCTTCAAGCAGCGACCGGCAGGCATCGGCTCCGGCGGCAGGATTGACGGAGACTGACGCCGCCAAGCGACCGTGGCTGCGTTGCACCGTTTCGAGCAGAAACGCATTTTGCTCCCGGCAGGTCTCCGGGTGTTCCCAATACCAGCCTTGCAAAACTGCCCGGCCGCCGGGAGCCGCATCATCGAGGGCTTGGAGCAACTCCTGATCGTCGGCCCACCCCTGAGGCCCGTCGATTACCAGCTGGGCCCAGTGCCCTTCCTTCCGGGCAGCCGCCCACCCTACCGGATCCCGCCGGGCGGCTTCGGGATAATGGTGCACATGCATGTCGATCAACCCAGACATCGCCCCACTCTCGCGTTTGGACCGCCCGCGGCAATTTCCTTTTGCTCCGGCATCGGGGGCCGCCAGCCTGAAGCGATGTCCGACACCATTGATTGGGAACTATTGCGCGGTTGTCTCTGCTCGTTGCAGACGCGCCTGCTCGAGCGTTTGTTGGAAGCCCGCGGCGGGCTCGCGACCGACTCGATGGCCGCAGTCTCGGACGTGACTCCGGCCGACACCATCTACGCCGTCGATAAGATCAGCGAAGACCTCATCCTTGAATGGATGCACGACCACTGGCCGGTGCAATGGCCGGTCGAGCTGCTGATGGAAGGCTTGGAAGAACGTGGACCCGTCACCTTTCCGACCGGCACCGCGGTGGAGCATACCCTGCTCAAACTCATCATCGATCCGATCGACGGAACCCGCGAGCTGATGTGGGATCGCCGTTCGGCTTGGGCCATGGCCGCGATTGCTCCTCAACGCGGTGCCGCCAATCGTTTGGCGGATCTACGTGTCGCCGCGATGACGGAGCTTCCCACCACCCGCGCATGGCGTTCGGACCAGTTCAGTGTTGTTCGCGGGAGCCTCTTGGTGGGCCAAACCCTCAACCTGTTCACCGGCGAGCGCTTTCCCTGCACACCCGTTCCGCATCAGGGCACCAGCCTGCTTCATGGGTTCAGCGGCCTGGCCTCACCCTTTCCGGGGGCCAAGGAAGTGGTGGCGGCGATCACCGAACGCCTGTTTTCGCGGCTCGAACCGACCGAGGCCCTCCACACGCTCCCCATTTTTGAGGATCAGTACATTTGCACCGGTGGGCAATTTCACGACCTCATGACCGGGCGACTGCGTTTCTTCGGCGATCTCCGACCCCATGTATTTGCATCGCGACAAATGCCTGCCGCGCTCTGCGCCCACCCCTATGATGTATGCACTGCGCTGATTGCCGAGGCCGCGGGCGTGGTGGTTGTCGGGTTGGATGGTGAACCCCTCGACGGCACACTCGATACGGTTTCGTCCATTGCCTGGGTGGGCTATGCCAACGCGGAACTGGCGCAGCGCATTCATCCCATCCTCAAGGAAACCGTCGCTGAAGTCCTGCATGCAAAACAGGCGTTCTAGCCTTCGCCAGCCGCTGGGCTCATTCGCCCGACCCGGTTGTCATTTGGCCCAGCCGTGATTAGGCTTTGCCGATGTCAAAGGAGATGGAACGGCAATTTCTGGTTACTGGAGACGGGTGGCGTAACAGCCCGACCACCCGGGTGACGATCGGCTACTTCGCTACGGTGGGTTCGGCCCAGGTTCAAGTGCAGCGCAAAGGCGACACGGCGCTCCTCACCCTCAAGAGCGCCGGGGCCGGCCTCGAGCGCAGTGAATTCGAATACGCAATTCCACCAGACGAGGCTGAAGCGCTCCTGCACGGATTTTGCGTCAAGCCGCTGATCGTCTTCGCGCAGCACACGGTGGATTTCCAAGGCTATTCCTGGAAGATCGATGCCTATGAAGGCACCAATGAAGGGCTGGTCGTGGCGCGCCTTCAGGTAGATTCACCCGAAGAAACGTTCCCGCATCCCCCGTGGCTTGGGGAGGAAGTGACCGGCGACGTGCGGCTCCGGCGCGAGAACCTGATGCGGATGCCCTTCAGTGAATGGTCACAGCCAGTCTGAGCGTATCAGGGGATTTCCCGCCGAATGAGGCCGATCCCCACACCGCCGGCAGGGCTCAACCCCTAACTTGCGGAAGACGCACCACCGTTAGCAAGAGCCTACTCACGGTTGTCGGAAGAGTACCCACCGTTGTCCAAACAGTACCCACGCTTGGACCGGAATACCCACATGCTTGGCAAGCAGTACCGACATGCGTGGACTTGGATCGCACCGCTTCGGAAATCGAGTACCCACCGTTGGCGGAGCATACCAACCTGGGTGTAAATCGTACCCACCACCCTTGGAGGAGCCCGTACCCATGCGTGGAAACCTCCTACACATCACCGTCCAGTCCATCGCCCCACTTGGATAAAGTGACCCCCGGCCTGAACCAAGGGCCGACAGATGGGACAAGGCCTTTTACCACACACCACCCGCGCACGACAGAATTGGTTCGAAATCGGGCACCGGCCTTCCTTGATTGGCGCGGTGGATTCCACTCCTTCACTGTGCCCGTGTGGCAGTCAGCGCAGCGCGGCGACTTGCTGCGAACGCTTCATTACAGGCGGCGCGCGTCCGGAAACCGCCGAGGCCTTGATGCGATCCCGCTACACGGCCTACGTGCGCGGCGCGGTGGACTACCTGCTGCAGACGTGGCATCCGCGCAACGTCACCCCCGGATTGCGCGCGGACCTCGAGCAGCTGTGCCGTCGCATTCACTGGCTGGGGCTGGAAGTGCTCACAACGCGGCAGGGACAGGCGGCCGACAAGGTGGGCAAGGTCCAGTTTCGAGTGACTTATCTCGAGGAGGGAAAACGGCAGTCCCATCAGGAATTTGCCCGCTTCACTCGTCATAACGGACGGTGGATTTACCTCGATGGTGTGGTTGATGCGTGAAGCGATCTGGAGCGTTTATCTGATCCGCTGTCGCGATGGGTCGCTCTACGGCGGAATCACCACCGACGTGGCACGGCGGATGAAGGAACATGCCGCAGGCGGTACCAAGGGGGCCAAGTACCTGCGCGGCAGAGGGCCGCTCACCCTCGTCTACGCACGGGAAGTGGGCAATCGTTCGGAGGCCAGTCGGACCGAATACCACCTCAAGCGGCTGCCCAAGAGTGAGAAAGAGGCATTGATCGCTGCCAGCGGCGTGAAGGCATCACAGTCCTGAATCCATGGGAACCCGTTGGACAGAACAGGCGTTCTCCATCGCGCCTTCCACCATTCCGGGGGCGGGTTTGGGACTCTTTGCCCAGGTTCCCATCGCGATCGAGGACACCATCGGCTACTACACCGGAGAGCTGATCACCTACGACGCGTTGGCCGCAGGCCGTTTTGCGGGTTCGGATTACCTCCTCGGCCTGACATCAAAATGGCTGATCGCGGGGGAAGGTCCCAAGGCCAACTACACGCGCTTTATCAACCACAGTGACGCGCCCAACGCCTTTCTGATCGTTTCCACCCGCTGGAAAACCGCGCGTTTTGAGGCAATCAAGGCGATCGCACCGGGCGAGGAAGTCTTCTTTGACTACGGCGAGCTCTACTGGCGTGCTACGGAAAAAGCACCCGAGCCGGCGCTCAGAAACGAGCCAGCAGCGCAGGCAGGCGATCCAGAGACGCAATAAACGCGTGCGCTCCGGTGCGGACCTTTTCGCGAACCGCATAACGACCAAAACCCACAAACAGGTCGACCACCGGTTTGGTTTCCAGATCGCTGACTCCGTCGCCGACCATCACCACTGTTTCCGGTTGCAGCTCCGAGCGGAGTGATTGAATCACCTCGGTTTTACCCCCATTGCGGGTGGTCGGGTAATCCCGCCCGAAGTCCGCGTAACTGCCATCCTCGTTGAAATACAGGGGCACCGCTTCCACCCGTTCGATCTGAAGGTGCTGCGCCAAAGGCGTGATCGCCGGAACAAATCCACCGCTGAGGATGACCACCTCCCAGCCGGCCGCCCGAAGCGCATCGATGACCTTCGCCGCCGTCGGCTCAATCGTATCGAGATAGCGCTGCCCGATCGCGGCGCATTCCTCTTGTGTCGGCCGGATCAGCTCCATCCGCCGTGCAAACACCTCGTCGATAGCGAGTTCCCCCTCCATCGCGAGATCGGTCAAAGCAGCCACCTGCGCCTTGATTTCAGCACCGCGCAGGCCTCCCAGCTCATCGACCCCTTCGATCGCGCTGAGCGTCGAATCACAGTCAAATACCAGTAGTTTTCCGGAACAGCCCTGAGTGTTCATGGGACCGAGTCGAGCGAGCAGCAGGCTCCGGTTCAAGTGCTAAGGCACCCAGGCTCCCCGCCCGTCGTAATATTTTTGTAATAACTCTCGTGAGCCCGTTAGTCCCATTGACGAAAATTAGGGCTTTCTCCATCTTCAGAATGAGCTGTCCAGGTTATTACAGCCTCCTGCTTCTCTATCCCCCGTCTTTCAATGGCATTCTCAGGCCATACCAGGTCTCTGCCCTACCGGCCTCCCGTTTCGCACCGAGGAGTCTTTTTCCCGATGGGCAAACCTCGCGCGACTGCCGCAGGCTTCAGCCTGATCGAGGCGGTGATCACGCTGGGCATTTTCTCCTTCATTATGCTGGGAATCATCGGGGGTACGATCCACGCACGAAAGAGCTCTGAAGCAACGGTGCATGCTGCCTTGGCCGACTCCGTGACCTTGGGGTTCCTCGAGCAGATCAAGAACGTCGATTATCCGGTTCTGCGTAACGCGGCACTGGCCGCGGACGGAGGAACACTCACCCTGTATGTCGACAGCGCCCAACCGATTCAGACCATCCTCAATCAGGCGGACTTCGTGGATCTGGCGATACCCCTCGATACGGATTTGGCGGGCGAAGTCTCCCGTACGATGGACTACTCCTTCAGGCCCCGCGTCATCGTGGACGCGAACCTGCCGTTCCTGACCGTGGTGATTGAATACCGTTGGGACACACCAATGATTGGCCTCAGAAGCCATACGATGTCGGTCAGCCGTTCTGCTGTCACCGATTTTTAAGAACGTAGCCCCTGAACATCCGTGGAAATGCGCACACATCAACGCTCCAATCATAGAAGCCGCTCCGCAGGATTCACGCTGGCGGAACTGATGGTGGCCACAGCAGTGATGGGGCTGGTGGGCGTGTGCCTGGCCCAGTTCTCCCTTTCCACCTCAAAAGTCCTTTTTGATAGCACCGCCACCATCCACATGTCATCCGACGTGCGCATGTTCACCAGCCGTATTTCACGCGACGGACTGACGGCACGCTCCTTTTACATCTACCGCACCTACGGGAGCAACAAGAGCATCAATGACCGAGTGCGAGACGGGCGAACCGGTGACATGCTCGTGTTTGTCTGGATTACTCCAGGGGTTTCAAATGGATCGCCAAATTACGATGAATTTTATTACTCCCGCGTCGTCGGATACGGCCGGACGGCAGGCGATAATGGCTACGGACCGGTGGTCCGCTTTGAACGCACCTTTCCGCAAAGCGAAACATTCCTCACGTCCGAGATATCCGTTGAAGGCGTACTCGATCTGGCATTGGGCGGCGATCCGCCGAGACCGGTAGTGGAGCTCGCCCGCGGCCTCGCCAGCCAGAACCTTTTTTACAACTTCCGGGACAGCAGCATTATTATTAATGGAGAAATCCTCCAAGGAAATGATGCGCGCAGCGTGACGAACACCTACAATTTTTCAGTGACCCCCCGGGGCTGAACGCCATGGACTTCCGCTCTTCTCAACGTGGTTCAAGCCTGGTGGCCGTCCTCCTCGCCGCGACTGTCTTCTCCGTCGCCCTGGGGGCAACCTTTAGCTACCTTTTGAGCGAGCAGCGATTGAGCGCCAGCAACCGGCTTTACACCGAAGCACGGTTGGCCGCCGAAAGTGTGCTGGAACAGGGATTTGCCCAGCTTCAACGCACCTTCAGCCGAAATGCCTCTGTAACTTCAGATGGCCTCAGCCCCTTTAGCGCCAACGCCTCACCCCTCACCCTCGGAGCCAGTTTTCAAGCACTCTATGCAGGAGGGACAGTCCAGTCCAGAATCGTGCCCCCGCCGGACCCTTATGTGCCCGCAAATCAAACAACCTATGACACCTTTGTAATCGGCGGGCGTGTCTCTCCGCGAAAGACCTTCTTCATCGACCCCTCAGTCCCCGGAAACGAGAATAACCCTTCCGCCGGAACCTGGGTGCAAATGAATGCGGTCGATGTCTATGCCAAAGCAACCGTCGAAGACCCTCGGCTCGGCAGACGGACCAGTTTCGTCAAGCAAACCTTTCAAATCATTGACCAGTCCCTTTTCGACTACGCCGTATTTTACAGTGCTTCCGACCTGGAAATTGCCCCCGGTCCGACGATGCGGTGGTTCGGAACAGGTCCCGTTCATTCCAACTACGATATTTACGCCGGAGCCGGAGAGCGCCTTGAGTTTAACGTCCGGGTGAGCACCGCTGGCGACTTTTTTGCCAGCCGCCATCCAGATTCCGGACAAAGTAACCAATCGGGGGTAATCGAAATCTTCGACCCGGCAGCCGGATCGCGTGTGAATCTAAAAATCGGTGGCAGCAGCTACCTGGACAGCGATGAAGACAACTTTCGGCAGCTCAGTTCCGAACACTTCCGCGGCGGATTGATGACCCACGAACATGGCGTTCAGGAGCGCTACCCGGTCGGTATTGGTGAACTCAGCGCGCTGTTTGATGACAACGGGAATTGGGAACACCATCTGATCGCGCCCCCTTCGGATTTGGCCTCGCTCGAGACCGACATCTCTCTCGATGACGAAAAACGCCATGTGCTCAAAACTGTCGAGGAGCAAAAATTCTCCACCCGCTCGGGATTAACCGTCGAATTGATCGGCACCGGAACGGGGCAACATGTCAGCATCTACACCTACCAGAGAGACGGCACCGATTTCGCACGCGACGCCCAAGGCAACCTGATCAAAGTCGAGCTTGATCTACCGGCCGGTGAAGAGTTCTGGAGCGTTGAGCGCTACACAGCGACAGGAAACAACGAGAACTCCGCCAACGTCCAAGCCGGCCTCTACGACCGTCGACAAGCGGAAGGTAACCCCAATTCCGCTGATGGTCGGATCAGTTTACTCGCGATCGATGTGGGCAAACTTCGGGAACTGCTCGAGACAGAGACCGACGTATGGGAGGCGGCAGACAGTGGCGCTCCATTGCCTCCCCAGGATTGGTGGAACGGGGGGATTTACGTGCGCATGCCAGATGCATCATCCACTCCACCTCGCAACGATCGGATTGTTCCCTCTCATCCCAGGTGGGCGGTGCAACTGCGTAACGGCTTGACGCTTCCCAATCCCTCCTACGCGCGGGCTAACCAGATCTTTGGGATGACGCTGGCCACCAACAGCGCCCTCTACATTCACGGGGATTATAACGCTCCCGACGGGGACGGCACTGCCACCGAGCCGGGAAATGTGGCCAATTTCGCAGCCGAAGGACATGAAGTGCCGGCTGCCCTGGTGGCCGACGCCATCACCGTGCTCAGCAATGACTGGGACAATCTCGAGAGCCGCCGGGGGCTCGGCTCACGAAAGGCGACCGACACAGTGGTCTCTGCCGCCTTCATCACCGGAAACGTCCCAAGCGGAACAGTTGGCAGTTCGAACTATAGTGGGGGCGTCGAGAATTTCCCGCGATTCCTCGAAAAATGGGATAACATCACCCTCACTTACCGGGGCTCCATGGTGATGCTCTTTCGCAGTGAGGTGCAGAAAAAGCGATGGGGCTTTGACCATGTTTACAGCGCTCCGACGCGCGACTGGGGTTACCACTCCATGTTCGGACAAAACTATCGCCCGCCGCTCGACATCGGCCCCCGCGTTTACCAGCGCTTCCATTTTCAGGAACTGACTGAGGCACAGTTCAACGCGGAGGTAGAGGCCTTGATCAGCGACTATTCAGGGTCCAACGAAGACTAAGGAGAAACGGTCCTCGCGCTCCCGTGCCAATCCCCGCTTGCACTCGGGAAAAATGGCACCCAAGGTTTTTCCATGCTGGAAACCCTCTCCGATCGATTAGGCACCGCTCTGCGCAATCTCCGTGGCGTGGGCAAGCTCTCCGAGGAGAACATGGCCGAAAGCCTGCAGGAAGTGCGCAAAGCGCTTCTCGCGGCCGACGTGCATTTCCGAGTCGCCCGCGACTTCATCAAACGGGTCGAAGATGCAGCTCGCGGCCAGGCAGTACTCCAGTCCGTCACCCCCGGCCAAATGATCGTCAAGATCATCCACGACGAGCTGGTGGACCTCCTGGGCGAAGGCAGCACCCATTTGGTGGAAAAGAAACCACTGCGGGTGATGCTGATTGGTCTGCAAGGCTCGGGTAAGACCACTTTTGCCGGAAAACTGGCGCTCCACCTTCGGAAGAGTGGATACCGCCCAGCACTGATCGCACTCGACGTCTATCGTCCGGCTGCCATCGATCAGCTGGAAACCATCGCCCGCCAAAACGACTTCCTCTTTTACGGGGAACGCAATGTGAGCGACGTCAATGGCATCGCCAAACGGGGATGGGAATGGGCGAAAAAGGAGGCTGCAGATCTCATCATTTTCGATACAGCCGGCCGTCTGCAAATCGACGAGGCCATGCTCAAGGAAGCGGCCAAACTCAAGGAAACCGTTCTCCCTGACGAAACGCTACTGGTCGGGGATGCCGCCCTCGGACAGGAAGCGGTCAATGTCGCCAAGAGCTTTCATCAAACGGTCCCGCTAACCGGCATTGTCCTGACCAAGCTGGACGGCGACACCCGCGGGGGCGCCGCTTTGAGCATGAAGGCGATCACCGGGGTGCCGATCAAGTTCCTCGGTACCGGTGAAAAGGTGGGCGACCTGGAAGTCTTTCACCCCGACCGTCTCGCCGGACGCATCCTCGGAATGGGTGACGTCGTTTCGCTGGTGGAAAAGGCCCAAGATGCTGTTGATGAGAAAGAGGCGGCGCGCATGGCCGAAAAGCTCCAGCGCGCGGATTTCAATTTCGAAGACTTCCTCAGCCAGATGCAGGCCATGAAAAAGATGGGCCCGCTCGGCGGCCTGCTCAAAATGATGCCCGGCATGAACAATGTCGAAATCGGGGATGCCGAGGAAAAGAAAATGAAACGCACCGAAGCGCTCATTCTGTCAATGACGCCGCAGGAGCGACGCAATCCCAACATTCTCAATGGCTCCCGCCGACAGCGGATCGCTCGTGGAGCGGGGCTGGAACTGCGCGACCTGAACGCCCTGATCAAGCAGTTCAGCCAAATGAAAAAGATGATGAAGATGATGCGCGGGTCCAAGGCGAAGAAGATGATGAAGCGCATGGGCCAAATGGGCGGTGACGGCGGTAATTTCCCAGATCTTGGGGGACTCGGCGGCGGCGGTCTGGGCGGCTTGGGCAAGCTCCCCCGCATGTAGTTTCTCCTCTACCACAATTTTCCACGATTCATGAAATCCTCGCTCGTGTTCTCTCAAAGGCTTTGTCTCTTGATCCTGTGCCTGATCCCTTTCGCGCTGCTGTCCGGTTGCGGAACCAAACACCCGGTGCAACCCGACACGGAATGGCGTACCTTTAGCGGCCGGATGGTCTGGGTGCCACGGGGCATGCATGGTTTTTGGGGCATTCAGACCCGCGAGCACGGTCGGATTCATCCCCTGAAGCCTGTTGAGGAGCCGTTTCAACAGAAACGCCTTTCCGTCCATGGTGAGCTGCTGCTCCGCCCCGACATGGGCAGTATTCGCAGCTGGGGAAAAGTGGCAGAGATTCGCAACCTTGAGGTTCGCGAGTAGCGCAAGACTGCTTCACCGAAGCCCGCGCATCAGCCGTTCAGTGGCTTTCAGGCTGAGAAACAGGCCGTTCCCCCATCGCGGCGATCCACTGGCGCAAGTGAGGGATGGCTGGTGGCGGCCCAAATTCCAGCGCAGTCCGGCGCACCAATCCACGGTGCGAGGCCGCAAGCACGATGGGGGGCTCCTGTCCGGGAATGGAGGCGGATTCTACCGTAACCACACCGTCGCCAAGCAGATCCCGATGCGCCGTCCACCAACTTTGCCACAATTGCTGGAGACGCGGATCCGCAAAGGCGTTTTCAGATCGTTTGAGGTGAGCGCGGAAAGCCGGATGATCAGGAAGGATCTGTCCTGCAACAAGGTGCAACGGAACCTCTGCCGGCCAAATTCGGCCATTTAGTTCCTCGAGAAAACGGCTACCGGGACGCAAATCCACCTTGGCCACACCGGTCCCGTCCCGCAGGGCCGAAAAGAGGGAAAACTGCCGCTGATCAGCATGGCCAAAGGCATCGCGAATCTCCAGCCAGACGCGGAACCGTGCCCAATCGGACCCGTGATTCGGGGTTCCAACTAAAACAGCTCCGGCCACCGCCGGGCCTCCAACAGCAGCTTGTTTTCGGGTTACGAAATCCCGAATCACCAGCCCGCCCATGCTGTGGCCAATCAAAATCAAGCCATCGACTTCAGTCCGCTGATTCCATTCCCGGGAAAGCAGGTCCGCACTCCACGCGATGGCCTGGTCGTTTGGGTAGCGAAACTCCCAAACAGGCCAATCATCGGCAGCAAGGGCAGCAACCAAGTCGTCCCAGATATCGCCGGGTTCATCCAATCCATGGATCAAAACCACTCCTATACGTGTATCCGGCGCTCCGCCTAGACGTTGCCGCCAACCAACGCTGCCAACAGGAGGTGCCATCTGCCCGGGAAACGAAGTTTCCAGGAATCGGTGCACTTCCTCGCGCAGAGCCTTTTCATGGTCTGGAGCACTTTCCGACCATCCCATCCAGAGCACTGCAAGAACCACTCCGGCGGCAAAAACCGCCAACCAAATTCTGGATGAGCGCGCCATCAGCACCATGGGTTAATGAAAGATTGCTCGGTGGATCACGATGTGCGCCTCGTCAGGACGTCCAGTCGTAGCCGCTTCAATCAACACATCAAATGCGACCGACCGATTTGCGGGAAGCAGCACGGAACCTTCCAAGTGCAGGTCATGCAGTTCCAGATCCACATCGGACATCTGGAGACGCTCCAGCCCCAGAATTACCATCAATTTCACCGCGGCACGGGCGTCTTCACTCGCTGGCATTGAGGCAAGATCCCTCCGCGTAAAACCGAGGGAAGCATCCGGTATATTGGAAAGATCAATGAAGCAGCCACGAAGGGAACCCGCTTCCACGCGAATAGACTCTTCATCAAAGAAGCTCAGTGTTCGCACCCGCAAATCCACTTCCTCTATTTCAAATCCCTGCCCGTTCTGCATCGCAAATACCCGCGAGGCCGCCAGCCGATTCCAGCCGATGGCAGCGCTTTCCAGATCCCAGCGCCAGCCAGTATCCGCTTCGAGATAGGAGTCGAGCGCCCGCGCCTGCCACGCAGGATTAAAATAGAAGATCCCCGAAACAACGACTACCACCGTCAGCACGAATGCACTCAGCGCCAGAATCGCCGAAACCAACCATTTTCCCAAAGCCCGCATTTTTTACTTTCTCCAATAGAGCACAAAAAAAGGCCGGACACAGTTTCCCGCTCCGGCCCTTACATACAAATTTCAGATACGCCTTAGCGCTTGGCACTCTCAACAAGGCGCTTTTCCTGCACCTTGTTCGCCGCCTTGCCGATCCGGTCGCGGAGGTAATACATTCGGGCGCGCATCGTCACCGACTCGCGATCAACCTCGACCTTTTCGATATTCGGACTGTGCACCGGGAACACCCGTTCCACACCTTCACCAAAGCTGATCCGACGCACCGTAAACGTTTCGTGGATGCCCTGCCCCTTCCGTGCAATTACGATTCCCGGGAAAACCTGGATACGCTCTTTATTGCCCTCACGCACACGGGTGTGGACCCGCACGCCGTCCCCCACCTTGAAGTGGGCACGGTCGCTCTTGAGCTGCTCGTTCGAAATTTCGTTAATGATCGGGTTCATTGGCGTGAATGGATGAGTCTAAAGTAAGTAAATCGGGTCGGCGCTGGCGCGTTTTTTCTCTTCGTTGCTCCTGCCTCCACGCTTCGATGGCCGCGTGATTGCCGGAAAGAAGAACCTCGGGAACACGCTTCCCTTCGAATTCGACGGGCCGGGTGTATTGAGGAAAACCGAGCAACGTGTCGCTGAAGCTATCTTGCGTCAAGGACTTTTGTTCCCCCAAAACTCCGGGAATTTGCCGCGAAATGGCATCAATCAAAACCGCTGCGGGCAGCGTACCATTGGTGAGAACATAATCGCCAATGCTAATCTCACGATCAATCCGAGTCTGGCGAATACGCTCGTCGATTCCCTCGTAATGACCGCTGACCAGAACAAGGTGCCCCGCCGTCGCTAAATCCTGAGCGAGCGCAGTCGTGAATGGCTCCCCGTCCGGACTGAGATAAATCACAGTGGCACCCGGCCTCTTTACCGTGTCGATCGCGGCGGCCAGCGGCTCCGGCTTCAACACCATACCAGCCCCGCCACCAAACGGACGGTCGTCGGTGATCTGCCACTTGTCAGTCGCCCAATCCCGCAGCTGGTGAACCGCTACCGAAATCAGCCCTTTATCAACAGCCCGCCCCACCATGCTCTCGGACAAAAAGCCCGATAGCATGCCCGGAAACAGGGTCAATACGTCGAACTGCAAAACCGCGGTCATGGCTGGCGCAGGAGTCCGACGGCACGTTACCGGCAATGCCGGAAGTTACGCGGAGGTTTCCGCTTCGGCCGGTTGTTCGGCAGCGGCAGGAGCCTTCCGGCGTGCCTGCTTGATCAGCGAACGGGTCGTATCTGTCGGCTGTGCGCCGACGCCGAGCCAGTAGTCGATGCGGTCGAGCTTCAGATTGATCTGCTTTTCGCCGTCCTTGTTGCACGGATCGTAAGTGCCAACCTTTTCGACAAAGCGCCCGTCGCGACGATTGCTCGATTCAGCGATGACCACTCGATAGTGCGGAGCGTGCTTCGCACCTCCACGTTGCAAACGAATTTTAACTGCCATGATTCCGGGATACCTTGAAAATGAGAAAACCGGAGAGAAAAGATCACACACCTTGGCAAGTCAAGCGGCATTTGGTTCAGACACCTCGCGGATTTTCATATCCGAACACACTTCAACACGTGGTCGAGAGCCGCGCTGGATCTATTTTGCAGTCAACCTGGCGGTATTTTCTGCCTGAACCAGTGCCAGCAGACCCGGAAAACGATCTTCGAATTCACTCCGACGAAGTCGCGACAGGCATTTGGTGCCCTCCACCCGCGTCTGGATCAACCCGGCCGATCGCAACACTTCGAAATGATGCGAACGCGTGGCTTTACCGACACTCAAGGGAATTTCATTGCAGGCGCGCTCCCGGTCCTCGTCCTCCATCATGCTGCATACCACAGCGACCCGGCAGGGATCCGCCAAGGCCTGCAGGACCGTCGCCAGTGATATGTCGGCTAAATCAGGATGCTGGTACCGCTTCATCATACTGGGCGCATTCCTCCGCAAAGAGATCGATCATCATCGAACTTCGAATTTGACGCGCAAGCACTAACTCGCATTGTTCGATCCTATTCGAACTTAAGCGAGACACCCAGATGAATCATTCACCCACTCTTTTTGATCCGGTCCGCATCGGTGCCTGGGATCTTCCGAATCGCATTATCATGGCTCCACTGACTCGTTGCCGCGCCAGTGCTGGTCGAGTCCCAAACGCATTGATGAAGACTTATTACACGCAGCGGGCTTCGGCAGGGCTGATTCTCTCGGAGGCCACCTCGGTCGATCCGATGGGTGTGGGTTATCCCGATACTCCGGGAATCTGGTCACAGGAACAGGTTGAAGGGTGGAAGCCGATCACCGCCGCAGTCCACGAGGGCGGAGGACGCATCCTTCTCCAGCTTTGGCATGTGGGCCGAGTCTCGGATCCGAGCTATCTGAATGGAGCACTTCCACTTGCCCCAAGTGCGCTCGCCCCCGAAGGGCATATCAGCCTGATCCGCCCGAAAAAGCCTTTTGTCACGCCGCGCGCTTTGAGCAGTGAAGAGCTTCCGGGAATTGTCGAAGCTTACCGGCGGGGAGCGGCGAATGCCATGGCCGCGGGGTTCGACGGAGTGGAGATTCACGGAGCCAATGGTTACCTGCTGGATCAATTCCTCCAAGACAGCGTCAACCGACGCACAGACGCTTACGGAGGCTCAGTCGAGAATCGTGCGCGGCTCATGCTGGAGGTTCTTGACGCCGTAATTTCGGTCTGGGGAGCTGATCGCGTGGGGCTTCACCTGGCACCGCGCTGCGATACACACAGTATGGGGGATTCGAATCCAGCCGCCACCTTCGGCTATGTAGCCCGGGAGGCAGGCAAACGAAAAATTGCGTTTCTCTTTACCCGTGAAGGATTGGCCGAACCACGGCTCAGCCCACAATTGAAAGCAATTTTCGGCGGACCCTTGATCGCGAACCAAGATTTGACGCGGCAAGAAGGCGAACAGCTGATTGCTGCGGACGAGGCCGACGCGATCGCTTGGGGCAAGTTGTTTATTGCCAACCCAGATCTGCCCACGCGTTTCCGGCAGGGAGCGGCCCTCAATCCGCCGAGACCAGAAACCTTCTACCACTCAGGCGCAGCGGGATATACGGATTACCCGTTCCTGGCCGATTAAATGGCATGGGCATACGTTTCCTTCTCTATTCTGCGATTTTGCGGAGTAATGCTGGAAGATCGCGGATGGAAGCAAGCTCGTGAAATCGCGGATTTCCCCTCGGGGGTTCGGAAACGCGTTCATGCTCCCAAGTAGTTTGATAGGGAATATGCACTCCATAACCACCGAGTTCGAGCACCGGGATGACGTCGGATTTTAACGAATTACCCACCATAAGCACTTCTTGGGGGTTGATTCCGTGCCGTCGAAACACGCGCTCGTAGACCTGCCGATTTTTCCGGGAAACCACTTCGATGTGGGAAAAGCAGGTCCCGAGGCCCGAGCCGTTGATCTTACGCTCCTGATCAAGCAAATCTCCTTTGGTGATGAGGATTGAGCGGAAGCGGCCACACAAATCGTTCACCGTTTCCTCCACTCCTTCGAGCAGTTCCACTGGATGGCTCAGCATTTCACGGCCAAACTGGAGAATCCGCTTGAGCTCGTCGGCGCGAATCGCCCCCTCCGTCAGCTCAATTGCCGTCTCGATACTCGAAAGCATGAAACTCTTGATGCCGTAGCCATAGAAAGGAAGGTTACGCATCTCGGTTTCAAAAAGGGTGCGCTCGACCGTTTCCGCATCGTGGAATTCGGAAAGCAGGCCACAGTAGCGCCGATGGTGCTCGGTGAAGAGATCTTCATTGTGCCAGAGCGTGTCATCGGCATCGAATGCGATGGTGGTGATCGGCGATGGCATAGTCTCATCGCATCGTCTGGATCAACTTTCCCGAGGCAAGGAGTTAGCAATCAACTTTTCCTGGCGAAACAGCTCCTCGACCCGCCGCTTGGCATTTTTGCGCAGCAGCTCGCCATGTCCGACAATTACCCGATCGAAGTCCCAACTGAGAACCTCCTGAAGTGATTCTTCAAAGGCGGTTCGATCCCGGATCGCCAGTTTAAAGCGCCTGGAAAAGCCGGGATTGGCCCGCCTTCCGAATCCTGCCCGGACAACAAGCTGTTCCCATCGTGAACGGGGCCGTTCCAGATTAAAAACCAGATCTGCAACGATCAATGTCCTCGACGGCTGATGCAGAAAGACGTGTTCGGAAAACCGAGGCGCACCCCGAATCGGTAGCACCCTTAATTCCTGTCCCCACTCCGGCGGCGGAGGCATCAGAGGCGCACAAGAAAAATCCACTCGTTTTTCAAAGCCCTCTGGAGCGAGAAATTGCGCCTCCGGAAAGGCCCGGGAACCTGCTTCGGCAAAGGTGTCATGGTCGAGCATTGCATCCAGGATCCAGCGTGGTCGGCCTTTTTCCCGGATCTCCGCCACGTCGTTCGCAGAAAACGGACCGGTGGAATGAATAACCAGATCTCCTCCGCTCAACCGAATCACGGTGACGTGGCGGCGAAAATCGATGCCCAGCAACTTGAGCGGATAGCTCAGAAGCCAGATATTTTCAGCAAGCTCCTCCATGCAAAGAACCTGCACCCTTTCATACCGGGTCGCAAAGTAATCCGCTGTTCAGCGAGCGATGCGCGTGGGGCACCGCCATTGGGTCGCTTCCGGTACTTCAATCAATTCACCCGTTTCACAGTGATAAACGTAACCGTGAATTTGGATATCGGCGGCGACCAAGGGATGTTCCCGAATGCGCTTCACGTCTTCCACCACACTCGGGCCAATATCCACCTCGATCGGGAGCCAGTCCATTGCATGCGCTCCACTGCAGCCGGACCCCGGCTCCTCATTTTCCCAACCGTTGGGCCCCATCTTTGCCGGTTTCAGGCTCTCCTTCATCAGCTGCCCCATCATCTCGTTGGTGATATAGAGCATTCCACAACCCGTGTGGTGCACGACGAACCACTCACGCGTGCCCAACAACTTATAAGAGATGATGAGCGAGCGAATTGCGTCTTCGCTGGCCCGTCCACCGGCATTGCGGATCACATGAGCGTCCCCCTCGGCCAAACCGGCGAACTTCGCCGGATCCATGCGGGCATCCATGCAGGTCAAAATAGCAAATCGCCGCACTGGCGGCGGCTGCAAGCGCCCTTTGTCCCCAAAATTGCGGACATACTCCTTGTTGGCTGCGAGGATTTGGTCTCGGACCGTGTTCATAATGACGTGAATTTACCCATCTGGAGGAATACCTTGGCCTAAGGAGCGTGCTAAGCGCGTTTCGACAACTCAAAAAGAACTGCGGGCGTGCGTTTTTTCGTCAGCCGCCGGCAGTCTTTTAGTCATTCAACCGCTCCACGACTCCTTCCACCAAGTTGGCGAAGGGCACCTTCACACGAGTTGCTGTTTCAGCGACTTCTTCGTGCGTTAGGGGTTTATCGTTGAGACCTGCCGCGCAGTTGGTGATGCAGGAAATCCCCAGCACGCGGATGCCGCAGTGTCGGGCCACAATACATTCCGGCACAGTCGACATGCCAACAGCATCCGCACCGAGCGTCCGAAAAGCACGAATCTCGGCAGGTGTTTCAAAGCAAGGTCCGCTGGTGGCAAGGTAGATGCCATGCCGCAGCGTAATCCCCTGCTCCGCCGCAACGCCATCGATCAATGTCCGACGTTCTTTGCTGTAGGTTTCCGTCATATCCGGAAAACGGGGGCCAAAGCAGTCGAGGTTGGTGCCGCGCAGCGGATTTGCACCGATGAAGTTGATGTGGTCCTCGATCACCATCAGATCGCCGGGACGAAAGTCAGGGCGAATGCCGCCGGCGGCATTCGTCAGAAACAGATCCTTGATTCCGAGCATCGCCATCACCCGGATCGGCAGAGTGATCGTGTCGATGCCGTAGCCTTCATAGTAATGAAAGCGCCCCTGCATGCAGAGCACCCGCACACCCGCGACTGTTCCCGCCACAAAGCGTCCCGCATGTCCCGTGACCGTGCTTTGTGGAAAATCCGGCAGCTCGGCGTAGGGAATGTGGACTGGGTCCGCGATCCGTTCGTCGGCAAAAAAGCCGAGACCCGAACCGAGCACCAAACCAACCTGAGGACGAAAATCGCCCAAACGGGCGGCTAATGCTTTGCTGCTGGTTACGTGAGGCATATAAACGGGAAAAGGCTGGTTTTGGAGCACTCTGCGCAGATCGCATCAGGGCAAACGCAATTTTTAAAGGTGAAGCTGGTAATAATGACAACCCACTTCCTGAGGCCCTTGGCGGACTTCCCGCCAATCGGACTTTATCGCTTCAGCCTTTTCAGTCTTTCCGCTTTTCAGATTTTCCGTTTTCCAGAAGATTTCCAAACATGACTACGCAAACTCCCGAACAACACACGTTCCAAGCCGAGGTTCGGCAGCTATTGGACATCGTCATCCACTCGCTCTACACGGATAAGGAAATCTTTATCCGGGAGCTGGTGTCGAATGCGGCTGATTCGCTGGAAAAACTCCGGCACACCGCGTTGACTGAAAAAGTCCATGACGAAAATCTGCCGCTCGAGGTCAACATCACGACCGACGATGCCGCCGGCACCATTACGATCCAAGACTACGGAATCGGACTGACGCGGGCAGAGCTGAACGAAAACCTCGGAACCATTGCCCACAGTGGTTCCAAGGCGTTTGCGCAAGCCCTGCGTGAGTCGAAGGAAAGCGGGGGAGACCCCTTGTCACTGATTGGCCAGTTCGGTGTCGGTTTCTACAGCGCCTTCATGGTCTCGGACGACGTCAAGGTGTTTACCCGCTCATGGAAAGCGGAGGGAGAAAACCTCCTGTGGAAAAGCGACGGGAAAGGCTCCTACACGATTGAGGAAACCCCCGATACCCAGCGGCGCGGTGCCAAAATCGTGGTAAAGCTAAAAGAAGAGGACAAAGAATTCGCCACTGCTTCGCGGGTGGAATCTGTGCTCAAACGCTACAGCGCATTTGTGCCCTTCACCATCAACCTAAATGGGAAGAAGCTCGAAACGGTGGAAGCGCTCTGGATGCGGAGCAAGAGCGAGATCAAACCGGAGGAGTATACCGAATTTTACAAGTTCCAGAGCAACGCCTTCGACGAGCCCCACTTTACACTGCACTTCAGTGCCGATGCGCCGCTCGCAATCAATGCCCTCATTTTTACACCGAAGGAAAATTTCGAACGGTTCGGCTTTGGCCGGATGGAGCCGGGTGTCGCACTTTACTGCAAAAAGGTCCTGATCGATCCGAAACCGGAAGGTCTCCTACCGGAGTGGATGCGTTTTACCAAAGGGGTCGTGGACAGCGCCGATCTCCCGTTGAACATCTCCCGCGAATCCATGCAGGACAGCGCTCTGGTTCAGAAGCTGGGCAAGGTGATCACCGGCAGATTCCTCAAATTCCTGCAGGACGAAGCCAAGAAAAACCCGGAAGCTTACGACGCCTTCTACGCCCAGTTCGGAACCTTCATCAAAGAAGGTGCCACTTCGGACTTCGCCAATCGTGAACGGCTCTCAAAATTACTGCGATACGAAAGCTCGGCCACTGACACCGGCAAAAAGACGAGTCTCGAGGATTATGTCAACCGGATGGTTTCTGATCAGAAAGAGATTTACTACCTCTACGCACCGAGCCGGCGGGCCATTGAGACCGGCCCTTACCTTGAAACGCTCAAGAGTCGAGGCATCGAAGTGCTGTTCCTTTATGAACCCATTGATGAATTCGTGATGAGCCATCTCCACGAATTCGACGGCAAGAAACTCGTTTCCGCCGACAGCGCCGATCTCGATTTGACAAGCGAAGCCGGCGAAGGTGAAGCACTCGATGCCGACGCCATGGGCGCACTCACCGGCTGGCTCAAAGAAACCTTGGGGGATAAAGTGACGGCTGTGGCGGGCTCCAAACGTTTGGTTGACAGCCCTGCAGCCGCGTTGAACTCGGATAAAATGATGACCCCATCAATGCGCCGGATGATGCGGGCGATGAACCAAGACACGCCCGGAACGGGGGCGATCCGGTTGGAATTGAACCCCCGCCATCCACTGATTAAAAACCTCAACAAACTGCGCACTACCGACGGAGAATTGGCCAAAGAAGTGGGTGAGCAGATTTACGACAATGCCATGGTCGCGGCCGGATTTATTGAAGATCCCCGTGAAATGATCGGTCGGCTTTACAAAATGCTGGAAAGGCTCACTGAAAAAGAAGTCGGCTAAGTAATTTGCCCATTTTCCTTCCACGGAGCCGATCATGAACATGATCGGCTTTTTTTCTTATGTTTCTGGGCATTGTACCTATATGCAGTAGAGATACCCCTGTCATAATGACTCTCACCCTAGGCGGATCGCCTTTCAGTTTCACCTGTGCTTTTCACTGCTCCAGCTACGGTAGCCCTTGATTTTCCAAGGGTAACGCGTTGCTGGACGGGAATGGATAACACATGAATGCCCGTCTCCTCTCCACAACCCTGATCATCTGGGTTGCCCTCGTCGGACTGCGGGCCTTTGGGCTGGCTACCGGTTCGATCATTACCGACGCGCTGGATATCGAAAAGCATGCGGAGTGGTGGGCACTGCTCTTGGTAAGCCCTGTCCTTCTGGCGATCAGTGCGGTCGTCGCTTATTTACTCCGGAACAACAGGCGTTTGAAAAACCGGCTTCGTCTCGAACAGGAATTTACCCGCACCCTACTCGATCGGCTTCCCTCGCCCGTCTACTACAAAGGTGCCGACGGCAGGTATCTGGGAGGCAATCATGCGCTCGAAGACTTGTTTGGAGTCCCGATGAAACAGATTGTCGGCGCACGCTTCCAGGATTTTTGCCCGGATCCGGATCAAGTCCACACCTTCGCCGGCTATGACCGGGCACTGCTGGAGAATGAAGCGGACACCGAGCAACGCGAAATCAACCTTTCCCTGAAGAAAGATGGCCACGCGGTTCACCGAACGCTGGTCAATTACCGCGCACGGTTTCGGAATCCGGTCGACGAGTCCTACGGCATCATCGGCGTTCTGTTTGACGTCAGCGAACTTCGCAAAGTTGAACAACTCCGTGAAACCATCGGAAAACGCCTGCACAAACTAACCGAACACATCCCGGGTGCACTGTTCCAATTTCAGCTGCGACCGGATGGATCCGCCACATTTCCCTTTGTGACGGTCGGATTTCGGGTTCTTTACGGCCTCGGCCCGGAAGCAGCCGCAGATGATGGCAACGCGATCTTAGCCATGGTTCACCCTGAGGATCGCACCCCGCTGGATGAAAGCATACAGCGATCAGCCGAAACCTTGGAAGTCTGGCAATCTCAACACCGCATCCTTCGAGATACAGGCGAAGTGCGCTGGATTTCGGGCCAGGCAAAACCAGAAAAACTCGAGGACGACAGCATTCTCTGGCATGGCTACCTCAGTGACATCACCGAGCTCAAGGCCGCGGAAAGCATTGCCCATCAAAATGCCGAACTCCTTCGAGCGATGTTCGAAAACCTCCCGGACCATGTTTACTACAAGGACCGGCAATGCCGCTTTCTCGGCGGTAATCGCGCTTGGTGGGAGCAACGTACGCACGATTTGGCAGATATCATCGGTAAAACGGATGCCGATTTTTACCCTCCAACACTCGCACAGGAACTCATGGCTGGGGAACTGCGGGTCATGGAGACGGGGGTGGCGGAAAGGCGTCGGGAGAAACACCTGCGAGAAGACGGAACGCCCTATTACTTCGAATCGCTGAAGTGTCCTTTTTTCGGGCCCGATGGGCAGGTCGAAGGGATTGTCGGTATCAGCCGTGACGTTACCGAACAGGTGGAAATGGAGCAAAATCTCATTCGCGCGAAAGAAGCCGCGGAAGACGCCAGCGTCGCCAAGAGCGAATTTCTCGCCATGATGAGCCATGAAATCCGCACCCCGATGAACGGAGTGATCGGAGCCACCAGTATCCTTCTCAACACCCCACTCACCGAGGAGCAGCAGGAATTTGTCCGCACCATCCAAGTCAGCGGCGATAACCTGCTGGTGATCATTAATGACATCCTCGACTACTCCAAGATCGAGGCCGACCGAATCGAGCTGGAGGCAAACCCCTTCGATTTGAGGTCCTGTGTGGAAGATGCCATTGATCTTTTTACAGCCACCGCAGCAGAAAAAGGCATTGAGCTGGCCTTTTCCGTCGATCCGACAGTTCCCGATCGATTCGTCGGCGACATCACTCGGCTGCGTCAGGTTCTGGTCAATTTGCTGAGCAATGGGATGAAGTTCACTGAAAAAGGAGAAGTGGTGCTCAAGGTGAGGCTGACCGCTTTTCACAAACAGGATCGGCGCTGTGAGGTTTCGTTCACGGTCCGGGACACCGGCGTTGGCGTTCCGGAAGACCGACGACACCGGCTTTTCCAACCTTTCTCCCAAGCCGATGCCTCCAACACCCGCCGCTTTGGAGGGACCGGGCTCGGCTTGGTGATCAGCCGCAAGCTAGTGGAGCTGATGGGGGGCAAGATCGACTTCGACAGCACCGAAGGGGTCGGCTCGACCTTTCACTTCACCCTGCCCCTTCCATTGGCACCAGACGCCCGGATATGCCGGACCAAGCCGATGGCCACGTCCCTTTCGGGCAAACACATCGTCGCCGTCGACGACAACCAGACGAACCGAAAGATCCTCGCGGAAACCTTGAACTACTGGGGAATTCGCACCTCGAGCTACACCTCGGCACAGGAACTTCTGGCGGCGCTTCCCCACTTGGATCCAGTCGATGCCGCTATCCTCGACTTCCAAATGCCGGACATGGATGGCGTTACCTTGGCTGAAAAACTGCGCGCTGAGCCCGCTTTTGCCGGAATCCCGATCATCCTGCTCAGTTCTGTCGACAATTCGCCAAGTAGCCCTGCGATTCAACTTCGGCTCTCCAAACCGGCCAAGATGCAAAGCCTCCAGCGCAATCTGGAACGTCTCCTCAATTCGCAAGGAAGATTTCAGGCAGTCAAAGCCGTCACGCCTGAAGAAATCGCCAGCCGCTCATCCATTCGCATCCTCGTAGCGGAAGACAATGCGATCAACCAACGGATTGCACAAATGATGCTCAACCGCCTCGGCTACAATCCGGTCATCGTGGCAGATGGTGAAGAAGCCGTCGTCGCCTGCAGCCAGCATGATTTCGATATTGTCCTGATGGATATTCAGATGCCGCGGGTCGATGGCCTCAAGGCGACCCAGCGCATCCGCGAATACACCCAATCGACCGAGCGACCCTACATCCTCGCGCTCACCGCAGGCGCAATGCAGTCGGATCGTGAAGCCGCCGCAAACGTGGGGATGAATGGATTTTTAGCCAAACCGCTCAAAATCGAACAACTGAGAGATACGCTGGACGCCATCATCAGGCGCGGCGAACCGGCGGTGGATTGAAAAATTCCATTCACCGAACAAGAGACGGCGAGCAATCCCGCTCCGGTTTTTCTAATTCCCCTTGCCCTTCGTCGCCAGATCCTGAGCAATAGCCGGATGCCTCCTCCCCGCAGGAAAACGGCAACGCCCAAAGTCGCTTACTTCAATCGAGAGCTCAGCTGGCTCGCCTTCAATCGGCGGGTGCTGGAGCAAGCGGAAGACGAACGCTACCCGCTGCTCGAGCGGTTGAAGTTTCTCTCCTTCGTCGCTTCCAACCTCGACGAGTTTTTTGAAATCCGCGTGTCGGGGTTGATTCAACAAGTGGAAGCAAACCTCACTCAGCCGGGCATTGATGGCCTCGGCCCCAAGGAACAGCTCCGTCGGATCCACAGTGTCGCTTCATCGCTGGTAGCCGATCAATACAAGTGCTGGCACCAGCAGATCGTTCCCGGACTGACTGCCGCAGGAGTTCCTTTCAAACTCAAGGAGGACCTTTCCCGGCGGGAGTATAGATGGCTGAAGCAGTATTTTGAAGAGCAGGTTCAACCTGTGCTCACACCTCTGGCAATCGATCCCGCGCACCCATTCCCGCAGTTCGGCAACAAATCGCTCAACATCCTGCTCTGGCTCGATGACCCCGACACTCCGGAGTTTGACCGGATGCTGGCATTCATCCCCGTCCCCCGCATCCTCCCGCGGGTCGTCCGCGTACCTGGCACCAGCCGCAGCCCAGCCAGCTACATTTTCTTGAGCGATGTGCTCAAGATGTTCGCACGCGACCTGTTCCCCGGCTACAAGATCCGTAGCGTCCACGCCTTTCGCATTACCCGGAACAGCGACCTCTACATCGACGAAGAAGAAGTCGAAAACCTGCTCCAGACGATCGAAGAGGAACTCTACAACCTTCGCAAAGGATCAGCCGTCCGTCTGGAAATCGAACACGATGTCCCCGATGACCTGCTGGACGAGCTGCTCGATGCTATCCGCCTGCCCCGGCAGCACGTCTTTCGCATCAACGGCCCCATCAACCTGATGCGCCTGATGAGCGTTTACGATCTCATCGATCGCCCAGACCTCAAGTTTTCGCCCTTCATTCCCCACGTCCCCGGCCCCCTGCGGCAGTTCGGGAGCGACGGCTATATTTACGATCTGATCAAGCAGGAAGACTTTATCCTCCATCATCCCTACGATTCATTTGAACCTGTCGTGGATTTCGTCCGACACGCGGCGCTCGACCCCTCAGTGCTCGCGATCAAGATCACCCTCTACCGGACAAGTAGTGATTCGCCGATCGTCAAAGCGCTGATCGACGCTGCACAGGCCAATAAACAAGTCACGGCCCTCATTGAGCTCAAAGCGCGCTTCGACGAAGCCGCCAATATCAACTGGGCCAAACAGATGGAGGAAGCCGGCATCCACGTTGTCTATGGATTCGTCGGACTGAAGACCCACTGCAAGTGCTGTCTCGTGGTCCGTCGGGAGGGAGATCGCATTCGGCGCTACGCGCATTTGGGCACCGGGAACTATCACTCCAAGACTGCCCGCCTCTACACCGACCTGAGCCTGTTGACTGCCCGCACAGACCTCTGCGATGAAGTCGCCGAAGTGTTCAACACCCTCACCGGTTTCGCCAAGAAGCCCGACTTCAAAAAGCTGCTCGTCGCGCCTTACACCCTCCACCGCCGGATGAACGAATACATCCTCCGTGAGGCCCGCGCTGCCCGCAAAGGCCTCAAGGCGCGCATCATCGTGAAGTGCAACAGCCTCATCGACAAAGAAACGATCGATAATCTCTACACCGCCTCGCGTGCCGGCGTGCAGATCGACATGTATATTCGCGGCATCTGTGCCCTTGTTCCGGGGGTCAAAGGCATGAGCGAAAACATCCGCGTCCGAAGTATTCTCGGACGTTATCTGGAACACAGCCGTATCTACTACTTTGAAAATGCCGCGGCCGGACGTCCCGACATTTTCCTCGGCAGTCCCGATTGGATGGCTCGAAACTTTTATCGACGAATTGAAGTTGTGTTTCCCCTCGAACAAGATTCCGTCCGCGAACGGGTAATTAACACCGTTCTCAAGCCCTATTCACAGGATAACGTCTCCGCAAAAGCCCTGCTGCCCAACGGTGCATACCGTAGCGTTGGCCGCTTGAAGGAGGACCCCGAATTTAGTGCCCAGGAACATTTCATTAAAGAGGCTGAACAAGCCGCAGCCATCGATTTTCCGCATCCGGAAGTTCCCTGAAGCCATCACACGGGGAAATGCGATTCTCCCGCGGCCGCGATTCCACATGGTTCCATTGACAGACTGTGCCTCACGAGCCCATAACTGCCTCTTTTACGTCCGAGTTTCCCTCAACGCAAAATCACCATCATGACAACCATTGTAGACATCCGCGCCCGCGAAATCATCGACTCCCGCGGCAATCCGACCATTGAGGTCGACGTCGAACTCGAATCCGGCATCATCGGCCGCGCCGCCGTTCCCTCGGGAGCCAGCACCGGTGAAAACGAAGCTCTCGAGCTGCGGGACGGTGCCCTTAAAGGCAAGCACGCGGCCGGGATCGACAAGAACCGCTACCTCGGAAAAGGCGTTCAGAAGGCCGTGCAAAACGTGCATGAACTGATCGCTCCTGCCCTGCTCGGCATGGATGCAGTCAACCAGACAGCCATCGACCGCACGATGCTCGAACTCGATGGAACCGAGAACAAGAAAAAGCTCGGAGCCAATGCCATGCTCGGCGTCTCCCTCGCCACAGCAAAGGCAGCAGCCGAAGCCCTCGAACTGCCCCTCTTCCGCTACCTCGGCGGGGTCAATGCAAAGGTCCTTCCGGTTCCGATGATGAATATCATGAATGGCGGCGCACACTCCGACGCACCGATCGATATTCAGGAATTCATGATCATGCCGGTGGGTGCTCCTTCCTTCAAGGAAGCGCTCCGCATGGGTGCTGAGGTCTTCCACACCCTCAAGAAGCTCCTCAAGAAACAGGGCCTCTCCACTGCCGTCGGCGACGAAGGCGGATTTGCTCCCGCCCTCGCCAGCAATGAAGCCGCCCTCGAAATCATCGCGGAAGCCGTCAAGGAAGCAGGCTTTAAACTCGGCGAAGACATCTACATCGCTCTTGATGTGGCCGCCTCTGAGTTCTACGACTCCAAGAAGAAGAAATACATCTTCCACAAGAGCGACGGCAGCGAACGCTCCAGCGAAGAGATGGTCGAGTTTCTGGCCGGCCTCTGCGAAAAATACCCGATCCTCTCGATTGAAGACGGCTGCGATGAAAGCGACTGGGATGGCTGGAAGCTGCTGACCGACCGCCTCGGTGAGGAAGTCCAATTGGTCGGCGACGACCTGTTCGTTACCAACGTCAAGTTCCTCCAAAAAGGGATCGAAACCGGCACCGCCAACTCGATCCTCGTCAAGGTCAACCAGATCGGGACCCTGACCGAGACCCTTGATGCCGTCGAGCTCGCCAAAGAGCACGGCTACACCAGCGTGCTTTCGCACCGCTCCGGTGAGACCGAAGACACCACCATCGCCGATATCGCAGTAGCCACAAATTGCGGACAGATCAAAACCGGTTCGATGAGCCGTTCCGATCGGATCGCCAAGTACAACCAACTTCTCCGCATCGAAGAAATGCTCGGCAAGAGCGCCGTTTACGGCGGCAAACTCTAGTCCCCGCCATTCGTCATCGCGGATTCCGCTTTTAAATCAGACACCCTCCGGGGTGTCTTTTTTTGCGGTTTAAATCGTCAACCAAGGTGCGGGTTCCCTTTATCGGACAAGCGTGATCACGTTTTCAATATGACGCGTCTGCGGAAACAGATCAAATGGCTGCACCCGTTCCAAGCGATAACCTGCCTCCAGCATGATGCGCAAATCACGCGCCTGAGTGTCCGGCCCGCAACTCACATACACGATGCGAGCCGGCTGGAAATCGAACAGTTGTTTTAAAAACGGTTCATCGCATCCCTTCCGCGGCGGATCCAGAATCACGGCAGAGTCTGCACCCGGAAAATCGAGGTGGGCAAAAATGGCTTCGGCTTCACCAATCACAAATTCGATATTCCGAATGCCGTTAATTTGTGCATTGGCGCGCGCCAATGAGATAGCAGTGGCATTGACTTCAACGCCACGGACCCGCTCAAAGCGTTCCGCGCCGCAGATTCCGAACACCCCCACCCCACAGTAGGCGTCGACCAGGTAACGCGGCCCTTCCGCCTGCTCCAGGGCGTAATTCACCAAGTCTGGAAGGATATGCGGATTGTTCTGAAAAAACTCTCCCGCAACAAACTGAAACACCCGATTGCCTACTCGTTCCGTCAGGATTTCCCGATTGTCCTGGCTGACCCCTTCCGCACTATCCCGCATGAGCAAAGTTCCACCACGACGCCGCTTGGCCACGGTGGACCGAACCTGCGCACGCGCGTCCGGCAAGGCCGCATTGATGGCAGGACTCGCAATCGGACACTGCGGAACATCAATGATCGAACGGTTGGCAAACCGCTGGAATCCGATCGAGCCGATCGCTCCGTGGCGCGGGGCCTCGTAGTGGGGCGTGATTTTCGAACGATACCCATACGTCTGCGGGGATCCCCGACAGAGGGCAATGTCTGCCTCCACACCACCCAGCCGGCGCAGCAATTCCTTGATTTGATTCGTCTTCCACGCCAACTGCCCTTCGTAGGATAAATGCTGATACTGACAGCCGCCGCATTCACCAAAGAGCGGACAAGGCGGTTGCACCCGATCGGGCGAAGCTTCCAGCACCGCGATCAAATCGGCGTCCGAATAATTCTTTTTATTGCGCCAAACACGCGCCCGCACCCGCTCGCCCGGGAGCGCAAACGGCACCATAACCACCCAGCCATCGACCCGGCCCACGCCCTCACCGAGATTCGTCAGGTCATCGATCCGTAATTCAATCTCCTGATGATATGCATAGGGTTCAGGATGAAAGTTCTTGGGTGGTCTCGGGCTCTTCATAAAAAAAAAGACAGGTTGAAGGAGGAAACATCTCTCGGGAAGACAGAACTTCCGCCCGCCCGGTAGCCCGCCAACCCGCTCATTTCACTGAGAGACAAACGGAATTTCTTTCTGGTGCAGAAGGTGGACACTCGCCGCGAAAGCCACATCGTGCCAAGCTATGCTGGAAACTTTGACCGCCGCCCACGCCCTTCTCCTTCGACTAGGCGGCGAGGAAATGGGGAGTGAATTGGTACTGACCCTATCAATCGCAATCGGTGTCGGTGCATTTCTCACAGTGCTGGCGAAACGATTGCGGATTCCCGGAATTGTCCTGCTTGTCATCGGTGGTGTATCGCTGGGCCCTGAAGGCTGGAATGTGGTTCGGCCAGATTCGCTGGGGCCTGCCCTGAACGTGCTCGTTTCCATGGCCGTCGGACTTATCCTCTTCGAAGGCGGCCTTACCCTCAATGTCGCCGGATACCGCAGCGCGGGAAAAGTAATTCGGCGGCTACTCACACTCGGGGTAATTGTCACGTGGCTGGGGGCCGCCTTGGCGATCTGGTTCTTTTATCGCTTTGATCCACTCTTCTGTATCTTGACAGCCAGTTTGGTCATCGTGACGGGGCCAACCGTGATTCAACCGATTCTTAAGCGCATCCGTCTGCAGTGGAATTTACACCACACCTTACACTGGGAAGGGGTTCTCATCGACCCCATCGGGGTGTTCGCGGCCGTTCTCGTCTTTGATCTCGTAGTCGGAGGAGCCGGGGAGATGGCTTTTTACAATCTCGGGCTGCGTATTCTCGGAGGATTCGGAATCGGATTCCTAGGCGGAACGTTAGTTTTGTACTTGTTGCGCCGCAAATGGATCCCCGACGAGACGCTCAACGGATTCATGGTCGGTGCCGCCATTCTCATTTTTGGCCTGACCGAAGCGGTGATTGCTGAAGGTGGATTGTTAAGTGTCACCGTCGCAGGCATGGTCATTGGCGCGCGCAAGCCGCCGGAAATGGCAGAGATTGTTCATTTCAAAAGTGTCATCGTAGATCTTTTGATTGGTTTTATTTTCATCCTGCTTACCGCCCGCCTGGAGCTCGTTCAGTTTCGGGACTTTGGGTGGAAAGGACTCGCATTGGTCGCCGTGGTTATGTGTGTCGTCCGCCCCGCCACCATTTTTGCCTGCACACTTGGCACCGATTTGTCGCTTCGGGAGAAAGGATTCCTCAGCTGGATTGCCCCTCGCGGCGTCGTTGCAGCCTCAATGGCCTCGCTCTTCGCACTCTCACTGGAATCCCAAGGGCGCTTTGCCGACCCGGCATTTCTCGAAACCTTCGTTTACTCGGTCATTTTTGCCACGGTTATCCTGCAAGGCTTTTCTGCCGATCCACTTGCGCGCATCCTCCGGCTAAAACAACCGGAACCTCAAGGCTGGTTGATCGTGGGAGCCCATCCGCTGGGGCGCGCCGTAGCTCACTTTTTGCGGGATGTTCGCCAAGTTCCAGTGTTGCTTATTGATGGCAATCGCCGAGCAGTGGTGGAAGCTGAAGCCGAGGGACTTCCGGCGTTGTTTGCGGACGCGCGGGAAACCGAGGAGCTCGAGGATAGGGATGAGCTTCAAGGCATTGGCCGGCTGCTTGCCTTCACGGATAATGAAGATCTCAACGAGCTTTTGTGCAAAAAATGGGAACCTCATTTTGGCTCTGCAGATGTGTATCGTTGGGCAGCAACCAAGAGCGAAGGCGAACGCGCAACCGGTGCCGTTCTCTGGAGTTGGATGCCCAAACCCTCCGTGATCAGCTCGGAAGTGATGCTTGAGGAAGCTGCGCTCAAAGTCCTCGACGGCGAACGAAAGACAGCGCCTGGAAACCTTGCCGCCCTTCTCACCGCCAACTCGTTGGAAGTGCTCCTCGATCCCCGCCCCGACTCCACCCTGAATCAACGCGACGGCACCACGCCTCAAACGCTCTACCTGCAACGCGAAGCCGACTTTCTCCTCAACGCATTGGATCCAGGTTTGGTCACCCGCTCGGAAGCACAAGACCGGGAAACACTCTTTGCCGAACTTGCCAGTATTCTCATTCAGCGCTTTCCCGGCCTTTCGGAAACGACCATTCTCCGACAAATTCTTGAACGGGAGAACGCTCTTCCGACGACCCGCGGAAAGGGGATTGCCGTTCCTCATGCCACCCTCCCCGACCTTCCCGCCTGCGTTTGCTTGGTCGCACAAGTGCCGGACGGACTTCGGCTCTTTCCTTCCGATCCCGAACCCGTCAAATTGGTGTTCCTCCTGCTCGGACCAGAAGACGAACCCGAAATGCTCTTGGCTATCCTCGGCGAACTGGCACGTCTGGTAGCAGATCCCGCGGTGCGCGAGAGGCTACTCGCCTGCACCGAACCGGATGAGATTTTCAAGCTGGTTCGACGTCACCGGCGGCAACACACCGCCTTCGCAGACGTGCGAAAATAGTCCAGTTCCTTTTCCCCTCCGCAAACTCCAGACAATCCGCCCCCCGCTCCTGAAAGCTGTAATCGTCATTCAGCGAGCATGCCTTCATCCCCCCGGCCCGCCCGGAAGCGGTCAATTTTTGACCGGCATGCGGGATGAGTGGTAAGCGCTGAGCTTTCAGTTGGAGTCGAAAGTTAGCGTCTCTGATGATGGTGTGCGGGAGCGTGCTGGAGAGCAAAGGGGTACAAAAAGAAGCCCCGGATCTTCCTTGCGGAGGATCCGGGGCATAAACCTGGCGATAACCTA
>Ga0209024_1000363_pt1 | contig 83374 bp, 75 predicted proteins | sample AutmiccommunBRH5_FD_187380 | JGI IMG/M metagenome (GOLD analysis project Ga0209024, IMG submission 187380) | Deep subsurface microbial communities from Mt. Terri, Switzerland - Autotrophic microbial communities BRH/5 (SPAdes) (version 2) | ecosystem: Environmental > Aquatic > Deep subsurface >...
CTGGCCGGCAGCCTTGTCACCGTCACCACGCGCGAGGGCGCGCTGTGGCACGACCGCAAGGGCGCGCTGTGGCACGACCGCGAGGGCGCGCTGTGGCACGACCGCGAGGGCGCGCTGTGGCACGACGCGGCGCGGCTTTCGCCCGGCGCGGCGGCGTTGCTTGCGGCGCGGCTGATGGCGATGGCGGCGGCGGTGGCGGCCGATCCGGCCCGCCCGCTGGCCGGCCTGCCGGCGCTGCCCGAGGCCGAGGCCGAGGCGATCCGCGCCCGCTGGTCGGGTGCCGGCGCCGCGGTGCCCGCGGGCGCGCCGGGCCTGCCCGAGGCGATCGCCGCCCGCGCCGCCGAGGCCCCCGACGCCCCCGCCCTGATCGCCCCGGAGGGCGAGATCAGCCGCGCCGCGCTGGCGCGCCAGGTGGGCGCCGTGGCCGCGGCGCTGGTGGCCGCGGGGGTCGGGCCCGGGGTGCCGGTGGGGCTGTGCCTCGGCCGCGGCGCCGGGCTGGTGGCCGGGGCGCTGGCGGTGTGGCGGGCGGGGGGCGCGTTCGTGCCGCTCGACCCCGCCTATCCCGCCGCGCGGCTGGCGCATGCGCTGGCCGACACCGGCGCGCCGGTGATCCTGACCGACCGCGCCGCCGCCCGCGCCCTGCCCGAAAGCGCGGCGCGGCTGGTCTACCTCGACGACGCCGCCGGCGAAGCGGCACCGCCCCACGTTCCCGCGCCCGAGGCGCCGGCCTACATCATCCACACCTCGGGCTCGACCGGGGTGCCCAAGGGCGTCGTCGTCACCCATGCCAACCTTGCCGCCTTCGCCGCGGCGATGAGTGCGCGCATCCCCCATGCCGAGGGCGACCGGCTGCTCGCCGTCACCTCGATCGCCTTCGACATCGCGGTGCTGGAGCTGTTCTGGACCCTCTCGCGCGGGATGGTGGTGGTGCTGGCCTGCGAGGCGCAGCGCACCCTGCCCTCGGGCGGGCGGGCGCCGGCGCTTGCCGCGCCGCCGCCGGGCGCCGAGGGGATGGCGTTCTCGCTGTTCTTCTGGGGCAACGACGACGGGCCGGGGCGGGCGAAATACCGCCTGCTGCTCGAGGCCGCGCAATTCGCCGACGCCCACGGCTTTGCCGCCGTCTGGACGCCCGAGCGGCATTTCCACGCCTTCGGCGGCCCCTATCCCAACCCGGCGGTGACCGGGGCGGCGGTGGCCGCGGCCACACGGCGGATCGGCATCCGCGCGGGCTCGTGCGTGGCGCCGCTGCACCACCCGGCCCGCATCGCCGAGGATTGGGCGGTGATCGACAACCTGTCGGACGGGCGCGCCGGCCTCGGCATCGCCTCGGGCTGGATGCCCGAGGATTTCGTGCTGCGCCCCGAGGCCGCGCCCCCCGCCAACCGCGCCGCGATGCTGGCCGCGATCGACGCGCTGCGCCGGCTGTGGCGGGGCGAGGCGGTCGATTTTCCCGCCCCCGGCGGCGGCATGCAATCGGTGCGCACCCTGCCGCGCCCGGTCTCGCGCGAGGTGGCGCTGTGGCTGACCACCGCCGGCAACCCCGCCACCTGGACCGAGGCCGGCCGGCTCGGCACCCATGTGCTGACCCATCTGCTGGGCCAGTCGCTCGACGAGGTGGCCGAGAAGGCCGCGCTTTACCGCGCCGCGCGGCGCGAGGGCGGGCATGACCCGGCGGCGGGCGAGGTGGCGCTGATGCTGCACACCTACCTTGACGCCGCCGACCGCGCCCGCGCGCGCGAGGTGGCACGGGCGCCGATGATCGCCTATCTGCGCTCGGCCGCGGGGCTGATCAGGAACTACGCCTGGGCGTTTCCGGCCTTCAAGCGCCCGCCGGGCGCGGCGGCGCCGGCCGACATCGACCTTGGAACGCTGACCGGCGAGGAACTGGACGGCATCCTCGACTTCGCGTTCGAGCGCTATTTCGAGCGCTCGGGCCTGTTCGGCACGGTTTCGGACGCGCTGGAACGGGTGGCCGAGGCGCGGGCCGCCGGCGTGGCCGAGATCGCGTGCCTGATCGACTACGGCATCGCCCCCGACACGGTGCTGGCCGGCCTGCGCCCGCTGGCCGAGGTGGTGGCGCGCGCCGCCGCCCCGGCGCCGGTGGCGGCGGGTGGCGACGGCTCGATCGCCGGGCTGATCGCGCGCCATCGCGTGACCCACCTCCAGGCCACCCCGACGCTGTGGCGGCTGCTGGTCGAGGACGAGGGCGCGCGCGCCGCACTGGCCGGGCTGCGCTGCATCCTGTCGGGGGGCGAGGGGCTGGCGGCGGGGCTGGCGGCGGCGCTGGCGCGGGCGGCGCCCGAGGCCACGATCCTCAACCTCTACGGGCCTACCGAGGCGACGGTGTGGGCCACCTCGGGGCCGGCGGGCCGGGGCGCGCCGGTGGCCGACATCGGCACGCCGCTGCCGGGATGGCGGGCGTGGGTGCTTGACGCCGCGCTGGCCCCGCTGCCGGCGGGCGTGACGGGCGAGTTGTGGCTGGGCGGCGCCGGGGTGGCGGCCGGCTACTGGCGGCGCGAGGCGCTGACCGCCGAGCGTTTCGTGCCCGACCCCTTCGCCCCCGGCGGGCGGCTTTACCGCACCGGCGATCTGGCGATGTGGCGCGAGGACGGCACGCTGGTGTGGCAGGGCCGCGCCGACGATCAGATCAAGCTGCGCGGCCACCGGGTCGAGCCGGGCGAGATCGAGGCCGCGATCGAGGCGCTGCCGGGGGTGGCCCGCGCCGCCGTGGGCCTGCGCACCGGCCCGGGGGGCGAGGCGGCGCTGGTGGCATGGCTGACCGGGGCGGCGCCGCCCGACGGGGCCGCCCTGCGCGCGGCGCTGGCCGGGCGGCTGCCCGCGCACATGCTGCCCGAGCGGGTGGTGGTGCTGGACGCGCTGCCCCGGACCGCGAACGGCAAGACCGACCGCGCCGCCCTGCCCGACCCGTGGCAGGCAGGGCCCGCGCCAGAGCCTGCCCCGGCCCCTGCCCCGGCCCCCGCCCCGGCCCCGATCGGCGCCGGCGGCGCCGGCGGGGCCGCGCGCGGCGATCTCGTGGCGCTGATCGCGGGGGTGTGGGAAGAGGTGCTGGGGCGGCGCGGCCTTGGCCCGCGGTCGCATTTCTTCGACGAGGGCGGGCATTCGCTGCTGGCGGTGCAGGCGCACCGGGCGCTGCGCGCGGCGCTGGGCGACGATCCCGCCGCAGGCCGGCTGGCGCTGACCGATTTCTTCCGCTTTCCGGTGCTGGGCGCGCTGGCGGCCCATCTTGGCGGCGGTGCCGCGCCACAGCCGCCGGCGCCGGCGGCGGGCGAGGATGCCGCCGCGCGCCGCCGGGCGCTGCGCGCCGCGCGCGAGGCGTCGCGGGCCGGCGGCGGGTGAGCGCGGGGGCCGCGGCGGCGGCGGCGCTCGAGGCCCTGCTGGCCGCGCTTGCCCCCGGGGCCGCCGGGCACATCGCGGCGGCCGCGGCCGACCCGCGCACCCCCGCCCCGCCCCTGCCCGCGCCCGAGGCCGCCGCCGTCGCCGCCGCGATCCCCGCCCGACGGGCCGAGTTCGCGGCCGGGCGCGCCGCGGCGCGCGCAGCCCTTGCCCGGCTGGGCCTTGGCGCGGTGGCGCTGCCGCCGGGGGCGGGGCGCGCGCCGTGCTGGCCCGCGGGCATCGCCGGCGCGATCACCCATACCGCCACGCTGGCGCTGGCTGCCGTTGCCCGAACCGGCCCGCTGGCGGGGCTGGGGATCGACGCCGAACCGGCGGGCGCGCTGGCGCCCGACCTCTGGGGCGAGGTGTTCACGGTGCCCGAACGTGCCGCCCTCGCCGCCCTGCCCGGCCCTGCGCGCGCAGCGGCGGCGCTGGCCGCCTTCACCGCCAAGGAGGCGTTCTTCAAGGCGCAGTTCCCGCTGACCGGGCGGATGCCCGGATTTGCCGACATCGCGGTGTCGGCCACCGCCCCCGGCCGGCTGGCGCTGGCCGCCGCCACCCCCGCCGGCGCCGCGGCGCTGGCCGCCCTGCCCGCGCCGCCGCTGGCCGGCACAACCACCGCCGCCGGCCACACCCTTGCCGCGGTGGTGGTGCCGGCGGGGGGCCGGGGCAATCGCATCTGGCTAGATTCCGGCGACGGCGACGCGACGAAGCGCGGGTAGAGCATGGCGCGCGAAACCGGGGCGCCGGTCTTGCGCGTCCCGGCGACGCGAAAGCGCCGCCCGGCTTGCCGGGCGGCGCGACGGATTGCGGCGAACGCGGGTGGCCTATTCGGCCTTGCTCGCCTCGATCGAGATGAACACCGAAACCTCGTCGCTCACGAAGGGCGCGAAGGCGTCGACCCCGAAATCCGAGCGCAGCAGCGTCGTGGTGGCGTCGAACCCGGCCCAGGGCTTCTCGTATACCGGGTTCGGGCCGACGGCGTTCAGCTTCGCGTCCAGCACCACCGATCTGGTGATGCCGTTCAGCGTCAGATCGCCGGTGATCAGGGCGGTGGTCTCGCCCGTCACCTCGATGCCGGTCGAGGTGAAGTGCACCATCTCGTCCTCGGCGGCGTCGAAGAAATCCTTGCCCATGAAGTCGGCGTAGCGCTCTTCCCAGCCGGTGAACATGCTGCGCACCGGGAACGACACCGTGACCGACGAGGCGGCGGGGTTTTCCTGGTCGAACGCGATCTCGCCCCCGAAGCCCGAGAACAGCCCCGTCGTGGTCGAGAACCCGAGGTGGGAGTAGGTGAACACGATCTGGCTGTGGCTGGGGTCGAGCGTGTAGGCTTCGGGCGCGGCCAGCGCGGGCGTGGCGGCCAGCGCAGCGGCGGCGGTGGCGGCGAAAAGGGCGATCTTCATGGAACCTCCGTGTGGACAGGGTTGGCGCCGCCGCATGACGGCGCCCCCCCGATCTATCCCGATGCCGCGGCGCGGCAATCCGCGATTATCCCACAGCCGCCCTCAACCCGCGCACATCCGGTTCACGAGGTCGGCGGCGTGCTGACGGTGAAACTGCCGGTCTGCCCGCCGACCGAGAGGGTGACGGTATAGCTTTCCCCCGGCGGCGGCGCGTCCACGCGGATCTGCGTGCCTTCCTTGATCTTGCCGTCCGTGCGCCAGCGGCTCTTGTGGTCGAGCGCCTGGGGGTTGCCCGGCCCGCTGAGCGTGAACGGGACGTTGCCGTTGCCGATCTGCGGCAGGTCGAGCCATTGCGAGGTGACGTTGCCCGCCGACTCGCCCGAGACGATGACGGCGGGAAAGACGAAATCGGCCTCGTTCTGCGCCCCCGACTGGTTGCCGGCGTTGCCGTTGACATCGCCCTGCCCGTTGGTGCCCCCGCCCCAGCCTTCCTCGCCGTTGGGGTTCTCGCCGGCGTTGCCGACGTCCTGATCGTTGCCGGGATTGCCCGAGGCGCTGCCGCCGCCGAAATCTTCGTCGTCTTCGTTCTCGTCTTCGTTCTCGTCTTCGTTCTCGTCGTCGTTCTCGTCGTCGTTCTCGTCTTCGTTCTCGTCTTCGTTCTCGTCTTCGTCCTCGTCGTCGTTATCGCCCCCCCAACCGCTGCCACCGCTGCTGCTGCCGCCGCCATTGCTGGAACCGCCCCCGGCGTTGCCGTTGCCGCTGACGCTGGAATTGCCGCTGCCACCGGAGTTACTGTTGCCGCCGGAGTTCCCGCTGCCACCGGAATTGCCACTGCCGCCGGAATTGCCGCTGCCACCGGAATTGCCGCTGCCACCGGAATTGCCGCTGCCGCCGGAGTTCCCGCTGCCACCGGAATTGCCGCTGCCGCCGGAGTTCCCGCTGCCACCGGAATTGCCGCTGCCGCCGGAGTTACTGTTGCCGCCGGAATTGCCGCTGCCGCCGGAATTGCCGCCGCCGGTGCTGCCGCCGCCGGAATTCCCGCCGCCGCCGCTGCCGCCGCCCGAACTCGCCGGCAATGCCGAGGTGCCGTAGTTCCCGAGGCCGCCGCTGCCGCCGCTCGCGCCCGATCCGGCGCCGACGGTGCCGCCGGCGTTGGCGCCGCCCTCAAACGAAATCGGCGCGATCTCGGTCGCGGCCAACCCGTCGCCCACCGCGCTTGCGGTGTCGTTGCTGCCCGCCCCGACCACGCCCACCACCATCAGCGCCAGCCCGATGACGGCGCCCGCGATCGGCACGAAATCGACGGTCACCGCCCCGTCGCAGCCACGCACGAACCCCCTCGTCATCGTTCCGCCTTTCAAGCAGCCCTGGTGCCGCGACGAACCATGCCCGACCAATCAAGCGCAAATTCGTTGCAAATGCGGCGAATTCCGCGCCGGGCGCGAACGCCCCAGGGCAATCGCATGTGCCAGCCTGCCGCCGACGGTGACATGGAGACGCAAGGGTAGCGCCCGGCCCGCGGGTCGGGCGCTGCCCGGGGTGCCGCCGGGCCCGGGCAACCAGGTGGTCCGAAAGCGATTTCCCAGCGTCGCGGCGGCCTGGAGCGGATCGCGTTCATCCGCATTCACGCGACCCACGCCAACCTTCTGATTTTGCATGTTCGAGAAGCGCAAAACCGGTTCCCACCTTTGCGCGACATGCTCTAGCGGGTGCCGCCGATGTCGGCCAGATCGTAGGGCGTGGTCTGGTAGATCTCGTTGATCCAGTTGCCGTATAGAAGGTGCGCGTGGCTGCGCCAGCGGTTCAGCGGCGCGCGCGCGGGATCGTCATCGGGAAAGTAGTTGACCGGCACCGCGGCGGGGCCGCCGGAGGCGACGTCGCGGTCGTATTCCTCCTTCAGGGTGTCGCTGTCGTATTCGAGGTGGTTGAAGATATAAAGCGCGCGGTGCCCGGCATCCTCGACCAGACAGGGCCCGACCTCGTCCGAGGCCAGCAGCGTGCGCAGCCCCGGCGCCGCGTCGATATCCGCCTGGCGCACCTCGGTCCAGCGGCTGACCGGCACGGTGCAATCGTCCGAGAACCCGCGCAGGTAGGGCGAGGCCGGCACCACCACCCGGTGGCGGTAGCAGCCGAACGCCTTGGCCGGCAGCGGGTGCTTGGGCACGCCGTGGAAATGGTTGATCATCGCCATGCCGCCCCAGCACACCCCGATGACGGCGTGAACGTGGGTCTGGCTCCACTCGAACACCGCGCGCAGCTCGTCCCAGTAGGTCACCTCGGGGAACTCGAGATGCTCGATCGGGGCGCCGGTGACGATGAGGCCGTCGAACCGCTCGTCCGAGGCGGCGATCTCGGAGAACGGGCGGTAGAAGGTTTCCATGTGCCGCGCGGCGGTGGTCTTGGTCCGGTGCTCGGACATGCGGATCAGATGCAGGTCGATCTGCACCGGCGTCGCGCCGATCAGGCGGGCGAACTGCGTCTCGGTCTGGATCTTCTTCGGCATCAGGTTCAGCAGCGCGATGCGCAGCGGGCGGATGTCCTGGCGCGCGGCGCGATCCTCGCCCATCACCATCACCCCCTCGCGCGCGAGCACGGAGTAGGCGGGCAGGGTTTCGGGCAGCTTGATCGGCATGGGTGCGGGTTCCGGGATGGCAGAAGGCGGGTCTAGCCCGCCTTGTCGCGGGCCTCAAGGGCACGGGCGACCAGCGCGATCACGTCGTCGGCGCTTTGCACGCGCGCCACGTCGCCGGCCCGCACCGACACCCCCCAGCGCCGCGCCATCGCGGCATAGCGCGGCTGGCGGTGGGCCAGCGCGCGGGAATAGATGTGGCGCACGAAGGCGTCGGGGTCGACCGCATCGGGGGCGAGGCCGGTGTCGGCCAGATACTCCGCCCACACCGCGCGCAGGAACGCGGGCTGGTAGTACATCGGCTTGGGCGCCCGGTCGAAGCGGCGCACCAGTTCGGCGGTATGGGCCTCGGAGCCCTCGATCCACACCGGCAGCAGGTGCGCGGCAAGCGTCGTCATCACCGGATCGTCGGGGTCTTCGGGGTCGACCACCTCGCAGATCGAGCCGCCGCAGTCGCACACGAAATCGCCGTAGTCATAGATCGCGCGGGCGCGGTCGATGAAATGCGGGGTGTCGAGCAGCGCCGCGACCTCGGCGGTGCGATGCTGTTCCTGCCGGCGCAGGTATTCGTCGAACGCCAGCCCGCCCTTCGCGGGATCGCCGGGCTTGCCGAGGTAGGTCGACAGCGGCGCGAGGTTGTCGAAGGTGATGTTCGAGGCGATGTAGACCGAATCCGACAGCAGCAGTTCGCGCAGCAGCGGCACCCGCATCGCCTCGCGCTTGAAGTTGTCGGCGATGTGCTCGCCCATGTAGCGGGTGCCGATGCGGTAATCGACCGAATAGTGGAACCAGCCGCCGGCCGCGCGCAGCAGGCTTGCGACATGGGTCTTGCCAAGCCCCGACATTCCGAACAGCGCGATCCGCCGCCGGTCCGAGCCGAGCCATTCCGCCGCGCTGTCGTGCACCATCTGTCCCCCGCCTGCCTGCCCGCCGGTTAGGGCCGGGCGCGGGCGGGGTCAATCCGCTGTTCACGGGGCGCTCACGCTAGAGTGCACATACGCACACGACATGACAATTATCTCACAGACATGTTCATTGATGTTGTCGGCCGCGGTCCCCACCTACCAATCATCGAAGGCACGGACCTTCCCGAAACAAACAGGAGACAGAGATGAAAAGCATCGTTCTGACCACCGCCCTCGCCCTCGGCCTTGCCGCGCCCGCCCTTGCCGCCAGCCAGCTCGAGCAGACGCTGGGCGTGCCCGCGGGGGTCTATTCCACCAACGAGCTGGCCGAGATGTTCACCGCGCGCGACCTCGACTCGGTCAACGAGCGCCGGGTCATTCTGGACAGCCGTTCCGAAGACTCGACTTCGTCGGTCTCGAGCCGCAGCGGGCACAATGCGCGCGCCCGCGAGATCTTCGCGAACATCCGCGCCGAAAGCCGCGGCGACGAATGATCCCCGGCCGGCCCTTGCGCTGACCGGCGCGGGCGCATCGTGCGCCCGCGGCCACCACTCCCCACCAATCGACAGGAGACAGACATGAAAAGCATCGTTCTGACCACCGCCCTCGCCCTCGGCCTTGCCGCGCCCGCCCTTGCCGCCAGCCAGCTCGAGCAGACGCTGGGCGTGCCCGCGGGGGTCTATTCCACCAACGAGCTGGCCGAGATGTTCACCGCGCGCGACCTCGACTCGGTCAACGAGCGCCGGGTCATTCTGGACAGCCGTTCCGAAGACTCGACTTCGTCGGTCTCGAGCCGCAGCGGGCACAATGCGCGCGCCCGCGAGATCTTCGCGAACATCCGCGCCGAAAGCCGCGGCGACGAATGATCCCCGGCCGGCCCTTGCGCTGACCGGCGCGGGCGCATCGTGCGCCCGCGGCCACCCCCGACCGGAGGATCCGCCGTCAAACCCGTTGCCACAGCGGTTGTTGCGCGGGTGTCGCTGCCACCGCTTCGGGGTGTGGAGCAGCGTGCGCATGGTCTGGCGCCGAGGCACCTCACGCGAATGTCAGCCCGCGCGGGCCGGCCCGATGGCAGCGCCCGCACGGATCACGGGGATGGCACGGACCACGCATCACATTACCACAAGACTGAAACCGGCGCTGGTGGCCGCGATCCGCGGCCTTGCGGTTGCGGCCTGCATCCGGGGCGGTGCAGACAGCCGCTACCCCGGCCGGCACTGAAAAGGGCCGCGCCCTCTCGGGGCGCGGCCCTTTCGGCGTCCGGGCGGCGCGGCTCAGCGCGCGTCGTCGTCCTCGTCCTGGCCGGCGCTGCCGATCTCGTCGAACAGTTCCGCGATCTCGAAGTCGGCCGCGGCCTGTTCCTCGGCGGCGGCGTCCTGGATCGTGCGGCCCTGGGCCTGCAACTCGGCCTCTTCGACCGAGCGGGCGATGTTGAGCGTGATCGTCGCCGTGACCTCGGGGTGCAGCACCACCGTGACCTCGTGCAGACCAAGCTCCTTGATCGGGCGGTTCAGTACCACCTGGCCCCGTGCGACGGAGAAACCGGCCTCGGTGGCGGCATCGGCCGCGTCGCGGGTCGTCACCGAGCCGTAGAGCGCGCCGCTGTCGGAGGCCGAGCGGATCAGCACGAAGCGCTGGCCGTCAAGTTTCTCGGCCGCCGCCTGCGCTTCCTTGCGGCTTTCGATGTTCGCCATCTCGAGCTGCACGCGGCGCGCCTCGAAGGCCTTGATGTTGGCGTCGGTCGCGCGCAGCGCCTTGCCCTGGGGCAGAAGGAAGTTGCGCCCGAAACCGTCGCGCACCTTCACCACGTCGCCCATCTGGCCCAGCCTGGCCACGCGTTCGAGAAGAATTACCTGCATCGGTCCGTCCCCCTCACTTCACGGCGTAGGGCAGCAGCGCGAGGAAGCGCGCGCGCTTGATCGCCTGGGCCAGTTCGCGCTGCTTCTTGGACGACACCGCGGTGATGCGCGACGGCACGATCTTGCCGCGCTCCGAGATGTAGCGCTGAAGCAGGCGGGTGTCCTTGTAGTCGATCGCCGGTGCGTTGGCGCCCGAGAACGGGCAGACCTTGCGGCGGCGGAAAAACGGTTTTGTCGCCATTGTCGTGATCCTTTCCGTTGCTCAGCGGCGGCGGTCGCCGCGGTCCCCGCGATCGCCGCGGTCGCCGCGGTCGCGATCGCCCCGGTCCCCGCGATCGCCGCGGTCGTCGCGGCGCTGCATCTGCACCGAGGGGCCTTCGGCATGCGCATCCACGCGCACGGTGAGCACGCGCATCACGTCGTCGTGCAGGCGCATCAGCCGCTCCATCTCCTGCACCGCCGGCGCGGGCGCGTCGGTGCGCAGGAAGGCATAATGGCCCTTGCGGTTCTTGTTGATCTTGTAGGCCATCGTCTTGACGCCCCAGTACTCGCTATCGACGATCTTGCCGCCGTTGTCCGCGAGGACGGTGCCGAAATGTTCGATGAGGCCCTCGGCCTGCGCGTTGGAAAGATCCTGACGCGCAATGAAGACATGCTCGTAGAACGGCATGGTCGCTCCGTCTGTCGGGCGCACTTCACCATGCGGGCCTGAGATCCTTCGCGCCCGCACACGAGGGGTGTCGCCGGTTTCGTGACCTGCGAAGGATGCGGCGTTATAGCTGCCCGGCCACGGGATGCAAGGGGGCGCGCCCGTGCCTGCGGATTTGAAGCGGTTCGCACACCGGCGCGATTGCGCGCGACGCCCGTCGACGCTATGCCCGGTCGCGACACCAGTGAAAGGATGGCGCCATGCGCAGCACCCGTATCGTGCAGAAGATCCTCGCCGCCTACGAGGGCGAGACCCCCGGGGTCAAGGCCAACCTCGCCCGCATCCTGATGGAGGGCAAGCTGGGCGGCACCGGCAAGATGATCATCCTGCCGGTCGACCAGGGGTGGGAGCACGGGCCGGCGCGCAGCTTCGCGCCCAACCCCGAAGGCTACGATCCGCACTACCATTACCGCCTGGCGATCGACGCGGGGCTGAACGCCTATGCCGCGCCGCTGGCCAGCCTCGAGGCCGGGGCCGACACCTTCGCCGGCCAGATCCCGACCATCCTCAAGATGAACCACGCCAACAGCCTGATGTCGGAGACCGCCGGCAAGAACCAGGCGGTGGTGGCCAGCGTCGACGACGCGCTGCGGCTGGGCGCATCGGCGATCGGCTTCACGATCTACCCCGGCTCGGACATGGCGCTCGAGATGTACGAGGAGATCCGCGAATTGCGCGCCGAGGCGGCGGCCTGCGGCGTGGCCACGGTGATCTGGTCGTATCCGCGCGGCGAGGCGCTGACCAAGCAGGGCGAGACCGCGATCGACGTTACCGCCTATGCCGCCCATATCGCTGCGATGCTGGGCGCGCATATCATCAAGGTCAAGCTGCCCGATGCCCATCTCGAACAGCCCGAGGCCAAGAACGTCTACCAGACCCAGAAGATCGACATCTCGACCCCGGCCGCGCGGGTGGCGCATGTGGTGCAATCGTGCTTTGCCGGGCGGCGGATCGTGGTGTTCTCGGGCGGGGCCTCGAAGGGCGCGGACGCGGTCTACAACGACGCCCGCGCGATCCGCGACGGCGGCGGCAACGGCTCGATCATCGGGCGCAACAGCTTCCAGCGGCCGCGCGACCAGGCGTTGACGATGCTGGGCCGGCTGGTGGAGATCTATCGCGGCAAGGACTGAGCGGGGCGTTCGGGGGAGAGCCCCGGGGGCGCTGCCCGTCGCCATCGGGCTTGAACCGATGGCGCCCGATGGCGACCCCCCGGAGTATTTTCGGGAACGATGAAAGGCCGGGGTTCAGGGGCCGGGACGAAGGGGCGGGCATGATCGCGATACCCGAGCGGGGCGAGGCGGCGCGGATCACGGCGCGGATGCTGCTGGAGATCGGAGCGGTGCATCTGAACGCCGACGAGCCGTTCATCCACGCCTCGGGCCTGCCGGCGCCGACCTATATCGACTGCCGCCGGGTGCTGGCCTTTCCCCGCGCGCGGGCGTTGGCGATGGACCTGCTGGTGGGCACGATCGTGCGCGACGCCGGCGCCGAGGCCTTCGACAACGTCGCCGGCGGCGAGACCGCGGGCATTCCCTTCGCGGCCCTGGTGGCCGAGCGGCTGGGCCTGCCGATGTCCTACGTGCGCAAGAAGCCCAAGGGCTACGGCCGCAACGCCCGCATCGAGGGCGGGATGGAGCCGGGCCAGCGGGTGCTGCTGGTCGAGGATCTGGCCACCGACGGCGGCTCGAAGCTGAGCTTCGTGGAGGCGATCCGCGCCACCGGGGCGACCTGCGGCCATACCGCGGTGATCTTCTTCTACGACATCCATCAAGGCGCCGAGGCGCGGCTGGCCGAGGCCGGGGTGGCGCTGCACCGCCTGTGCACCTGGTGGGACGTGCTCGCGGCGGCGCGCGCGGGCGGGGCGTTCGCGCCCGCCACCCTCGACGCGGTGGAGGCGTTCCTGCACGATCCCGACGGCTGGCGGGCGGCGCGCGGCAGATAGCTGTGGGTGGCGCTGTGGACAATGTGGGCAGGAATCGCGCCGCGCCGGGGGGCGCGCGGCGACGGGTTGGGGTGGGCGTGGCGGCGGGCACCATCGCTGGGGCGGGCGCCTGCGTCCACAGGCTTTCCACAGGGTTCGGGGGCATCGATCCCCGGACTTGTCAAGATTTCGGGGCCGCGGCGCATCCTGTATGGCGGCGCGATCCCAGGGGCGGGGACGGGAAATGAACGGAATCGGAACCATCCGGCCGGACCAGGCGGCCGCAGCGGCCATCGAGACGGTGCCGCACAACATCGAGGCCGAGCAGCAGTTGCTCGGCGCGATCCTGACCAACAACGACGTCTACGACCGCATCGCCGCAGTGGTGCGGGCCGAGCATTTCTTCGAGCCGGTGCACGCGCGCATCTTCGAGATCGCGGCGGCGCGGATCCAGAAGAACGCGCTGGCCTCGCCGGTGACGCTGAAGGCGTTCCTCGAAGACGACGAGGGGCTGGCGGCGCTGGGCGGGCCGGCCTATCTGGCGCGGCTGGCCGGTGCCGCGATCTCGGCCCACGCGGCGCGCGACTATGCCCAGATGCTTTACGACCTTGCGGTGCGGCGGCAGTTGATCGGGCTGGGGCGCGACATCTCGGCGCGCGCCGCGAAGGTCGAGGTCGACAGCGAGCCGCGCGACCAGATCGTCGAGGCCGAGCAGGCGCTTTACCGCATCGGCGAGCAGGGCGTGAGCGATCGCGGCTTCCGCTCGTTCCTGCGCGCCTCGCACGACGCGGTGCAGGTGGCCAACGCCGCCTACCAGCGCGACGGCAAGCTGGCGGGGCTGGCGACCGGGCTGATCGACCTCGACCGCAAGCTGGGCGGGCTGCACCGCTCGGACCTGCTGATCCTGGCCGGGCGGCCGTCGATGGGCAAGACCTCGCTGGCCACCAACATCGCCTTCAACATCGCCCGCTCCTACCGCCGCGGGATGCGCCCGGACGGCACCGAGGGCAGCGTGAACGGCGGCGTCGTGGGCTTCTACAGCCTCGAGATGAGCGCCGAGCAGCTTGCCGCGCGGGTGCTGTCGGAGGCGTCCGAGGTGCCCTCGGACCAGATCCGCCGCGGCGGGCTGACCGAGGCCGAGTTCCGCCGCTTCGTCGAGGCGGCAAGCGCGCTCGAAGCCTGCCCGCTTTACATCGACGACACCCCGGCGCTGCCGATCAGCCAGCTTGCCGCGCGCGCCCGCCGGCTCAAGCGCACCCATGGGCTCGACGTGCTGTTCGTGGACTACCTGCAACTGGTGCGCCCCGCCACCGCCCGCGACAGCCGCGTGAACGAAGTGTCCGAGATCACGCAAGGTCTGAAGGCGATCGCCAAGGAGCTTGACATCCCGGTGGTCGCGCTGAGCCAGTTGTCGCGCCAGGTCGAGAACCGCGAGGACAAGCGCCCGCAACTGAGCGACCTGCGCGAGTCGGGCTCGATCGAGCAGGACGCCGACGTGGTGATGTTCGTCTACCGCGAGGAATACTACAAGGAACGCGAGAAGCCGGGCGACCACGAGCTTGACCGCATGGCCAAGTGGCAAGAAGAGATGGAGCGCGTGCACGGCCGCGCCGAAGTGATCATCGGCAAGCAGCGCCACGGGCCCATCGGCTCGGTCGAGCTGAGCTTCGAGGGCCAGTTCACCCGCTTCGGCAACCTCGCGCGGCCGTGGCAGCAGGGCGACGACGGCTATTCCTGAGCGCGCCGGCGCCCGGCGCCGTCACAGCGGCAGGTTGTCGAACTCGTCGTCGTCGTCGGCGTCGCGCGGTTCGGCCTTGCCCGGTTCGGCCTTGCCCGGTTCGGCCTTTCCGGCCTTCGCCGCGGCGGGCTTCGCGGGCCTGGCGGCGGGGTCGCTTGCGGGCTTCGCGCCGTGCCCGGCGCGGGCGCGCTCGGCCTCGCGCGCGGCGGCCTCGGCGGCGGCGCGGTCGAACACCTCCTGCAAACGCGGATCGTGCCCGGTGTCCGGGGTATCGGGGGTCTTGCGGCGGGTCATCGCACCTCCTCGGCGCCGCTCAGGGCGCGCAGTCGCGGCAATGGGGCGTTTCGGGCAGCAGGTCGAGCCGGTCTTCCGAGATCGGCGTGCCGCATTTCAGGCAAAAGCCGTATTCGCCCGCGTCCATGCGGGCCAGCGCCGCCTCGATCCGGCGCAGTTCGGCCAGGCTCGACCGGCCCATGCCTTCCAGCACCTCGTCTTCCTCGCGCTCGATCGACAGTTCCTCCCAGTCGCGGGTGGAACTGTGGCTGTCAAGCTCGGCGTCGATGTTGCGCATCCGCTCGACCAGATCGTCGCGGCGCATCTCGAGTTCTCGGCGGCGGTCATCAAGCGTTTTCATGGCGGTCTCCCCTAGCTGCACCAGCCTAGCATATGCACGCGCCCCGCCCTTGACACATGTCAACCCGTCCCGATGTTAACATTCATGTATTGATATGTTTTATCCGCGTGCTATGTTTGCCCGGTCCGGTCAGAGGGAGGCGGCGATGACACCGCAGGTGCAGGGATTCTTCGACGAGGCGACGAACACCATCACCTATGTCGTGACCGCGCCCGAGGGGCGCCATTGCGCGGTGATCGACAGCGTGCTCGACTTCGATTACGCCTCCGGGCGCACCGACACCCGCTCGGCCGACGCGGTGATCGAATGGATCCGCGCCCGCGCCCTCGAGGTGGCGTGGATCCTCGAAACCCATGTCCACGCCGACCATCTGTCGGCCGCGCCCTACATCCAGCAACGCCTCGGCGGCAGGATCGGCATCGGCGACCGCATCACCGTGGTCCAGGAAACCTTCGGCAAGGTGTTCAACGAGGGCACCGAGTTCCGGCGCGACGGCAGCCAGTTCGACGCGCTGTTCTCGGAGGGCGACAGCTTTCACATCGGCCAGATGCGCGGCGACGTGCTGCACACGCCGGGCCACACGCCGGCCTGCCTGACCTATGTCATCGGCGACGCGGCGTTCGTGGGCGACACCCTGTTCATGCCCGATTTCGGCACCGCGCGGTGCGACTTTCCCGGCGGCTCGGCCTCGGACCTCTACGATTCGGTGCAGAAGATCCTCGCCCTGCCCGACGCGACGCGGATCTTCGTCGGCCACGACTACAAGGCCCCCGGGCGCGAGGATTTCGCCTGGGAATCCACCGTCGGGGCGCAGAAGGCGCGCAACGTCCATGTCGGCGCCGGACGCTCGCGCGAGGCGTTCGTGGCGATGCGCGAGGCCCGCGACGCGACGCTGGCGATGCCGCGGCTGATCATCCCGTCGCTGCAGGTCAACATGCGCGCCGGCCGGATGCCCGACCCCGAGGACAACGGCCGCCGCTACCTCAAGGTTCCGGTGGACACGCTCTAGGCCGCGGTGCATCACATTCCCGACACGAGCGTTTTCGAGGAGTGCCCATGGATATCCGCCGCCTGACCGACACCTATGCCGTTTCGCCCCAGATCGCGCCCGCCGACGTCGCGGCGCTCAAGGCGGCCGGTTTCGTCTCGGTGATCTGCAACCGCCCCGACGCCGAGGTGCCGGCCGGCGCCCGCGCCGACGACGTGCGCGCCGCCGCCGAGGCCGCGGGGCTGCGCTTCGTGATGAACCCGATCGACCATTCGGTGGGCGTGACCGAAGACAACATCGCCACCCAGAGCGCCGAGATGGCCGCCGCCGGCGGGCCGGTGTTCGCCTATTGCGCCTCGGGCAACCGCTGCACCATCGTCTGGGCGCTGGCCGAGGCCGGCCGCCACGACCCCGAGGCGCTGATCGCCACCGCCGCGCGCTTCGGCTACCGCCTCGACGGGCTGCGCCCGGCGCTGGACGCCCGCGCGAAGGGCTGAGGCAGGCGCCGAACCTGCGGTTGCGGCGCCCCCACGGGATTGACACAAACCCGGAACGCGGTTAGAACGCAAGCGGAACACCCGCCTTGCGGCGGGCCATGTCACCGGGGTTGGGCCGATGCTCACACGCAAGCAGATGGAGCTTCTGGAGTTCATCGACAAACGGGTGCGGCGCGACGGCGTGCCGCCCTCGTTCGACGAGATGAAGGAGGCGCTCGACCTGCGCTCCAAGTCGGGCATTCACCGGCTGGTGACGGCGCTGGAGGAACGCGGCTTCATCCGCCGCCTCGCCCACCGCGCCCGCGCGATCGAGATCGTCCGCCTGCCCGAGGCGTTCGAACGCCGCGCCGCCCCCGCGGTGCTGGCCGCCGCGCCGCCGCCCTCGAGCCCGCCGCCCGCGGCGATGGCCGGCGCGGTGGAACTGCCGGTGATGGGCCGGATCGCCGCCGGCACCCCGATCGAGGCGATCAGCAGCGTGTCGCACCACATCGGCGTGCCCGACGGGCTGCTGTCGGGGCGCGGGCGGCACTACGCGCTCGAGGTGCGCGGCGATTCGATGATCGAGGCCGGAATCAACGACGGCGACGTGGTGGTGATCCGCGAACAGGCCACCGCCGACAATGGCGACATCGTGGTGGCGCTGGTCGAGGGCCACGAGGCGACGCTGAAGCGCTTCCGCCGCCGCGGCACGATGATCGCGCTCGAAGCCGCCAACCCCGCCTACGAAACCCGCCTTCTGCGCGACGACCAGGTCGAGGTGCAGGGCCGCCTTGTCGGGCTGATCCGCAGCTACTGATACGAAATCCGGGTGATTGCCTGGGTGTTCCGACCTCGGAAACCCGCCCGCCTGCCCCCGTTCATCGTTCCATAAATACTCCGGGGGGTGCGGGGGGCAGCGCCCCCCGCCTTGCCTTCAAGGCCGCCCTGCGGCGGCGGGGCAGCGCCCCCCGCCTTGCCTTCAAGGCCGCCCTGCGGCGGACGGGCTCAGCCCTCGCCGCGCGGGTCGAGCAGGCGGGTGAGCACCTGATCGCCGGTGATCTCGCCGCGGATCGCGCCGTCCTCGGCCACCGCGACCGGCAGGCCGGTGCCGCGCACCACCTCCATCACCGCGCGGATGTCGGTATCGGGCGCCACCGGCCCGGCGGTGGGCCCGCCCGACGCCGGCCCCATCACGTCGCGCGCGCACAGCACCCCCAGCGGGTTCATGTGGGCGACGAAATCGGCGACATAGTCCGACGCCGGCCGCGTGAAGATGTCGCGCGGGGTGCCCGATTGCACGATCCGCCCGCCGTCCATGATCGCGATGTGGTTGCCGATCTTGAACGCCTCGTCGAGGTCGTGGCTGACGAAGACGATGGTGCGGCGCAGCTTGGCCTGAAGCTCGAGCAATTCGTCCTGCAACCGCGCCCGGATCAGCGGGTCGAGGGCCGAGAACGGCTCGTCCATCAGCAGGATCGGCGCGTTGGTGGCGAAGGCGCGGGCCAGGCCCACGCGCTGCTGCATGCCGCCCGACAGTTCGGCCACCTTGCGCTCGCCCCATTGCGCGAGGCCCACGAGGTCGAGCTGTTCGCGCACCCGCTCGCGCCGCGCGGCGCGGCCCATCCCGGCAAGCTCCAGCCCGAGGCCGACGTTCTCGGCGACTGTGCGCCACGGCAGCAGGCCGAATTGCTGGAACACCATCGCGATGCGGGTCAGCCGCAGGCGGCGCAGCGTCGCCGCATCGGCCGAGGTGACGGCGACCATGCCGTCGCCGTCGTTCACCCGCACCTCGCCCCGCACCACCGGGTTGAGGCCGTTGACCGCGCGCAGCAGCGTCGACTTGCCCGAACCCGACAGCCCCATGAGCACCAGAATCTCGCCGGTCTGCACGCTCAGCGAGCAATCGTGCACGCCCAGCACCTGGCCGGTGGCCTCCTGCACCTCGGAGCGGCTGCGGCCGGCGTCCATCAGCGGCAGCGCCGTTTCGGGCCGGTCGCCGAAGACGATCGAAACCTTGTCGAACTCGACCGCGTTCATTTCCGCTCCACCCGCAGCATGCGGTCGAGCACGATCGCCACGACCACGATCACCATGCCCGATTCGAACCCCAGCGCGGTGTTGACCGAGTTGAGCGCGCGCACCACCGGCACCCCCAGCCCGTTGGCGCCCACCAGCGCCGCGATCACCACCATCGACAGCGACAGCATGATGGTCTGGTTGAGGCCGGCCATGATCTGGGGAAACGCCCACGGCAGTTCCACCTTCCACAGCCGCTGGCGCGGGGTGGCGCCGAAGGCGGTCGCGGCCTCGAGCAGCGCCTGCGGCGTCGACGAGATGCCGAGATGGGTCAGCCGGATCGGCGCCGGCAGCACGAAGATCACCGTGGCGATGAGGCCCGGCACCATGCCGATGCCGAAAAACACGATCGCCGGGATCAGGTAGACGAAGGTGGGCAGTGTCTGCATCAGGTCGAGCACCGGGCGCATCCACGCGTAAAGCCGCGGCCGGTGGGCGACGGCGATGCCCACCGGCACGCCTGCCGCCATGCACACCACGCACGCCGACAGCACCAGCGTCAGGCTTTCGGTGGTGTTCTTCCAGTAGCCCTGGTTGAGGACGTAGAGAAACCCGAGGCCCACCACCACGCAGGGCTTCCACGAGCGTTGCAGCACCCAGGTAAGCGCCATGAAGGCGGCCACCACCAGCAGCGGCGGCGGGCCCTGCAACACCCACAGGATGGCGTCGATCAACGCCTCCATCGCCGCGGCAAGGCCGTCGAAGACCGTCGCGCCGTGGGTCTGGAGCCAGTCGAACACCACGCGGGCGGTGGCGCCGACGGGGATCTTGGTTGCGGTCAGCCAGTCCATGCACCGCCCTCTTCAAGATGGGCGGGATCGCCGCGTGCCCAGCCCAGTCGCAGCGCAAGCCCCTCGGGCAGCACCGTCTCGACCGCCTCGCCGGGCTGGGGCGCGGGGCAGCCGAGTGCCGCGCAGAAAGCGGCGAAATCGTCGAACCAGGCATCGTGCGGACTGAACGACTGCACCACCATCGCCGCCACGGGCCGGCGAAAGCGGCGTGCCTCGGCCACCGCCGCGGCGGTGCGGGACACCAGTTGGTAGCGCAGATCGGCGGCGGGCGCGTCCAGGCCCAGCCAGCCACACAGCGCCGCGAGGCGGCGGCGGCGGTTGTCGCCCCCTGCCGCGAGCCATTCGCCAAGGGTCCGGTCGAACGGTTCCGCCACCTTGGCCTCGACCGCCACCGCCATGTCGCGGCCGTCGGCATGAACCAGCGCGAACACGTCGCACTGCGCCGGCGGGCCGGCCCCGGGCAGGGCCACCTTGTGTTCGACGATGGCAAGTTGCAGCTCGGCCTGCGCGCCCAGCAGTGCCGCCACTTCGGGCGGAAAGCCCGCTTCCCACGATTGCGCCGTGGCCATCGCGGAATGCCCCGCCTTCCACTGCCGGGCCGGATCAGCGAGCAGCGCCCGCCAGTCCGCCGGCCCCGATGTCGTCCTGAGCGGCCGTGGCACCGATCCTCACCTCAGCGCCGCAGTCACCGCCGCAAGGCCGTCGCCGCCGTCGATCGTCGTCACGCCGTCAAGCCACGGGCCCAGCGCCTCGGGGTTTTCCGACAGCCACAGATAGGCCGCGTCGGCCGGATAATCGCCATCGTTGAGGATCATCCCCATGATCTCGTTTTCCATCGCGAGGGTGAATTCCAGGTTCTGCAGGAAGCGCCCCACGTTCGGACATTCCTCGACATAGCCGGCGCGGGTGTTGGTCATCACCTCTGCACCGCCAAGGTTGGGGCCGAACCAATCGTCGCCGCCCTCGAGATAGGTCAGATCGAAGTTGGCGTTCATCGGGTGCGGCTCCCACCCGAGGAAGATCACCGGCTCGTCGCGGCGGGTGGCGCGCTCGACCTGCGCCAGCATCCCCTGCTCGGAGCTTTCGACCAGTTCGAAATCCTGCAACCCGAAGGCCCCCGCCTCGATCATGTCGAGGATCAGCCGGTTGCCGTCGTTGCCCGGCTCGATGCCGTAGATCTGCCCTTCGAGCGCCTCGGCCCTTGTGGCGATGTCGTCGAAGCTGTCGATGCCCAGCGCGGCGCCGGCGGCGTTGGTGGCCAGCGTGTATTTCGCCCCCTCGAGGTTGGTGCGCACGATGTCCACGGTGCCGGCGTCGCGGTAGGGGGCGATGTCGGCCTCCATCGTCGGCATCCAGTTGCCCAGGAACACGTCGATGTCGCCCTTGGCCAGCGAGGTGTAGGTGACCGGCACCGAAAGCACCTTGGTCTCGGTCTCGTAACCCAGCGCCGTCAGCACGTAGCTCGCCACCGCCGTCGTCGCGGTGATGTCGGTCCAGCCGACATCCGAGAACACCACCTTCTCGCAGGCCGCGGCCGCCGGCCCGGCCAGCGCGAGCGTGGCCGTTCCCGCCATCAGCACCATGCGCAGTGAGGTCATCGCTGTCTCCCTTCGTTTCTTGATTGACGGGTCAATTAACCCGATGTAGCCCCGATGTGCAACCACACGAGGCCGCGAATGCCGAAACACGGGATGGAGCCTATACGACGAGACGCATTGGTGAAAGCCACCATTGCCGAGGTCGGCACGGCGGGCACGCTCGACGTCACGGTGGCGCGGATCGCGCGGCGGGCGGGCATGTCGAGCGCGCTGGCGCATCATTATTTCGGCGCCAAGGAAGACATGTTCCTGGCCGCCATGCGCCACGTGCTGCGCGTCTACGCCGCCGAGGTGCGCGGCGCGCTGGCCGGCGCGCCGCGGGGGCGGGCCCGCGTCGAGGCACTGATCCACGCCAATTTCGCCCCCCAGAGCTTCCGGCGCGAGGTGGTGGCGTCGTGGCTGGTGTTCTACGTCCAGGCGCTGACGGTGCCGGGCGCGCGGCGGCTGCTGCGCATCTACCAGGGGCGGCTGCGCTCGAACCTTACCCATGCGCTGCGCCCGCTGGCCGGCGCGCGCGCGGCCGGGATCGCGGCCGAGGCCGGCGCGCTGATCGACGGGGTCTATCTGCGCGAGGCGCTGGGCGCGGGGGTTCCCGACGGCGCCGCCGCGGCGCGCGTGGTGATGCGCCACATCGACGCGGCGCTGGCCGGGGGGGCAGACTGATGCACGGGACAAGCCGCGGATTCGAAGGTTTCGGCGAAAGGCCGGCGGGTGTCGGGTATTGCCCGGACGGCGTCGATGCCCGCGCGTCGATGCCCGGGCGGGCGCGCGCGACGCCGGGCGCGCCGCGCGCCGGCCGCAGGATCCGCACCGCCGGCGACCGCGCCCATGCCGGCACCGCCGGCGACCGCGCCCATGCCGGCACCGCCGGCGACCGCGCCCATGCCGGCCCGCCGCCGGCGCCGCGCAACCACACGGACCTGAACGCGCTCGCGGAACGCCTGCGCTTTCCACAGGGGGAATGATGCGACACGGAAAACTGAACGATTCGATGATGGGCCCCTCGGTCGACAGCCCGGCCGAGGATATCGTCGGCAAGGCGTGGGACGCGCCGACACCCGCGAAGCGCGTTGCGCTGGCGCGCAAGGCGCTCGATGCCGATCTCGATTGCATCGACGCCTACACCCTTCTGGGCATCGAGGCGAAGACCCATGGCGAACGGATCGCATTGTTTCGCGAGGCGGTCGCGGTCGGCGACCGGCTCTGGGCGCCGGCGATGGACGACCCGGACATGCACTGGTGGGGCTTCATCGGCACCCGGCCCTACATGCGCGCCCTGCAAAATCTTGCGCTTGCGCTGGAAGCGGCGGGCGACATCGCCGAGGCCGGCGCGCTCTATCGCCGCCTGCTGACGCTCAACCCCAACGACAACCAGGGCGTGCGGGCGGTGCTGGCGCGCGTGCTGCTGGAAACCGGGGCGCTGGAAGAGCTCGAGGCGCTGCTGGCCGAATATCCCGGCGATTTCCAGATCGAGCTGGTGATGGCGCGACTGTTCCTCGACCTCAGGGCCGATCCCGGCGCGCTGACCCCCGCGCGCGCGGCGGAAATCACCAGCCGCAACGCCTTCGTGCTCGACCGCCTGACCGGGCGCGGCCGCAAGGCGTCCGAGGTCGAGATGTCGCCCTACGGCGTGACCATGGGCGGCGAGGACGAGGCGCTGATCTATGCCGAGGAAAACGGCCACATCTGGCGCGCCGACAAGGCCGCGATGGCGGCGCTGCGGGCGGCGGCGACGGGCGGGAAACGACGCCCCGGGAAGAAGGGCTGAGGGCATGGACGTGCAACCGCGGGCCAGCCATTTCATCGACGGCGCCTGGCACGAGGATGCCGGCGGCGCGCCGCTGCCGGTGATCTTTCCCGGCGACGGCTCGGAAATCGCGCGGCTGCACCTTGCCACCCCGGCGGTGATCGAGGCGGCGCTGGCCACCGCCCACGCCGCGCAACCGGCCTGGGCGGCGCTGCGGCCGATCGAGCGCGGCCGGGTGCTGGCCCGCGCCGCGGCGCTGCTGCGCGAGCGCAACGAAGAGCTGTCGCAGCTCGAAACCCTCGACACCGGCAAGCCGATCGCGGAAACCCGCGTCGCCGATGCCGCCTCGGGCGCGGACGCGCTGGAGTTCTTCGCCGGCCTCGGGGCGGAGCTGAACGGCGAGACGATCCCGCTGGGGCGCGACTTCGCCTATACCCGGCGCGAGGCGCTGGGCCTGTGCGTCGGCATCGGGGCGTGGAACTACCCCACCCAGATCGCCTGCTGGAAGGCGGCGCCGGCGCTGATGGCGGGCAACGCGATGGTGTTCAAGGCGTCCGAGACGACGCCGCTGTGCACCCTGCGGCTGGCCGGGATTCTCGCCGAGGCGGGGCTGCCCGCGGGCCTCTTCAACGTCGTCACCGGCGACGGGGCGACGGGCGCGGCGCTGATCGCCGACGCGCGGGTGGCCAAGGTCTCGCTCACCGGGTCGGTGCCCACGGGGCGGCGGGTGAACGCGGCGGCGGCCGAGGGGCTGAAGCAGACCACGATGGAACTGGGTGGCAAATCGCCGCTGATCGTGTTCGACGACGCCGACCTCGATGACGCGGTGGGCGCGGCGATGCTGGGCAATTTCTACTCGGCCGGGCAGGTCTGCTCGAACGGCACGCGGGTGTTCGTGCAGGCGGGCGTGCTGGACGGCTTCCTCGATCGGCTGGCGGCGCGCACCGCGGCGCTGCGGCTGGGCGACCCGCGCGATCCGGCGACGCAGATCGGCCCGCTGGTCTCGGCGGCGCAGCGCGACAAGGTGATGGGCCACATCGCCGCCGGCAAGGCGGAAGGCGCCCGCCTGGTGGCCGGCGGCACCGCGCCCGCGGGCCCGGGGTTCTTCGTTGCGCCGACGATCTTCGCCGACGTCGCCGATACCATGAGCATAGCGCGCGAGGAAATCTTCGGCCCGGTGATGGCGGTGCTGGCGTTCGAGACCGAGGCCGAGGCCATCGCCCGCGCCAATGCCAGCCCCTACGGGCTGGCCGCCGGGGTCTTCACCCGCGACCTTGCCCGCGCCCATCGCGCCGTGGCGGCGCTGCACGCCGGCACCTGCTGGATCAACAGCTACAACCTGACCCCGGTCGAGATGCCCTTCGGCGGCGTCCGCGCCTCGGGCTTCGGGCGCGAGAACGGCCGCGCGGCGCTGGCGCACTACACCAGCCTCAAGTCCGTCCACGTCGGCATGGGCCCGGTCTATGCGCCCTACTGACCCCCTCCCCCCTTCATCTTGGCCCAAATACTCCGGGGGGTGTGGGGGGCAGCGCCCCCCACCCTTTCCTTTGCCCCCCTCCGGGCGGACGGGGCAGCGCCCCCCACCCTTTCCACTGCGCCCCCCTCCGGGCGGACGGGGCAGCGCCCCCCACGCCTGCCGCCCCTGCCCGGTGCCGGGGGCACTCCCGCACGTCGCCACCCCGCTGACGCGGGGCGCCTCCCCTTGGGCCCGGCGCCGCTGACGCGGCGCACGCGCCCCCCGAACCCGAGGACAGCACCATGATGGAAGCGGATCACGTCATCGTCGGCGCCGGCTCTGCCGGCTCGGCCCTTGCGCTGCGGCTGGCCGAGGCCGGCCGGCAGGTGATCGTCGTCGAGTACGGCGGCAGCGACGCGGGCCCGTTCATCAACATGCCGGGCGCGCTCAGCTACCCGATGAACATGGCCCGATACGACTGGGGCTTCCGTTCCGAGCCCGAGCCGGGGCTGGGCGGCCGGCGGATGGCGGTGCCGCGGGGCAAGGTGGTGGGCGGGTCGTCGTCGATCAACGGCATGGTGTTCGTGCGCGGCCACCGCGACGATTTCGACCACTGGGCCGAGGCCGGCGCCGCCGGCTGGGCCTACGACGACGTGCTGCCCTATTTCCGCCGGATGGAAACCTTTTCGGGCGGCGCCGACCGCTGGCGCGGCGCCTCGGGGCCGCTGCGCGTCACCCGCGCCGAGGCCCGCCACCCGCTGGCCCGCGCCTTCCTGGCCGCCGGCGCCGAGGCGGGCTTCCCGCTCACGTCCGACGTCAACGGCGCCCGGCAGGAGGGCTTCGGCGCCTCGGACGCCACCATCCACGCCGGCCGGCGGGTCTCGGCCGCGCGCGCCTTCCTGCGCCCGGCACTGGCCACCGGGCGCTGCCGGCTGGTGCGCGCGCTGGCGCTGCGGGTGGTCTTCGAGGGCCACCGCGCCACCGGGGTCGAGATCGACCGCGGCGGCCGGCGCGAGATCGTGCACGCGCGCGCCGGCGTGATCCTCGCGGCCTCGGCGATCAACACCCCGAAGCTGCTGATGCTGTCGGGCATCGGGCCCGGCGCGCATCTGCGCGCGATGGGGATCGAGACGCTGGCCGACCGGCCGGGCGTCGGCGCCAACCTGCAGGACCACCTCGAGGTCTACATCCAGTTCGCCGCGCGCCACCGCAACACGCTGTATCGCTACTGGAACCTGCCCGGCAAGGCGTGGGTGGGGCTGCAATGGCTGCTTGCACGCCGCGGGCCGGGGGCCTCTAACCAGTTCGAGGTGGGGGCCTTCCTGCGCTCGGCCCCCGACGTCCCCTACCCCGACATCCAGTTCCACTTCCTGCCGATCGCGGTGCGCTACGACGGGCGCGCGGTGGCCGAGGGGCACGGCTTTCAGGCCCATGTCGGGCCGATGCGCTCGAAAAGCCGGGGCGAGGTGCGCCTGGCCGGGCCCGAACCCGACGCCGCCCCGCGCATCCGCTTCAACTACCTCTCGCATCCCGACGACCTGCCCGAGTTCCGCGCCGCGATCCGGCTGGCCCGCCGGATCTTCGCGCAGCCGTCGATGGCGGCGCAGGTGAAGGCCGAGTTGCAGCCCGGCCCCGGCGTGCAGGACGACGACGCGCTTGACGCCTTCGTGCGTGCCCATGCCGAAAGCGCCTATCACCCCTGCGGCACCGCGCGGATGGGCGCGGCCGACGATCCCGGCGCGGTGGTCGATCCCGGCTGCCGGGTGATCGGGGTCGAGGGGCTGTGGGTGGCCGACAGCTCGATCTTCCCGCGGATCACCAACGGCAACCTCAACGCCCCCTCGATCATGGTGGGCGAGAAGGCGGCCGACCACATCCTCGGCCGGCTGGCGGTGCCCGAGCCGGTGGCCGCCGCACCCGGGCCGGCAGAGCTGCGATTGACCGGGTGAGCAGCGGGGCGCGTTAACCTTTTCTTAACGAAGTTGCGGGTTGCGGCTTGAACTCGGCGCGCGAAGCGCCGATTTCGGGGCGATGTTAAGGATTTGTTCGCTTTTCGTTGCCATCGTCGTGATGAGTGCCCCGGCGATGGGGCTGGAACTGCGGGGTATGGCGCGTGTCATCGACGGCGATACGCTGGATCTGGCGGTGGCTGGCGGCGATCCTGTCCGCATTCGCCTGCACGGCATCGACGCGCCCGAGGCGGGGCAGCCCTGCCCCGGAGGCGGCGGCGACGGCTGGGCCTGCGGCGACTGGGCGTCGGCCACGGCCGCGGCGCTGGCCGCCGGCCCCCTCGGCTGCACCCGGACCGACATCGACCGCTACGGGCGCGTCGTGGCGGTCTGCCACGATGCCGCCGGGCAGGACCTCGGCGCGGCGCTGGTCGCGGCCGGCGCGGCAACCGCGTATGTCGAGTATTCCGCCGCCTACCTGCCCGAGGAACGCCGCGCGCGCGCCGCCGGGCTGGGCATCTGGGCCACGCCCGGGATGATCGCGCCGGCCGCGTTCCGGGCCGGCGGCGCGGCAAGCCCCGACGCGGCAAGCCCCGACGCGGGCGCGCCCACGCCCGGCTGCGCGATCAAGGGCAACCTGTCGGGCAACGGCGCGATCTATCACCGCCCCGGCCAGCGCGACTATGCCCGCACCCGCATCGAGCGGTCGCGGGGCGAACGGTGGTTCTGCTCGACCGTCGAGGCCGAGGCGGCGGGCTGGAGCGCGGCGCGGCGCTGAGCCCGGCAGGGGAGGCGGTGCAAGGCGTGGGCGGTTTCGCGATGCCGGACGCAAGTCAGATGGCGGGGGAGAACGCGCGTCACCTCGCGGCGGAAAGGCGACCTTGAACGCAAGGGCGGAGGGCGCTGCCCGTCCGCCCGAAGGGCGGCCCTGAAAGAAAGAGCGGGCGGCGCTGCCCGTCCGCCCGAAGGGCGGCCCTGAAAGGAAGGGCGGGCGGCGCTGCCCGTCCGCCCGAAGGGCGGCCCTGAAAGGAAGGGCGGGGGGCGCTGCCCGTCCGCCCGAAGGGCGGCCCTGAAAGGAAGGGCGGGGGGCGCTGCCCCCCGCACCCCCCGGAGTATTTGGGGAACGATGAAGGGGGGCAGGCGGGCAAGGGGCGGCTGGGCTTCCGAGGCCGATACGCCGGGCAATCGGCCGGATTTCGGATCAGGTCGCGGCGGAAAGGGCGGTGTCGAGCAACCGGCGGATGCGGTCCTCGCGGGTGTCGGCCACCAGCCGCCCGATCTCGATCGGGCCCTTGAGCACCACCAGCGTCGAGCGGCGCGGGATCCGCAGCCGCCGCGCAAGGTCGGAGCGCGCGTGCACGTCCCAGTCGACCGCGACGAACGCGATGTTCTCGGCATAGGCCGGGTTCTCGGCCAGCGCCTGCTCGATCACCCGCTCCTGCCGGTCGCAGGTGCCGCACCACCAGGTGTAGAAGTCCAGGAACACCGTCCGGCCCTCGGCCAGCGCGGCGTCGAGCGCGGCGGGATCGTAGGGCACCCCCACCCCGTCACCGGCCCGCGCGGCGGCGGGCAGCGCCGCGGCGGCGGCGGACATCACAAGCAGATCGCGCCGGTTCATCGAAACCTCCCTCACAAGGCCACCGAAAGATCGACCAGCCACACCGGCATCGCGCCCAGCGCCCAGGCCTCGAGCACATGGGTGAAGCGGGTCAGGATCGCCACGCCCACGACGAGGAACGCCACCCCGAGGATCGGGCGCGAGCGTTCGGCCAGCCGGCGCATCAGCGCCTGGCGGCCGCGGATCGCCTCGCGCGCGCCATAGCCGAGCGCGAGGAGGATGGTCGAGACGCCCAGCGCGAAGGCGGTCATGATCGCGCCGGCGCGCACCAGGTTCTCGCCCTGCGCGGCCATGGCGATGGCGCCGCCGAGGGTGGGGCCGATGCACGGGCTCCAGACCGCGCCCAGCAGCAGGCCGCCGGCGAACTGGCCGCGCAATCCGGTGCGCTCGAGGCCGTCCATCCCGGCGTCGGCGCGGGTCGAGAGGCCGGCGGTGGCGGTCGCGAAGCCCGCCGACAGCCGCGGCACCACCAGCACCAGCCCGAACGCCACCATCAGCACCGCGCCGGCATCGGCGACCATCCTTTCGTCAAGCCCGATGGCATAGCCGAGCGTGGCGACAATCATCCCGAAGACGACGAACGACACGCTCATCCCCGCGGCCACCGCCGCCGGCCCGTGGCGGCCGGCCTGCAGCGACGTGGCCAGCACGATCGGCAGCACCGGCAGCACGCAGGGGTTGATCAGGGTCAGCAGACCCGCGCCATATGCCAGCAGAAATTCCACGACCGCGACATGACCCGGGGCGCGCCCCCCTGTCATGCGAAAGATCGCCCGCGGGGATCAACTTTCCGTCAGGTGCCCGGCCCTCGGGCAGAAGGCCCGCTCAGCGCGTCGCCTGCCGCCGGTTCAGCCGCGCGACGCCTGCCGCCGATTCAGCCGCGCGACGCCTGCCGCGACAGCTGCACCGCCAGGATGCCGGCGGCGATGACCGCGACGCCGGCGATGTCGGCCCAGCCCAGCGCCTCGCCCAGCAGGGCCGCGGCGATGGCCACCCCGAAGAACGGGTTGAGGAAGTGGAAGGTGGCCGCCCGCACCGCCCCGATCCGGCCCACCAGCAGGAACCACACCCAGGTCGCCACCAGCCCCGGCACCAGCGTGGTGTAGACGAAGGCCCACACCAGGCGCGCGCTCCACGTCACCTCCCAGCTTTCGAGGATCAGCGCCGCCACCCCGAGCACCGCGGCGCCGACGAACATCTGCAAGCCCACGATCATCAGCAGGTTGCCGCCGGCGGTGGCCGAATGCACCGTCAGCGTCGCCCAGGCCAGCGCCAGCACCCCGATCACCGCCAGCGTCAGGCCGAACGGATCGACCCCGCCGCCGCCGATCCGCGCGCCCATGATCAGCACCACGCCGCAAAACCCCGCCGCCAGCCCGGCCAGCCCCAGCGGGCGCAACCGCTCGCCCCGCAGCGCCCAGCCGGCGGCGGCCACCACCAGCGGCATCGTCGAGGCGACGATGGACGCCAGCCCCGCCTCGATCGTCTGCATCGCGACGAAATAGAGCCCGAGGTAGAGCCCGTTCTGGCACAGCCCGAAGATCGCGGTGGCCTTCCATTGCGACGTGCTCAGCCGCGCGCGCTGGCCCAGCGCCCGCGCCAGCCCGACGCCGATGGCGCCGGCCAGCACGAAGCGCACCGCCAGCGCCGTCAGCGGCGGCGCGTCGGCCACGATCATCCGCGCCGAGGTGAACGCCGACGACCACATCAGCGCGAACGCCAGCCCGAGGCCCAGCGCCACGAGGTCGAGCCCGCGGGCCGCGGCCGGGGGGGACGGCAACGGGGGGACCGGCGCGCTCACAGCCGCGACGAGATGATGCCGGTGTTGAACCCGCCCATCCGCAATTCGCCGTGCAGGCGCTGATGCTCGATCTTGGGGCAGCGGTTCTGGATCACGTCGACGCCGCGCGCCTCGGCCATCGCCGCGGCCTGCGGGTGCTCGACCCCGATCTGCATCCAGATGGTGGCAAGGCGGGGCCAGCGCGCCAGCGCCGCCTCGACGATGGGGGGCACATGCTCGGACCGGCGGAAGATGTCGACCATGTCGACATCGTCATCGGGCACCGAGGCAAGGTCGGGCCAGACCGGGCCGCCGAACAGCGTTGCCCCCGCGTGGCCGGGGTTGACCGCGATCACCCGAAAGCCGCGCAGCGAGAGGTAGCGGGCGACGTAATGGCTGGGCCGGACCGGATTGGGCGAGACGCCGACCATGGCGATCTTGCGGGTGCGCGCCAGCACCCGGCGCAGGAAATCGTCGCTGTAGTCGGGCATCCGCCTGGTCCCCCCCTCGCCTGCCGTCGCTTGCAGCGGTCTTGCCACGAAAAAGCGCCCGGACCAAGGCCCGGGCGCAAGTCACGGAACGAGGGACAGTGAATGAAACGCGAATGTTCCGTATCCGCATTTCTGCCCTTCAATCTAGGCATCTTTCGGGATGTTTAAAGGGGTGTCGCAAAGGCGTGATCGGGCGTGCAGGGCGGTGCCGGTGCCGCGGCGGGCCTAGCCGGCCATGATCCGCGCCCATTCGCGCTCGGCCCGGGCGATGTGGCCGGGAATGTCGCGCCGCCACAGGATCCGCAGGGTCAGGTTGTAGTTGAGATACAGCCGGCCGTCGTGGATCGTCCAGGCGTCGGGATCGGACTTCATCGGCATGCCGTTGGCGACGGTATAGGCGCAATAGCCGCCGAAGCGGGGCTTGTAGGCCAGCGGGTTCATCTCGAACGCGATGAGGTTTTCCTCGGAGGTGAACAGCCACACCGCGCCGTGGTATTTCAGCCGGTGCTCGGGCCGGCCGGGCGCCGGGCCGCCCTGGCGGAAATAGGCCACCGGGTCGTAGCCGCCCAGTGCGAGGCCGTCATGGGTGTAGACCGGATGGAAGTCCGGCGCGGGGGTGCCCTGTGCGGCCTCGAGCATCGCCTCGGCCGATGCCGGGGCCATCGGCGCGCCCGCGAAGGGCGCCGCGCAGGCGCCCGCCAGCAGGAAGTTCCGTCGCGAGAGTTGCATCGTCCGTCCTTTCGACGAACGACGAATGTATCAATTCGGCCCGTGTGGAAAGCCCCCCTCCCGCAAGCGTGAAGGCTTGTGCGGGATCGTCAGCCGGGGGCGGCGGCGGCGCGGCTGGCGGCGTAAAGCGCCACCGCGGCGGCGTTCGAGACGTTGAGCGAGGCAAAGCCCCCCGCCGCGCCGATCCGCACCAGCAGGTCGCAGGTGTCGCGGGTGCGGGCGCGCAGCCCCGGCCCTTCGGCCCCCAGCACCAGCGCCACCGGCCGGCCCGGACGGGTGGCAAGTGCCGCGCCGATCTCGGCCTCGGCGGCGCCGTCGAGGCCGATCAGCAGGTAGCCCATGTCGCGCAGCGCGCCCATCGTCTCGGCAAGGTTGCGCACCCGCAGGTAGGGCTGGCGTTCCAGCGCCCCCGAGGCGGCCTTGGCCAGCGCCCCGGTTTCGGGCGCGGAATGGCGGGCGGGGGCGATCACCGCGCGCGCGCCGAACACCTCGGCCGAGCGCAGGATGGCGCCGACGTTGTGCGGGTCGGTCACCTGGTCGAGCAGCACCACCGGCGCCGCGCCCTGCCCCGGGTCGCACACCGCGGAAAAGCCGCCCCAGTCGAGCGGGCGCACCTCGAGCGCCGCGCCCTGATGCACCGAGCCGGGGTCGAGCGGGACGTCGAAGCGGCGCGGATCGGCGATCTCGGGGGCGATGCCGGCGGCGGCGATCGCCTCGGCCAGGCGGTCGGCGGCGTTCTTCGTGACCACCAGGCGCAGGCGCTCGCGCGCGGGGTTGGCCAGCGCGTCGCGCACCGCGTGCAGGCCGAACAGCCACAGCGTTTCCGCCGCCGCGGCGCGGCGCGCGCGTTCCTTGTCGATCACCCAGGCGGGTTTCTTCATCGCCCCCTCCGCAGCCGTGGCCGGGCGAGACTGCGCCGCGCCGCCGGCGGGTGCAAGGCCCCCGGGGCCGGGCCGATTTCCTGTTGACGCCCCGGGCGCCGGCGGCTATCCCGCCTGTCGCGTCGGGCGACGTGCTGCAAGGTGCGGCAGCGGACTGTAACTCCGCCGGGGAGACCCACGCCTGGTTCGATTCCAGGGTCGCCCACCATTTCCCCGCCGAACCGCCGAACCGCCGATCCGCCGCCGACGATGTGCGCCGTCGCGCCGCCCACGGCCTTGCGGCCGGCGGGCGGTTCGGCCACCATGGCCGACGAGCCAACCAGGAAAGACGCCGCGATGCCCGTCAAGAACCGCTTCGCCGAACTGCTGCCCGAGATCACCGCCTGGCGGCGCGACCTGCACGAGAACCCCGAACTGCTGTTCGACACCCACCGCACCGCGGCCAGCGTCGCCGACAAGCTGCGCGGCTTCGGCTGCGACGAGGTGGTGGAGGGCATCGGGCGCACCGGCGTCGTCGGCGTGATCCGCGGGCGCAGCGACAGCCGCGGCCGGGTGATCGGGCTGCGCGCCGACATGGACGCGCTGCCGATCGTCGAGGCAACCGGGCTGCCCTATGCCTCGAAGACCGACGGGCTGATGCACGCCTGCGGCCACGACGGCCATACCGCGATGCTGCTGGGCGCCGCCAGATACCTTGCCGAGACGCGCAATTTCGACGGCACCGCGGTGGTCATCTTCCAGCCCGCCGAAGAGGGCGGCGGCGGCGGGCGCGAGATGGTCGAGGACGGGATGATGGAGCGCTTCGGCATCCAGGAGGTCTACGGCATGCACAACATGCCGGGCTTTCCGGTGGGCAGCTTCGCGATCCGCCCGGGCCCGTTCTTCGCTGCCGCCGACCAGTTCGCGATCGAGGTCGAGGGGCTGGGCGGGCACGCCGCCAAGCCGCACGAGGCGATCGACACCACGCTGATCGCCAGCCACATCGTGGTGGCGTTGCAGACCATCGCCAGCCGCAACGTCGATCCCACCGCGCAGGTGGTGGTCTCGGTCACCTCGTTGCGCACCGCCACCGACGCGCACAACGTCATCCCGCAGATCGTGCGGCTGCGCGGCACGGTGCGCACGCTCGACGCCGGGGTGCGCGATCTGGCCGAGGCGCGGCTTCGGGCGATCGCCGAGGGCACCGCCGCGGCCTTCGGCGGCACCGCGCGGGTGGACTACCAGCGCGGCTATCCGGTGATGGTCAACGCCGACGAGCAGACCGGCTTCGCCGCCGAGGTCGCGCGCGCGGTCGCGGGCGACTGCGCCGAGGCGCCGCAGATCATGGGCGGCGAGGATTTCGCCTACATGCTCGACGCCCGGCCCGGGGCCTACATCCTCGTCGGCAACGGCGACACCGCGATGCTGCACCATCCCGGATACAACTTCGACGACGACGCGATCCCGGCCGGCTGCTCGTGGTGGGCCGAGGTGGTCGAACGGCGGATGCCGGCGGCCTGAGGCCGGCGTGGCAGGGGGGCCGCCGGCCCCCCTCGGCCCGTTCCGGGCCTCACCCCCCGGGAGTATTTGCGCCAAGATGAAGGGGCGGGCGGTTGCGCGGGCGCGGCCGGCGGACTAGAAGCGCTCCAAATCCCCCATCGGCGGCAAGGGCACCTCATGGCTTCCTATCAGTATGTCTACCACATGGATGGCGTCTCCAAGACCTATCCCGGCGGCAAGAAGTGTTTCGAGAACATCCGCCTGTCGTTCCTGCCCGGGGTCAAGATCGGGGTCGTGGGCGTCAACGGCGCGGGCAAGTCGACGCTGCTGCGGATCATGGCCGGGCAGGACAAGGACTTCACCGGCGAGGCGTGGGCGGCCAAGGGCGCGCGGGTGGGCTACCTGCCGCAGGAGCCCGAGCTCGACCCCGCGCTCGACGTGCGCGGCAACGTCATGCTGGGGGTGGCCGAGAAACAGGCCAAGCTCGAACGCTACAACGAACTGGCGATGAACTATTCCGACGAGACCGCCGAGGAGATGGCCGCGCTTCAGGACGAGATCGACGCCGAGAACCTGTGGGATCTCGACAGCCAGATCGACGTGGCGATGGAGGCGCTGCGCTGCCCGCCGGACGATGCCGACGTGCGCACCCTGTCGGGCGGCGAGAAGCGGCGGGTGGCGCTGTGCAAGCTGCTGCTGGAAGCGCCCGACATGCTGCTGCTGGACGAGCCGACCAACCACCTCGACGCCGAGACGGTGGCGTGGCTGCAGCAGCACCTGATCGCCTACAAGGGCACCATCCTGATCGTCACCCACGACCGCTATTTCCTCGACGACATCACCGGCTGGATCCTGGAACTCGACCGCGGCCGGGGCATTCCCTACGAGGGCAATTACTCGGCCTGGCTCGAACAGAAGGCCAAGCGGCTGCAGCACGAGGCGCGCGAGGACAAGGCCAAGCAGAAGACGCTGGAGAAGGAGCTGGAGTGGATCCGCGCCGGCGCCAAGGCGCGGCAGGCCAAGTCGAAGGCGCGCATCCAGGCCTACGAGGAACTGGCCAGCCATTCCGAGCGCGAGAAGGTCGGCCGCGCGCAGATCATCATCCCCAACGGCCCGCGCCTTGGCGGCAAGGTGATCGAGGTCGAGGGGCTGAAGAAGCACATGGGCGACAAGCTGCTGGTCGAGGATCTGAGCTTCGCGCTGCCGCCCGGCGGGATCGTCGGGGTGATCGGGCCGAACGGCGCCGGCAAGACGACGCTGTTCCGCATGCTCACCGGGCAGGAGGCGCCCGACGCCGGCACCATCAGCTATGGCGACACCGTGCAGCTTGCCTATGTCGACCAGAGCCGCGACGCGCTCGATCCCGACAAGACGGTGTGGGAAGAGATCTCGGGCGGGGCCGAGATCATCCAGCTCGGCGATGCCGAAATGAACTCGCGCGCCTATACCGGCGCGTTCAACTTCAAGGGCGGCGACCAGCAGAAGAAGGTGGGCCAGCTTTCCGGGGGCGAACGCAACCGGGTGCACATGGCCAAGCTGCTGCGCGAGGGCGGCAACGTGCTGCTGCTGGACGAGCCGACCAACGACCTCGACGTCGACACCCTGCGCGCGCTGGAAGACGCGCTCGAGGATTTCGCGGGTTGCGCGGTGATCATCAGCCACGACCGCTTCTTCCTCGACCGGCTGTGCACCCATATCCTGGCCTTCGAGGGCGAGGCGCATGTGGAATGGTTCGAGGGCAACTTCGAGGCCTACGAGGACGACAAGAAGCGCCGCCTCGGCCCCGACGCGGTCGAGCCGAAGCGGGTGAAATACAAGAAGTTCACGCGCTAGGGCGGCCGCTGGGATGGGCAATGTCGCCCATTCCGCGCGGCCTTCAGAAGTTCGACGCCACCCCGAGGCGGATGCCGATCTCGCGGGTGTCGTAGATCGCCACCTGCGAGAACACGCCGCGCGCCTGCAGCGTCAGCGTCGGCGAAAAGCCGTTCATCTCGACCGAAGCCAGCCGCGCCGTGACCGAGAGGTCGGCGTGCCAGTCCTCGCGGCCGGTGGGCGAGAGCGGGCCGGCGCCATAGTCGCGCCATTCGACGTCCAGGCTGGCCGACAGGTCGAGGCCGGCCACCGGCCGGCCCTGCGCGAGGCGGATCCCCGCAGCCACCGCGGTGTGATCGACGCTGCCCAGCGCCGCGCGGCTGTCGCGCAGCCCGAACCGCAGCCCCACCCCGCCGCCGCCCGCAAGGCGCTGGTCGAGCCGGGTTTCGAGCCAGATCGAGTCGGTCGCGCGGGCCGAGGCATCGTGGCGGTGCTGCGCCTCGGCCCCGACCTCGAACGCGACCTGCCTGCGTTCGGCCAGCGGCAGCGTGCGCGACAGGCTGCCGCGCAGGTAATCGGTAAGCGGCACGCCGCCGAACCAGTTGCGCCCTGCCCGCAGCGTGACGGCATCGACCGGCGCGCCCTGCCCCGCCTGCACCCGCCGCGCCAGCCCGACCTCGAGCGCGCGGAACGCGAAGTCCGCCCCGCGCACGCCGGGCGCCTGCGCCTTGGCCTCGGACGAAAGCACGTAGTCGCGGCTGTCGAGGGTGAACAGCGCCTCGGTCACGGCGCCCCGGGTTGCGGCGAGGCGGTAGCGCAACGCGGCGCCGGCCGCGATCTCGGTGCCCGAAAGCGCCTGTGCCGCGCCCGACAACCGGAACGGCAGCCCCAGCACCACCACGGTGTCGCCGCGCGCGCCGTTGTTGACGTTCGAGGTGGGCGCGATGCCGAAGCGCAGCGCCACCGACAGCGGGTTGACCGCGCGCAGGGCGCGGAACTGGTTGACGGCGAAGGCGCGGGTGGCGGCGTCGGGGGCGGCCTGCACCGCCCGGCGCAGCCACAATTGCCCGAAGGTGGGCGCCCCGCGATCGACCGCCGCACCGGCCGCCGACATCGCCGCAACGAAGCGCAGACCGTCGTCGTCGCTGGCGCGGAAGGCGGTGCGGGCGGCCCGGCCGGCCTCGGCCGCGCGGCCGTCTTCGCGCTCGGCGCGGGCGAGGATCAGAAGCGCGGTGGCGTCGGCGGGATCGCGGGCGAGCAGCACCCTCAGGATCTCGCGCGCCGCCCGCACCTCGCCTGCCGCGACAAGCTGGGCGGCGAAGGCACGCGCGGCCTCGGGGCCGAGGCGCAAGGGCGCGCCCTCGTCGCCCCGCGCCGCCGGGGCAAGCGCCAGCGCCAGCGCCAGCGCCCCGGCCCGCAGGAAGCCGCCGCCGCCCATCGCCCTGGAGCGGATCGCGTTCATCCGCATTCCGCGACCCACGCCAACCTTCTGATTTCGCGTGTCCGGGAAGCGCAAAACCGGTTCCCACTTTTGCGCGACATGCTCTAGCGGGCGACGGTGAAGACGCCGCGCTCGTTCACGTTCAGGTTCGTGGTGCCGTCGGGGTCGAGCGGGCCGTCGATGATGATCACGCCGCCGATCTCGTCGGCATTGGCGAACAGGCCCTGGTAGGTGCCCGAGTCGATCGTCTCGATCACGCCCTGATCGTCGAGCCCGAAGGTTTCCGCCGAGCCGCCGTTGAACAGCCCGTCCGGCGTCATCGTCGAGATGCCCAGGATGATCGTCGGCAGCGTGCCCAGCAGGTTGCCGTTGACATCGAAGTAGCGGCGGCTGCGCACCGCGCCCTCGACCGCGCCGACGACGTCGAAATCGCCGAAATCGACCGCAAGCTCGGCGGTGCCCGACGTGAACTGCACGTCCGACTGGCCGCCGCCCGAGGGGTTGATGATGCGGATGCCGCCGTAGGGGCCGGTATAGAGCGCCTCGCCCGTGGCCGGCAGGTTGACCGTTCCGGCGGTGCGGCGCACCTCGAACCCGCCCTGCCCGACCTCGACGAAATCGCCGGTGGCCACCGCCATCACCTGCAATTGCGCCGAGGGGCTTTCACGGTAGAGCGCGAAGAACTTGCGCGAGCCCGCGGTGCCCACCGGCAACGTCTCGTAGATGCCGAAGCCGGGCAGCATCGCGAGGCCGGTGTTGGTATAGGTCTGCCCGTCGAAGGGCAGGTTGTTGATGGTCAGCGTGTCGGTCGCGGCGTCGAAGGTGACGCCGTCGGCCTCGCCGCCCGAGATCGCCTTGACCCCCTCGCCCTCGCCGGTGCCCCCCCCGGGGGTGCCGCCGCCGCCGGTGCCGCCGGTGCCGGTGCCGGTGCCGGGCGCGGGGAAGGGGTTGCCGCCGCACGCCGACAGCAGCGCGATGGCGAGGAAGGCCGCGGCCCTGGTCGCGGAAATCGTCATGGGAACCTCTGCTCGTTCGGCCGCCTTCTGCGGGCAGCCCCTGCCTGGGGATAAAATCCGCCGTCCTTGCGCAAAAGTCAACGCGCGCCCGCGTTCCCGTGCCCCGGCGTGGCATTTTCGGCAACCTGGGCGCGACACCCCTGCATCTTGTCGTTTTGCCGAAGCCCACATCAAGATAAGGTAGTCACCGACTCGTCCCAGGGAGGCCACGATGACGCTTTCGCCGCAACAGCTTGCCGAGATCGACGCCCAGCGCGCCACCCCGCGCCCCACCTTGCGCGCAGTGTCCGAGGGGATGGAGGCGCATCTTTACCGCGCCCACCCGGTGCTCGACCACGGTTTCGTGCGGGTGATCGACTACATGGGCGACGACGCGGCCATCGTTCAGGCGGCGCGCGTCAGCTACGGCGCCGGCACGCGCCACGTCTCGAACGACGCCGGCCTGATCCGCTATCTCATGCGCCACTGGCATTCGACCCCGTTCGAGATGTGCGAGATCAAGCTGCACGTCAAGTTGCCGGTATTCGTGGCGCGCCAGTGGATCCGCCACCGCACCGCCAACGTCAACGAATATTCCGCCCGTTATTCGATCCTCGACCGCGAATTCTACGTCCCCGCGCCCGAGCATCTGGCGGCGCAATCGCAGGTCAACAACCAGGGCCGCGGCGCGGTGCTGGAGGGGGCCGAGGCGGCGCGGGTGCTGGACATTCTCAAGGGCGACGCCGCGCGCGCCTACGACCATTACGAGGCGATGCTGCGCGACGAGGGCCAGCAGGGGCTGGCGCGGGAACTGGCGCGGATGAACCTGCCGGCCAGCATCTACACCCAATGGTACTGGAAATGCGATCTGCACAACCTGTTCCATTTCCTGCACCTGCGGGCGGATTCGCATGCGCAATACGAGATCCGCGCCTATGCCGATGTCATCTGCCGGCTGGTGGCCGACTGGGTGCCACTGGCCTGGGGCGCGTTCGAGGATTACCGGATGGGCGGGGTGCAACTCTCGCGGCAGGCCGTTGACTGTTTGCGGCGGATGCTGAAGGGTGAGGCGGTGACGGCGGAGACGTCGGGGATGAGCAAGCGGGAATGGGCGGAGTTCGAGGGGGTGTGGGGGTGAGGGGACGTTATTGCCATGCGGGTTGGCGGATGAAATCCGCTTCAGAGGCCAAAGCAAAGTTATGCTAAATGGTGGATACTTTTCGCTTGGCCTTCTTTCAGGATTCCTGGCTTGCCTATTCGGCCTATTGTTACTCGACATTTTTGATATTCCACTCGATGAAAAATTTAACGCAGCACTACTTGGCGCACTACTTGGCGCAACAATCGGTTTTGCCGCGCAGATGCTGAAAATCAACACGGACAGACTGGCGGATGATCACCGGCAGAAGAAGACAAACTCGGCAATTGCCGCCTCTATCCAAGTCAAGATTCTACAAGCACTCACTCATAATGAACATATTCGGATGACATTTTTGGCCGCGAGAGAGAAAATGAAAGCCGCGAATTCAACGGACATCGCTAGATTTGCGTTCGGCGTGCCAGTGGATTACCCGGAAGGAGAGTTCAATTCAGACGAACTGTCGCTTGCGCTCGAGACGCTGCAAGGCGATCATAAACTTGAATTTACTAATTTTTTCCATCAATATAACCAAGTTGTGAGAATGTCGTCAATATACTATAAGGAGAGGCAGCGCATTTACACTGAGTTCAAAACTTCGCCCTCGCTTCGAAATGCTGATTCCGAACCAAGCGCCAGGATTGGATTTGAAATCACGCCCGAAGATATTCCGCGGCACAAAATATTGCTACACCGCCTAAATGAATACGCGGAACTCCTCGCGGACTCTTCCAGTAATCTCTATAAAACCGGAACTGACGTCCTGATTGATTTGACGCTTGCGCTTTCTAGGAGAGATGATACCACCCTGCATTACATTAGAGTTGAACAAATTAATGAGAAGCTGAAAGATATTTCCAACAGGGATCCCCGGGACAGTATTTAGTCGTGGACAATCACGCAATCCATCACCGGTTGTGCTTCGGCGGTACGATCCTGTACTTCCGTAACGCAGCTACCACCTCGTCCGCCAACCTTGCGCGCAGCGCTCGGCTCGCCCTGGTGCCAAGCGCTTGTCTCACTTGCACTGTCGCTTGAACTCAGGGCTTTCGTGGCTACAATCGGCCCTCATGACCGACTGTTCCAGGCTTCGGCCCCTGATCTCCCCCCCCCCCTCGACTTCCCCCCTCCCCCGCGCCACCATCCCGCCACCCCCCGGAGGGCCCGATGATCGACACCCTGGCGCGGCTATTCGAACTCCACGACCACCCGCTGGCCGAGGATGCCTCGGCGCGGCGCCAGCTTGCCGCGCCCGCCGGCTGCACCCTCACCCGCCTGACGTTCCGCACCAAGGCGGGCGAGGCGGTGCGGGGCTTTCTCTGCCGGCCGGCGGGCGCGGCCGGCCCCCTGCCCGCGATCCTGGCGCTGCACGCCCACGGCGGGCGCCATGACATCGGCGCGGGCGAGCTCATGGCCGGCCGCCCGGCGCTGCACGCACCGCCCGGCCCGGCGCTGGCGGCGCGGGGCTTCGCCACGCTGTGCCTCGACCTGCCGTGCTTCGGCGAGCGCGCGGGCACGCCCGAATCCGCCGCCGCCAAGGCCGCCCTGTGGGAGGGGCGCAGCCTGGCCGGGCAGATGCTGGGCGAAAGCCACGCGGCGCTGGACTGGCTCGCGGCCGAACCCTGGGCCGACCCGGCGCGCCTCGGCCTGTTCGGGCTGTCGATGGGGGCGACGCTGGGCTACTGGCTGGCGGCGGTGGCGCCACGGGTGCGGGCGGTGGCGCATCTGTGCTGCCTGGCCGATTTCCGCGCCCTGATCGCCGCCGGCGCGCACGATCTGCACGGGCCCTACCTGACGGTGCCGGGGCTGCTGGCCGTGGCGGCCAACGGCACCATCGCCGGGGCGATCGCGCCGCGCGCGCAGTTCGTGGGCCTGGGCGACCGCGACCCGCTGACGCCCCCCGCCGCCGCCGACCCGGCGCTGGCGGCGCTGCGCGCGGCCTATGCGTCGAACGGCGGCCGGCTGGCGATCCACCGCGAGCCCGCCTCGGGCCATGTCGAGACCCCGGCGATGCACGCGGCGATGCTGGAGTTCTTCACCGAGGCACTGGCCTAGAGCGGATCGCGTTCATTCGCATTCACGCGACCCACTCCAACCTTCTGATTTCGCATGTCCGAGAAGCGAAAAACCGGTTCCCACTTTTGCGCGACATGCTCTAGCCCAGCCGCTGCCCGGCGCCGTCGAACAGGTGCAGGGCGGCCGGGTCGTAACCCAGCGTCACGGTGCTGCCACGCGCAAGCTGGGGCTGGCCGGGCAGCACCGCCAGCAGCCGCTGCCCGCCGGCCAGCGCCGCGTGGATCACGCTTTCCGCGCCCAGCGCCTCGACCAGCGTGACCTTCGCCGCCAGCGGCCCGGCGGGGTCAAGCCGCAGGTGCTGCGGGCGCAGTCCCAGCGTCACGCCCCCCGCCGGCAGCGCGACGCCCGCCGCCACCGGCAGCACCGCGCCGCCGGCCAGTTCCACGCCGCCGGGGCCGGCGGTGCCGGGCCACAGGTTCATCCCCGGCGCGCCGATGAAGCCGGCCACGAACAGGTTCGCGGGGCGGTTGTAGAGGGCAAGCGGGGTGTCCACCTGCTCGACGATCCCGGCACGCAGCACCACGATGCGGTCGGCCATGGTCATGGCCTCCACCTGGTCGTGGGTGACGTGGATCATGGTCGCGCCCAGGCGCGCGTGCAGGCCCGAAAGCTCGGCCCGCATCGACACGCGCAGTTCGGCGTCGAGGTTCGACAGCGGCTCGTCCAGCAGGAAGGCGGTGGGGCGGCGGACGATGGCGCGCCCGATCGCCACCCGCTGGCGCTGGCCGCCGGACAACTGGCCGGGGCGGCGCTCCAGCAGCGGCTCGATCTCGAGCATGCGCGCGGCCTCGGCGATACGCTCGTCGATCTCGGCCCTGGGCATGCGGGTGTTCTGAAGCCCGAAGGCCAGGTTCTGGCGCACCGACATGTGCGGGTAAAGCGCGTAGGACTGGAACACCATCGCCAGCCCGCGGTCGGCGGCGCTGCGGGCGGTGACGTCGGCGCCGTCGATCTCGACCCGCCCCGAGGTCGGCCGGTCGAGCCCCGCGATCATCCGCAGCAGTGTAGACTTGCCGCACCCCGAGGGGCCGACGAACACCACCAGCTCGCCCTCGTCGATGGCCAGGTCGATGCCCTTGAGCACCTCGACGGCGCCATAGGCCTTGCGGATGTCGTGCAGAACGATGCGGCCCATGCGGCCCCCTATTTCAGCCCGGTTCCGGCGATGCCGGCGGTGATGAAGCGTTGCAGGAAGACGAACACCAGAACGACGGGCACCATGGTGATGACGGTCATCGCCAGCAGGTAGTGCCATTGCACGTTCAACTCGCCCGCATAGGCGTTGAGGCCGACCTGCAGGGTGTAGACCTCCTGGCGCGAAAGCACGATCAGCGGCCACAGGAAGTCGTTCCACCGCCACACCACCGAGAAGATCGCCAGCACCGCCAGCGCCGGCGCGGTCAGCGGCAGCACGATGCGCCAGTAGATCTGCCATTCCGACGCATGGTCCATCCGCGCCGCTTCCAGCAGTTCGTCGGGGATCGTCAGCATGTATTGCCGCAGCAGGAACACGCCCGTGGGCGTGGCCACGGTTGGCAGGATCACCCCCCACAGCGTGTTGACCAGCCCGACCCCGGCGATGATCGAATAAAGCGGCACCAGGATCACCGACAGCGGGATCATCAGCGTCGCCACGATCAGCACCAGCACCGCGCCGCGGCCGCGAAACTCGTATTTCGAGAGCGCGAAGGCGGCCATGGAGTTCGTCAGCAGCGTGATCAGCGTCGCCATCCCGGTCACGAACACCGAGTTGCGGGTGTAGTTGAGGAAATCGAACCGCAGGAACGGGTCGAGGTAGTTCGACCACGAGAAGCCCACCGCGCGCACCGGGGTGCGGTTGGCGATGTCGATGCGCTGCACCTCGTCGGGCGCCTCGGGGTCGACCATCTGCGCCACGGTGCCGACGCGGCGCACCTCGGCCAGGGTGCGGGTGCCGCCCTCGTCGGTGACGATGTAAAGCGGCAGCGGCCGGTCATAGCCCGGCACCTCGACGGTGCGCGCCTCGTAGGGCAGCAGGGTGGGCGGAAACTCGGACAATTGCGCCGGCGACTTGAACGACGACAGCACCAGCCACAGCGCCGGCCCGAAGATGATCACCAGGCCCGCGCCCAGCCACAGGAAGGTGACGACATCGGTCCAGTGCCAGCCGGCGCCGCCGCGGCGGCGGGTGAGAAAGGCGGCGGCGCGGCTCATTTCTTCCCCCCGCGGCGTTCGTTCCACCGCCCCAGCCCCAGTTGCGCCAGCGTCAGCACGATCAGGATCGAGCCCATCAGGATCGACGCCGCCGAGGCGAGGCCGGGGTTCTTGAGAAGCGAGGCAAAGCCCACCTCGTAGATGTATTGCGTCAGGAACAGCGTCGCGGTGCCGGGCCCGCCGCCGGTCAGCACGAAGGCCTCGTCGAACACCTGCACCGCGCGGATCAGCGCCAGCACGATCACCACCAGCATGTTGGGCATCAGCAGCGGCAGCGTGATCCGCCAGAACACCCGCGCGGGCGGCGTGCCGTCCATCTCGGCGGCCTCATACAGGTCGCGCGGGATCGCCTGAAGCCCGGCCAGCAGGATCAGCGCGTAAAAGCCCAGGTGCGCCCAGATGGTCACGCCGATGGCGGCCGCGAAGGCCCAGTTGCGCTCCAGCAGCCAGTTGACGGGATCGAGGCCCATGCCCGCGAGCGCCGCGTTCAGCACCCCGTTGCGGTCGAGGATCCAGCGCCAGATCAGGCCCACCACCACCGGCGACAGCAGCACCGGAAAGAAGAACACCGCCCGCCAGAAGCCGCGCGCGCGCAGGCTGCGGTTGAGGATCAGCGCGGTGGCGGTCGCGATCGCGATCAAGAGCGAGACCTGGAGCACCACGAAGGTGCCGGTGTTGGTCAGCGCGGTCCAGAACTGGTCTTCCTGGCAGGTCAGCAGGTCCGAGTAATCGTCGCAGGTCAGCAGCCGGCGATACTGGTCAAGCCCGACGAACCGGCGTTCCGACAGGAACAGCGCGCCGCCGGTGGTGGTGGAATAGGCCACGTTGATGACCAGCGGCAGCAGCACGAAGATGCCGAAGATCGCCATGTTCGGGGCGAGGAAGAAGGCGATCATGCCGCCCCTGCCCGCCACCCGCTGCCACAGCCGCAGCGGCGCGTCGAGCGCCCGCGCGATCCATTCGAGGGGGGCCGCCACCGCGGCCCCCGCCCATTGTTTCAGCGCGGCCACGTTACTGCGCCGCCGCGACCTGCTCGGCGATGTCCGAGTCGATCTTCTCGAACGCCTCGTCGAGCGACAGTTCGCCCGCCATCACCTGGCTGATGCGGTTGACCAGCGCGCCGTAATAGGGCGAGGCCCATTTCCACGACGGCAGCACGGCGGCGGCCGGCTCGATCCTCGCCGCCGCGGCGATGAAGGCATCCAGCGCCGCGCCGACGTTGGGATCGTCGGTCTGCCAGTCCAGCCCGCCGGCGGCGGCCACCCCGGCGTGCGCCGGCAGGAACAGGGTGCGCTCGGAGAACTCCTTCACGATGTCCTCGCGGGCGAAATATTCCATCACCTTCGCCACTTCCTCGGGGTTGTCGGTGTATTTGATCGCCACCAGCGCGGCGCCGCCGGCAAGCCCCGAACAGCCGGCGGTGCCGCAGGGCGAGCCGGTCGCCACCCAGTCGAAGGCGTCTCCGATCTTGGTCGAAAGGTTGGCGATCTGCCACGAGCCCGAGTAATAATAGGGGATCTGGGCGTTGATGAAATCGTCCGCCGCCGCGCGGTAGGTCGAGCCCGAGGCCGCCACCCAGGTGTCCTTGAGCATCGCGCCGTCGTCCACCCAGCCGACCAGCTTGGCCGCGAAGGTCTTGACGCCGTCGTCCACCGGCGCCGGCATCCCGTCGGCGCCGATGTAGTTCGCGCCGTAGGACACGTTCGGCCCCGAGATGCGGTGCCCCGAGCGGTCGATGGCGAAGGCCGCCGCCGTGCCCTGCGAGGCCGCGACCGCGACCGCAGCCTCGACCCATTCGTCCCAGGTGGCGTCGGCGCCCGGCAGGGCCACGCCGGCCTGCTCGAACAGCGTCTTGTTGGCGAAGCCGCCGGTCAGGGTGAGCTGCGTCATGAACCCGGTGATCGCGTCCGAGCCGTCTTCGCGCATCCAGTCGGCGTGGGCGCCGAAGTTGGTGCGCCAGTAGTCGGGATCGGACAGGTAGGGCGTCATGTCCAGCCAGTGCGGCGCCAGCGTCTTGATGTTGGTGACGCGGGCGATGTCGGGGCCGTCGCCGGCCTCGAGCTGGATCTGAAGCTGTTCCTGCACCACGCGATAGGCAACCTCGTCGAGGATCACGTTGATGCCGGGGTTCTCGGCGTTGAAGCGTTCGACGAGGTCTTTCATCACCTCGCCCTCGACGCCGTCCGAATACCACATCACGCGGACGTCGCCGGCCAGCGCGGTGCTGCCCAGAAGGCTGGCGCCAAGCGCCAGGGCCAGTGCGGTTCGTGTCATCCCAGTCTCCTCCTCTGTTGCCTGCCGGCGCCTGCCGGCGGGGTCTTTCAAGCTGTCATGCGCCGGGTTCCGGCCACCGACCAGCCGTGCGGGTCAAGCATGCGGCCCTCGGCCTCGACGCGGCCGTCGGGGTGGAAAACCACGGGGCCGTAATCGGCGTCGTGCACGGTGACGACGGCGCGCGGATCGTCGGCCGGCTCGGGCACCGTCGCGCCGTGGGCGGCGACGAAATCGGCAAGGCCGCGGGCGCGCCCGGTGCGCAGCAGCCACCAGCCGCGCCGCCCCGGCAGGCGCAGCTCGCACCCCGCCGTCGGCCCCTCGGCCAGCGCCTGAAGCGGCGCCGCGGCGCGCAGCAGCACCGCGCCGGTGCCCGCGCGCCCGGCGGCCAGCGCGCCGGCATGGCGCACCTCGTCAAAGGCGGCGGCGGGAAACCAGGCGTGGGTGAAATCGGGCTGCTCGGGCTGGCCGTCGAACCACACCAGCGCGAGGCCGCGGTATTGCTGCACCCGCGGCACCGAGGCCGAGCCGCCCCAGTACGAAGGCCGCCCGTAGCCCGAGTGGATCACCTCGCCGGGATGGTTGATCCACACCTGCGCGTCGGGATTCCGGCCCAGCCGGGCGTGGACCAGGGTTTCCTGATAGCCCCAGTCGAACCAGCGGTAGGCGGCGGCCGAGCCCAGCGCCCAGTCGGGCGTCTTGGCGTGGTAGAGCGCGGCAAAGCGCCCCTCGCCCTGCGCGAAGGCCCATTCCTGCTCGCCCGCCGCCAGGCTCGCGCGTTCGGCCAGCGCGGGATCGAGCACCAGCCCGTGATCGCGCAGCGCCAGCGCAAGCCCGGGCAGGCAGTGAAAGCGGGCGCCGAACTGCCCCGCCCCCCACAGCATCCTTGTGATCGCCGAAAGCTCCAGCGTGCGGCCGGCGCGCAAGGTGTGTTCGTAGCTGCGCCCCTGCGCGGCGGTGATCACGCCGTGGTGGGCCGAGTTCGCCACCACCTCGACCAGCCGCGCCACCCCGCGGCCGGCGCGTTCGCGGATGTCGGCGTCGGGCGCGAGCGCGTAAAGCGCCGTCAGGCCCTTGAGGTCGATCGGGAAATAGGGGGCGGAGTTGAACTCGGCCATCTCCCATTGCTCGAAATGATCGAGCCAGGCGCGCACGCGCTCGCGGCCCACCGCCGATTGCGCGGCCCCCGTCCGGCCGGAGCGGCGGAAGGTTTCGCCCGCCAGCAGGCCGCCCGCCAGATAGGCCGAGGTGTGGAACAGCAGCGCGTGGTTCTCGCTGAAATACCACTGCACGTCGTTGCCGGGTTCGTCCATCCAGTAGCGATAGTTCAGGATTGCCGCGTCGATGCGGTCGCGCAGCGGCGCCGACAGCGCGTCGGCGAAGCGGATGCGCGCCCACAACAGCGGCACCAGCGCGAAATCGGCGCAATCCCAGCAATCCTCGATCGCGGGCAGCGTGGCGTCGATCATCGCCTCGGTTTCCGCGCCGGCCATGCCCTGCGCAAGCCGGGCGAGTGCGGCGACGCTATCGGGCTCGGCCCGCGTGGCGACCCAGCCCAGCGCCTCGTCGATGCGGGCGGGCAGGCTGGCGGGCGCCACCCCCTGCGCGGCCAGGTCGCACACCTCGACCCCGAAGGTGCGGGTGGCGGCAAAGCCTTCGGCCGTCAGCGTCACGATGAAATGGCGGAAATCGCCGGGCAGGTTCTCGGCGCGGTCGATCACCAGCCGCGCAGCACCCGCCGGCAGGGCACGGGCCAGCCCCTGCGGGTGGTGCGACATGAAATCGCCCTCGACGCGGATCGCGGCCTCGGCCGCCGCCGGCAGCGGCGCGGGCAGCACCAGCGCCACCTCGCCGCCGGTATAGGCGGGCGCGTCGAAATGCATCGCGGCCAGCGCCGCCTCGACGGATTGCGCAAGCGCGGTGTCGCAGGGCGTGGGGATGCCGGCCTCGGCGGCGGGGCCGTCGAGCCAGTCGAGCTCGATGTAATGGCGCGCGTCGCGCTCGGCGAGGTCGTCGAAGAACACCTGCACCGGGTTGTCGCCGGCCACCAGCGCCACCTCGAACTCGGCCGCGGTTTCGGCGTTGCGCCGGTAGGGCGCCATCCAGCCGGCCTCGGCGCCGTTCACGAACAGCACCGCGCCGCCGCAGGTGCGCAGCCGCAGCCGCGCGGTGCCGGCGGCGGCGGCGCGGATCACGCATTCGGCCCAGGTGGCGATATGGGTGGGCCGGAACCAGAACCCCGACAGATCAAGCCGGGGCGAGCCGAACGGCAGCCACGCGCGCGCCGGCGCGAAGGCGCCGGGCGTGGCGGGCCGCCGGCCCCGCCGCTCGGCCGCGAAGGCGGTGCGGCAGGGGTATTCGTGGGGGATGAAGTTCTTGTCGCGGGTGAGGAAGAAGAACGGGTCCATCTCGCCCTTCATCGGCATCTCGGGCAGGTCGTAGCGCGCTTCGGCCGTGGCGCCGATCCGCCAATGGCCGATGGCGCTGTCCGGGGTCAGGGGATGGGCGAGAAAGCCTTGCATTTGTGTTCTGTTACCTCAGATCGGCGACGGCGACGGGGGTGACGTCGGTATAGGCCTGGTTCTCGCCGGTCATCCCCCACACGAAGGCATAGGGGCCGGTGCCGGCGCCCATGTGGATCGACCACGCCGGCGACAGCACGATGTCGCCGTCGGCCACCACCAGGTGGCGGGTTTCCTCGGGTCGGCCCATGAAGTGCATCACCCGGTCGCCCTCGGCGAGGTCGAAGTAGCAATAGGCCTCCATCCGCCGCTCGTGCAGGTGCGGCGGCATGGTGTTCCACACGCTGCCGGGGGCGGGATCGGTGATGCCCATCAGCAGCAGGCACGAGGGCGCGACCTCGGGGTGGATATACATCGCCAGGCTGCGGACGTTGGCGCGCGCGGCCTCGCCCGGCACCACCCGCTTCGCCTCGGCCTTGCGGATCAGCCGCGTGGGATGGTCGGCCCCGGCGGGCACCGAGTTGAGGTAGAACCGCGCCGGGCGCGCGGGATCGTCGCTTTCCATCACCACCGCGCGCGCGCCCCGCCCGATGTAAAGCACGTCGCGGTTGGCCAGCGCGTGGGACACCCCGTCCACCGTGACGCGGCCCGCGCCGCCAAGGTTGGCCAGCCCCCCCTCGCGATCCGAGAAGAAATGCGCGGTGCCGAGGTCGGCGCCGTCGCCCAGCGTCAGCGGCGCGTCCAGCGGCACGGCGCCGCCCACGATCATCCGGTCGATATGGGTATAGGTCAGCCGCAGCGCGCCGGGGGCGAAGGCGCCCTCGACCAGGTAGTCGGCGCGCAGGCGCGCGTTGCTCGCCGTGCCGACGTCGGCGGGGTTGCCGCCGTAACGGATGTCCATCATGCCACCTCCTCCATCAGATGCCCTTCCGCCTCGACCAGGCACAGGATCGCCAGCGCCTGCCCGTAGCCGGTGGGGTGCAGGGGAATATCGCGGTAGAATTGCAGATCGTGCCCCATCCGCGTGCCGTAGGAGACGTTCTGCACCACCCCCGCGGCGTCGATGTTGTCGAGCACCGCGCCCACCGCGCGCCAGCCCGCGGCCGCCCACTCGGCCCCGCCGATCCCCTGCCCCGCGGCCTTCAGCAGGCCATAGGCGAAACCCGCCGTGGCGCTGATCTCTTCGTAGCTGGCGGGATCGTCGAGCAGCGTGCGCCACGCCCCCGACGGCGCCTGAAGCGGCAGCAGCGCGGCCACCTGCGCGCGCAGCACGCCCTCGAGGAACAGCCGCACCCCGCGCGGCAGGCCCGGGATCTCGAACAGATCGAGGATGCACGCGGTGATCCAGGCATTGCCGCGCGCCCAGCGGGCGCGGGCGAAATTGTGCCGGCCCTCGAACGTCCAGCCGTGGAACCACAGCCCGGTGGCGGGGTCGGACAGGTAGCGGGTGTGCACCAGGAACTGGCGCACCGCCTCGTCCAGCAGCTCGGGCCGGCCGGCGGCGTGGCCATGGCGGGCCAGGAACAGCCCGGCCATGAACAGCGTGTCGTCCCACAGTTCGCCCGGGTTCACCTTGTCCGAGACGTCGTGCTGCAAGCCGCCCTCGACGGTGCGCGGCGCCTGCGTCAGCAGCCGGTCGGCCCAGTCGTCCAGCACCGGCTTCCAGCGCGCCGCGCCGGTCTCGGCCCACAGCATCGCCAGCGCCAGCATCGGCGCGGTGGTGTTGACGTTCAGCGGCGGCAGGCCCTCGGCCAGGCGGGCGTCGTACCAGCCTTCGAGCAGCGCCAGCAGCTCCGGGTCGCGCCGCCGCCGCCAAAGTTGCACGAGGCCGTAAAGCCCGACCCCCTGCGGCCATTCCCAGGCGTCGAAGCTGATGTAGTCGCCGGCGCTGCCGTCGAGGTTGGGCTCGTGGAAACGGCCGTCGTGGCGCAGCCCGGTGAGGCCCCGCACAAGCTGGTCAAGCCGCGCCCTGATCTGATCGGCGTGCGGTCGCATCCTCCCCCCGGGTCGCGAGTCGTCCTCGACGCGATCCTGAGCATGCAAGATTTTTACACAAGACGTAAAAATTTTGCATGCCCCCGGCCCCCGTGCTAGGCGCGGGCGAAACCGTGCACGGAAGGGGGGGCGATGCGGGCGACGGCGGCGGCGGGCAAACGGGCGCGGGCCTCGCGCCGCATCCGGCTCGAGGATCTGGCGGCGGCCTGCGGGGTGTCGGTGGCCACCGTGTCGCGGGCGCTGTCTGGCGCCGGCGGGGTGCGCCCCGAACTGGCGCAGCGCATCCAGCGGGTGGCCCAGGACTACCGCTATGCCCTGCCCTCGACGCTGGCCGGCCAGGGGCTGCTGATCCTCGCCAGCCCGGCGGCGATGGAGGATTATTCGCGCAGCCAGTTCACCCTCAACGTCATGCAGGGCATCGAGGAGCGCGCCGGCCTGCTGCGCGCCGAGGTTGCCACCCGCTCGATCGCCACCGAGGCCGAAGAGCGCGCCGCCCTGGCCGTCGCGGCCGCCGATGCCAGCGTCGCCGGGCTGATCCTGCTGACCATCGACGACGAGGACATGCTGGCCGCCGCCCGCGCCTTTCCCAAGCCGGTGGTGCTGGTCAACGGCGACGATCCGTCGATGCGGCTGTCGTCGGTGGCGCCCTCGAACCGCGCCGCGGGGGCGCTGGCCACCGACCACCTGATCGCGCTGGGCCACCGCCGCATCCTGTTCCTCGGCCGGCGCGGCCGGCGCACGATCGAGCGGCGCATCGAGGGCTGGCGCGACCGGATGGCCGCAAGCGGGCTGGCACCGGGGCCCGAACTGTATGTCGACACCGGCGACTGGCTGCCCGAGGCCGCGGCCGAGGCGGTGCGCGCGCGGGTGGCGCACGGCGGGCGCGACTTCACCGCCATCGTCTGCGCCGGCGACAGCCTGGCGCAGGGCGCGCTTCAGGCGCTGGCGGGGCTGGGCATCGGGGTGCCCGGCGAGGTGTCGGTGATCGGCATGGACGGGCTCGCGCAGGGGGCGTTCTTCAGCCCGCCGCTGACCGCGGTCGAGATGCCGATGCGCGCCATCGGCGCCGCCGCGGTCGACCTGATCCGCGACCTGCGCACCGGCCCGGCGGCACCCGCGCGCCGGATCGAGCTTGCCTGCCGCATGGTGGTGCGCGCCTCCTGCGCCGCACCGGCGAGGGGGTAACTTTAAACCCCATGCGCACAGCGCGGGCCCCCTCGCCACTCCCGCCCGGCGGCACGCCGGCCACCACCCGCCCCGCCCCCACGGGCGGCGGGCGGTGCCCGCGTTCCTTCGCGTCAGGGTTGACGACATGTCGTCGATTGCGATTTCCGCCGCGCCCCCGGCCTTGCCGCTTGCCTGCGCGGCGCCCGCGCGCTATCCCGCCGGCGGGGTGATTAGCTCAGTTGGTAGAGCGTCTCGTTTACACCGAGGATGTCGGCGGTTCGAGCCCGTCATCACCCACCAGCCCCGCCCTGCCCTTCCGCCGCCGGCACCTTCTGCAGCAGCGGCATCAGCGCGGCCATCTCGGGGCCGTGGGCGCGCCCGGTCAGCGCCTTGCGCAGCGGCAGGAACAGTCCCCGCCCCTTGCGCCCGGTCACGGCCCTGACCGCGGCGGTCCACGCGCCCCACGTCCCCGGCCCCCACGGCCGCGGCGGCAGCAGCGCCATCGCCTCGGCCACGAAGGCGGCATCCTCGGGGGCGATCTCGGGCGCGGCACCGTCGCGGCACAGCGCCCACCACTCGGCCAGATCGTCCGGCAGCGTGACATTCTCGCGCACCGCCAGCCAGAACGCCTCGGCGATCTCCGCCGGCACCCCCAGCGCGGCCAGCCGCGGCGCCACCGCCGCGAACGGCAACGACTGGACGTGGGCGCGGTTGAGCGGCAGCAGGTCGTCGGGATCGAACCGGGTGGGCGCGGCGCCGAACTGGCCCAGATCGAACCCGGCCGCGATGGCGTCGAGGTCGGCCTGCAACTCGACCGGCTGCGACGAGCCCAGCCGCGCCATCAGCGACAGCAGCGCCGCCGGCTCGATCCCGCGGTCGCGCAGGTCGCGCAAGGCCAGCGTGCCAAGGCGCTTGGACAGCGCCTCGCCCTGCGCGCCGACCAGCAGCGAATGGTGGGCGAACGACGGCGGGGTGCCGCCCAGCGCCTCGATGATCTGGATCTGCGTCGCGGTGTTGGTGACATGGTCCGAGCCGCGCACCACGTCGCTTACCCCCATCTCGACATCGTCCACCACCGAGGCCAGCGTATACAGCACCTGGCCGTCGGCGCGGATCAGCACCGGGTCGGAAACGCTTGCCGCGTCGATGGAAATCGGCCCGAGGATGCCGTCGGTCCAGTCGATCCGCTGCTGGTCGAGGCGGAACCGCCAATAGCCGCCGCGCTCGGCCCGCAGCCGGGCGCGCTCGGCCTGGCCCAGCGCCAGCGCGGCGCGGTCGTAGACCGGCGGCCGCCCCATGGCGAGCTGCTTCCTGCGCTTGAGCTCCAGCTCGGCCGGGGTTTCGAAGCATTCGTAAAGCCGCCCCGCCGCGCGCAGCGCGTCGGCCGCGGCGGCGTAGCGATCGAGCCGCGCCGACTGGCGTTCCAGCCGGTTCCAGTGCAGCCCCAGCCAGTCGAGATCGCGCTTGATCCCGTCGACATATTCCTCGCGCGAGCGTTCCGGGTCGGTGTCGTCGATGCGCAGGATGAAGCTGCCGGCGGCCTTGCGCGCGATCAGGTGGTTGAACAGCGCGGTGCGCAGGTTGCCGACATGCAGCCAGCCGGTGGGCGACGGCGCGAAACGGGTGGTGACCATGGCGTTCTCCTCGGCTTGACGCCTCTTTCACAGGCGCGCGGAATTGTCCATATCGGGGTGATGGACAGCCCCGCCCCGCCCGAGTGGTCCGACCGCGCCGCCCCCGACCTCGACGCGATCGAGGCGCTGGCGCTGGCCGCGGTCGAGGCCCTGCCCGACCGCTTCCGCGGCCCCGCCCGCGCGGTGCGGTTGTGCGTCGAGGACTACGCCGACGACGCGACGCTGGACGACCTCGGGATCGAGGACGTCTACGAGCTGACCGGGCTTTACGAAGGCGTGCCGCTGACCGAACGCTCGGTGTCGGACCCGCCGCAGGGCCCCGACACGATCACCCTCTATCGCCGCGCGATTCTCGACGAATGGGCCGACCGCGGCGACGTCGCGCTGGGCGATCTGGTGGCCCATGTGATGGTGCACGAACTGGCGCACCATTTCGGCTGGTCGGACGACGACATCGCCGCCATCGACCGCTGGTGGGAATAGCCGATCACGGTTTCGTGCGCCGCTGCCCGCATCGCCGCGTTGTGGCTGGTTGTGGTGGGCACATGCACTATCCTTGCGGCGTCCACATGATCCGGAGGAACCCCATGAGCCATTCGATCCGCCTCACCCGCCGCCGCGCGCTGGCCGGCGCCGCCGCCTTGCCGCTTGCCGGGATGGCCCTGGCCGCCGGCACCCGCCCCGCACGGGCCGGGGCCGCGATGCTGGGGCCGAGCATCGCGCCCTGGCACCGCTTCACCCTGGGCGAGTTCGAGGTCACGACGCTGCTGTCGGGCACCTCGCCGCGGCCCGACCCGCACGGCATCTTCGGGCTCAACGTCTCGGAAGAGCGCTTCCGCGAGGTTTCGGAGGCGGCGATGCTGCCCACCGACGTGGCGCAGTTCTTCTTCACCCCCACCGTGGTCAACACCGGGGCCGAGCTGATCCTGTTCGACACCGGCCTCAACCCCGGCGGGATCACCGCGGCGCTGGCGGCCGCCGGCTACACCCCCGAGCAGGTCGACACGGTGGTGATCACCCACATGCACGGCGACCATATCGGCGGCATGCAGGAGGGGGGGAACCTGACCTTCGCCAACGCCCGCTACGTCACCGGCGCGGTCGAGCACAACTGGTGGAGCCAGGCCAACGACGACGGCTTCAACACCAATGTCGCCCCGTTCAACGACCGCTTCTCGTTCCTCGACCCGGGGCAGGACGTGGCCACCGGGATCACCGCGCTCGACGCCAAAGGGCACACGCCGGGCCACATGGCCTTCCGCATCGAGAGCGCGGGCAAGGGGCTGGTGCTGATCGCCGACGCCGCCAACCATCCGGTGTGGTCGCTTGCCCATCCCGACTGGGAGGTGAGCTTCGACGCCAACAAGCAGGACGCCGCCGCGACACGGCGCAACCTGCTGGGCATGATCGCGGGCGAGCGGCTGCCGATGATCGGCTATCACATGCCGTTCCCGGCGGTGGGCTATGTCGAGTCCAGCGGCAGCGGTTTCCGCTACGAGGCCGCGGGCTATCGCCACATGGTGTGAATCGGTGGGGCGGCGGGGCGCGTGTTCCGCCCCGCCGCCCCTGCCCGGTCGCCCCGGCGGGACGGGCCATCGGCCCGCCTCCGCACTGGCGCAGCCTCAGCCCGCCAGCTTCGCCGCGACCTCGACCAGCCGCCGCGTCTGGTGGCCGATGACGCCCTTCCGGGTGTCGTCGATCTCGGTGCCGGCGGTGTGGCTGTAGCCGTAGGGGTTGCCGGTCTGGAAGATCGCGGGGTCGGTGAAGCCCGGCGCCACGATCACCGTGCCCCAGTGCATGAAGGTGGTGTAGAGGCCGAGGATCGTCGCCTCCTGCCCGCCATGCAGGGTCTGGGCCGAGGTCATCGCGCTCACCACCTTGCCGGCGAGCTTGCCCTCCTGCCACAGCCCGCCCAGGGTGTCGATGAAGGCGCGCACTTGCGACGGCGCGCCGCCGTAGCGGGTGGGGGCCACGAACAGGTAGGCGTCGGCCCATTCCATGTCGGCGTGCGAGACCTCGGGCACATCGGCGGTCTTCTGCTGCTGGGCCTTCCATGCCTCCTGGGTGTCGATCACCGCCTGCGGCGCGGTTTCGGCGACCTTGAGCATGCGCACCTCGGCGCCGGCGGCGGTGGCGGCCTCGGCGGCGATGCCGGCGACGGCGTGGTTGGTGCCATAGGTCGAGTAGTAGATGACGGCAAGCTTGACGGCCATCGGGAACCTCCTTGATTGGGGACGGATTGCGCCGCGAAGCCTATCGCCGCCACCGCCCCGCCGCATCGCCTACCGGCGCGCGGGGCCTGTGCGCCGGCGCGCAGAACGTGCCCCGCCGGCTGCGGCACGTTGTCGTGGCAGCCGCCTTGTCTGCCGCGGCAGGGGCGCGTATGGTGCCGCCGTTAGCGTTATCAGGCCCGCCGATGTCCACCCCTTCCGCCGCTTCCAGCCCCGAACAGGCCGATGTCCTGACGGTGACGCTGAACCCCGCGCTCGACCTTGCGTCCGAGGTCGACGAGGTTCTGCCCGGCCCCAAGCTGCGCTGCACCATGCCCGCGGTCGACCCCGGCGGCGGCGGCATCAACGTGGCGCGCGCGATCGCGCGGCTCGACGGGCACGCGCGCGCCTTCGTGCCGCTGGGCGGCGGGATCGGCATGCGCCTCGGCCGCCTGCTGGCCGACGAGGGGATCGAGACGGTCAGCTTCGAGGCCCCGGGCGAGACCCGCCAGAACCTGGCGGTGACCGAGCGCGCCACCGGCCGGCAGTTCCGCTTCGTGCTGCCCGGCCCCGACTGGGAGCGGGCGCGCATCGACGCGGCGGTGGCGGCGGTGGCCGGGGCGGCGCGGCCGGGCGGGATCGTGGTGCTGTCGGGCTCGCAGCCGCCGGGGGCGGGGCCAGACCTGCCCGGCGACATCGCCCGCGCGCTGGGGCAGGTGGGCGAGGTGCGGCTGGTGATCGACACCTCGGGCGCGCCGCTCAGGGTGCTGGCGCGCGGCCACGGCCGCCACCCCCGCCCCGAGGTTCTGCGCATGGACGACGCCGAGGGCGAAGAGATCGCCGGCCACCCCCTGCCCGAGCGCGCCGACACCGCCGCCTTCGCGCGCGACCTGGTGGCGCGCGGCGCGGCGCGGATCGTGATCGTGGCGCGCGGCGCCGACGGCTCGGTGATGGCCGCCGAGGGGCAGGCGTGGCATTGCACCGCCGCCCCGGTCGAGGTGCGCAGCGCCATCGGCGCCGGCGACAGTTTCACCGGCGCCTTCGTGCTGGCGCTGGCCCGCGGCGAGGGGCCCCCCGAGGCGCTGCGCCGGGGCGCGGCCGCGGCCTCGGCCGCGGTGACCACCGAGGCGACGCGGCTGTTCGAGAAAGAGGCCTTCCGCGCCCTCCTGCCCGAGTGCCGGCTGAGCCCGATGTGACCGGCCCGGGCCCCTGCGCGCCCGCCACGCGCCCGCCACACGCCCGAGGCTTGACCGCGGCGGCGGCGCGTGGTGCATGGCCCGCGAACCCGGCACCCGGGGCCCCTTGGGAGGAGCGATGCTGCGCCGCATCTACGATCGCACCGTGGCGCTGGCCGCGACCCCGCACGCGCTGGCCGCGCTGGCGGTGGTGGCCTTCGTCGAGGCCTCGGTGTTCCCGATCCCGCCCGACGTGCTGATGATCCCGATGATCCTCGCCTGCCCGGCGCGCGCCTTCCGCATCGCCGCGGTGGCGACGCTGGCCTCGGTCGCGGGCGGGATGGCGGGCTATGCGATCGGCTGGGGGCTGTTCGAAAGCGTCGGGCGGCCGGTGCTGGCGTTCTACGGCATGGACGCGCTGTTTTCCGACTTCGCCGCGCGCTACAACGCCTATGGTGCCTGGGCGGTGCTGGTGGCCGGCGTCACGCCGTTCCCCTACAAGGTGATCACCATCCTGTCGGGGTCGACCGGGCTGTCGCTGCCGGTGTTCACGGTGGCCTCGGTGGTGGCGCGGGGGGTGCGGTTCTTCGTGCTGGCGGCGCTGCTGTGGCGCTTCGGCACGCCGATCCGGGCCTTCGTCGAGCGCTGGCTGGGGCCGCTGTTCGTGGTGTTCGTGGTGCTGCTGATCGGGGGATTCTGGGGAGTGCGCTATCTATGACCATTTCGGGGGCGATCACCGCGCGGCGGCTGGCGCTGGCGGCGGCGGCGGGTTCGGCGGCGCTGCTGCTGGGCGCGCTGGCGTTCCAGTACATCGGCGGGCTGTTTCCGTGCAAGCTGTGCATCTGGCAGCGCTGGCCGCACGGGCTGGCGATTGCCGCCGGCGTGGTGCTGGTGGCGGTGCCGTCGCGGGTGCTGATGTGGCTCGGGGCGGCGGGGGCGGCGGGTTCGGCCTCGGTCGGGGTCTATCACACCGGGGTCGAGCGGGCGTGGTGGCAAGGGCCGGACACCTGCACCTCGGGCTCGATCGAGGGGCTGAGCCCGGACCAGTTGCTCGCCCAGATCATGAACGCGCCGGTGGTGCGCTGCGACGAGGTGCCGTGGGAGATGCTGACGCTGTCGATGGCAAGCTGGAACGCGATCCTGTCGGCGGCGCTGGCGGTGCTGTGGATCGTCGCCGCGACCCGGCGGGCGTAGCGCGCGCGGACAGGGTGCGACGTGAGTATTTTTGCCAAGATGAAATGGGTGGGCGCCCTTTCGGGGCGGGGCGTGCTGCGCTAGGGAAGTTGCAGGCAAGCAGGAGGCGCCGATGTCCGCACCCAAACCCGTCGTGCTGTGCATTCTCGACGGCTGGGGCCATCGCGAAACGCGCGAGGCCAATGCCGTGGCGCTGGCCCGGACCCCCAATTTCGACCGCGTGATCGCCACCTGCCCGCATGCACTGCTGACCACGCACGGCCCCGACGTGGGCCTGCCGCGCGGCCAGATGGGCAATTCCGAGGTTGGCCACACCAATATCGGCGCCGGCCGGGTGGTGGCGATGGATCTGGGCATGATCGACCTCGCCATCGAGGACGGATCGTTCTTCGCCAGGCCGGCGCTTGGCGAATTCATCGCCGCGCTGAAGGCGTCGGGCGGGCGGGCGCATGTGGCGGGCCTCGCCTCGCCCGGCGGGGTGCATTCCCACCAGGGCCATATCGTGGCCGCGGCGAAGGCGCTGACCGATGCCGGGCTGGAGGTGCTGGTGCACGCCATCACCGACGGGCGCGACGTGGCCCCGCAATCCGCCGCCGATCAGCTTGCGCAGCTTGCGGCCGACCTGCCCGCGGGCGCGCGCATCGTCACCGTGACCGGGCGCTATTACGCGATGGACCGCGACACCCGCTGGGACCGCGTCGAACGCGCCTACCGCGCCATCGTCGAGGGCGCGGGCACGGCGGGCGCGGACGCCGGGGCGATCCTGCGCGCGGCCTACGCGGCCGGCAAGACCGACGAATTCGTCGACCCCGCGGTGATCGGCGACTATGACGGGATGCGCGCGGGCGACGGGCTGTTCTTCATCAACTTCCGCGCCGACCGCGCGCGCGAGATCCTGACCGCCATCGCCGAGCCCGAGTTCGACGCCTTCGACCGCGGCCCGCGGCCCGCGCTGGCGGCGATCCTCGGCATGGTCGATTATTCCACCGCGCTCGACCGCCACCTGACCACGATGTTTCCCAAGCAGGAAATCGTGAACACGCTGGCCGAATGGGTGGCCAGGCACGGCCTGCGCCAGTTCCACATCGCCGAGACCGAGAAATACCCCCATGTCACCTTCTTCCTGAACGGCGGCAAGGAGCCGCCGGTGCCCGGCGAGGACCGCTACATGGCCGCCTCGCCCCGCGTCGCCACCTATGACCTTCAGCCCGAGATGTCGGCCCCCGAGGTGACCGACCATCTGGTCGCGGCGATCGGCGCGGGCTATGACCTGATCGTGGTGAACTATGCCAACCCCGACATGGTCGGCCACACCGGCGACCTGGCCGCCGCCATCGCCGCGTGCGAGGCGGTGGATGCCGGGCTGGGCCGGGTGCTCGACGCGCTGAAGGCGGCGGGCGGCGCGATGATCGTCACCGCCGATCACGGCAATTGCGAGGTGATGGTCGATCCCGAGACCGGCGGGCCGCACACCGCGCACACCACCAACCCGGTGCCGGTGGCGCTGGTCGGCGGGCCGGCGGGGGCGCGGCTGCGCGACGGCGGCCGGCTGGCCGACCTGGCGCCGACGCTGCTCGAGCTGATGGGCCTGGAACAGCCGGCCGAGATGACCGGCGAAAGCCTGATCGCGCGGGGATGAGGGCGCGCGCGCGCCTTCCGGCGGCGGCGGCGCTGGCGCTGGCGCTGGCGATGGCGGGCCCCGGGGCGTGGGCGCAGGGCGCCGCCGCCCCGGCGGACGAGGCCGCCGCCGCCGCGGCCGACCTGCGCGCGGCGATCGCGGGGCTGTCGGAGGCCAGGCGCGGGCGCGAGCGGGTGGCGGCGCTGACCGCGGTGATCCGCGCCCACGAGGCGGCGCTGTCGGGGCTGCGCGACGCGCTGCGCCGGCTGAGCGTGGCCGAGGCCGCGCTGGCGCGCGATCTTGCCGGCGACGAGGCGCGGGTGGGCCGGCTGCTGGGGGCGCTGGCGGGGATCGAGGCGGCGCGCGGCACCCCGGCGCTGCTGCATCCCGCCGGCCCGCTGGGCAGCGCGCGGGCGGGCGCGCTGCTGGCCGAGGTGACGCCGGCGCTGGCCACCGAGGCGGCGGCGCTGCGCGCGCGCCTCGAAGACCTTGCGGCGCTGCGCGCGGCACAGACCGAGGCGGCGGCGGTGCTGGAGCGCGGGCTGGCGTCGGTGCAGGCGGCGCGGGTGGCGCTGAGCCAGGCCATCGCCGACCGCACCGACCTGCCCCTGCGGCTGGCGGAATCGCCCGAGGCGCTGGCGCGGCTGGCCGAAAGCGCGGACACACTCGCGGCGCTGGCCGGGCTGCTGGCCGACACAAGGCTGCCGCCCGAGGCCGGCAGCGGCTTCGACGCCGGGCCGCGCGGGGCGCTGCCGCTGCCGGTGGCCGGCGAGGTGGTGCGCGGCTTTCACGCCGGCGCGGCGGCCGCGGTGCCGCGCCCGGGGCTGAGCATCGCCACCGAACCCGGGGCGCTGGTCACCACCCCCACCGCCGCGACGCTGCGCTTCGCCGGCCCGCTTGCCGGTTACGGCAACGTCGTCATCCTCGAACCCGCCGACGGGGTGCTGCTGGTGCTGGCCGGCCTCGGCGCGCTGTTCGGGCAGGTCGGCATGGTGCTGCCGGCGGGCGCGCCGGTGGGGCTGATGGGCGGCGAGACGCCAAACACGATTGCCGATCGCGCAGAAGTCGGTGGTGTTCGTCTGAGCGAGACGCTTTATATGGAACTGAGAACGGAGGGTGCGCCCACCGATCCCGCCCCGTGGTTCGCGGACCGGACAGCGCACGCCGACATCACGACAGGGGAGCCGACAGGGCCATGAGGAAATTCGTACTTGCAACGCTCGGGGGAACACTTGCCGGGGCCTTGCTCGCGACCCAGATCGCCGGGCCGATCCTGGCGCAGGAGGCCCGCAGCAATGCATCCGTCTACCAGCAACTCGACCTGTTCGGCGACATCTTCGAGCGTATCCGCGCGCAATACGTCGAGGAGGTCGACCCCGAGAAGCTGATCGAGGCCGCGATCAACGGCATGCTCACCTCGCTCGATCCGCATTCGAGCTACCTGCCGCCCGAGGATTTCTCGGACATGCGGGTGCAGACCCGGGGCGAGTTCGGCGGGCTTGGCATCGAGGTCACGCAGGAAGAGGGCTTCGTCAAGGTGGTCTCGCCCATCGACGGCACCCCCGCCGACCAGGCCGGGATCGAGGCGGGCGACTTCATCACCCATGTCGACGGCGAATCGCTGCTGGGCCTGACGCTCGACGACGCGGTGGACCTGATGCGCGGGCCGGTCGGCAGCGAGATCGTGATCACCGTGGTGCGCGAGGGCACCGCCGAGCCGTTCGACGTCTCGATCATCCGCGACACGATCAAGCTGACCGCCGTCCGCTCGCGCACCGTCGGCAGCACGATCGTGCTGCGGGTGACCACCTTCAACGAACAGACCTATTCCGGGCTTCAGGAAAACCTTGCCGCCGAGGTCGAGGCGCTGGGCGGGATGGAGAACGTGCGCGGCGTCGTGCTCGACCTGCGCAACAACCCCGGCGGGCTGCTCAACCAGGCGATCCAGGTGTCGGACGCGTTCCTCGATGCCGGCGAGATCGTCTCGACCCGCGGCCGCGATCCCGCCGACAGCGAGCGCTGGAACGCCGCCGAGGGCGACCTGATCGAGGGCAAGCCGCTGGTGGTGCTGATCAACGGCGGCTCGGCCTCGGCCTCCGAGATCGTGGCCGGCGCGTTGCAGGACCACCGCCGCGCGGTGGTGATCGGCACCCGGAGCTTCGGCAAGGGCTCGGTCCAGACGGTGATGCCGCTGCGCGGCGACGGCGCGATGCGGCTGACCACGTCGCGCTACTACACGCCTTCGGGGCGCTCGATCCAGGCGCTGGGCGTGTCGCCCGACATCCTCGTGGAGCAACCCCGCCCCGAGCCGGCGACCGAGGACGAGGCCGACGCCAACGACCGGCCGCCGCGCACGGAGGCCGATCTGCGCGGCGCGCTGAGCGGCGAGGACATGAGCGAGGACGAACGCCGCCTGCTCGAGGCCGAACAGGCCGAGGCCGAAGCCTCCGCCGCGCTGCGCCGCGAGGACTACCAGCTTGCCTATGCCGTCGACATCATCAAGGGGCTGACGACGCTGGCCGCCGGCAACAACTGAGCCACGCAAACGAGGGGTGGCGGCACATCGCCGCCGCCTCCTTCGCCAGGTCCGCCGCATGAAGACAAGCCCGCCTCCCCCCGACACCCTGCCCTACCGCCCCGGCGTGGGGGTGGTGCTGATCAATCCCGCCGGGCTGATCTTCGCCGGCCAGCGCCGCGACACCGAGGCGCCGGCGTGGCAGATGCCGCAAGGCGGGATCGACCCCGGCGAAACCGCGCGCGCCGCCGCGCTGCGCGAACTCGAGGAGGAAACCGGCATCGCCCCGGACCGGGTGCGCATCCTGGCCGAGACCCCTGCGCCGATCCGCTACGACCTGCCCGACGCGCTGGTCGGCCGGGTCTGGGGGGGGAAATACCGCGGGCAGGAGCAGGTGTGGTATCTTGCCCGCTTCGAGGGCCGCGACGACGAGATCGACATCGCCACCGACCACCCCGAATTCGCGGCCTGGCGGTGGATCGACAAGGCCGCGCTGCTGGCGGCGATCGTGCCGTTCAAGCGCGCACTCTACGCCGAGGTGCTGGCCGCCTTCGACGCCTGGCTGGCCTGAGCGCCGCCGCCGGCCCCCGCGCCGGCCCCCGCGCCGTCCGAGGTGAGCGAGACGAACACGTCCTCGAGCCGCGGGTCTTCGCTGGCGACGTCGTCGATGAGGATCCCGGCCGCGTCCAGCGCCGACAGGATCGCCCCGGCCGGGGTGCGCCCGCGCCGGTAGCGCACCGCAAGCCTGCCGTCGGCGCGCAGGTGCCCCTCGCAGCCCTCGGGTAGCGGCGGCACCGTGGCCGGCACGTCGCCGCGAGCGCGGATCAGCAGCGTCTTGGCGTCGAGCTTGCCCAGCAGCGCGGCGGTGGTGTCGCGCGCGATCAGCCGGCCGTGGTTGATGATCGCGATCTCGTCGCACATCTCCTCGGCTTCCTCGAGGTAATGGGTGGTCAGGATCACGGTGGTGCCTTCCTCGGCGTTGAGGCGGCGGACATTGGCCCACAGCGTCCGGCGCAACTCGATGTCGACGCCGGCGGTGGGCTCGTCCAGCACCAGCACGCGGGGGGCGTGGACCAGCGCCTTGCCCAGCAGCAGGCGCCGCCGCATCCCCCCCGAAAGCGAGCGGGCATAGGCGTCGGCCTTGTCGGTGAGGCCGATCATCGCCAGGATCTCGTCGGTGCGGCGCTGCGCCTTCGGCACGCCGTAAAGCCCCGCCTGCACGTCGAGCGCGGCGCGCGGGGTGAAGAACGGGTCCATGTTGAGCTCCTGGGGCATCACCCCGATCGCGGCGCGGCTCTGGCGCGGGTTGACGTCCTGGTCGAAGCCCCAGATCCGCACCCGCCCCGACGACTTGACCACCAGCCCGGCAAGGATGTTGATCAGCGTCGACTTGCCGGCGCCGTTCGGCCCCAGCAGCCCGAAGATCGAGCCCGCGGGAATCGCGAGGTCGATGGCGTCGAGCGCCATCTTGGCGGGCTCGCGCCCCGCCGCGCGGTAGGTCTTGCTCAGCCGGTCGATCTCGATCGCGTTCCCGCTCATGGCCTGTGGTGCCTCCGTTGCCCAGGGCAATCGCATTTTGACGTTACTGCCACACGACTGCGGCGCACGCCCTCTCCACTGTCCTGCCCGGCGGCACGCCGGGCAGCGCCCGACCCGCACCCCGGGGTGGGCACTGCCCTCATATCTTCGCGTCACCGTCGACGAAAGGTAGCCAAATGCGATTGCCCTGCTCCGTGAATATGGGCCCCTTGCCGGCGGGGCCCGCATCGCTATCATGGCCCCCGAGGTAAGCCGCCCGGCGCGGCACCACAAGCTATGGAGCCCCGACAATGACGATCCCCCCCCCCGAAACCGAGATCGTGGACACCTGGCGGGTGTCGTGCGACGGCGGTGGCGCCGCCCATGGCCATCCGCGGGTGTGGCTGTCGCTAGACCGCACCACCGGACGGGTGGAATGCGGCTATTGCGACAAGCTGTTCGTGCACCGCGACTTCGCGAAGGACGCCGCCGAATAGGCCCGGCCGTGGCGCCTGCGGGGGCGGCGCGAAGCCGAGTATTTGGGCCAAGGTGAAGGGGCCATGCCCCGGAAGGGGGAACGATGGGGTTCGGCAAGGGCTGCCACCTGCATCTGATCGACGGCTCGGCCTTCATCTTCCGCGCCTATCACGCGCTGCCGCCGCTGACGCGCAAGTCCGACGGGCTGCCGATCGGCGCGGTGGCGGGCTTTTGCAACATGCTGTGGAAATACGTCGAGGATAACGCCGGCCCCGACGCGCCGACCCACGCCGCGGTGGTTTTCGACTTTTCCTCCAGGACTTTCCGCAACGATCTTTATCCCGCCTACAAGGCCAACCGGCCCGAGTTGCCCGAGGATCTGCGGCCGCAGTTCCCGCTCACCCGCGAGGCGACGCGGGCGTTCAACATCGCCTGCCTCGAAACCCGCGATTTCGAGGCCGACGACATCATCGCGACGCTGGCCGCCCGGGCGCGCGACGCCGGCGGGCGGGTGACGATCATCTCGTCCGACAAGGATCTGATGCAGCTTGTCGGCGGCGGGGTCGAGATGCTCGACGCAATGAAGGGCCGCCGGATCGGCCCCGAGGAGGTCGAGGAGAAATTCGGCGTCGGCCCCGAGCGGGTGGTCGACGTGCAGGCGCTGGCCGGCGACAGCACCGACAACGTGCCCGGCGCGCCCGGCATCGGGATCAAGACCGCGGCGCTGCTGATCCGCGAATACGGCGATCTCGACACCCTGCTGGCGCGCGCGGCCGAGATCCCGCAGCCGAAGCGGCGGCAGGTGCTGACCGAGTTCGCCGACCAGATCCGCCTCTCGCGCGATCTCGTGCGGCTGCGGGGCGACGTGCCGGTGGGGGTGGCCCTCGACGATCTCGAGGTGCACCCGCCCGAGGCGGCGGCGCTGCTGGCGTTCCTGAACGAGATGGAGTTCCGCACCCTGACCCGGCGGGTGGCCGAGAAGCTGGGCGTCGAGGCGCCCGAACCGGCCGAGGCCGCGCCGGCCGCCGACGGCGACGCCCCCGCCCCCGCGCCGGTGCCGTTCGACACCGCCGGTTATGTCTGCATCGCGGATGAGGCGGTGCTGGCCGCCTGGCTGGACGAGATCGCGGCGCAGGGCTTCGTCGCGGTCGACACCGAGACCACCGGGCTGGACGAGATGCGCGCGGGCCTCGTGGGCGTGTCGCTGGCCACTGCGCCGGGGCGCGCGGCCTACATCCCGCTCGGCCATGTCACCGGCACCGGCGACCTGCTGGGCGCCGAGGCCCGGGCGGAAGGCCAGATCGACCGCGACCGCGCGCTGGCGATGCTGAAGCCGATGCTGGAAGACCCCGCGATCCTCAAGATCGGGCAGAACGTCAAGTACGACGCCAAGATCCTCGCCCGCGTCGGAATCGCGATGGCGCCCTTCGACGACACGATGCTGCTGTCCTACGCGCTGCACGCGGGCCTGCACGGGCACGGCATGGACACGCTGTCGCGCCGCTACCTCGGCCACGATCCGATCCCGATCAAGGCGCTGCTGGGCTCGGGCAAGGCGCAGATCACCTTCGACAAGGTGCCGGTGGCCGAGGCGGTGCCCTATGCCGCCGAGGATGCCGACGTCACCCTGCGGCTGTGGCAGGCGTTCCGCCCGCAACTGCACCGCGCCCGCGTCACCACCGTCTACGAGACGCTGGAGCGCCCGCTGGTGCCGGTGCTGGCGGCGATGGAGATGGCCGGCATCCGCGTCGACCGCGACACGCTGGCGCGGATGTCGGACGCCTTCGCGCAGAAGATGGCGACGCTCGAGGCCGAGATCCACGCCCTCGCGGGCGAGCGCTTCAACGTCCAGTCGCCGGCGCAGGTGGGCGAGATCCTGTTCGGCAAGATGGGGCTGGAGGGCGGGCAGAAAACCAGGGCCGGCGCGTGGTCGACCCCGGCCGAGGTGCTGGAAGACCTTGCCACCCTGCACGACCTGCCGGCGCGGGTGCTTGACTATCGCCAGTTGCAGAAGCTGAAATCCACCTACACCGACGCGCTGCAGGACCACGTCAATCCCGAAACCGGGCGCGTGCACACGTCCTATTCCATCGCCGGGGCGAACACCGGGCGGCTGGCCTCGACCGACCCCAACCTGCAGAACATCCCGGTGCGCAGCGAAGAGGGCCGGCGCATCCGCGAGGCTTTCGTCGCGGCCCCCGGGCATGTGCTGGTCAGCCTCGACTACAGCCAGATCGAGTTGCGCATCCTCGCCCATGTCGCCGGGATCGAGACGCTGAAACAGGCGTTCCGCGACGGCCACGACATCCACGCCATGACCGCGTCCGAGATGTTCGGGGTGCCGCTGGACGAGATGACGCCCGAGGTGCGCCGCCAGGCCAAGGCGATCAACTTCGGGGTGATCTATGGCATCTCGGGCTTCGGGCTGGCGCGCAACCTGCGCATTCCGCGGGCCGAGGCGCAGGGCTTCATCGACCGCTATTTCGAGCGGTTTCCCGGCATCCGCGCCTACATGGACGACACCGTGGCCTTCGCGAAGGAGCATGGCCATGTCCGCACCCTGTTCGGGCGGCGCATCCACACCCCCGAGATCAACGCCCGCGGCCCGCAGGCAGGCTTTGCCCGCCGCGCGGCGATCAACGCCCCGATCCAGGGCGCGGCGGCCGACATCATCCGCCGCGCGATGGTGCGCATGCCCGCCGCGATCGACGGCCTGCCGGCGCGGATGCTGCTGCAGGTCCACGACGAACTGCTGTTCGAGGTCGAGGACGGCGCCGCCGACGATCTGATCGCCGCCGCGCGCGCGGTGATGGAGGGCGCCGCCGCGCCGGCGGTGCACCTCGACGTGCCGCTGGTGGTCGACGCCGGGCGCGGCGCCAACTGGGCCGAGGCCCACTGACCGGATACGGCAAAGCCCGCGCCCGCCCCCGCGCGGCTGCCGGCCGCGCCGCCAGCCCGGTCAGAGCGCCTCGCGCCGCGGCCCAGCCTTGGGCAGCAAAGCCACCGGCGCGTCGTCGTCGCGGGCATAATCGCGCGGGGGGCGATCGGTGACCGGGGTCAGGCGCTTGAAATCGCAGATCACCTCGTCGCCGTCCTCGGCCGAGGCGACGATCAGGCATTCGCTCAGGTGGCGCGCGCCGTCGTAAAGGTCGACCAGCCCGCGCAGCGCCGGCGCCCCCCGTGCCTCCATGGCAAAGCCGCCCTCCCACAGCCGCAGGACGGTGAACACCTCGCCGCCCACATGCACCCGCAGCCGCGAACGGCGGCGCGCGGCGCGGCGGCGCGCCTCGTCCAGGCCCTCGCGCACCTCGCGCGGCAGATGCTCGCTCATCGCGTCACCTCGCAGCGGCGCGGCGCGCCGGTCAGCCGATCCTCGGAATGGTCCATCGCCAGCCTTTCCCCCCGGGGCACAGGATGGCACAGATGCGGCCGCGATCAAGCCCGCGCAGGCGCCGGGCGGGCCGGAATGTTGCGCGCCCGCGGCAAGGCTGTGCGCCCATCGCCCATTCCCTGCGCAGCCGTGCCGGTTTTCCCGGCGGCACACGGGCGCTATGTGCAGAAATGCAGGAATGGGAGGGCCACGCCATGGGACAACTCGTCGACGGCATCTGGCACAAGGAGTGGTATGACACCAGCAAGACCGGCGGCCGCTTCGTGCGCACGACCGCCGGGTTCCGCAACTGGATCACCCCCAACGGCGCGCCCGGCCCCTCGGGCGAGGGGGGCTTCGCTGCCGCCTCCGGGCGCTATCACCTCTACATCGCCTATGCCTGCCCGTGGGCGCACCGCACCAACATCTTCCGCGCCCTCAAGGGCCTGAACGCGCATATCGGCCTGTCGGTGGTGCATCCCGACATGCTGGACGACGGCTGGAGCTTCGCCACCGACTATCCCGGCACGACCGGCGACAGGCTGCACGGCGCGGCCTTCCTGCGCGACGTCTACACCCGCGCGGTGCCCGACGCCTCGGGCCGCGTCACCGTGCCGGTGCTGTGGGACCGCGAGCGCGAGACCATCGTCTCGAACGAATCGTCCGAGATCATCCGCATGTTCAACTCGGCCTTCGACGGGATGACCGGCAACACCGACGATTACTGGCCCGAAGACCTGCGCGCCGCGATCGAGCCGGTGAACGCGCGCATCTACGACACCGTCAACAACGGCGTCTACAAGGCCGGCTTCGCGACCACCCAGGCGGCCTACGACGAGGCGGTGCACGCGCTCTTCGACAGTCTCGACTGGCTGGAGGATCGGCTGTCGCGGTCGCGCTACATGATGGGAGAGCGCCTTACCGAGGCCGACTGGCGGCTGTTCCCGACGCTGATCCGCTTCGATCCGGTCTATCACCTGCACTTCAAGTGCAACCGCCGGCGGCTGATCGACTATCCCAACCTCTGGGCCTACACACGCGAGTTGTATCAATGGCCCGGCGTGCGCGAGACGGTGAACTTCGATCACATCGTGCGCCACTACCACTACAGCCACGACAGCATCAATCCGCACCGGATCATCCCGATCAACCCGGTGATCGACTTCGACGCACCGCACCGGCGGGGATAGGCGCCGCGCAGGACGGGCAATATCGGCCGTCCTGCACCGGCCTGCCGCTCAGCCCGCGTCCTCGGCCGTGGCCAGAAGCCGCGCGTTACCGCCGGCGGCGGTGGTGTCGATGCACAGGTGGCGCTCGTGCAGCACATGGGCCCGGTCCGGCAGGCCGGTGATCAGCGGCACCAGCGGCCCCGGCCGCGCCGCCAGCGCCTGCGCCAGCGCCCGCGCGGTGCCCGCCTCGCCCCACCACAGCACGCCCGAGAACCCGTCCAGCCCGGCCAGCGCGCCGGGCGCAAGCGCGCCCGCCACCTCGACCGCCGCGCCGCCCAGATCGCGCACCGCGCGCGCCTGCGCCGCCGCCGCCTCGCGCCCCGGCCCGAGGCACAGCAGCGGCGCCCGCACCACCAGCCGCAGCCGGTTCGATTCGCCGGTCGGCCCCGGCAGGTCGAGCGTCGCCGGCGCGGCCGGACGCGGCGCGGCGGCAAGCGCGGCCTGCACCGCCGCCGGCACGGCCGCCTCGCCCGCCGCCGCCACGCCCCGCATCGGCGCCGGCGCGGCCGCGAAGCGGGCCAGGTAGTGCGGCCCGCCGGCCTTGGGCCCGGTGCCCGACAGCCCCTCGCCCCCGAACGGCTGGCTGCCCACCACCGCCCCGATCTGGTTGCGGTTGACATAGGCGTTGCCGACCCGCACCGCGCCCGCCACCGTCTGCACCCGGTCGTCGATGCGCGAGTGCATCCCGAAGGTCAGCCCGTAGCCGGTGGCGTTCACCGCCTCTACCACCCGCCCGAGGTCCGCCGCGCGATAGGTCGCGAGGTGCAGCACCGGCCCGAACACCTCGCGCTCCAGCGCCGCGATGCCTTGCACCGCGATCACCGTGGGCGCGACGAAATGCCCCTGCCCCGGCGCGTCGAGTTGCTTGAGCACCCGCCCCTCGGCGCGCGCGGCCGCGATGTAGGCGCGCAGGCCCGCCGCCGCCTCGGCGTCGATGGCCGGGCCGACGTCGGTCTCCAGCGCCCACGGGTCGCCCAGCCGCAGCGCCTCCATCGCCCCGAACAGCATCTCGCGCAGGGTGTCGGCCACGTCCTCCTGCACATAGAGGCAGCGCAGCGCCGAGCATCGCTGCCCCGCGCTCTGGAACGCCGAGGCCAGGATGTCGCGCACCGCCTGTTCCGGCAGCGCAGTCGAATCGACGATCATGGCATTGAGGCCCCCGGTCTCGGCGATCAGCGGCGCGCCGGGGGCGAGATTGTCGGCCATCGCGCGGGCGATGGCGCGGGCGGTGTCGGTGCCGCCGGTGAAGGCGACGCCGTCCACCCGCGGATCGCCGCTCAGCGCCGCGCCCACGTTCGGCCCGTCGCCCGGCAGCAGTTGCAGCGCGGTGCGCGGCACCCCGGCCGCGTGCAGATGCGCCACCGCGCGGGCGGCGATCAGCGGCGTCTGCTCGGCCGGCTTGGCCAGCACCGCGTTGCCGGCGGCCAGCGCCGCGGCGATCTGCCCGGTGAAGATCGCAAGCGGAAAGTTCCACGGGCTGATGCAGGCGAAGCGCCCGCGCGGCGGGATGGCCAGCGCCCGCGCCTGCGCGCCGTAATAGTGCAGGAAATCCACCGCCTCGCGCACCTCTCCCACCGCGTCGGGCAGGGTCTTGCCGGCCTCGCGCGCGAGCAGGGCGAACAGCGCGCCGAAATCGGCCTCAAAGGCCGCGGCGGCGCGGGCGAGGACGGCGGCGCGCTCGGCCGGGGTGGCATCCCACGGGCGGGCGGCGGCAACGGCTGCCGAAACCTCGGCCGGGGTGGCATCGCGCACCTCGCCCACGATGTCGGCGGGATCGGCGGGGTTCACGGCACGGCGCAGCGGCCCGCCCGGCGCGTCGGCCGCGATCACGGGCGCGGCGGCGAAGCGGGTGGCGCGGTGGGGCGCGCGGGCGGCCTCGATCGCGGCCAGCGTGGCGGTATCGGCCAGATCCCAGCCGCGCGAATTGGCGCGGTCGGGGAACAGCGTCGGCCCGGTGCGCAGCGCGGGATTGGGCAGCCGCGCCCCCTCGATCGCCGCGAACGGACAGGCCGCCACCGCCTCGGCCGGCACCGCCGGGTCGACGATGCGGTTGACGAAGCTCGAATTCGCGCCGTTCTCCAGCAGCCGGCGCACGAGGTAGGCCAGCAGGTCGCGGTGCCGGCCCACCGGCGCATAGATGCGGCAGCTTGTGCGATGCCGTTCGTGCACGATCTCGTGCAGCCGCTCGCCCATGCCGTGCAGGCGCTGGAACTCCCACACCGCGCGCGGCAGGCCCTGCGCCATGTGCATGATCGCGGCGACGGAATGGGCGTTGTGGGTGGCGAACTGGGGATAAAGCCGGTCGGTCATGCCCAGAAGCCGCCGCGCGTGGGCGATGTAGGCGACATCGGTCGCCGCCTTGCGGGTGAACACCGGGAAATCCGGCAGCCCCAGCACCTGCGCGCGCTTGATCTCGGTATCCCAGTAGGCGCCCTTGACCAGGCGCACCATCAGCCGGCGGCGGTGGGCGGCCGCGCGCGCGCCCAGCCAGTCGATCACCGCCCCCGCGCGCCGCCCGTAGGCCTGCACCACGACGCCGAAACCGTCCCAGCCCGCCAGCCGCGGATCGGCCAGCGCGGCCTCGACAAGCTCCAGCGAAAGCTCAAGCCTTTCCGCCTCTTCCGCGTCGATGTTGAGGCCGATGCCCGCCGCCGCCGCCCGCCCCGCGAGGTCGATCAGCCGCGGCAGCAGTTCGGCCATCACCCGGGCCCGCTGCGCCACCTCGTAGCGCGGATGCAGCGCCGACAGCTTGACCGAGATGCCGGGGCTCGTGCGCACGTCGCCCGTCGCGGCGCCGGCGATGGCCGCGATCGCCCCGGCATAGGCGGCGTGATAGCGCGCCGCGTCGGCCTCGGTGCGGGCCGCCTCGCCCAGCATGTCGTAGGAATGGGTGAAGCCGCGCCCCTCGTCGGCGCGGGCGCGGGCCATGGCGGCGGCGATATCCTCGCCCAGCACGAACGTCCGCCCCATCTCGCGCATGGCGCGCCGGGTGGCGGCGCGGATCACCGGCTCGCCCAGCCGGCGGACGGCGGCGCGCAGGTGGCCGGCGACGCCGGGCGCGTCGTCGTCCAGCACCCGGCCGGTGAGCATCAGCGCCCAGGTCGAGGCATTCACGAGGCTCGAGGCCGAGCGGCCAAGGTGCCGGCCCCAGTCCGAGGGCGCGATCTTGTCCTCGATCAGCGCGTCCATGGTCTCGGCGTCGGGCACCCGCAGCAGCGCCTCTGCCAGGCACATCAGCGCGATGCCCTCGTCGGTCGAAAGCCCGTATTCGGCCAGGAACACCTCCATCAGGCCGGGGCGCGCGCTGTCGCGGATCGCGCGCACGAGGGCCGCGCCCTCGGCGGCGATGGCGGCGCGGGCGTCGGGCGAAAGGCCGGCGGATGCGGCCAGATCGGCCACCAGATCGGCCTCGGGCCGGCGGGCAAGCGCGTCGAGGGCGGCGGAAAGGTCGGGTGCGGGAAGATTCATGGCGGCCTCCGGGCTTTGCCCCATGATATCGCCCGCGGGGCCTGCGTTTCACCCGAACTTGCACTAGAATGAAGGCGGAACGCCTGAAATCGGGGGGGAAAACATGCCGAACGGGCTGGACCGCGCCGACCGCGCCATCCTGGCGATCCTCGCCACCGAGGGGCGGATCAGCCACACCGAACTGGCGCGCCGGGTGGGGCTTTCGAAATCGCCCGTGCAGGCGCGGGTGCGGCGGCTGGAAAAGGACGGTTTCATAACCGCTTACCGCGCGACGCTCGACCCCGTGAAGATGGGCCTCGCGCATGTCGCCTTCGTCGAGGTGCGGCTGTCCGACACCCGCGAGGCGGCGCTTGCCGCCTTCAACCGCGCCGTGCGCGCGCTGCCCGAGGTCGAGCAATGCCACATGATCGCCGGCGGCTTCGACTATCTGCTGAAGGTGCGCACCGCCGACATTTCGGCCTACCGCAAGGTGCTGGCCGAGGCGATCTCGGCGCTGCCCCACGTCGCCGCGACCTCGACCTATGTCGCGATGGAGGCGGTGAAGGACGCGATCGCACCCGATTCGGGCTGAGATGGCGCGTTGCCTGCCCCCCGCCCGGCTGCTAGCAAGACCGCCAGAGCCGTCGCCCCCCGCGTGGCGGAATTGGTAGACGCAGGAGACTTAAAATCTCCGGCCCTCGGGCGTCCCGGTTCGAGCCCGGGCGCGGGGACGGCTCTGGAACGACGCAACATCAATGCTTTGCGTCACGAAGCTAACGCGGCCGCCCGGTCAGCGACAGCGCCACGCCGCCGATCACCAGCGCGCCGGCGGCGATCATCCGCACGCTCGGCGCCTCGCCCAGCAGCACCACCCCGGCGGCGATCGCCAGCACCGGCACCGTCAGTTGCGCCGCCGCCGGCCACAGCCGCAGCGGCCCGGCCGCGGCCAGCCCGCCGCCGCGCAGCCCGACAAGCGCCCACAGCATCCCCGCCCCGGACGCCAGCCGGATCGCCGCGAAGGCGCCCGGCCCGATGCCGCCCCCGGCCAGCGCCGCGCGGTTCAGAAGCGAGTTCGCCGCGAAGGCGACAAGGGTGACGACGACGAGGGCTGCAAGGCGCATGGCGCACGCTTGCCCGCAAGCGCGCCGGCCGCAAGGTGCCGGAACGCAAAAGGGCCCGCCGAGGCGGGCCCTTCGCGCATTCGTGAACGCGGGCGGCAGCTTACATCATGCCGTCCATGCCGCCCATGCCGCCGCCGGGCATCGCGGGCTCGTCCTTCTTCGGACGTTCGGCCACCATCGCCTCGGTGGTGATCAGGAGGCCCGCGATCGACGCCGCATCCTCGAGCGCGGTGCGCACGACCTTGGCCGGGTCGATCACGCCGAACTTGAACATGTCGCCGTATTCCTCGGTCTGGGCGTTGAAGCCGAACTTCGGATCGTTCGACTCGCGCACCTTCCCGGCCACCACCGAGCCGTCGACACCGGCGTTCTCGGCGATCTGGCGCAGCGGCGCCTCGAGCGCCCGGCGCACGATGGCGATGCCGGCGTTCTGGTCGGAGTTGGCGCCGGTCAGCCCTTCGAGCGCCTTGGCGCCCTGGATCAGCGACACGCCGCCGCCGACCACGATGCCTTCCTGCACCGCGGCGCGGGTGGCGTTCAGCGCGTCGTCGACGCGGTCCTTGCGCTCCTTCACCTCGGTCTCGGTCATGCCGCCGACGCGGATGACGGCAACGCCGCCGGCCAGCTTGGCGACACGCTCCTGCAGCTTCTCGCGGTCGTAGTCCGAGGTGGTGTCCTCGATCTGCTGGCGGATCTGGGCGACGCGCGCCTCGATCTCGGCCTTGTCGCCGGCGCCGTCGACGATCGTGGTGTCATCCTTCTTGATGACGATCTTCTTGGCGCGGCCCAGCATCTCGATGCCGACGTTCTCCAGCTTCATGCCGAGATCGTCCGAGATCACCTGCCCGCCGGTCAGCACCGCGATGTCCTGCAGCATGGCCTTGCGGCGATCGCCGAAGCCCGGCGCCTTGACCGCGGCCACCTTGAGCCCGCCGCGCAGCTTGTTGACGACCAGCGTGGCCAGCGCCTCGCCCTCGACGTCCTCGGCGATGATCAGCAGCGGCTTCTGGCTCTGGATCACGGCCTCGAGCAGCGGCACCATCGGCTGCAGCGACGACAGCTTCTTCTCGTGCAGCAGGATGTAGCAATCGTCGAGCTCGGCGGTCATCTTGTCGGCGTTGGTGACGAAGTAGGGCGACAGGTAGCCGCGGTCGAACTGCATCCCCTCGACCACTTCGGTCTCGGTCTCGAGGCCCTTGTTCTCCTCGACGGTGATGACGCCGTCGTTGCCGACCTTCTGCATCGCGTCGGCGATCTGGCGGCCGATCTCGACCTCGCCGTTGGCCGAGATGGTGCCGATCTGGGCAACCTCGGCGCTGTCGGACACCGGCCGCGAGGCGGCCTTGATCGACTCGACAACCCTGATCGTGGCGAGGTCGATGCCGCGCTTGAGGTCCATCGGGTTCATGCCGGCCGAAACCGCCTTGACCCCTTCCTTGACGATCGCCTGCGCGAGCACGGTGGCGGTGGTGGTGCCGTCGCCGGCTTCGTCGTTGGTGCGGGAAGCGACTTCCTTCACCATCTGCGCGCCCATGTTCTCGAACCTGTCCTCAAGCTCGATTTCCTTGGCGACGGTGACGCCGTCCTTGGTGATGCGCGGCGCGCCGAACGATTTCTCGAGCACCACGTTGCGGCCCTTCGGCCCGAGGGTGACCTTGACCGCATCGGCCAGAATGTTGACGCCGCGCAGCATGCGGTTGCGGGCATCGGTATCGAACTTGACGTCCTTGGCAGCCATGTTGCTTGCTCCTTGGATATTCGGTTACGGAAAAGCGTGTCGCGCCGGGCGTCTGCCGGCCGCCGACGGCCTCAGGCGATGATGCCGAGGATGTCGCTTTCCTTCATGATCAGAAGCTCTTCGCCGTCGAGGGTAACTTCCGTGCCGGACCACTTTCCGAACAGGATGCGGTCGCCCGTCTTGACCGACGGCGCGATCAGTTCGCCCGAGTCCTTGCGGGCGCCTTCGCCGACCGCGATGATCTCGCCCTCGGCGGGCTTTTCCTTGGCGGTGTCGGGGATGATCAGTCCACCCTTGGTCTTGTCTTCGCCTTCGATGCGGCGGACCAGCACACGGTCGTGCAGCGGTTTGAATGCCATCTGAGAACGCTCCCTAGGTTCCAGGTTGAATACTGCTGTCACTCACATGGGGCGAGTGCCAACGAGCGGGAGATAGGCAAGCGCGCGGGGCGTGTCAAGCGGGCCCGACATGCAAAAACGCCCGCCCCGGTCGGGGGTGGGCGCCTGTCGGTCTGCGGCGGCCCGAAGCGGGCCGAAGGGCGGCTATTTCGCGCCGACCTTGTATTTCTTCATCGCCTTGGCAAGCTCGGTGTCGATCAGCTTCTGGATCCGCTTGTCGGACTGGATCGCCTTCTCGGCGGCGCTCATCATCTTGCGCTCGTCGTCGGTCCCGGCCTTGCCGGCGGCCTCGACGGCCGAGTTGAAGCCGGTCTTGGCGACCTCCTCCTCCACCTTGCCCATCACGTCGGCATACATCTTGGCCTTGATGACGTTGGGGATCTCGTTGCCCTTGGCCAGCTTGGCCAGCCGGTCGGGGAAGATCGTGCCGTTCAGAAGCTGTTTGTTGCGGTAGGTCCATTTCTTCTGGAACCCGCCCAGCTTGCTCAGAAGCCCCGCCGAGACCACCGTGAACAGCGTCGAGACGGCGGCATCCTGGAACTGCTTGGCGGTAGGTTTCTTGCCCGATTTCGCGACCTCGCCGATGATCTTGACGCCCTCGCCGTAGGCGGTCTTGACGCCCTCGGCCCCGCCCTTGAGCAGATAGCCCTTGAGCAGGGTCTCGGCCGCCTCCTTGGTCAGCCACGGCACCTTGGCGGCCACCTTGGGCGCCAGCGCCGCGCCCAGTTCGTCGGCCCACTTGACCGGGATCTTGTTGCCCAGCCCCGCGGTCAGCACCCCCACCGCGCCATCCAGCGCGACGGCCTTGACCGATTCGAACACCGTCACCTTCTGCCCGGCGGCGTGCTTGCCCAGCTCCTGCGAGGTGGATTGCACCACCGCCACCCCCGCCCCCGAGACCACCGCCGCCGAGGCCGCCGTCATCCCCGTCGCGGTCACCAGCACCGGCGCGGCCATCACGCCGACGATGCCGAACGCCACCGCCGAGGTGACGTTGAGCACCGTCGCCACGCTCTGCGCCGATCCGGTGAAATCCTTGAGAAAGCGCAGCACGTCGGTCGAGAATTCGTTGATCGCCTTCTCGGCCTCGGGCAGCGCGGTCTGAAGCAGCTTGAGGTCTTTCGAGGCGATCGCGCGTTCAAGCTGCTTGGTCGCCGCCGCCGACCGCCCGGCCAGCGTGCCCGAGGGGAACTTGACGTCGCGCCAGCTCATGATGATGGCGTTGGTGACGGCATCCATCAGCCCGCGCTTGATCTGCGCGGTCTCGATGTATTCGTTGAAGGTCTTCTGGTTGAGCTTGTTGGACGCGATCAGCGACTTCATGTAGCGGTCGAGGCGCTTGAAGATATCAAGCCGCATGGCCTGATAATCCTTCTCGGTCAGAAGGTATTCCTTGCCCTTCCACTTGATCTTGCGCATCGGGATCTTTTCGGCCTTGGCCTCTTCGGCCAGCATCTTCTCGAGCGCCGGCGCCAGCGCCTTCCAGGTGCGCGACCCCGGATCGACCACCTGATCGGGGTTCTTGAAGCCGGTCTTCTTCTGGAAGGCCGCGATCGCCTTCAGAAGCCCGCCATCCACCTTGCCGTTTACGGGAAGCGACTTGTAGCCGTTCGCCACCAGCGCCTTGCGGACAAGCTCCACATCCTCGGAATTGTTCCTGACGGGATCGCCCTCGCTCTTGCGCGGCGCCAGCCCGACCGGGGCCTTGAGTTTCGCTGCCATCCTATGTCTCCCTGAAAATCGCTTTCGAAAGCGTGCCCGCGTCAATCCGGTGCGTCAACAATTTGCGCATCCGGGCCGCGTGACAAGTCAGGATCGCCTGACTATAACGCCCGCGAACACCCATCTTGACAGGCACTCCATGACCATTCTCGTCTTCGGACACAAATCGCCCGACACCGATTCCACCGGCTCGCCCATCATCTGGGCTTGGTATCTGCGCGAGGTGAAGGGGCTCGACGCCGAACCCCGCCTGCTGGGAGAGCCGAACACCGAGGCCGCCTTCGTGCTGCGCCGCTGGAACCTGCCGAAACCGGCGCTGCTGCCCGATCTCGCCCCCGGCACCCCGGTGGTGATCGTCGACACCAACAACCCCGCCGAACTGCCCGCCGGCATCAACCAGGCCGACATCCGCACGATCATCGACCACCACAAGCTGTCCGGCGGGATCGAGACGAAATCCCCCATCGAGGTCCACATCCGCCCGCTCGCCTGCACCGCGACGCTGATGCACGACCTGATCGGCGACGACATGGCCCGCATGCCCGAGGCGATCCGATGCGCGATGCTGTCGTGCATCCTGTCCGACACGCTGGAATTCCGCTCGCCCACCACCACCGACCACGACCGCGCGGTGGCCGAGGCGCTGGCCGCCGATCTGGGCATCTCGATCCCCGATTACGCCGAGGAGCTTTTCGCCGCCAAGTCCGACGTCTCGGCCTTCTCCGAGGCCGAACTGCTGCGCATGGACAGCAAGGAATACGCGGTCGGCGGCACCCGCTTCCGGGTTTCGGTGCTGGAAACCACCTCGCCCGCCGCGGTGCTCGCGCGCAAGGACGCGCTGATTGCCGCCATGCCCGGCGTGGCGGCCGAGGACGGCGCCGACCAGGTGCTTCTCTTCGTCGTCGACATCCTGCGCGAAGAGGCGACGCTGCTGGTCCCCAACGACCTCGTGCGCCGGGTGGCCGAGAAAAGCTTCGGCGCCAAAGCCACCGGCGACAGCGTGGTCCTGCCCGGGATCATGAGCCGCAAGAAGCAGATCATCCCGCAACTGGCGGTCTGAGTCCGCCCGCTGCAGGCGCCGGCCCTTCCGGGCCGGCGCGGTCGCGCATCGCCGCCAATGTCGGCGCGCCCAGGAAAGCCCCGCCATGACCCGCCCGCTCCGCGCCCTCGCCGAGATCTCCGACCGCTACGACGCGCTCTTCTGCGATCTCTGGGGCTGCGTGCACAACGGGCTCGCGCCGTGGCCGGCCGCCGTCGCCGCCCTGCGCGCCTTCCGCGCCGGCGGTGGCGCGGTGGTGCTGGTCACCAACGCCCCCCGCCCCCGCGCCGAGATCGAGGGCCAGATCACCCGCATGGGCCTGCCCCGCGACTGCTGGGACGCCATCGCCACCTCGGGCGATTCCGCCCGCGCGGCGATGTTTCAGGGCGCCGTCGGCCGCCGCGTCTGGCATGTCGGCGAGGCGCACGACGACGCCTTCTTCGCGCCGCTCCGCCTCCTGCCCGACGCCCCCGCCATCGCCCGCGTCCCCCTCGATCAGGCCGAGGGGATCGTGTGCACCGGCCCGTTCGACCCCCACGCCGCCCCCGAAACCCTGCGCGGCCCGTTCCTTTCCGCCATCGCGCGCGGCCTGAAACTGCTCTGCGCCAACCCCGATATCGTCGTCGACCGCGGCGAAAGCCGCGAATATTGCGCCGGCGCGCTGGCCGCGCTCTATACCGCGATGGGCGGCGAAAGCCTCTATTTCGGCAAGCCCCACCCCCCGATCTACGACCTCGCCCGCCGCCGCCTCGCAGCCCTTGGCCGCGATGTCGAGGACGCGCGCATCCTCGCCCTGGGCGACGGGCTGGCCACCGACATCGCCGGCGGCATGGGCGAGAACCTCGACACCCTGTTCCTGACCGGCGGCCTCGCCGCCGCCGAAACCGCCACCCCGCCGGGCGGCGATCCCGATCCCGCGCGCCTTGCCGCGCTGCTGGCCAAGGCCGCCGCTGCCCCCACCTACACCATGGGCTTCCTGCGCTGAGCCCTTGCCAGCCCGGCCAGCACCAGCCGCAGACAGCCCAGCCACTCGCCGTCCGACAGCGCCGGCTCCGCCACCTTGGGCCAGCCCGAGCACGCCGCCATCAGGCTGCCGTTGCCCAGCACCGGATGCGCCCGCCCCTCGGCGCGGCGAAACCGCTCGCCCGCCTCGGCCCGCGCGATCAGCGCCGCCAGTACCGCCCGCCGCCGCGCCCGCGGCAGCGCGCACAGCACCCGCGCCGCCGCCACCGCGTCGCCGATCAGCGGCGGGCGCATCACAGCCCCGGCACGTCCACCGCCAGCCAGTGCACCGCCAGGCGCACCACGCCGCCGCCGGCAAAGCTGCCCCCGGTGGCGGTCAGGCGCAGCGGCGTCGGCGCATAGACCGCCATCGGCGCGCCCAGCAGCCCGCGCGCGAACGACCCCGCCACCAGCCCCAGCCCGGCGCCATAGCGGTCGTCCGACACGTCCGAACCCAGCGACCACGCACTCGCACTGCCCGCGATATCCTCCAGCACCCGCGCGGTGACCGCGATCACCAGCACATTGGCCGGGATCCCCGGCACGGTCTCGGAACTCGCCCCGGCACCCACCGCGTGGTCGAACTCGGTGATCCCAGCCGACAGCCCCGCGCCCGAGGGCGACAGCGCCACCAGCCCGTCACGCCAGCCCGCGCCATCGTGCACCACCGACGCCGATTCATCGGCCACGAACGCCCGCCAGCCGCGCTTCGGCGCCACGAACACCCAGCCGCCCCCGGCCCGGATCGCCAACGCGCCGCCCTGCCCGGCCCATTCGTTCACCGCCGCCCCGGGCACCGCCCAGGCCTGCCCCTCCTCCGCCGCCGCCGGCGGCAGTGCCACGCTGCGCGAGACGAGCACGCCGCCCACCGCCGCATCCAGCCGCGCCAACGCCTCGTTCACCGTGACATGCTTCTGCGCCTGCGCCGCCGCCACCAGCGGCAACCCCAGTTGAACCGTCTCCGTCATCCGCCACCTCCACAAGGCAGGCCAACCCCGCCTTCATCTTGGAAAAAATACTCTCGGGGGGTGAATGCCCCGCAGGGGCAGAGGGGGGCAGACAGCCCCCCTTCCTCACAGCACCAGCCGCGCGAACGGCCCCGGCCCGAAAACCGCCGACACCTGCGCCACCGCCACCTCGAACCCCGCCGAAACCCCGTCCGCGGCCTGCAACGCGGCCGGATACAGCCACTCCGGCGCCGTCACCTCGACCTCGCGCACCACCGCGCCGCCCGCGCCCAGCCGCAGCAGATAGCGCTCCGCCTCCTCGGCCAGCGGCACCTCGGCCGCCTCCCACCCGTCGCCGCCCAGCCGCGTGCGCCGCACCCAGCGCAGCGCCAGGTCGCCGCCCGCCCCGGCCCGCGCGCGCAGATGCACCGGCGCATAGGGCCGCAGCCCGACCCCGGCGAACGCCTCGACGCGCAGCACCGCCGCCGGGTCGGCCGGCCCCCGCGCCGCCGCCCCGATCCGCCACGCGAACGCGCGGCCCCGGTCGGCCGGCGCCAGGTTTACCTGCCGCAACGCCCCCGCGCCGTCCCCCAGCGCCACCACGACCGAGCCCGCCGGCCACGCCTCGGGCATCAGCGCCTCGGTCCCGGCCTGCCCGCGCAGCCGCAGCGCGATGTCCCACACCCCCGGCGCCACCGGCACCGCCTCGGCATACTGGAACACCTCCCACGCCCCCCCGGGCTGGCCCGAGCCGATCGCCATCGCGTTCGCCCCCTCCAGCACCGCCGCCTCCGAGGCCGAGGCCAGCGCCCCCCGCGCCAGCCGCACCCGCAACGCCGGCCCGCGGTCCCAGCGGTCGGGCGGGGCGGCGGCCAGCGCATTCTCGCTCACCCCCATGGTCGCCGGCGCCGCCAGCAGCGTGTCCAGCCCATGGCCCGCGTCCTCGCCCCCCGGCGCACCCCGCCACAATCCCACCGTGCCCGGCCAGGGATCGGCCGAGGCTGCCACCCAGGGCGCGTGCGCCACCTCGTCGCCGCGCAGCAGCGGCAGGTCGAGGAACGCCGCGAACACCGGCACCGGCGGCACGAACGGCGCCAGCGCCACCGCCTCCTCGGGCTCGAGCGCGGGCAGATGCACCGACCGCTCGGCCCGCACCGCCTCGACGATGCGCGCGCCCGCCTCCTCGACGCGGTCGATGCGCCACGTCACGCCGCCCACCTTCACCCGGTCGCCCGGCCCCTCGGTGCGCGACGGCGGCAGCGCAAAGCGCGCGCCCTCGCGCGCCACCCGCGCCTCGGCCAGCCAGCGCGCCGCCACCGCCCGCCCCTCGGCCCGCGTCAGCACCAGCGCAAGCTCGGTGCCGGTGACGCCGCGCGCCTCCTCGTCGGGAAACACCGCCTCGGCGGCGGCCGGCCGATACGCGCCGTCCTCGGCCACGAAGCCCACCCGCACCCGCCCGGCCACCTCGGCCGCCGGCGCCCGCACCGCCTCGAGGCCGCGCAGATCGCCCGTCACCGCCAGGTCGGCCTCGTCGATCTCGGGCACCGGCACGATCCGGCTGCGCAGCGAAAACGCCAGCACTCCGCCCGCTTCGGCCGCCTCGACGCCATGGGCCATCAGCAGCGGCTGCACCCCGGCCCGCGCGGTTTCGACCCGGTCGCGCAGATAGCCGCGCACCAGCCCCGGCGCCTTCGCCGTGTCGACCGCCAGAAGCCCCGCCCCGGCCGCGATCTCGCCCAGCACCGAGCCCAGCGGCTGCGCCGTCGCCCGCCCGTTCAGCCAGTGCCCGCGCGCGTAATTGGCGGCATCCGCCCACACTTCGGGCAGGCCCGGAAACGCCGGCCACGGCCGCGCGTCCCAGGCCCAGACATGGGCATGCTCCATGTCCACCATCGGCCCGCCGTAGACGGGCGAGAGCGGATTTCTCGCCGCCTGCCCCCAGTAATCCGTGACCGCGCGCAGGTATTGCATCTGCATCAGGTCGTCGCGGCGCCCGTCCGAGAACGGCGGCAACGCCGATTCCGACGACTTCGGGTCCAGGAACAGGTTCGGCGCGTTGGCCCCCTTGTCGATCGCGGGACAGCCGAATTCCGTGAACCGGAACGGCTTCGACATCGGCTCCCACGCCGTCGGCTGCTCTTGCCGCACCCCCTCCAGCCGGTCGTGATGGGTATTTTCCCACCACCCGCGCAGGTCCTTGAAGCGAAACACCCACGGCTCGCCCCAGGCGCCGTCGGTGATCGGCGCGCGCACCTGCGCCGCCCGCGCGGCGTCCGAGGGATAGAACCACTCGAACCCCTCGCCGCCCTCGATGTTGGCCTGAAGATAGCCGATGTCGTGGATCGCCCCCCAATGCGCGTCCAGATGCGCCTCGCCGTCGCGCCAGTCGGCCAGCGGCATGTAATTGTCGATGCCGACAAAATCGACGTTCTCGTCGGCCCACAGCGGATCGAGGTGGAAATAGCGGTTCCCGCCCCCCGCGTCATAGCCGAAGTATTCAGACCAGTCGGCGGCATAGGAAATCGCGGTGCCCTCCCCGAGGATCGCGCGCACCTCGCCCGCCAGTTGCCGCAGCGCCGCCACCGCCGGAAAGCTGTCGCCCGCGCCCCGCACCTGCGTCAGCCCGCGCAACTCCGAGCCGATGCAGAACGCCTCGACCCCGCCCGCCGCCGCGCAAAGATGCGCGTAATGCAGGATGAACCGCCGCCAGCCCCAATCGTCGGCCGGCCCGGAATAGACCACCTGCCCGTCCACCACCGCGAAATCGCCCGGCTGCGCCGCCCCGAAGAACGCCGCCACCTCGGCCTCGGCCGCCGCGGTGCGGTCGGGCGTGCCCGCCACCCCCGGCGCGCGCGAGGTCGTGATCCGCCCCCGCCACGGCAACGCCGCCTGCCCGGTGCCGCCCGTCCACGGATCGGGCAGGGCATTGCCCGCCATCTGCTCCATCAGCACGAACGGGTAGAACATCACCGCGCCGCCGCGCGCCCGGATCGCCGCGATCGCCTCGACCACCGCGGCATCGGCGGGCGTGCCGCCATAAACCGGCCGCCCCTCGCCATCCAGCGGCACCGTCCCGGCGCTGGCCCGGTCCACCCCGGCCACCGTCCAGGGCATCCCCACCCCGTCCGCCTCCGCCTGCTCCACCCGCGGCCGCACAAGGCATTCCCCGCAGCGCAGATCGCCCCCGAACCACGACACCACCAGCGAGACCGAGCGGCACGCCGGCAGCTCCTCGACCAGCGCATCCAGCGCCACCTCCAGATCCGCCCGCCCCTCGATCGTGTGCACATTGGCCGAGCGCGCGCGCCCCGGCCCCTCGTCGAAATGCACCGGCATGGTCGCCAGCGCATATTCCCCGGTGCCCGGGATCAGCGCCACCCCGCGCAGCGCACCGGCGAGGTCGGCCACCGCCTCCACCCCCGGCCCCTGCGCCCGGCGCACCACCTCGAAGGTGAACTGCGGCACCCGGTTGCCGAATTGCTCCAGCGCCAGGTCCTCGAACACCACATAGGCGATCCCGCGATAGGCCGGCACCCGCCCCGCGCCCTCCACCGCCTCCATCTTCGGATCGGGCAACTGGTCCTCGCCGCCGTGGTAAAGCCGCAGGTTCAGCGTGTCCTTCGCCACCTCGACCCCGTCGGCCCACACCCGGCCAAGGCGCAGAATCTCGCCCTCGCACAGCGCCACCGCGAGCGACACGGAATACGAGAACTCGGTCACCCGCGGCCGCGGCGCGCCCTTGCCACCGCCGCTGGTCGCCGCGCTCTCGGCGAAGCGCGAGGCCCAGATCACCTGCCCCGCCACCCGCACCCGCCCATGCACCCGCGCGATGGCGCCGCCTTCGCCCGCGCCCATGATCCGGAAACGGTCGATCCGCCCGGTCTCCACCGCCTCCGAGCCCGCGCCCAGCAACCGCTGGTCGATCGCCCGTCCCAGCGTCGCACCCGCCGCGCGCCCGATCACCGCGCCCGAAAGCCCCAGCACCGAGCCCCCGATCCCCGCCCCCACCGAGGCCCCCGCCGCCGCCAGCAGAATCGTCGCCATCCCGAACCCTTTCCCTGCCGTCCCCGGCACATCCCGCGCCGCCCGCACTCAACACGAACGTCACCCCGTAACACACTGATGCAAAAAGACGCGCCAAACCCGGCACGGCACCCCACCCTTCACCTTGGCGCAAATACTCCGGGGGGGCGCCCGGCACGGGCGCGGGGGGCAGC
>Ga0209024_1000365_pt1 | contig 83272 bp, 75 predicted proteins | sample AutmiccommunBRH5_FD_187380 | JGI IMG/M metagenome (GOLD analysis project Ga0209024, IMG submission 187380) | Deep subsurface microbial communities from Mt. Terri, Switzerland - Autotrophic microbial communities BRH/5 (SPAdes) (version 2) | ecosystem: Environmental > Aquatic > Deep subsurface >...
CGCGCGAATGTCAGCCCAAACGGGGCTTGGAATTGCCACGATCAGCCTTGATAACCTGCGGCAAGCAGACCGCGAAGCGCGGCGGATGGCGGGGGCGGTGATCGCCTCGGCGCGTATGTGAGGCAGAGCTTTTGGATCTTGTGACCCTTCTTCCGTCGTTCGGGAACCTTCTTTACACCCTCGCTGCCTTTGTCATTGCCCTGTCGGTGATCGTGACCGTGCATGAATACGGCCATTACATCATCGGCCGCTGGTCCGGCATCCATGCCGAGGTGTTCAGCCTGGGCTTCGGCCCGGTGATCTATTCCCGGGTGGACCGGCGCGGCACCCGCTGGCAGGTGGCGGCGCTGCCGCTGGGGGGCTATGTCAAGTTTCTGGGCGATGCCAATGCCGCCTCGGCCGGGGCGGATGAAGAGACGATGGCGCATCTGACCCCCACGGAAAAGCGCCACACCATGCATGGCGCCCCGCTTTGGGCGCGGGCGGCGACGGTGGCGGCGGGGCCGGTCTTCAACTTCATCCTGTCGATTGCGCTGTTCGCGGCGATCTTCATGGTCTCGGGCGTTGCCACCAACACGCCCAGCATCGGCAGCACCTATGCGCTGCCCGGCGGCATCGGCGAGCTGGAGACGGGGGATGAGATCCGCGCCATCGAAGGCCGCCCGACCCCCGACTATCCGGCCGTGCAAGAGGTCGCCGACGAGTTCCCGACGCTGGAGCGGATGCAGTATCTGGTGGCGCGCGGCGGGGCCGAGACCACGGTCGAGGGGCCGGCGGTCTATCCGGCGCGGATCAATGCCGTCACGCCCGACTCTGCGGCAATGGCGGCGGGGCTGCGGGAGGGCGACGTGATCCTGGCGATCAACGGTGCCCCGGTGCGCAGCTTTGCCGAGCTGCAGGGGATCGTGAAAACCGCCGGGGGCAACCCTCTCGACCTGCGGGTCTGGCGCGCGGGCGAGGCGGAGTTCGAGGTGACGCTGACCCCCAAGCGCACCGACCTGCCGCTGCGCGAGGGCGGGTTCGAGACGCGCTATCTGATCGGCATCGGCGGCGGCTTCTTCTTCGAGCCGGTGACGCGCAGCGTTGGCCCCCTGGAGGCGGTGAGCGCGGGCGCGGGGCAGCTGACCTTCGTCGTCACCTCCTCGCTCTCGGCGGTGTCGCACATGATCACCGGTGCGATTTCGTCCTGCAACCTGCGCGGCCCGCTTGGCATTGCCGAGACCTCGGGCGCGGCGGCGAGCGCCGGCTTTGCCGATTTCATCTGGTTCCTTGCGGTGCTGTCCACGGCGGTGGGGCTGATGAACCTGTTCCCGATCCCGGTGCTGGATGGCGGGCATCTGGTGTTCCACGCCTGGGAATGGGCCGCGGGCAAGCCGCCGCCGGACGGGGTGATGCGGGTGCTGATGCTGGTGGGGCTGGCGCTGGTGCTGTCGCTGATGGCCTTCGGGCTGACCAACGATCTGCGCTGCTGAGGGCGGGGAAGCGAGGGCCGGGGCCGCGATCCGGCCCGACCCTTGCCCCAATCCGGCCACAATCCGCCGATAAACACCTCGTGTCCCGGATGAAAACGCCAGAGGCCCAAGATGCAGATCATCGGAAAAAGCGCCCGCAGCCTGGAGCTGCTGATCGACCTGAACTGGGAGCGGCTGGTGATTCCCGCCGCGATCCTGGTGGGTCTGCTTGGCGGCGCGGCGATCGGCGTCGAGCTGATGCAGTTGCCGGTGATGATGCCGCAGCCCTGAGGCCGCAGCCCAGAATGCCGCCCCACGATCACAGGGTGCCCCTTGCGGGCGCCCTTTTTTTGTGGGCGTGCCTCGCGGCAGCCGAGGACCATTGGCAAGGTTTCGCCCATACTTGGCGTCCCCGAAGGCGGCGCCACGGCAACACTCTCCTCCTTTTGACAAGCCCCCCCTTTCCAGCTAGGGACGGGCGGAACAGAATACGAAAAAACGGCGGGAGTAGGGACCGATGGCGACCAAGCTGAGCAGCGGCGGCAGCGCCCGGGAAGATCGGCCGGCGATGCAAAGTTCCGGGCGGCGTTCGGCGCGGCGTGCGGGGCTTCTGCTCTCCGTGGCCATGATGTGCACGGCCTCCCTCACGCCGGTTCAGGCCCAGACCTACAGTTTCAGCCAGGTGCAGATCGAGGGCAACAGCCGCATCGATACCGGCACGATCCTGTCCTATGCCGGAATCGCGCGCGGCGAGGCGGTTTCGGCCGGCGCGCTGAACGATGCCTATCAGCGCATCCTCGCCTCGGGCCAGTTCGAGACGGTGGAGCTGGTGCCCTCGGGCGGCACGCTGGTGATCCGCGTCACCGAATATCCCACCGTCAACGTGGTGGATTTCGAGGGCAATGCCCGCATCAAGGATGAACAGCTGTCGAGCGTGGTGCAGACCACGGCGCGGCGCGTGTTCTCGCCCCAGCAGGTCGAGGCGGATGCCGCGGCGATCGCCTCTGCCTATGCCGGCGGCGGGCGGGTTGCGGCGCGGGTCGAGCCCAAGGTGATCCGCCGGGGCGACGATACCGTCGATGTGGTGTTCGAGATCAGCGAAGGCCGCCTGACCGAGATCGAGCGGCTGTCCTTCACCGGCAACCGCGCCTTTTCCGACCGCCGCCTGCGCGAAGTCCTGGAAACCAAGCGCGCCGGCCTGCTGCGCATCTTCGTCGGCTCCGACACCTTTGCGCCGGACCGGATCGAGGCCGACAAGGTGCTGCTGACCGACTTCTACCGCTCGCGCGGCTATGTCGATTTCCAGGTGCTCGGTGTTGCCTCGGAACTGTCGCGCGAACGCGATGCGTTTTTCCTGACCTACAATGTGCAGGAAGGCCAAAGCTTCAAGTTCGGCCAGATCCGCACCGTTTCGGAAGTGGAGGGGCTGAGCCCCGCCGAGTTCGAGCGGGCCGTGCGCGTGCGTTCGGGCGCGACCTATTCGCCCAATGCGGTGGACAACACCATCAGCCGCATGGAAGCCGTGGCGACCGAAAAGGGCCTCAGCTTCGTCCGGATCGAGCCGCGCGTCACCCGCAATGACCGCACCCGCACGCTGGATATCGACTTCGTCGTCGCCAACGGCCCGCGGGTCTTCGTCGAGCGGATCGACATCGAGGGCAATGCCACCACGCTGGACAAGGTGGTGCGGCGGCAGTTCAAGACGGTCGAAGGCGACCCCTTCAACCCGCGCGAAATCCGCGAGGGCGCCTCGCGCATCCGCGCGCTTGGCTTCTTCTCTCAGGCCGAGGTGGATACCCGCCCGGGCACTGCGCAGGACCGGGTCATCGTCGATGTGAACGTGACCGAACAGCCGACCGGCTCGCTGTCCTTCGGGGTCAGCTACGGGGTGGATACCGGGGTGGGCCTGGCGCTCAGCTTCTCGGAAGAGAACTTCCTCGGCCGCGGCCAGTATTTCAGCGCCTCGCTCAACACCACCGACAGCACCGGCTCGTCGAGCATCACCTTCGTGGAGCCGGCCTTCCTCGACCGCGACCTGGCGCTGCGCTTCAGCGCGTTCTATCGCATTTCGGAAAACGACAACTCCGACTATTCGATGAAACTGGCCGGGATCGAACCGTCGCTGGAGTTCCCCATCGCGCCGAACACGCGGCTGAATGTCGGCTTCAAGATCGGTCAGGAAGAGCTCTACGACATCGACGCCGCCAATTCATCGGCGATCCTCGTCGCGGAAGAGGGCAAGCAGGACAGCTTCGGGCTGAGCTACGCGCTGAGCTATGACAACCGCCGCACCGGGCTGAACACCAATGGCGGCATCCGCCTGCGCTTTGGGCAAGAGTTCTACGGGCTGGCCGGCGATGTCGAGGCGCTGAAGACCACCGCGCTCGCCACCGCCGAGACCAAGGTATTCAACGAGGAGTGGACGGTCCGCGCCGAGATCGAGGGCGGCGCCTATCACGCGCTGAACGGCACCGAGTCGCGGGTGACCGACCGGTTCTTCGGCTCGGAGATGCGCGGCTTCGAAAGCCGCGGCATCGGTCCGCGCGACCTCGACGTGGCGAATGAAGACCCGCTTGGCGGTAACTACTATGCCGTGGCCCGCTTCGAGGCGGAATTCCCGCTGGGGATCCCCGAGGAATACGGGATCAGCGGCGGCCTGTTCCTTGATGTTGGCACCGTCTGGGGGCTCGACAACACCAATGGCGGGCTGGACGGCGCCTGCGTCGATCTGGATGGCGACGGCACCTGCCAGGTCGATGACGAGGCCAGCCTGCGCTCGGCCGTCGGGTTCTCGGTGTTCTGGACCACGCCGATCGGGCCGCTGCGCTTCAACTTCTCCAAGGCGCTGGCCAAGGAAGACTACGATCTCGAACAGAACTTCGACCTGACCGTTTCGACGCGGTTCTGATGCGGGCGGGCGGGCAGGGCGTGCGCAGCAGGACGGGGCCCGGCCTGCGCCTTGCGGTTGCGCTGCTGCTGATGGCCGGGGCGGCCTCGGCGCAGGATGCGCCGCCAGGCCCGGGTCCCGACATCGCGCAGCGCTTTGCCCAGGCCGGCCCCGGGGGGCTGCCTGCCACCGGCTTTCCCACCGGAACCGCGGTGCTGCAGGCCCCGATCCTGACGCTGAATGACGAGCAGTTGTTCGACGACTCCGCCTGGGGCGCGCGCGCCGAGGCCGAGATCGAGGCCGCCGCCGCCGAGCTGACGGCCGAGAACCGCCGGATCGAGGCGCAATTGCTGGCCGAGGAAAAATCCCTGACCGACCGCCGCCCCGGCATGGACCCCGCCGCCTTCCGCGCCGAGGCCGATGCCTTCGACGAGCGGGTGACCGGCATCCGCCGCGCGCAGGACCTGAAGGCGCGCGCGGTCTCGCGGCTGCGCGAGGCGGAACGGCGGGCGTTTTTCAGCGCCGCAGTGCCGATCCTGTCCGAGGTGATGCGCCAGCATGGCGCGGTCGCGATCCTCGATGCGCGGGCGATCTTCCTGGCCGACAGCCAGATCGACGTGACCGCCGAGGTGGTGGCGCTGGCCGATCAGCGCCTCGGGCCGGGCGCCGCGCCAGAGCTGCCCGATCCGCTGGACGAGCCGGAGGGCGAGGATGCCCCGGCGCCCGCCGCAGACTGACAGCAGCACCGGCGCCTTGCCTCGCGGCGGGTGAATTGCTAGCAAGGCCAAAGACAAGCTGGCCAAGGCGACGGTGCGGCCCGAGCGGGATGGCCCAAGCGGGATGGCCCGGCCCGAGCGACCAGAGCGATGCGAGGAACAGAATAAAGATGACCGAAGCCACCGCCGGCGCTGCGCCGGGCAAGACTTCCTTTCCCGCCACCGAGGCCGATATCCACCTGATCCAGCGGATCATTCCGCATCGCTACCCGTTCTTGCTGATCGACAAGGTGAAGGAGATCGTGCCCTTCAAGTCGGCCATCGGCATCAAGAACGTCACCTTCAACGAGCCGCATTTCCAGGGCCATTTCCCCGGCGCGCCGATCATGCCCGGGGTCACCATCGTCGAGGCGATGGCCCAAGCCTCGGCGGTGCTGGTCGGTATTTCGATGGATGTGGTGGACCGCGACCTCTTGGTCTATTTCATGGGCATCGACGGCTGCAAGTTCCGCCGCAAGGTGGTGCCGGGCGACGTGCTGGAGCTCGCGGTGACGGTGAAGCGCGGCGGCGGCAAGATCTGGAAGTTCGACGGCCGCGCCACGGTCGACGGACAACTGGCCTGCGAGGCGGAGTTTACCGCGATGATGGACCTGAGGGGCTGACCGCATGACCATTGACGCCAGCGCCGTGATCCATCCCTCGGCCGTGGTCGAACCCGGCGCGGTGATCGGCGCGGGCTGCCGCATCGGCCCCTTCGCGCTGATCGGCCCCGAGGTGGTTCTGGCCGCCGGGGTCGAGGTGAAATCCCATGCCGTGATCACCGGGCTGACCACGGTGGGCGAGGGCACGACGGTGTTTTCCTTTGCCGTGCTAGGGGAGGTGCCGCAGGACCTGAAATTCCGCGGCGAGCGTACCCGGCTCACCATCGGCGCCCGCAACCGCATCCGCGAGCATGTGACGATGAACACCGGCACCGAGGGCGGCGGCGGCGAGACCGTGGTGGGGAACGATGGCCTGTTCATGGCCGGCTGCCATGTCGCGCATGATTGCCGCATCGGCAACAACGTCATCCTGGTCAACGGCTCGGCCGTGGCCGGGCATTGCGTGTTGGAGGACGGGGTGATCGTCGGTGGCATGTCCGGGGTGCATCAATGGGTGCGCATCGGCCGCGGCGCGATCATCGGCGCGGTGACGATGGTGACGGCCGATGTGGTGCCGCATGGCTTGGTGCAGGGACCGCGTGGCACGCTCGATGGGCTGAACCTTGTGGGGCTCAAGCGCCGCGGCGTGGACCGGGCCGAGATCCACGGGCTGCGCGACCTTTACGAGGCGCTTGGCGAGGGCAATTTCCGCGAAACCGCCCGCCGGCTGGGGGGCACGGTGCCCGAGGGCTCGCTGGCGGCCGAGGTTCTGGCCTTCATCCTCGGCCCCTCGGACCGCAGCTTCCTCACCCCCGCATGACCAGCCTTGCCCTGATCGCCGGCACCGGCGCGCTGCCGGGGCTGCTGGCGGGCGCGCTGGCGGCGCAGGGCGAGGGATTCGTGCTGGCCGAGATGGAGGGGTTTCCCGCCTCGGTTCCCGGTCACACGCCCCTGCGCTTCCGCGTCGAACGGCTGGTGCCGTTCCTCGATGACCTCCTCGCCCGCGGCGTGCGGCGCGTGGTCTTTGCCGGGGCCGTGCGCCGCCCGCGGCTCGACCCTTCCGCCATCGACGCTGGCACCGCCGCGCTGCTGCCCCGGCTGATGGCGGCGATGCAGGCCGGGGATGATGCCACCCTGCGCGCGGTGATCGGCATCTTCGAGGAGCGCGGGCTGGCCGTGGTGGGCGCCGAGGCGGTGCTGCCGGATCTGGTGCCGGGGCCCGGCGTCCTGACCGGCGCGCCGACCGAGGCCGACCGCAAGGACGCCGCCCGCGCCGCCGCCATCGTCGCGGCGCTCGGCAGCGTCGATGTGGGGCAGGGGGCCGTGGTGGCGCAGGGCCTCTGCCTCGCGGTGGAGGCGCTGCCGGGCACCGATGCGATGCTGGACTGGGTCGCCGCCACGGGCGCTGGCCTGCGCCCCGATCCAGCGGGTGCGAAGGGCGTGTTCTACAAGGCGCCGAAGCCGGGGCAGGACCGAAGGGTCGACCTGCCCGCCCTCGGTCCCGAAACCGTCGCCCGCGCCGCCGCCGCCGGCCTCGCCGGCATCGCTTGGGAGGCGGGCGGGGTAATCTGCCTGAACCGCGCGCAGATGGTGGCCGATGCCGATGCGGCAGGCCTGTTCCTCTGGGCGCGAGAGACCCCATGAGCCCCGTCCTGTTCCTGATTGCCGGCGAGGCGTCGGGCGACAAGCTGGGCGCGGCGCTGATGGCCGGCCTCAGGCAACTGGCCCCGGGTGTGCGCTTCGCCGGGGTCGGCGGCGCGGCGATGCAGGCCGAGGGACTGCAAAGCCTGTTCCCTATGGAAGAGCTGTCGGTGATGGGCCTTTGGGAGGTGCTGCCGAAATACCGCGCGCTGAAGCGGCGCATCGCGGAAACGGCGCAGGCGGTGACGGACCTGGCCCCGGATGCACTGATCGGCATCGACAGCCCGGATTTCTGCCTGCGGGTGGCGGGCCTTGCGCGCAAAGCGAACCCCGGCTTGCGCACCATGCACTATGTAGCGCCCTCGGTCTGGGCCTGGCGCCCGGGCCGGGCGGCAAAGATGGCGCCGGTGATCGACCATGTGCTGGCGCTGCTGCCCTTCGAGCCGCCCTACATGCAAGCCGCGGGCATGACCTGCGATTTCGTCGGCCATCCGGTGGTGGCCGAGCCGGTGGCCACACCGGCGGAGGCCGCCGCCTTCCGCGCCGCCCATGGCATCGCCCCTGATGCGCCGCTGGTGCTCGCCCTTCCGGGATCTCGGCGCGGTGAGGTGAACCGCATCGGCCCCACCTTCGACGAGGCGCTGATGCGGGTGCGCGACCGCGTGCCCGAACTGCGGGTGGTGCTGCCCACCGTGCGCGGCGTGGCCCCGCTGGTGCGCGAGATGTCGGCGCGCTGGCCCGTCGCCCCGGTGATCGTCGAGGCGCCCGAGGACAAGCGCGCCGCCTTCGCCGCCGCCGACCTTGCGCTCGCCGCCTCGGGCACCGTCAGCCTGGAACTGGCGGCCAGCGCCACGCCGATGGTCATCGCCTATGACATGGCCTGGCTCAGCCGCCAGATCATCGCGCGGATGCTGCGGGTGGATACGGTGACGCTGGTGAATCTGGTGTCCGAGACGCGGGCGATCCCCGAATTCCTCGGCCCCCGCTGCCGCCCCGAGCTGATCGCCCCGGCCCTGCTGGAGCTGCTGGAGGATGACGACGCGCAGGCCGCACAGCGCGAGGCGATGCGGCTGACGATGGACCGGCTGGGGGCAGGGGGCGAGGCTCCGGGGCTCCGGGCGGCGCGGTCGGTTCTGGCGCATCTTTAGCTTGCGGGGCGTATATGGCAGGTGTATTTGCGGTGGTATAGACATATCGCCGCAGGAATCACTGCCATGGACGAGATTGACCGCAAGCTGATCGGGGCCCTCGCCGAAGACGCCCGCCAGCCGCTCTCCGCCCTCGGCGCCGCCGTCGGCCTCTCGCAATCGGCCGTCAACGAACGCATCCGCCGCCTGACCGAGCGCGGCGCGATCCGCCGCGTCATGGCCGACAGCGACCCCGCCGCGCTCGGCCTGCCGGTGCTGGCCTTCGTCTGGCTGGCGCTGGCCGAGGGCGCGAGCGAGGCGGGCTTTCGCGCCTTCGCCGCCGCCGATCCCGCCATCACCGCCTGCCACCATGTCACCGGCCCCTGGTCCTACCTGGTGCAAGTGCGCCTCCCGTCGCTGGCGGGGGTGGAGCCGTTCCTGGCCGCGCTGAAATCCGGCGGCTGGCTCGGCCGCAGCGAAACCATCCTGGCGCTGACCGAAGTCGTCGCGCCGCCCTTCCGCTACCGGGGGGAATGATGCTGGTCCTGTTCGGAACCGCCATGGCGATGGGGCTGGCCATCGCCGCGCCCCTCGGCCCGATCGGCGCGCTCTGCATCGAGCGCACGCTGCGCGGCGGCTTTCGCGCCGGAATGGCCGGGGGCCTTGGCACCGCGCTGGCCGATGCGCTGTTCGCGGCGCTGGCGGCGACGGGCTTCGCCAGCTTCGCCGCGACGGTCGCGCTGATCGAGCGGCCCCTGGGGCTGATCGGCGGCGCCTTCCTGATCTGGCTGGGGATCCGCGCCCTGCGGCCCCCGCCTCCGCAGACGGTGGCGGCGAAGGCCCCGCCCGGAGTGCTGGCGGTGATGGCCACCACCTTCGGCCTGACCCTTGCGAACCCCGCCACCATCCTCAGCTTCGCCGCGATCTTCGCCGGCCTCGGCCTTGCGCGCACCGCCGGCCCCGCCGAAGCCGTCGCCGTGGTCGCCGGCATCTTCACCGGCTCGCTGCTGTGGTGGGCGCTGCTGTCGGGCACCGTCGCCCTGCTGCGCCACCGCCTGCCGCCCGGCTTCGCCCGCGCCACCGCACTCGCCTCGGGCGCAGTGATGCTGGGCTTCGGGATCTGGGCGCTGGCGCGGGCGATCTAGGTTTGCGCGCCGGCGCGCGCGGGTTAGGGCAGCAGCCGGCCCGCAAACCCCGCCAGCCGCGCCATCGCCTCGGCAAAGTCGTCATCGGGAATGGTCATCGCCACCCGCAGATGCCCCGCTGCCGGGGCACCGAAGCTCTCGCCCGGCATCACCGCGATGCGCTCCTCCTCCAGCAGCCGCTCGGCAAAGGCATTGCCGGAAAGCCCGGTGGCGCGGATATCCAGCATCACATACATGGCGCCCGCCGAGGGGATCGCCCGGATCGCCTGCGAGCCGGCCAGCGCCTTGGCGGCAATCTCGCGCCGCCGCCTGAACGGGTCCGCGATGGCGGCCTCGAAGCCCTCGCCCTGCGCCAGCGCATGCAGCGCCGCATGCTGGATGAAGGCTGGCACCCCATAGGTGGTGACGGTCGACAAGAGGGTAACCGCCTCCACCACCGCCTCCGGCGCCACCACCCATCCCAGGCGCGAGCCGGTCATCGCATGGCTTTTCGACATCGAGCCGATCACCACCGTGCGCTCCGCCATCCCCGGCAGGGCGCGGGGGGAGAGATGCTGCCCCTCCCAGACCTGCGTGTCATAGACCTCGTCCGAGATCAGCCACAGATCGGCTTCGCGCACCGCGCCGGCGATCCCCTCCAGCGTGCCCCGCCCATAGATCACCCCGGTCGGGTTGTTGGGCGAGTTGATCAGCAGCGTCCGCGCGCCCGAGGCCGCGGCCAGGATCGCCGCCGCCTCCGGCTGGAAATCGCGCGAGGACCGCGTCGCCACCGCCACGGCTTCGGCCCCCGTCGCACGGATCGTACCGGGATAGGTCGGATAGAACGGCGCGCAGTAAAGCCCGGTATCGCCCCGGTCCAGCAGCGCCATATGCGCCGAGAACAGCGCCGACTGCCCGCCCGGCGTGACCACGACATTCTCCGCCCGGGTCGGCACCCCGGTGCGCGCCTGCACCCGCTCCGCAATCGCCGCCCGCAGCTCCGGCAGGCCCGCGCCGAAGGTGTAGCCTGTATGCCCCGCCATCGCCGCGCCATGCATCGCACCCAGGATCGCCGCATCGGTCTTCACGTCATGCTCGCCGATGGTCAGGTTAAGCACCCGCTCCCCGGCCCGGATCATCTCGCGGGTGCGGTAATAGATGCCCCAGCCATCGCCGTCGGTGCCGGCGATATGGGCGATGCGGGGAGCGAGTTGCATGGGGGATCTCCGGTGTGTGGTTCGGCCGAAGGAGCATGAAGCGGCCGCCGGGAGCAAGGGCCGGCGCTGTCACCGTTACAATGTTTGCGGGGGGAGGGGAGGGGGGCCGTCTGCCCCCCTCTTGGCGCGTACCGCGCCAATTCACCCCCCGAGGATATTTCTCAAAGGCAAAGGGGCAAGAGCGCGCCCTTTGGCCTTTGCCTTTTCCAAATATCCTCCGGGGGTCCGGGGGTGGAAAACCCCCGGCGGCCGGCCCCGGGGCACAGCCTCCGGATTTTCCTTGGCAGCGCCGCCGCGCCGCGCTACTTGGGTGCGCATGGAACGCCAGCACATCGCCCGCATCTGCTGCATTACCGGCTGACACGCGTCAGGCGGGCCGTTCCTCTGTTCTCAAAGCCAGATCGAACCCGAACCCCCGCCGCCGGAAGTGCAGCGCCAAGGGGCGCGAGGAGGGATCATGGCCGAGATCAGGCTTCACGACAGCCGCACCCGCCGCAAGGTTGCCCTTGCGCCGCTGGACCCCACGAATGTGCGGATGTATGTCTGCGGCCCTACCGTCTATGACCGCGCCCATCTGGGCAATGCCCGGCCGGTGGTGGTGTTCGACACGCTCTATCGGCTGCTGCGGCATGTCTATGGGCCGGATCACCTCACCTATGTGCGCAACTTCACCGATGTCGACGACAAGATCAACGCCGCCGCGCAGGCGTTGAAGGCAGCGGGTGATCCGCGCAGCCTTGAGGAGTTGATCGCGGTGCGCAGCGACGAGACGATCGGCTGGTATCACGAGGACATGGATGCGCTCGGTGCCCTGCGCCCCAATCTTGAGCCGCGCGCCACCGCCTATATCGCCCCGATGATCGCCATGATCGAGACGCTGATCGCCAAGGGCCACGCCTATGCCGCCGAGGGCCATGTGCTCTTCGACGTGCGCAGCTATCCCGCTTATGGCGCGCTTTCGGGCCGCAGCGTCGATGACATGATCGCCGGCGCCCGGGTCGAGGTGGCGCCCTACAAGCGCGACCCGATGGATTTCGTGCTGTGGAAGCCCTCGGGCCCAGATCTGCCGGGCTGGGACAGCCCCTGGGGCCGCGGCCGCCCCGGCTGGCATATCGAATGCTCGGCGATGAGCCATGAGCTGCTGGGGCCGTCCTTCGATATCCATGGCGGCGGCATCGACCTGCAATTCCCGCACCACGAGAACGAGATCGCCCAAAGCTGCTGCGCCCATCCCGAGGGCGGCTTTGCCAGCATCTGGATGCATAACGAGATGCTGCTGGTCGAGGGCAAGAAGATGTCCAAGAGCCTCGGCAACTTCTTCACCGTGCGCGATCTGCTGGATCAGGGCGTGCCGGGCGAGGTGATCCGGTTCGTGTTCCTGTCGACGCATTACTCGAAGCCGATGGACTGGACGGAGCGGAAGAAGCTGGAAGCCCACCGCGCCGTTGCAGAGATGGCAGGGATGCTTGGGATCTGTGGGGCTGATGCGCTGGATCGTCTCGCTCCCGGCACACCTTTCCCTGCGCTGGTCGAGGCGCTTTCCGACGACCTCAATACGCATTCCGCTCTGATGGAATTGCGGAAAGGCTCGTTGCGTGCGCAGTTCAGAGCTTCTGAGCTGCAAGATAAGCTGTCGGATCTCTATGCATCCCAACTTCTTCTTGGATTTGATCTAAAGACCCACTCAGCGGCTCGGCTCAAGGCAGAGCAGCACGATGAGACTATGGGGATCATCCGCGCAAGGGTCCGAGTGGACGGTGACGAACCGCTCATCGTTCTTGCGGAGCGACTAGGCGAACTGCGAGACGAAGCCATGAAAAGCAAAGACTTCTCCTCGGTGGACGCCCTTAAATCCGCACTGACCGCCGCCGGCGTAGAGGTGCAGATGTCAAAGGCTGGCGTGAAGCTGGTTCCCGGCCCCACTTTCGACGCTTCCAAGCTAGGGGGGCTCTGGTGACCCCCACCCGCCTCCACCTCTACGACACAACCCTGCGCGATGGCCAGCAGACCCAGGGCGTCCAGTTCTCCGCCCTTGAAAAAACCCGCATCGCCGCCGCCCTCGACGTCCTCGGCATCGACTATATCGAGGGCGGCTGGCCCGGGGCGAACCCGACGGATTCCGAGTTCTTCGACAGCCGCCCGCAGACCCGCGCCACCTTCACCGCCTTTGGCATGACCAAGCGCTCCGGGCGGTCAGCCGAGAACGATGACGTGCTGGCGGCGGTGCTGAACGCGAACACCCCTGCCGTCTGCCTTGTCGGCAAGGCGCATGACTTTCATGTGACCACCGCACTCGGCATTCCGCTGGACGAGAACGTGGAGAATATCCGCGCCTCCATCGCCCATCTCGCCCAGCAAGGCCGCGAGGCGCTGTTCGATGCCGAGCATTTCTTCGACGGCTACCGCGCCAATCCCTGCTACGCGCTCGATTGCCTCCGCGCCGCGCACGAGGCCGGCGCCCGCTGGATCGTGCTTTGCGACACCAATGGCGGCACGCTGCCCGCCGAGATCGGCCGCATCACTGGCGAGGTGATCGCGGCGGGCATCCCGGGGGACCGGCTCGGCATCCATTGCCATGACGATACCGGCAATGCGGTCGCGGGCTCGCTGGCGGCCGTCGATGCCGGCGCGCGGCAGATCCAGGGCACGCTGAACGGGCTGGGGGAGCGCTGCGGCAATGCCAACCTCACCACGCTGATCCCGACGCTGCTGCTGAAACCGCCCTATGCCGGGCGCTATGAGACCGGGATCACGCGGCAGGCGCTGGCGGGGCTCACGCGCCTCAGCCGGATGCTGGACGACATCCTCAACCGCGTGCCGCTGCGCTCGGCACCTTACGTCGGCGCCAGCGCCTTCGCGCACAAGGCGGGCCTCCACGCCTCGGCGATCCTCAAGGACCCCTCGACCTATGAGCATATCGACCCGGCCCTCGTCGGCAATGACCGGGTGATCCCGATGTCCAACCAGGCCGGGCAGTCGAACCTGCGCGCCCGGCTGGTCTCGGCCGGGATCGAGGTTGCGCCCGGCGATCCGGCACTGGCCCGCATCCTGGATGCGGTGAAGGCGCGCGAGGATCAGGGCTATGCCTATGACGGCGCGCAGGCCAGTTTCGAGCTGGTGGCGCGGCGCGAACTCGGCCTGCTGCCGCGCTATTTCGAGGTGGAGCGCTACCGCGTCACGGTGGAGCGTCGCCATCAGGCGGGCCGCGCCGTCAGCCTGTCCGAGGCGGTGGTGGTGGTGCGCGTTGGCGGGCAGACCATGCTCTCGGTCTCGGAATCGCTCGACGCAAGCGGCGCCGACCGTGGCCCGGTCAATGCGCTCTGGACAGCGCTGGCCAAGGACCTCGGCCCGTATCAGTGCCTGATCGACGACATGAAGCTGGTGGATTTCAAGGTGCGGATCACCCAAGGCGGCACCGAGGCGGTGACGCGGGTCATCATCGACTCCGAAGACGCCGCCGGCCATCGCTGGTCCACCGTCGGCGTGTCGCCCAACATCGTCGATGCCAGCTTCGAGGCGCTGCTCGATGCCGTCATCTGGAAACTCGCCCGCGACGGCGCGGTGCCGGTATGAGCGTCGAAGCCTGCGCCGCGCTGGTCGAGACGGGCGACCCCGACCGCTTTGCCGCCGCGATGGCCGCGCCGCCGCCCGCGCGCGCCCGGCTCTGGCCGCTCTACGCGCTGAACCTGGAACTGGCGCGCGCGCCCTGGGCCTCGGCCGAGCCGCTGGTGGCCGAGATGCGCCTGCAATGGTGGGTGGACACGCTGGACCGGATCGCCGCCGGCGAGCGCCCGCGCACGCATGAGGTGGCAGGGCCGCTCGCGGACCTGATCGCCGAAACCGGCCAGCCCATCACCCCCCTGCAATCCATCGCCGAGGCCCGCCGCCGCGACTGCTGGGGTGAGCCCTTTGCGGATACCGATGACCTGCTGGCCTATCTGGCGGGCACCGCCGGAAACCTCATGCTCGCCGCGGGGCAAGCCCTCGGCGCCCCCGAAACCGCCCATCCCACCCTGCAACACGCCGGCCTCGCCGCCGGACTCGCCGCCTGGCTCATCGCCGTGCCAGAGCTGACCGCCCGGGGCAGGGCACCGCTGCCCGATCCCGCCCCCGAAGCCATAGCAGCCCTCGCCCGCACCGGCCTCACCCACCTCACCCGCGCCCGCAACTCCCGCGCCACACTCCCCGCCGCCGCCATCCCCGCGCTCTACCCCGCCTGGCAGACAAACGCGCTGCTCTCCCGCGCCGCCAAAGACCCGGCCCGCGTCACCGAAAACACCCTGCGCCTCTCCGAATTCTCCCGCCGCGGCCGCCTGCTGCTCACCGCCAGCACAGGCCGGATCTGACCCTATTTCCCCTCTTCTTTGCCTAAATATCCTCGGGGGGTTCCGGGGGGCAGAAGGCCCCCCGGCTTCCTTGAAGCCGGACCTCCGCTTGGTCGCTCCGCCCCGCCGCCCGCACCCGCGCCGTCACCTCCGGCGCCAGCGCGCGCATCGCGTCATGCTGGGTCAGGAACACCCGCCCGCTCAGCTCCTGCAGGAAATGCCCGCGCCGCAGCTTGTCCATCACCGGCCCCTTCACCTCGGACAGGTGCAGCGTGACCCCGGCATCGCGCAGGCGGCTGTTGATCGCCTCGAGGCTTTCGAAGGCCGAGGCATCGACATCGTTCACCGCCGGGCACATCAGCACGACATGGCGCAGCCCCGGATCGGCCGCCACCCGGTCCTGGACGGCATCCTCCAGGAACCGGGCGTTGGCGAAATAGAGGCTCTCATCCACCCGGATCGTCAGCACGTCCGGCACCGTCACCACCGCATGGCGCAGCACGTTGCGGAAATGCTCGGTCCCCGGCACCTGGCCGACCACCGCCACATGCGGGCGCGAGGTGCGGAAAAGGTGCAGCCCGAGGCTGAGGATGACCCCGGCCGAGATCCCGGCCTCGACCCCCACGACCAGCGTCACCAGGATCGTCGCCGCCATCGCCGCGAAATCGGTGCGCGACAGCACCCATGTCCGGCGCAGGGCGCCCAGATCCACCAGGCTCAGCACCGCCACCACGATGGTCGCGGCCAGCGTCGCCTTGGGCAGGTAATGCAGCAAGGGCGTCAGGAACAGCACTGCCAGCGCCATGCCGACAGCCGTGAACGCCCCTGCGGCGGGCGTTTCCGCCCCGGCATCGAAATTCACCACTGACCGGGCAAAGCCCCCCGTCACCGGAAACCCGCCCGACAGCGCCGAGCCGATATTGGCCCCGCCAAGCGCCAGCAGCTCCTGATCGGGGTCGATGCGCTGGCGGCGTTTCGCGGCCAGCGTCTGCGCCACCGAAATCGTCTCGACATAGCCGACGATCGAGATCAGCAGCGCCGGCACCGCGATCTGCGCCCAGAGGCCCATGTCAAAGGGCGGCAGGCTCGGCACCGGCAATCCCCCCGGCACCTCGCCGACCAGCGCCACGCCGCGCGCCTCCAGCCCCAGCCCCCAGGCCGCAAGCGTGGTCAGCGCCACCGCCACCACCGGGGCGGCGCGCACCACCATGCCGGCAGGGAGCGCCTGCCAGCCGCGGGCGCGCAGCAGCGGCCCCAGCCGGCTGCGCGACCAGACCAGGAACCCCACCGCTGCCGCGCCAATCACCAGCGTCGGCAGGTTCACCCCGCCGAGGCCGCGCAGCAGTGATCCCAGCAGCTCGGGCAGCGTCTGCCCGCCCGCCTTGATCCCCAGCAGATGCGGCAGCTGGCTGGCGGCGATCAGCAGGCCCGAGGCAGAGATGAACCCCGAAATCACCGGATGGCTGAGGAAATTGGCGATGAACCCCAGCCGCAGCGCGCCCATCCCCAGCAGCATCAGCCCCGAGAGAAACGCCAGCGCCACCGCCGCGCCCAGATATTCGGGCGTGCCCTGCGCCGCCAGTTGCCCCACCGCCGCCGCCGTCATCAGGCTCGCCACCGCCACCGGCCCCACCGCCAGCGTGCGCGAGGAGCCCATCAGCGCATAGATCAGCAAGGGCGCGATCGAGGCGTAAAGCCCCACCTCGGCCGGCAGCCCCGCCAGCAGCGCATAGGCCAGCGATTGCGGGATCAGCATGATCGTCACGATCACCGCGGCGATCAGGTCATTGGCGGCGTTCGCGCGGGTATAGGCCGCGCCCCAGGTCAGGATCGGGAACAGGCGGGACAGGGCAGGGGGCATCGGCAGGGTCATCTCCTAAAGCCGGCGCTCCGGCGTCAGCTGCGTGCGGTCAGGAACGGCACCAGCGATTGCAGGTCGTAGCCGCCACGGCTGCCGGCCTCGACGATATCTGCCACCGGGCGCTTGCCGGCCTCGGCCAGCGCCCAGAGCATGGTGGAGCGGGTGCCAGAGCGGCAATAGGCCAGGATCGGCATCTCGCATTCGGCCAGCGCGTCCTGCATCCCGGCGATCAGATCGTCCGGGAAGGCGCCCGGGAACACCGGCAGATAGCGGAACTCCATCCCCGCCGCGCGGGCCGCTGCTTCCATCTCGGCGGCATCGGGCTGGCCCGGCTGCTCGCCATCGGGGCGGTTGCACAGGATGGTGCGGAAGCCCTGCGCCGCGGCCTCTGCCATCTCGGCCGGGGCCAGTTGCGGTGCGGCGGCAAAGCCATCCACGATCTGCCTGATATCCATGTCGATCCCTCCTGATGCGCGTATCTCGGGTCTGTCGCATCTGGCGGGGCTTTCGGCAACAGGGTTTCAAGGGATCGTGTATCAGAGGGCCGCTCCTTCTTCGCCCGGAACAAGGCGCTTCAGCGCCGCCGGGCAGCGCCCGTCCGCCCCCTCGGGCGGGCGCTTTGCAACGGCAGCCCGTAGAACTTCGGTGGAGGCTGGTTGTACCATAAAGTGCCTAGAACTTCTGTTGGTCGCCCACCCGGCGGACAGGCACTGCCCTGTGTCTGAGCATGTCCCCTCAGATCGCGTTGATCGGCAGCTTCAGGAAGGTCTTGCCCTGATCGTCGGCGGGCGGCATCTGGCCGGCGCGCATGTTCACCTGCAACGACGGGATGATCAGCCGCGGCATCGCCAGCGTCGCATCGCGCGCCTCGCGCATCGCCACGAACTCGGGCCCGGGGCGGCCCGCGCCGACATGCACGTTCCGCGCCTTCTGCTCGGCCACCGTGCTCTCCCAGGCATAGGCCTCGCGCCCCGGGGCCATGTAGTCATGGCCGACAAAGATACGCGTGTCATCCGGCAGGGCGAGGATCTTCTGGATCGAGGCGAACAGGGTTTCTGCCGAGCCGCCCGGAAAATCGCAGCGCGCCGTACCAAAATCGGGCATGAACAGCGTGTCGCCGACGAAGGCGGCATCGCCGATCACATAGGTCATGCAGGCCGGAGTATGGCCCGGCGTGTGCAGCACATGGGCCTGCAATGCGCCGATGGTGAATGTGTCGCCCTGCTCGAACAGCCGGTCGAACTGGCTGCCGTCACGCTGGAACTCGGTGCCCTCATTGAAGATCTTGCCGAAGGTGTTCTGCACGACCGTAATGCGTTCGCCGATGCCGATCTTGCCGCCGGCGCGGGCCTGGATATAGGGCGCGGCCGAGAGGTGGTCGGCATGGACATGGGTCTCGAGGATCCATTCGACACGCAGCCCCTCGGCGGCCACATGCGCCAGGATCGCGTCGGCAGAGCGGGTATCGGTGCGCCCGGTGGGAAAGTCGAAATCCAGCACCGAATCGACAATGGCGCAGGCCGGACTGGCCGGATCCTTGACGACATAGCTGATGGTGTTGGTCGCCTCGTCGAAGAAGGCGGAAATCTGGGGGATCAGGTCGGGCATGGCGGGCTCCGCAGCGGGGACTACGGCCGGTATACGCCCCCGGAGACACATATCAACGCCCGAATATGTCCCCGCGGCAGCGTGTCGCCCTAAAGCGCCGCTTCCGCCGCCGCCCGGATCGCGCGGATATTGGCGCCGTAGGGGGAGGGGTCGCTGACCGAGCCGCCCTTGAACACCGCCGAGCCCGCGACCAGTACATCCGCGCCCGCCGCCGCGACCAGAGGCGCGGTGGTGGGGGTCACGCCCCCGTCGATCTCGATATGGATCGGTCGCTCGCCGATCAGCGCACGCAGCCGGCGGACCTTGTCGACCTGCGAGGCGATGAAGGACTGCCCGCCGAAGCCCGGGTTGACGGTCATCACGCAGACGAGGTCGAGCATGTCGAGGAGGTTTTCCAGCCCGTCGAGCCCGGTGCCGGGGTTGATGGCCAGACCGGCCTTTTTCCCCGTGCTCCGAATGGCTTGCAGCGTTCTGTGAATGTGCGGACCAGCCTCGACATGCGCGGTAATCACGTCAGCCCCGGCGGCGGCGAAGGCCTCGATATAGGGGTCCACCGGCGCGATCATCAGGTGGACGTCCATCACGCCCTTGATGTGCGGGCGGATGGCGGCGCAGGTCGCGGGGCCGAAGGTGATGTTGGGCACGAAATGCCCGTCCATCACGTCGACATGCACCCAGTCAGCGCCCTCGGCCTCGATGGCCCGGCACTCCGCGCCGAAATTCGCGAAATCGGCGGAGAGGATCGACGGGGCGATCTTGATGCGGCGGTCGAACATGCTGGCCCCTTGTGGCTGATCCGGTGTCGCGCCCGGCATAGCGCCAAGCCCCGCAGCGGTCCAGCCCCCGCAGGGGCCGGACGACAGCGGTCAATAGACCCGGTTGCTGTGGCTTTCCGGCGCGGCCAGCACCCGAACCGGCACCCCGTCGCGCACCTGGTCATGGAGGTGGATCACGTCCTGGTCCAGCAGCCGGATGCAGCCCGAGGACACGGCCTTGCCCAGATGCTCGGGCTCGCAGCCGCCATGGATGCGGTAGAGCGTATCCTCGCCGTTCTGGAACAGATAGAGCGCGCGGGCGCCAAGCGGGTTGCCGGGGCCCGGGTCCATGCCGCCATTGGCGATGGAATAGGGCTCCAGCTTGGGATCGCGGGCCACCATCTCATCGGGCGGGGTCCAGCGCGGCCATTTGCGGCGGAACTGCAGCTTGGCATCGCCGGTCCACGAGAACGCAGCCGCCCCGGTGCCGGCGCCATAGCGCAGGGCGCGGCCATCGGTCTGGATCAGATAGAGGAGGCCCGCCGCCGGATCGACGACGATCATGCCCTCGGGCAGCTCGGGCCAGGGGTTGGTCACCTCCTGCCGCCACAGCCGCTCGGGCACCACGCCCTCGGGCACCGCGGGCACCGGATGGGGCTCATCCGGCATGGCGCCGTAATGCGCGGGCAGCAGCGGAATCCGGCTGGGGGGAATGGTGCTGCGGCTGGTCACATCCAGCGGGTCGCGCGAACAGGCGCCGACTGCGGCAACCGCTGCGAAAACGGTGAAAGAACGTCTTGTAAGCATCTGAATTATCCTGATTGTCTGGGGATTTGCCTTGGGCGGCGCGATCACGCAACCCTTGGCGGCCCCAGTGGCGGCTTTGTGCTGCGCCCGGAGGCCGGGGCAGCTTCCACCGGGATCGGCACGGCCAGCCGCGCGGCCAACGCCGCATCTGCCTGGGCCTCGGCGGGCGCCAGATCCAACCCGCAGGGCGTGCCGGGCAAGGCCGGGCCGGGGCAGCGATGCTTTGCCGTCACCCGAATGGCCGGCTGTTCAGGCTCTGCGGACAGCTCGATCGCTGTCTGCGACTGCACAGCATGGCGTAAGCCTTGACCAGCGCCCCAGGGCAAAAGCAAGGTCACGATCAGGCACAGGCAAAGGTGGCGCAGCATCGACATGCTCCTGCCATGCCAAGTCCTGGCGCAAGAGTCGATGCACAGCGCGGTCCTGAAGGGGAAACTTCACGTGATCGGGGGCATATTCAGGGGGTTACGGCGCCCGGTGGGTTAACAAAATATTACATAATACCGATTATGGGCGCATTGGATATGGGCTGGCCTGGACCTGCAGGCCCACTACTCCTCCAGCAGATGCTCGAACCGGGCATCGGTCAGCGTCTCCAGAAACGCCACGATGGCATCCACCCGCTTGTCGTCGAGCGCAGGCCCATGCTCCAGCTCCTCCAGCGACAGGTTCTCGGGCACCTCTGCCGGTTCCCACTCCGCGCCCGTCTCGGGGTTCACCAGCCGCGCCGCGTCGCGGGTGTTGTACTTGTTGTAGAACAGCACGACCGTCCGCAGATCGGCGAAGACGCCGTTATGCATGTAAGGCCCCGTCACCGCGACATTGCGCAGCGTCGGCACCTTGAAGCGGCCCGCGGCATCCGGGTCCGCCACGCCTGGGTTCAGCGCGAGGCCAAGGTCCGGCACCGTCACGCCATTGACCTTGCGGGCCGCGCCATTGGCCGGCACGCCGATGTTGTGGAATTCGTAGTTGCTGAAGGTCTCATCCGCCGCGACCGGGCTGGCCCGCAGCTGGTGGCACTGGTTGCAATTGGTGAACTGGTCCGAGAAGAACAGCACCCGCCCCAGCTCTTCCTCCCGTGTCATTTCATATTCGCCACGCAGCCAGCGGTCGTATTTGGAATCGAAGGGCGCGAACTCCTCGGTGAACTGATAAGCCGCCAGCGCTGCGCCCATCGCGGCATAGGCGGCCTCGGCGTCCTCGAAGATCGCCGGGCCATAGAGCACCTCGAAGGCCGCCCGATAGTCCGGCTCTGCCGCCAGCCGGTCCACGACATCGGCGCTGGCGGGCATCCCCATCTCGATCGGGTTCAGCGGCGGGCCGCCCGCCTGCTCTGCCAGATCCTTCGCGCGCCCGTCCCAGAACTGGCCGCCGACCAGGGTGCCATCGGCAAGCCTTTGAAAAGGCGGGCTGAACCGAGCATAGCCGATGGCCGGCGCGTTGCGGTCGCCAAGCGAGGCGCCATCGTCGCCAAGGCTGACGGCATGGCCCGCAACCGTCTCGCGCGGGTCGGCATGGCCGGCGGCGGGGTCATGGCAGGTGGCGCAGGACTGGGTGCGGTTCAGCGACAGGATCGGGTCGAAAAACAGCGCCTGGCCAAGGGCTTCGGCGGTGGGAAAGGCCAGATCCGCGCCCTGCCCCGCGCGCAGGCTTCCCGCCAGCGGCAGCGCCAGAAGTCCCACGGCGCCAAGGGCGACGAGCCCCTTCGCCAACAGCTTTCCTGATCCAGATTGCGCCATATCCGATACCCCGCGCCGCAGCGTCGCAGCACGGGCAGTATTTCTACTCTTTTGCTCAGGCTTTCAAGCGCCGCACTGTCGCAGGCCCTAATTCTCCGGCAGGATCACCGAAAACCGGCTGCCCTTGCCCTTGACGCTCTCGATCTTCAGCCGGCCGCGGTGGCGGTTGATGATGTGCTTGACGATAGCCAGCCCCAGCCCGGTGCCGCCCTTTTCGCGGCTGCGATGGGCATCGACGCGGTAGAAGCGTTCCGTCAGCCGCGGCAGATGCACCTGGTCGATGCCCTCGCCGCGGTCGATCACGTCGAAGCGCACGGCAGGGCCGCGCAGGCCGATCTCGCGCGGCTCGCGGGTGATCTCGACGGTCACCCGTCTGCCGGAGCCGCCATATTTCACAGCGTTTTCAATGAGGTTGGAGAAGACCTGCGCCATCTGGTCCGGGTCCGCCAGCAGATGGATCGGCGCCTCGGCCCCGGTCAACTCGATCTCGACCTGCGCCGCCTCGGCCACCGGCTTCAGCGCGGTGATGGCCGAGCGGACGATGCCGGCCATGTCCACCCGCTCCCCCGGCCGCATCCGCTCCTCGGCCTCGACACGGGACAGCGACAACAGCTCGCTCACCAGCCGGTTCATCCGCCCCGCCTCGCGCTCCATGATCGTCAGGAAGCGCTCACGCGCCACGGCATCATCCCTGGCGGCGCCCTTCAGGGTTTCGATGAACCCCAGCAGCGCGGTCAGCGGGGTGCGCAGCTCATGGCTGACATTGGCGACGAAGTCGCGGCGCATCTCCTCGGCCTTTTCCAGCTCGGTCACATCCTCGAAGGCGATCAGCGCGCCGCGGTCCAGCCCGTCGGTGACCGGCGAGGTCATGATCCGGTAGGACGCATCCTGCGCCCCGGTGATCAGGAACCGCGCGCGGTTGACCGATCCATCGCGCAACGTCGCCTCCAACGCGTCCAGCAGCGCCGGCTGGCGGATCACGGTCAGCACCTGCCGCCCCTCCAGCTCGGCGCCAAAGATCGCATGGGCGCCGACATTGGCCGATTTGATCCGCTGGTCCCTGCCGACGATCATCAGCGGCAAGGGCACTGCGGCCAGCATGGATCTGACGAGTTCGGAATTCATGCTGTCCCCCGACGCCCGGAAAAGGCGAGTTATCCTGACTTGTCAGATGTTTGTGACGGAAATGTAACGTGAAATGCAAAACCCGCGGCAAGGTCTTGAAAATCAGACTTCTTTCAGCCCCGCGCGGAACCTTGCCGCATTCGCCCGGTAGCCCGCCGCCGATCGCAGCAGCGCCGCCTGCCCTGCCTCGTCCAGCGTCCTGACCACCTTGCCCGGCGCGCCCATCACCAGGCTGCCATCGGGGATCTCCTTGCCTTCGGTGATCAGCGCCCCGGCGCCGATCAGGCAGCCACGGCCGATCCTCGCGCCGTTCAGCACGGTAGCGCCCATGCCGATCAGGCTGCCCTCGCCGATGGTGCAGCCGTGCAGCATCGCCTTGTGGCCGATGGTGCAATTGGCGCCGATCACCAGCGGAAAGCCCATATCTGTGTGGCAGACCACGTTTTCCTGCACGTTCGATCCTGCCCCGACGCGGATCTCCTCATTGTCGCCGCGCAGCACCGCGCCGAACCAGACGCTCGCCCCCGCCTCCAGCACCACCTTGCCCATCAGATGCGCGCCGGGCGCGACCCAGGCATCCTCGGCGATCTCGGGCGCGAGCCCGTCCAGTGAATAGATCATCGACCCACCTCCTCATATTCCGCATTCAGCCCGCGCACGAACTCGGTCAGCCAGGGCTGGCGGTCGCGGCGCAGGCGCTCGGCCTCAAGGATCCGGACCAGATCCGCCTCGGTCTCGTCGATGTCGCGGTTGACCAGCACATAGTCATACTCGCTCCAGCGGCTGATCTCGCCCAGCGACTTCTGCATCCGGCCGGCGATCACCTCATCGCTGTCCTGCGCCCGGCCGCGCAGGCGGCTTTCCAGTTCCGCCATCGAGGGCGGCAGGATGAAGACCGACACCACCTCGCGCCCAAGCGCGGAAGAGCGGATCTGCTGGCCGCCCTGCCAGTCCACGTCGAACAGCGTATCGCGGCCCTCGGCCATCGCCTGGTCCACCGGGGCGCGGGGGCTGCCGTAGAAATTGCCGAACACCTCGGCATGTTCCAGCATCTCGCCGGCCGAGACCATCGCCTGGAATTCCTCATGCGTGCGGAAATAGTAGTCACGCCCGTCCACCTCGCCGGGGCGCGGGGCGCGCGTGGTGGCCGAAACCGAGAAGCGCAGCGAGGGATCGCGCGCCATCAGCCGTTTCGACAGCGTCGATTTCCCGGCGCCGGAGGGCGAGGACAGGATCAGCAGCAGCCCCCTGCGGCGAAGATCGGCGGTCATGGGCGCGTTCCTATTCGACGTTCTGAACCTGCTCGCGCATCTGGTCGATGACGTGCTTGAGGTCAAGCCCGATCCCGGTCAGCGCCGGGTTGCCGGCCTTGGCGCAGAGCGTGTTGGCCTCGCGCATGAACTCCTGGATCAGGAAGTCGAACTTGCGGCCCACCGGCCCCGCGGCCGCCAGGAGCGCGCGGGCGGCCAGCACATGCGCGTCCAGCCGGTCCAGCTCTTCCGTGACATCGGATTTCACCGCCAGCAGCGCCAGCTCTTGCGCCACGCGGGCCGGGTCGGCGCAGGTTTCGGCGGTCATCACCCGGGCCAGCGCGGCGCGCAGGTTGTTGGCGGCCTGGTCGCGGCGGGCGGCCGCGGCGATGCGGGCCTCGGCGGCCAGCACCGCCACGCGGTCGATCTGGCTGCCGATCAGGCCCGCCAGCGCCGCGCCTTCGGCGGCGCGCATCGCATCGAAGGCGTCGATCAGCGGCTCGATATCGGCCAGCAGCGCGGCTTGCAGCGCGGCGGTGTCCGGCGCCTCGGCCTCGGCCCCCTGCTCCAGCACGCCGCGAAGCGACAGGATCTCGGCCGGGCTGACCGGCCTTGTCTGCAAGCCGCTGCCATGCGCCGCCGCATCCGCCTGCGCCAGCGCCACCACGGCGGCCGCAAGCCCCGCGGCATTGACCCGCAGCGCCTCACCCCCTGCCCCGCGCGGCAGCCGCAGCGAGACCGAGACCGAGCCGCGGGCGATGCGCTGCGCGATCCGCGCGCGCAGCGCCGTCTCCACCCGGTCCAGCCCCTCGGGCAGGCGCAGCCGCAGGTCGAGCCCCTTGCCATTCACCGAGCGGATTTCCCACACCCCGCCGGACGGGCCTTCGCTGCCGCCCCGCAGGGTGGCAAAGCCGGTCATCGAGCGCAGGGTGGCATCAGGGGCGGGCTTAACCATTTAGCAACTTTCCGCGCCAGAACCGCGCAATCCTGGGTATATTAACACTTGGGTAAGCATTCTCACCCACGGTTAACAAAGCGTGAAGCTCATCGCAATCGCGGTGCGGACGGGGTTGGTCATGGACAAGCGTTTTCAGGTCACGGCAGAGCTGCGGGGCTATTGGGAGGGTCTGCGCAGCGGGCGCGGGGTGCCGCTGCGATCCGCGGTGAATCCGCGGGGGATCGAGCGGGCGCTGGAACATGCCTTCATCCTGGAACGGATCGCGCCCTCCATCGCGCGGTTCCGGCTGGCGGGGATGCATCTGAGCGACCTGATGGGGATGGAGGTGCGGGGGATGCCGCTGACCGCTTTCTTCACGCCCAAGGCGCGGCCGCGGGTGGCGGCGCTGCTGGAGCAGGTGTTCCAGGGGCCAGAGATTGCCGAGCTGACGCTGGCCGGCGAGGGCGGCTTCGGCAAGCCGGACCTGCAGGCCAAGCTGCTGATCCTGCCGCTGAAAAGCGATCTGGGGGATGTGACGCGGGCGCTTGGCTGCCTGGTCGCCGATGGCCAGATCGGCCGGGCCCCGCGGCGGTTCGAGATCACCTCCGATCGCGTCACCCGGATCGACGGCGTGCCCGAGGCGCTGCCCGAGCAAAGGCACAGCGGCGCCGGCTTCGCCGAAGCGGCGCCGGCCTACCGCGCCGCCCCCGCGCCCGCGCCCGCGCCTATCGCCAAGCCGCTGGTTGACGCCGCGACGCCCGAACAGCGCCGGGCGATGATGCGGCTGGTGCGGTCGGAGTGAATGCGCCCAGGGGACATTTCGCGCCAATGGACAATGAAATTTTCCGGGCCGCGGGACATGCAAAAAGGCCGGGATCGCTCCCGGCCTTGTGCTCTTCGATTGGGCTTGCTCAGAACCCGGCGGCGCGGCGCAGGGCGCGGCGGTCGTTCAGCTCTTCGGCGACCAGGAAGGCCAGTTCCAGCGCCTGGCTGGCGTTCAGCCGCGGATCGCAGGCGGTGTGATAGCGCGAGGACAGGTCCTCATCCGTCACCGCGCGCACGCCGCCGGTGCATTCGGTCACGTCCTTGCCGGTCATCTCGAAATGCACGCCGCCGGGGATGGTGCCCTCGGCCTTGTGGATGCCGAAGAACTCGCGCACCTCGCGCAGCACCGATTCAAACGGCCGGGTCTTGTAGCCCGAGGCGGCCTTGATGGTGTTGCCATGCATCGGATCGCAGGACCACACCACATTGGCGCCTTCGGACTGCACGGTCTGGATCAGCCGCGGCAGATGGTCAGCGACCTTGCCGGCGCCAAAGCGGGCGATCAGCGTCAGCCGCCCGGGCTCATTCGCCGGGTTCAGCTTGGCCATCAGCACCTTGAGGTCATCCGCCGTGGTCGAGGGCCCGCATTTGAGCCCGATGGGATTCTGCACACCGCGGCAGAACTCCACATGCGCGCCGTCCGGCTGCCGGGTGCGGTCGCCGATCCAGATCATGTGGCCCGAGCCTGCCACCGGAACGCCCGTGGTGCTGTCGATGCGGCACAGCGCCTCTTCATATTCCAGCAGCAGCGCCTCGTGGCTGGTGTAGAACTCCACCGTCCCCAGCTGATGCGCGGTTTCGGAGGTGACGCCCGCCGCCGTCATGAAATCCATCGCGTCGGAGATCCGTTCGGCCACGGCACGGTAGCGCTGCGCCTCGTCCTCGTCGGTGAAACCGGCGATCCAGCTTTGCACGCGGTGGATGTCGGCATAGCCGCCGGTGGAGAAGGCACGCAGCAGGTTCAGGCTGGCGGCGGCCTGCGTATAGGCCTGCAGCATCCGGGCAGGATCGGGGATCCGCGCCTCGGGGGTGAAGTCGAAGCCGTTGATGATGTCGCCGCGGTAGCTGGGAAGCTCCAGCCCGCCGGCCATTTCGGTGGGGGTAGAGCGCGGCTTGGCGAATTGCCCGGCCATGCGGCCGACCTTCACCACCGGCAGCTTGGCGCCCCAGGTCAGCACGATGGCCATCTGCAGCATCACCTTGAAGGTGTCGCGGATGTTGTCGGCGGAGAACTCGGCAAAGCTTTCGGCGCAATCGCCGCCCTGCAGCAGGAACGCCCGCCCTGCCCCGACCTCGGCCAGCGTCGCCTTCAGCTTGCGCGCCTCGCCGGCAAAGACCAGCGGCGGATAGGCCGCCAGCTGCCGCTCCACTGCCGTCAGCGCGCCCTGGTCGGGATAGTCCGGCATCTGCACGCGCGGCTTTGCACGCCAGTCAGATTTGGTCCAGGCCTTGCTCATCGGTCTTCTCCCGCCTTCAGCGATAACGGGCGGCTTATAGCGCGTCAGGGGGGCGGTGCAAACCCCATGCGCGGAATGCACAGATTATGCCCAAACAGAGGGCAGCGCCCGTCCGCCGGGTGGGCGAGCAACAGTGGTTCTAGGCACTTTATGGTGCGGCTTGCCTCCACCGGAGTTCTAGGCGCTGGCGTTGAAAGCGCCCGCCCGAGGGGGCGGACGGGCGCTGCCCGGCGGCGCTGAAGCGCCTTGTTCCGGGCAAAGAGAAGCGGCGCCTACCAAATCGCCCCGCATGGCTTCTGCGCCCTTCCCAAAAACGCCCCTTGAACGGCGCAGTGTTCCCTGATTGTCTGCAGCAAAACGACATATACGGGTCGCAAAATGCGCGCACGCCTTCCGGGCACCTTCCACGGCACCCAACACGGAATTTCGGCGGCGGCCCCCGCCCTGCCCCTGCCCGCCACCGCGCGCGGCCGCGAGGCGGGCTCGCTGTCGCAAAAGCCCGCCCCCCGCGGCGGCCGCGACAAGGCCGACCCGGTGCGCACTCGCCGCTTCGTCTTCCTGCTGCTGGAGCGCTTCACCATGCTCTCCTTCGCCGGGGCCATCGAGCCCTTGCGCATCGCCAACCGGGTGTCGGGCCAGCCGCTCTACACCTGGAAGCTGGCGGGCGAAGGCGGGCATGAGGCTGTCTGCTCCAACGGCGCCGCCTTCCGGCTGGACATGGGCCTCGATGAGATCGACCGCGAGGATACGCTGCTGGTCTGCGGCGGCATCGACGTCGCCGAGGCGACGACCCGGCCGATCCTGAACTGGCTGCGGCGCGAGGCGCGGCGGGGGGCGATCATCGGCGGGCTCTGCACGGGGGCCTGGGCGGTGGCGAAGGCGGGCCTCTTGGACGGGCGCCGCGCCACGATCCATTGGGAGAACCAGGACAGCTTCCTCGAGGAGTTCGAGGAGGTGAAGCTGACCAAATCGGTCTTCGTCGTCGATGGCAACCGGCTGACCACGGCGGGCGGCACCGCCTCCATCGACCTGATGCTGAAGCTGATCGCGGAAGATCATGGCGAGGATCTGGCCAATACCGTCGCCGACCAGCTGATCTATTCGGCGATCCGCACCGACCAGGACACGCAGCGCCTGTCGATCCCCACCCGCATCGGCGTGCGCCACCCCAAGCTGAGCCAGGTGATCCAGATGATGGAGGCCGCGATCGAGGAGCCGATCAGCCCGGCCGACCTTGCCGAGGATGTGGGGATGAGCACCCGGCAGCTGGAACGGCTGTTCCGCCGCTATCTCAACCGCTCGCCCAAGCGCTATTACATGGAACTGCGGCTGCAAAAGGCCCGCAACCTGCTCATGCAGACCGATATGAGCGTGATCAACGTGGCGCTGGCCTGCGGCTTTGCCAGCCCCTCGCATTTCTCGAAATGCTACCGGGCGCATTATGCCACCACCCCTTACCGCGAGCGCGGAAGCCATGGCAGCAGCCCCGCTGCGGCCCCCCGTCTGTCGATATGATCCTGACCGAACGGCTGATCCTGCGCCCCGCACGGATGGAGGATCTGGCGGACCTGCACACCATCATGTCGGACCCGCGCGCCATGCGCTACTGGTCGCACGCCGCCCACGCCACGACCGAACGGACCGAGCGCTACCTGACCGGCATGGTCGCGGCGGTGCCCGAGGCCGAGGAATACATGGTGGAACTGCGCGAGGGTCCCGGCCGGGTGATCGGCAAGGCCGGCTGCTGGCGGCCCGATGAGGTTGGCTACATCTTCCACCCCGATGTCTGGGGCAATGGCTATGCCCATGAGGCGCTGGCGGCGATCCTGCCCCGCGCATTTGCCCGCGCACCGGGGCTGCAGGCGATCACCGCCGATGTCGATCCGCGCAACACCGCCTCCGTCCGGCTACTGGAGCGATTGGGATTCGAACATACCGGCAGCGCCCGGAACAGCTTCGAGGTGGAGGGCGTGTGGACCGACAGCGTCTTTCTGTCGCTTCCCCGCGGCCGCTATGCCGGCCCCGCTGCCTCAATTGCGGGCTGACGCAGGGGAAGCTGCCCAAATGCGACGCGCCGCCGCCGTCTTCACAGCTTCACAATCCAATATTCCCCGTCTAGTTTGACGCGCAGGACAACGTTCCAACATGGGAGAGACGTGATGAAAAAAATGCTTCTGGCTTCGGCCGCAATCGCACTGGTCGCCGGTGCCGCGGGCGCCGAGGACATCAAGCTGGGCATTTCGGTCGGCTTCACCGGCCCGCTCGAATCGATGGCCGGCCCGATGGCCCAGGGCGCCGAGATGGCGATGAAGGAAGTGACCGATAGCGGCAAGCTGCTGGACGGATCGACCGTCACCGCCGTGCGCGCCGACAGCACCTGCATCGACGCCGCCGCCGCCACCGCGGCCGTGGAACGCATCGTCACTTCGGACCGCGTCAAGGGCATCATGGGCGGCATGTGCTCGGGTGAAACCACCGCGACGCTGCAGAACGTCGCCATGCCGAACGGAATCGTGATGATCTCGCCCTCGGCCACCTCGCCGGCGCTCTCGACGCTGGAAGACAACGGCCTGTTCTTCCGCACCTCGCCGTCGGATGCCCGCCAGGGCGTGGTGATGACCGAGATCCTGGGCGACCGCGGCATCAAGGAAGTCGCCATCACCTATACCAACAACGACTATGGCAAGGGTCTGGCTGACAGCTTCCAGGCGGCCTTCGAAGCCGCTGGCGGCACCGTGACCATCAACTCGCCGCATGAAGACGGCAAGGCCGACTACTCGGCCGAAGTCGGCGCGCTTGCCTCCGCTGGCGGTGAAGTGCTGGTGGTTGCCGGCTATGTCGACCAGGGCGGCGGCGGCGTGCTGCGCGGCGCGCTCGACAGCGGCGCCTTCGACACGTTCATGTTCCCGGACGGGATGGTCGGCGCCTCGCTGGAAGAGGGCTTCGGCGCGGAAATCGAAGGCTCGTTCGGCCAGAACCCGGCAGCTGCCGGTGCGGGCCGCGATGCCTTCCTGGCACTGGCGACCGAGGCGGGCTTTGACGGCACCACCGCCTTCGCCCCCGAAAGCTATGACGCGGCGGCGCTGATGATGCTGGCGATGGCCAAGGCCGGCACCTCGGATCCGGCGGTTTACAAGGATCACGTGATGGACGTCGCCAACGCCCCGGGCGAGCCGATCCTGCCGGGCGAGCTGGCCAAGGCGCTGGAGCTGATCGCCGCGGGCACCGACATCGACTATGTCGGCGCGACGGCTGTGGAAATGATCGGCGCGGGCGAAAGCGCCGGCTCCTACCGCGAGATCGAGTTCAAGGACGGCAAGCTGACGGAAGTCGGCTACCGCTGATCGATCCGGCATAACAACAGGGCAGCCCGGGGAACCTCCGGGCTGCTTTTCCATAAGAATCAAGCCCTTCAAGGGCATTCTTCATGCAGAACATGAAGTCAGGGGAAGCGCTTTACACATGATCGTCGTCGAAGACTTGCACAGGCATTTCGGCGGGTTCCGGGCCGTGGATGGCGCGAGCCTGCAGATCGCCACCGGGTCCATCACCGGGCTGATCGGGCCGAACGGTGCCGGAAAATCCACGCTGTTCAACGTGATAGCTGGCGTTCTTCCACCAACCTCCGGCCGCGTCACCATGGACGGCGAGGACATCACCGGCCTCGCCCCGCATGATCTGTTCCACAAGGGGCTGCTGCGCACCTTCCAGATCGCGCATGAATTCTCCTCGATGACGGTGCGCGAGAACCTGATGATGGTTCCCGCCGGGCAGACGGGTGAGACGCTGTGGAACGCCTGGTTCCGCCGCGCCGCGATCCGCGCCGAGGAGGCAGCGCTGCGGGCCAAGGCCGATGAGGTGCTTGACTTCCTGACCATCAGCCATCTGGCCGAGGAGAAGGCGGGCAACCTCTCCGGCGGGCAGAAGAAGCTGCTGGAACTGGGCCGCACCATGATGGTCGAGGCGAAGGTGGTGTTCCTGGATGAGGTCGGCGCGGGGGTGAACCGCACCCTGCTGAACACCATCGGCGATGCCATCGTCCGCCTGAACCGCGAACGCGGCTATACCTTCTGCGTGATCGAGCATGACATGGATTTCATCGGCCGCCTCTGCGACCCGGTCATCGTGATGGCCGAGGGCAAGGTGCTGGCCCAGGGCTCGGCCGAGCACATCATGGAGAATGAGGCGGTGATCGAGGCCTATCTGGGCACCGGGCTGAAGAACAAGGTCAAGGCGGGGGGCGCGGCATGAGCGAGCCTTTCCTGATCGCCGAGGGCATGACCGGGGGCTATGGCGCCGCCGACATCTTGCACAACTGCACCCTGAAGGTGGAACTGGGCGAGATCGCGGTGATCGTCGGGCCGAATGGCGCCGGCAAGTCCACCGCGATGAAGGCCGTCTTCGGGATGCTGAAGCTGCGCGAGGGCTCTGTGCGCATCGCCGGCAAGGACATCACGCAGCTGACGCCGCAGGCGCGGGTGGCCGAGGGCATGGCCTTCGTGCCGCAGACCAGCAATGTCTTCCCGACCATGACGGTCGAGGAGAACCTGGAAATGGGCGCGTTCCTGCGCCGCGACGATATCCGCGGCACGATGGAGCAGGTCTATACCCTGTTCCCGATCCTGAAGGACAAGCGCCGCCAGGCGGCCGGGGAGCTGTCGGGCGGCCAGCGCCAGCAGGTCGCCGTCGGCCGCGCGCTGATGACGCAGCCGCGCCTCCTCATGCTCGACGAGCCCACCGCCGGCGTGTCACCCATCGTCATGGACGAGCTGTTCGACCGCATCATCGAGGTCGCCCGCAGCGGCATCTCGATCCTGATGGTCGAGCAGAACGCCCGCCAGGCGCTGGAGATTGCCGATCACGGCTATGTCCTCGTGCAGGGCGCCAACCGTTACACCGATACCGGAGAGGCTCTGCTGGCCGATCCCGAGGTGCGCCGCACCTTCCTGGGGGGCTGAGATGAGACCGATTGCAACCGTGCTGGCGCTGGCCGCCACCCTGCCCTGCCTGCCTGCCGCCGCGCAGGAGATGGTCCATTGGCGCTGCGAGTTCGGCAACCAGTGCATCGGGCCCGAGGAGGCCTGCGGCGCCTCGGAGAAATTCCTTGCGCTGGAGGTAACCGGCGACAGCGCGACCTATACCGACGAGCTGGAAACCTTCGACATGGCGCTGATCCGCGAGGAAGAGACCGGCGCCGTGACCCTGGTCGCGCCGGCCTATTACCAGACCGCGATCTACATCACCCGCTTTGCCGGCGGCAATGCCGCGATGGCGGTGCATTCCGCCTATGAGGGCGAGGCCGAGGCGCGATCCTACCTTGGCATCTGCGAGGAGGCGCGCTGATGGACCTTTTGAACGCAATCGTCGCACTGGCCAATTTCGTGCTGATCCCGGCCACCGCCTACGGCGCGCAGCTGGCGCTCGGGGCGCTTGGGGTGACGATCATCTATGGCATCTTGCGCTTTTCCAACTTCGCCCATGGCGACACCATGGCCTTTGGCACCGCGACGGTGATCCTGGTCACCTGGGGCTTTCAGGCGATGGGCATCGGGCTTGGCCCGCTGCCGACCGCGCTGCTGGCGCTGCCGGTGGGGATCGCGCTGACCTCGCTGCTGGTGCTGGGGACCGACCGCGCCGTCTATCGCTTCTACCGCAAGCAAAAGGCGGCGCCGGTGATCCTGGTGATCGTGTCGATGGGCGTGATGTTCATCATGAACGGGCTGACCCGCTTCCTGATCGGGGTCGATGAGATCAACTTCGACGATGGCACCCGCTTCCTCATCAACGCCCGCGACTTCAAGGAGGCGACGGGGCTGGCCGAGGGGCTGGCGCTGCGCTCTACCCAGGTGATCACCGTGGTGACGGCGGTGCTGGTGGTGGCGGTGCTGTTCTGGTTCCTGAACCGCACCCGCACCGGCAAGTCGATGCGCGCCTTTTCCGACAACGAGGATCTGGCGCTGCTGTCAGGGATCAACCCCGAACGGGTGGTGGTCTATGCCTGGCTGATCGCCACGGCGCTGGCGACGATTGCCGGAACGCTCTACGGCCTCGACAAGACCTTCAAGGTTTTCAACTACTTCCAGCTGCTGCTGCCGATCTTCGCCGCCGCCATCGTCGGCGGGCTCGGCAGCCCGGTCGGCGCCATCGCGGGCGGCTTCCTGATCGCCTTTTCCGAAGTGGGCGTGACCTATGCCTGGAAGAAGGTGGCTGTCTACGCCCTGCCCGAGGGGCTGGAGCCGGACGGGCTGCTGCAGCTTCTGTCCACCGAATACAAGTTCGCGGTCAGCTTCGTGATCCTGATCGCGGTTCTGCTGTTCAAGCCCACCGGGCTCTTCAAGGGGAAATCGGTATGAGCGGGCGCGTTGCAACGGGCGGCAATTCCACCATGCGGACGGCTTTGCTGTTCGCCGGCATGGCGGGGCTGGTGCTGCTGGAGGGGCTGACAGGCGGGTGGAACACCGCGCTTGGCATCGTCAACATGGGGCTGATCTCGGCGGTGATGGCGCTTGGGGTCAATATGCAATGGGGCTATGCGGGCCTCTTCAACACCGGCGTCGTCGGCTTCGTCGCCATGGGCGGGCTCGCCCCGGTGCTGATCTCGATGCCGCCGGTGACGCAGGCCTGGGCCACGGGCGCGCCGCGGATGGCGCTGGCGCTGGCCGTGGCGGTGGGCGTGGTGGCGCTGGCGGTGGCCTTGTATCGCCGGATGACCGGGCGCCCCCGCGTGCTGGCGATGACCGCGGTGCTGGTCGGGGGCTTCTTCCTCTACCGCGCGCTGTTTGACCCTGCCGTGGCGGCAATCGAGGCGGTGAATCCCGCGGCCGATGGCTATCTCGGCGGGCTCGGCCTGCCGGTGCTGCTGTCCTGGCCTATCGGCGGCGTGCTGGCGGCGGGCGCGGCCTGGATCATCGCCAAGACGGCGCTTGGCCTGCGCTCCGACTACCTTGCCATCGCCACGCTGGGGATCGGCGAGATCATCGTCTCGGTCCTGAAGAACGAGGATTGGCTGGCCCGCGGCGTGAAGAACGTCGTCGGCATCCCGCGCCCCGTGCCCTATGAGGTGGCGCTGCAATCGGACCCAAGCTTCCTCGCCCGCGCCGCGAGCCTCGGCATCGACCCGGTTACCGCCTCCACCGTCTGGGTCAAGCTGCTCTATGCCGGGCTGTTCCTGGTGGTGCTGCTGGCGCTGATCTGGCTGATGGAGCGGGCGCTGAACTCGCCTTGGGGCCGGATGATGCGCGCGATCCGCGACAATGAGGTGGCGGCCGAGGCGATGGGCAAGCATGTCACGAAGCGCCACCTGCAGATCTTCGTGCTTGGCGGCGCGGTGCTGGGGCTGGCGGGGGCGATGATGATCACGCTCGACGGCCAGATGACGCCGGGCAGCTACACGCCGCTGCGCTTCACCTTCCTGATCTGGGTGATGGTGATCCTGGGCGGATCGGGCAACAACTGGGGCGCGGTGCTTGGCGGGATGCTGGTCTGGTATCTGTGGATCAAGGTCGAGCCCTGGGGCAATTCGCTGATGGGCTTCGTGACCTCTGGCATGGCCGATGGCTCGGCGCTGAAGTCGCACCTCCTCGACTCGGCGGCGCATATGCGGCTGCTGACGATGGGGGTGATCCTGCTCGTCGTGCTGCGCTTCAGCCCGCGCGGGCTGATCCCCGAGAAGTAATCCCTTCCCCCTCTTCTTTGCAAAAATATCCCGGGGGGAGGCTGCGCAGCAGACGGGGGGCAGCGCCCCCCTTCTTCTCTTTTCCCGCCCCCCGCCCCATCCCCGACATCCGATGTCGCATTCCACCATGCCCGCAGCCCCGCCGCGGAGTGACTTGGGCAAGGCAGCGGCAAGGAGAGCGCGATGAAATCCCATACCCGAGTTCTGGTGATCGGCGGCGGTGTCGTCGGCTGTTCGGTGCTCTATCACCTGACCAAGCTGGGCTGGTCCGACGTGATGCTGGTGGAACGGTCGGACCTGACCTCCGGCTCCACCTGGCACGCGGCGGGGGGGTTCCACACGCTGAACGGCGATACCAACATGGCGGCGCTGCAGGGCTACACGATCCGCCTCTATAAGGAGCTGGAGGCGATCACCGGCATGTCCTGCGGGTTGCACCATGTCGGCGGCATCACCCTTGCCGATACGCCCGAGCGCTTCGACATGCTGAAGGCGGAACGGGCCAAGCACCGCTACATGGGGCTGGATACCGAGATCCTCAGCCCGGCCGAGGTGGCGAAGTTCACCGACGGGCTGGTGAATACGGGTGGCATCCTCGGCGCGCTCTATGATCCGCTCGACGGGCACCTCGACCCCTCGGGCACCACCCATGCCTATGCAAAGGCCGCGCGGATGGGCGGGGCGGAAATCCTGCTGCACAACCGGGTGCTGGAGACCAACCCCCGCCCCGATGGCAGCTGGGAGGTGGTGACCGAGAAGGGCACCATCATCGCCGAGCATCTGGTCAACGCCGCCGGCCTCTGGGCGCGCGAGGTGGCGGCGATGGCGGGGGTCTACCTGCCGCTGCTGCCGATGGCGCATCAGTATCTGGTGACCGACGACATCCCCGAGATCATGGAGATCCTTGGCCAGGGCCGCGAGTTCCCGCATGTGATGGACCCGGGCGGCGAGAGCTACCTGCGGCAGGAAGGCCGCGGCCTCTGCATCGGCTTCTATGAGAAACCGTGTGAAGCCTGGTCGGTCGATGGCACCCCCTGGGGCTTTGGCCATGAGCTGCTGAACGAGGCCTTCGACAAGATCGAGGACTCGGTCGCCTTCGCCTATCGCCGCTTTCCGGTGCTGGAGCGCGCCGGGGTGAAGCGGGTGATCCACGGCCCCTTCACCTTCGCCCCCGACGGCAACCCGCTGATCGGCCCGGTGCCGGGGCTGCGCAACTACTGGTCGGCCTGCGCGGTGATGGCGGGCTTTTCGCAGGGGGGCGGCATGGGGCTGGCGCTGGCGCAATGGATGATCGAGGGCGAGGTAGAGCGCGATCCGCGCGGCTTCGACGTGGCGCGCTTCGGCACCTCGACCACGCCGGGCTATACCGTCCCGAAGGTGATCGAGAACTACCAGACCCGGTTCAGCGTGGCCTATCCGAACGAGGAAAAGCCCGCCGCCCGCCCGTTCCGCACCACGCCGATGTATGACATCTTCAAGGGCAAGCGCGCGGTCTTTGGCCAGCAATACGGGCTGGAGGTGGTGAACTACCACGCGCTGCCGGGCGAGCCGCTCTATGAGACGCCGTCGTTCAAGCGCTCCAACGCCTGGGAGGCGGTGGCGCAGGAATGCCGGGCGGTGCGCGAGGGCGTGGGGATCAACGAGATCCAGAACTTCGGCAAGTTCCGGGTGCGCGGCGAAGGCGCCCGCGCCTGGCTGGACCGGATCATGGCGGGGCGCATTCCGGCGCCGGGCAAGCTGAGCCTGACGCCGATGCTGTCGCCGCAGGGCAAGATCATCGGCGATTTCACCGTCACCTGCATCAGCGAGACCGAGTTCCAGATCACCGGCAGCTATGGCGCGCAGGATCAGCACCGCCGCTGGTTCGAGGCCAATCTGGATGCGGGGGTGACGGTCGAGAACGTGTCGGTCCGCCTCACCGGTTTCCAGATCGCAGGGCCGATGGCGCGGGAATTGCTGGCGCGCGTCACCCGCGCCGATGTGTCGGCGAGTGCCTTCCGGTTCATGGAGGCGAAGCGGATGGTCGTTGGCATGGCCGACTGCCTGGTGCAGCGCGTGAGCTACACGGGCGATCTGGGCTTCGAGATCTATTGCGACGCGATGGTGCAGCGGCAGCTGTGGCAAACGCTCTGGGCCGCCGGGCAGGACCTTGGCCTGCGCCCCTTCGGGATGCGGGCGATGATGTCGCTGCGGCTCGACAAGTTCTTCGGCAGCTGGGGGCGCGAGTTCAGCCCCGATTACATGCCCGGCGAGACCGGAATCGCCCGCTTCATCCGCTGGGACAAGGAGTTCATCGGCAAGGCCCCGGCTTTGGCCGAGCGGCAGGCGGGGCCGGCGCGCAAGCTGTGTGCGTTTGTCGTGGAAGCCGTCGATGCCGATGTGGTGGCCTATGAGCCGATCTGGGTGGGCGGCGAGGTGAAGGGCTTCTGCACCTCGGGCGGCTATGCCCACGGGTCTGGCCTGTCGGTGGCGCTTGGGTTTGTTCCTGCGGAGATGGCGGTGGACGGGCTGGCGGTGGAGATCGAGATCCTGGGCGAGCGGCGGGCGGCGAGGCTGGTGACGCAGCCGCTGTGGGATGCGGATGGGGCGCGGATGCGCGGCTGATGTCGCGCCTTTGGCCGACCGCCGGGGGCGCTGCCCCCGGACGTTGCTAAAGCCGGGGGCCAGCCCCCGGGACCCCCGGGATATTTAGGCAAAGAAGAAGGGGAAAAGGCGCTTGGCGGGTGTGATGATCCTTCTTTGTGCGGCGGGGAACTCGCGGCGGATGCGGGGGCGCGACAAGCTGCTGGAGCTGGTGGCGGGGGAGGCGCTGCTGCGGCGGCAGGCATTGGCGGCGCTTGGCGTGGGGGAGCGGGTGGTGGTGACGCTGGGGCCGGATCAGCCCTTGCGCGCGGCCGCGTTGGAGGGGCTGGCGGCGGAGGTTCTGCCGGTGCCGGAGGCGGCGGAGGGGCTGGCAGCCTCGCTGCGCGCCGGGGCTGCCGTTGCGAGAGGCGGGGCGGCGGAGGGGGCGGCGCTGCTGGTGATGCTGGCGGATATGCCGGAGATCGGGGCGGAGGATCTGGCGGCGGTGATTGCGGCGCATCTTGCCGCGCCGGGTGCGGTGATCCGGGCGGCGGGGGAGGATGGGACGCCGGGGCATCCGGTGCTGGTTCCGGCGCGGATGCTGGCAGGGCTTGCCGCGTTGCGGGGCGATCGCGGCGCGCGCGAGCTGCTGCGGGGCGAGCTGCTGCGGGGCGAGGTGCCGGTGCTGGTGCCCCTGCCCGGCCGGCGCGCGTTGACCGACCTTGATACGCCCGAGGATTGGGCGGCGTGGCGGGCGCGGACCGGCCTTTGACTCGGGGGTTCAGGCCGCCAGCAGCGCGCGCACCTCATGCGCCTTCAGGCTGGGGCGGGCCGAGAGGTAGCCGGGGCCGCCCTCGCCGGCGCCGCGCGCAAGTTCGGGGAAGAGCTTGAACAACTCCTCTCGCTGCGCATCGCCCATGCCCTTGAGGGTGCGGGCGCCGGGCTGGAAGCTTTCGGTCCAGGCGCCCTCGGCCAGGATGATCTCATGCCGGGCGCACATGATGTGGATGTAGGTGACCGGCGCCGGTTTGCCGCGGGTGATGCCGGGGCGGCCGACCAGATGCACCGCCGCCGCCAGCACCTCGAGATCGCCGAACATCAGCTCGGCCCGCGAGCCGGTGAGCAGCATCCGGTGCTGGGGCGAGACGGTCAGGGCGCGGTCGGGCAGGCCCCCCCCAAGGGCGCCTGCGGCGATATGCACCGGGCGAAGCGAGGGGTCGGCACGCAGCTCGGCGGCGGAGAGCGGCCGCGCGCCGGTCCAGTGCACCGGCTGGAAGCCGTTGTCGCGGGTGAGCACCAGATCGCCGCGGCGCAGGCTTTCGACGGCGCGCGGGCCCTTGGCGGTGTCGATCAGGGTGCCGGGGGTGAAGCAGGGCACGATCACCTCGATATTCTCGAAATGCAGCGTGCCAGCCGGGTTGCCGGCCGCATCGAAATACTCGACATAGCCGTTCTGGCCGTTCCCGTCGCTGTCGGTGCCGGTATAGGTGATGGTCTTGGAGCCGCCGACGGGCTTGGATCCGGTCAGGTCCAGCGTATCCCAGTCGCTGCCGCCCGAGCCGCCGCGGATGATGTCGCCGGCGCCGGCGCCGCTGCCCGAGATGTAGAAGATGTCGGCATCGTCGCCGCCCTCCATGGTGTCGGCGCCCGCGCCCCCGGTGAGGCTGTCATTGCCGGTGCCGCCCTGCAGCGTGTCATTGCCGGTGCCGCCGTCCAGCAGGTCATTGCCGCTGCCGCCGATCAGCGTGTCATTGCCCGCGTCGCCGTAAAGCCGGTCATCCCCGCCGGCGCCATCCATCGTGTCGTTGCCGGCGCCGCCATGGAAGATGTTGGTGTAGGCATCGGCGCCGCTGCCCTGCCCGTCGAAGCCGGTCAGATTGTCGTCATAAGCGGAGCCGTAGATCCCATCGATGCCCGAGAGCGTATCAGTTGCGCCCCCCTCACCCGAGGCGTCGCCGCCCGAGGCGGAGCCGGTGACGAGGTTGACGGTGACCCCGGCGGAGGAGGCGCTGTAATCGGCATAGTCCATGCCGGCGCCGCCGTTCAGCACATCGGCCCCGGCGCCGCCGGTGAGGGTGTCGTTGCCATTGCCACCGGTCAGCGTGTCATTGCCGTCACCGCCGATCAGCGTGTCATTGCCCTCGCCGCCGTCGAGCGTGTCACTGCCGGTGCCGCCGTCGAGATAGTCATTGCCATAGCCGCCGGTGACCCGGTCATTCCCGGCGCCGCCATAGACGGTATCGTCATCGGAGGTCGGCACTGCCACGAATTGCACGTCGGTGAGATAGATCACCTGGCCGCTGCTGCCGGCGTTGTCATAGTCGATCTCGATCCGCGCGACCGGGCCCGCCACCGTGACCAGCACCGAGCCGCCCTGGCTGCTGGCGCTATCGCCGTTCGCGTCGGCGGTGACGGTATTGCCGGATACGGTATCTGTGCCCGCCGCGGTCAGCGTCACCGGTACCGGATTGCCCTCGGCATCGTAGGCGCGCACCGTGACCACATCTTGCCAGGTGCCGGAATCGACGTCGTTGATACGGAAGGCCACATTCTCGACGCTGGGGGAATAGGTGCTGCCGGAGGCGGCGGAGAATTCCAGCGTCACGGTGGAGGTGTCGCCTGTGCCGCTGCCTTCGAGCTGCGCCGAGGAGGTTCTGGAGAAGGTCTCGGACGGGTCCCTGTACTGCGTCTGGCTGGTTTCGACCTCGAACCCGGTGCCGGCGCCGTCATCGCTGTAGCTGACGCGCACATTGATGCCGCCGGTGTCCTGGGTGAAGCCCTTGGACAGCGAGGTGCCATCCCAGCGCCCCAGCGACCAGTTCAGATCGAGCTGCGTGGCCGTGGCAGGCGCCTCGGGGCCGGCGGTCACCGTGTCATTGCCGCCCCCGGCATTGATGGTGTCATTCCCGGCGCCGGAATTGACGGTGTCCGCCGAGGTGGTACCGGTCCAGGTGTTGTTGCCGGAGTCGCCGGTATAGGTCGCCATCGTGAGTGCCTGCCTTTTGCAAGTGCCCGGGGTTGCGGGCCGTCTTTACAGTTGGTTAGGCAAGGAATGGGGCCGGATCGTGGCCGGGCCGGGCCATTCTCGGGATGGCAGGCTGCGGGGCGCTCAGGCGGCGCGGGGCCCGGCGCTGCCCGCGATTTCGCGGCAGGCGGGCGCAGGATCCATGCCGAAGCCGGCGCCGGCGAGGGCGCCGCGGCTGGCCTCGGTCAGGGCGAGCAGGGCCGCGGGATCGGGGCGCAGGCTTTCGGACCAGCAGCCGTCGGACAGGATCGCGTGATGGTGGTCGAGCAGCAGGTGCAGGTAGCGCACCTCTGTCAGCGGGGCGACGTCGATGCCGGGCTGACCCAAGAGGTCGCGGGCGGGCAGGAACACCTCTTCGGCGGCGCGGTCTGCGGTCGCCGGGCGTACGGCAAGCAGCAGGTGGTTGGGCGAGAGCAGCAGGTCGCGCACCGGCAGCCCGCCGCCAAGCGCCCCGGCACGCACCCGCACCGGGCGCAGCATCGGCAGCAGGCCAAGCGCGCGCCAGCAAAAGTCGCGCTGGCCGGACCAGAGCAGCGGCTGCGCGCCGGCATCGCGGGTGATGATGCGGCTCCCGGGGCGCAAGTCTTCGACCGCCACCGGGCCAGCGGCGGTCATGATGCTGGTGCCGGCGGTGAAACAGGGGATCGCGGCCGCGACCTCGGCCAGATCCTGCGACCAGAGCGCGGCGCCATCGTTCCCGACGCCCTCCACCCGGCCGGCGGGGCTGCCCTCCTCCTCCAGCACAAGACGCAGGCGGTCCTGGGCGGCGAGGCTGGCGAAGAACTGCGGAGCGAGTGCCGGATCTGCCTGCGGTGCGGCGGGGAGCTCGATCTGCGGCAGAGCGGCGTGGCGGCGCAACAGCGGGGCTGCGGTGGCGCCGGACCAGCCCGGGGGGCTGCGCTCTAGGGTCATGCCTGCCTCCTCCATACAGCAACGGCAGGGCCATACATGGGCCGCGCCGCTTCGACAAAGAACCGCCTACGGGTTAAGAATACGTCAACTCCGTGTCGGCAACCTAGCGTTTTTTGTGACAGCAGGCGCAGGCTGGCGGGACAACTCGTTTCCAGAACAGCAACTAATTCAAGCACTTCGGCCGGAAAGCGCGCCCCCGCACCCTCCGGCCCTTGTTGCGTTCCGTCCCTGGGCGGATGCCCCCGAAGCGGGGCGCGCGGCGCCCCTGCCCCGGTCACAGGCGCCCCGCTGCACAAGGGGCGCCCCGCCAGTCTGCGCTGTGCCCCATCGCGGGGCCAAGCCTCGCGCCTTAGCGGGCGAGCAGCGCAGCCTCATGCCGTTTCAGCGTGCGCCGGGCGGCGGTATACTCGCCCCGGCCCTCGGGGGTGCGCAGTTCGGGGAAGAGATCGAAGATCTCGCCGCGCTGCGCATTGCCGATCCCGGCCAGGGTGTAATCGCCCGGCTGGAAGCTTTCGGTCCAGGTGCCGTTCGCCAGAACCACTTCGTGCTGGTCGAACATGAAGTGGATATAGGTCACGCCAAGGGCATCGACGTTCTGCACGCCCTTGTTGTTCACCAGGTGCTTGGCCGAGACCAGAACCTCATGCTCGTCGAAGTAGAGCGCGGTGCGGTCATTGGCGACCAGCATCCGGTGGTTCGGCGAGACCAGCATGTCCCGCTCGGGCAGGCCATTGCCAAGGCTGCCCTGACGGATCAGCACCGGCTTCATGTGGGTGGCACGCGACAGCTGGCCGTAATCCAGCGTCTTGTGGCCAAGCCAGCGGATTTCCTGGATGCCGTTGTCGCGGGTGATGATCTTGTCGCCCACCTTCAGCTCTTCGACCAGACGCTCGCCGCGCGGGGTGGCGACGGCGGTGCCGGGGGTGAAGCAGGGAACGACTTCCTCGATCTCGGTGAACTGCAGCTTGCCGGTGAAGTTGCCATCGGCGTCGAAGTAGTTGACGTAGCCGTCCTTGCCGTTGCCGTTGCTGTCATCGCCGGTGTAGTGGATCGAGAGCGAGCCGCCCTCGGTGACAGAGCCGGTCAGGTCCAGCACGTCATGGTCGGTGCCGCCGGCGCCGCCATCGACGGTATCGCCGATGCCCTCGCCCGCGCCGAAGGTGAAGGTGTCCTGATCGTCGCCGCCCGACAGGTCGTCGGCCCCGGCGCCGCCGATGATCAGGTCATCGCCGCTGCCGCCAAGCACGGTGTCGTCCCCGGCGCCGCCCTTCAGCAGATCCTCGTCGGCACCGCCATCGAGATAGTCGTTGCCGCCGCCGCCCGAGATCGTGTCGTTGCCGGCATTGCCCCAGAACTCGTTGGTATAGGTGTCCGAGGGGGCGGTGCCTTCATGGTCGAAGCCGGTCAGCGTATCGTCATGGGCCGACCCGATCACGCCGTCGATGCCGCTTTCGATGGTGTCGTTCTCGGCGTCGCCGCCCGACAGATCGCCGGTCTTGAGGTTGACGGTCACGCCCTGGCCGGAGGCCGAGTAGTCGATGTTGTCCTGGCCGGTGCCGCCGTTGAACTTGTCCGCGCCCGAACCGCCGATGAAGGTGTCATCGCCATTGCCGCCGCTGAGGTAGTTCGTGCCGGCGCCGCCGATCAGCACGTCGTCGCCATCGCCACCAGACAGACGGTCGTCATGGTTGCCGCCATCCAGCAGATCGTTGCCGGTGCCGCCGTCCAGCGTGTCGCAGCCGTCGCCGCCCTTGAGCGTGTCGTTATCCGCGCCGCCATAGAGGCTGTCGTTGCCGGTGCCGCCGTCGAGCATGTCGTTGCCGGCTTCGCCATAAAGCTTGTCGTCGCCCGACTCGCCATAGACGTCGTCATTGCCGGCCCCGGCATAGACGGTGTCATGGCCGCCGCCGGCCTTGACGATATCGTCGTTCGGCGCCTCGCCCGGCAGGATCGCGTCGTTGTTGTCGATGCGGTCGCCCTCGGGGTCGCCGGTATAGGCGGCGTTGATCAGGTCATTGCCCGCGGTGCCCTCGACGATGCCGTCGGGGTCGATGTCATAGGTCGCGAGATCCGCATAGGGAATCTCGGGATAGGTGTCGTTGCGGCAGATCACCGAATAGGTGGTGCCAGCCACCAGCGGCGCGTCGCTGACGATGCCGGCGGTGTCGTTGCCTTCCATCTCGAAGACGTAGATCGTGATGTCGTCGGCCGAGCTGGTGGAGCCGACGGGGCGCACGACATAGCTGTATTCGGGGGTGATCCGGCCGTCCGAAGAGTCGTAGTTCTGGCCGTCGAGCGTGACCGAGCTGTTCAGCGTCTGGTCGCCATCGCCGTCGCCGAACTTGCTGTCATCGTCCTTGATCACCAGCGTCTTGGGCGCGGCGCCGGCGGCGATGGTGAAGGTGTCGCCCGAAACGTGGTCCTCGCCTTGCGTGCCGTCGCGGAACAGGTCCGGATCGGTGGAGGACAGGTCGGTGATATCCCAGGCCTGCACGGTGTGGTTGGTGAAGCTCGATTGCGAATATGTCATGGTTTACCCTTCCTGCCTGCGGATCTTGGCGGCGCGGCACGAATGCCCCTGCGCGGCCGGCGCGTTGGACAAGCCTGCGGCGCCCTGATGCCCGCAAGCTGCCCGGTTCGGGGTCGCCCTTGCCGGGGATCGGTTGGTCGCCATCATCTTGTCACTCCCTCGTTCCTGCCGCGCGGATCGCTCCGGTTTGGCGTCTGTGTCAAAGCGCGACGCCGTCACGGGTCCGCGTTCTCGGTGACCGCGCCGGAGAAGACCGACGCGGCAAGGGATGGCTCCGCACTTCGGCAGACCATCCGTGACCGACCCGTCAGGAAGTGGAAAAGAGGAACGACAGGCATTGCAGCCATGGCTGTCGGAGCGCCAGAACACAGTTCTGGCGCGGGGGCAGATCCGCAGAAGACCCACCTGACAGCATGGCATTACACGCCTGCGCCTTTCGGCGCCTCACCACTTACCGACCGCCCCCACGGTCGTAGACGCCCCTTTCGGGACCACTTCTGGATACGCGCGAGGCCGAGGGAAACAAAGAGGAAAGTGGCGCAAACATGGCGCGTTTTCGCAGGGGCGCCCCTGGTTCTTGGGGGACCGTCCCGGTTCCGGGGCCTGTTTGAGGGGCGTGTCGTTTCCAGATCGGAAAAACCGGAGACTTCGGCAGACATGCGGGAATACAGCGGTTTTTGGCCTGAAACACGGGGATTTTTGGCGTTTTCCTGCCGCAAATGCGCCGTCAGGCCCGGGCGCGCTCGCGCTGCGGTTGCATCATCGTTTCCGGAACTGCACCACAACAATGCTGCGAAGCGGCATCTGCGCCGGGGAAAGAAGGCGAAAACATGGCGGAGCGCTCAAGTTGAGAAAGTGACATCAAAATTACCGAATGGTGGAGATTGTTGCCAGATTATGACCGAAACCGCCGCCCGAACGCCCGCATCTGATTCGTTTCGGACATATCGACGCTTCGATTCGGCCAATGCGGCCGAACAGGCGCAGGGCCGATGCTGCTGCACCGCGGCAGCTCGAAGGCCGGGATGGGGCCTGCGGGGCGCGCCGTCAGCTCGAACAATCCGGCCGACCCGCGGGGATTGCGGCGAAAGCGGCAACAGTGGCGGGGGCTCCGGACCGCGGCGGCCTCGAAACCCGGACGGCAGGCGCCCAGCCTGGTCCGCCGTCAGCGTCTGAAAGGTGGTGCGGGTGGTCGGGATCGAACCGACACTCCTTGCGGAACCGGATTTTGAGTCCGGCGCGTCTACCAATTCCACCACACCCGCATGTGGGCCGCCTGTCACGGCACGTCCTGTCGGGAATACCGGGCCTGTGGCAGAGGCCGGGATTTCCGGCTGCCCTCCTAGCGCAGCGCGCGAGGTCTGGCAAGCACCGCGCATGTGCAGACTGCGCGCTTCGCATTGCAGACTGCGCGCTCCGCGCGGGGCCCTACAGGCTGCGGGCCGAGAAGGTGTCGCAGGCGTCGATCTCGCCGCTTTCATAGCCGCGTTGGAACCAGGCCTCGCGCTGCTCTGACGTGCCATGGGTGAAGGTATGCGGCATCGGCACCCGGCCAGAGCTGCGCTGCAAGGTGTCGTCGCCGATCTGCCGCGCCGCATTCATCGCCTCGGCAATGTCGCCAGGCTCGATGCTGCCGAAGCGCGCGCCGGCATGGCTTGCGAAGACGCCCGAGAAACAATCGGCCTGCAGCTCGACCCGGACAGAGATGGCGTTGGACTGCGCCTCGGAGGCCTGCGCGCGCATCTGGTTGGCCTCGCCCAGGATCCCCAGCTCGTTCTGCACATGGTGGGCGACCTCATGCGCGATCACATAGGCGGCGGCGAAATCGCCCTTGGCGCCAAGCTGCTGTTCCAGCGTGTCGAAGAAGGCGGTGTCGAGATAGACCTTGGTGTCGCCCGGGCAGTAGAACGGCCCCGTCGCCCCCGAGGCGCCGCCGCAGGGCGATTGCGTCACGCCCTTGAACAGCACCAGCGTCGCCGGGTCATAGGTGCCGCCCGCCTGCGCGAAGATGTCCGCCCAGACCTCCTCGGTATCGGCGAGAGTGACAGAGACGAACTCGCCGACCTGAATGTCCTGCTCGGTCAGCTCGGCGCCGTCCTGCGTCCATTGGCCATCGCCGCTGCCGCCGGTGGTGCCATTCAGGAGGGGGGTCACGTCCACCCCCAGCACCCAGCCGATCAGCACCACGGCCACGAGGCCAAGCCCGCCGATCTGGACGCCGCCGCCGCCCCTGCGGCTGCCAGAGCGCCGGCGATCCTCGATATTGCTGCTGCCGCGCCGTCCTTGCCACCGCATCCTGGTTCGTCCTTCATTGCATATGCGGACGGACGTTACCGCCCCGGCCCGGCGCTGCCAATCGCGCAGGTGCAATGCGCGCCGGGTGCTCGCGGTTCCGTGGGCCGCCAGATCCGCAAAGGTGGGCGCGCAGGGATGCTTGACCTCGGCCCGCCGCCGTGGCCAATGATGCGCGGGGCAAAGCGGCAGAGGCATCATGCAACACGTCACCGACAGCACAGCGGAGCGCCGCGGATGAGCGCCGCCCGCATCCTCTTCACCCCGCACGCCTGGGGCCGCAGCCTCTGGGTCGGGCTGGCCGCGGCCGGATCGGCAGGCCTGCTGGCCGGCGCGCTGATGTTCCAGGCGCTTGGCTATGCCCCCTGCCCCATGTGCCTGTGGCAACGCTGGCCGCATGTCGCGGCCATCGCCATCGGCATCCTTGCGGTCTTCGTGCCGCGCCGGGCGCTGCTTTGGCTGGGCGCGCTGGCCGCCGCAATCTCTGGCGCCATCGGCATCTATCACACCGGGGTGGAGCGGGCGTGGTGGGAAGGCCCGACCAGCTGCACATCGTCTGGCGTGACCGGCGTATCGGCGGATGACCTGCTCAATCAGATCATGGCCGCGCCGCTGGTGCGCTGCGATGAGGTGGCGTGGGAGCTTCTGGGCCTGTCGATGGCCAGCTGGAACGTGCTTGCCAGCTTCGCGCTGGCCGGGATCTGGCTCTATGCAGCCTCGAAGAAAGCGTGATCCGAAACGCGCCTAGTGCAGCGTGAACTCCCCCACCACATTGCGCCACGATCCGGGCGCGATCAGCTTGCGGTGGGTGAAGCGTACCGAATGCAGCGGGCCTTCGATCTTGTCCTGCCAGAACTCGATGAAGCCGAACAGCTTGGGATAGTCCGGCGCAAGGTCGTATTCCTGCCAGATGAAGCTGTTGAGCACATGGCGATAGTCCGGCATCCGGTAGTAAAGCTCGGCCGTGGTCAGCCCGTAGCCGCGCAGCATCAGCTCTGTTTCGGGGCGCGATTGGGCAGGTTTCGGGGCGGGGTCCTGTTGCATGTCATGCCTCCTGACGTTTCTTCTGGACCCAGAGTGCCACGCCCGGATTAAAAATCAATGAAAACAGTGTGTTGTCACTCGCGCCCCCTGGCTGCCGGCCTGCAGGGCCGCCCGGCATTGCACCCAACGGATGGGATAGGTTATAGTCCCGCGCAACAAGATCTGGACAAGACCAAATAGGCGGACAGCACCGTGACCGAGACCCCGGAAACCCCCGAAAGCATGCCCGAAAACGCGGAGGAAAAGCCGTTCCGCATGGCGCATGACGGCCCGCAGGTCTCTATCGCCGGGGAGATGCGCACGGCGTATCTGGACTATGCGATGAGCGTGATCGTCAGCCGCGCGATCCCCGATCTGCGCGACGGGCTGAAGCCCGTGCACCGGCGCATCCTGTTCGCGATGCACGAAACCGGCAACACCCATGACAAATCCTACCGCAAGTCGGCGCGCCCGGTCGGCGACACGATGGGGAAATACCACCCCCATGGCGACGCCTCGATCTATGACGCGCTGGTGCGGATGGCGCAGCCCTTCTCGATGTCGCTGAAGCTGCTCGACGGGCAGGGCAACTTCGGCTCCATGGACGGCGATAGCGCGGCGGCCATGCGCTATACCGAGGTGCGGATGGACAAGGCCGCCAGCATGCTGCTGGCCGATATCGAAAAAGACACGGTCGACTATCAGGACAACTATGACGGCAAGGACCGTGAACCCACGGTGCTGCCGGCGCGGTTCCCGAACATGCTGGTCAATGGCGCGGGCGGCATCGCCGTCGGCATGGCGACCAACATCCCGCCGCATAATCTTGGCGAGGTGATCGACGCGACGCTGGCGCTGATCGAGAACCCGGACCTGACCTCCGAAGGGCTGATGGAGTACATCCCGGCCCCCGACTTCCCCACCGGCGCCCAGATCATGGGCCGGGCCGGCGCGCGCAAGGCCTATATCGAGGGCCGCGGCAGCGTCATCATCCGCGCCAAGACCCGGGTGGAAGAGGTGCGCAAGGACCGCTACGCCATCATCCTCGACGAGATCCCCTATCAGGTGAACAAGGCGACGATGATCGAGAAGATCGCCGAGCTGGTGCGTGACAAGCGGATCGAGGGCATCTCGCACATCGCCGACGAATCCGACCGCGTCGGTGTGCGCGTGGTGATCGAGCTGAAGCGGGATGCGACGCCGGATGTGGTGCTGAACCAGCTCTGGCGCTTCACGCCGATGCAAACCTCGTTCGGCTGCAACATGCTGGCGCTGAACGGCGGCAAGCCCGAGCAGCTGACGCTGCGCGATTTCCTGACGCATTTCGTGACCTTCCGCGAGGAAGTCGTCGCCCGCCGCACAGCCTTTGAATTGCGCAAGGCGCGCGAGCGCAGCCATATCCTCTGCGGCCTCGCCGTCGCCGTGTCGAACGTGGACGAGGTGGTGCGCACCATCCGCGCCAGCGCCGATGCGGCCGAGGCGCGCGAAAAGCTGATGACCCGGCGCTGGCCGGCGCATGACATTGCCGAATACATCCAGCTGATCGACGATCCCAGCCACCGGATGAACGAGGACGGCACCTACAACCTGTCGGAAACCCAGGCCCGCGCCATCCTCGACCTGCGCCTGCAGCGCCTGACCGCGCTTGGCGTGAAGGAAGTCACCGACGAGCTGCAGGAGCTGGCCGCCAAGATCCGCGAATACCTTGAGATCCTCGCCTCGCGCGAGCGGATCATGGCGATCATCTCTGACGAGCTGCGCGAGATCCGCGCCCAGTTCGCGGTGCCGCGCCGCACCGAGATCATCGACTGGGCCGGCGACATGGACGATGAGGACCTGATCGAGCGCGAGGACATGGTCGTGACCATCACCTCGGGCGGCTACATCAAGCGCACGCCGCTGGCCGAGTTCCGCAGCCAGCGCCGGGGTGGCAAGGGCCTGTCCTCGATGGCGACCAAGGAAGATGACGTGGTGACCACGCTCTTCGTGGCCAACACCCATACGCAGCTGCTGTTCTTCACCACCGACGGCATGGTCTACAGCCTGAAATGCTGGCGCCTGCCGCTGGCGGGGCGTGTCGGACGTGGCAAGGCCATCGTCAACATCCTGCCGATCGCGCCCGGTGTCTCCATCGCCGCGCTGATGCCGGTCGATGAGCCAGAGGCGGAATGGGACAACCTGCAGGTGTTCTTCGCCACCTCGGAAGGCGAGGTGCGCCGCAACGCGCTGTCCGACTTCGCCAACGTCAAGCGCAACGGCAAGATCGCGATGAAGCTGCCCGAGGGCGTGTCGCTCGTGAACGCGCGGATCTGCGATGCCAATGACGATGTGATGCTGGTCACGGCGATGGGCCGCGCCATCCGCTTCCCCACCACCGAGGTGCGGGTGTTCAAGGGCCGCGATTCCACCGGCGTGCGCGGCATCCGCCTGTCCGAGGGCGACCGCGTGGTTTCCATGTCGATCATCCGCCACTTCGAGGCGGACCCGGCACAGCGCGAGGCCTACCTGAAGCAGCGCCGCCTGATGGCGGGCGTGGTCGAGGAGGCCGAGGCGGACGAGGAAGAAGAGGCGGTCGAGGCCGGGCAGCTCTCGCCCGAACGCTATGCCGAGATGTCGGCGGCCGAGGATCTGATCCTGACCATCACCGTGCGTGGCGCGGGCAAGCTGTCCTCCAGCCACGGCTATCCGGTGCGCGGGCGTGGCGGCATCGGCGTCAAGGCGATGGACGGCGCGATGCGCGGTGGGCCACTTGTCGCCTCCTTCCCGGTCGAGATCACCGATCAGGTGATGCTGGCCACCTCGACCGGCCAGTCGATCCGGGTGCCGGTGGAGCAGATCAGCTTCCGCTCGCGCTCTGCCGGCGGGGTCCGGGTGTTCGACACGGCGCCGGGGGAAGAGGTGGTTTCGGTCGCCCGGGTGGCCGATCAGGCCGAGGAAGAGTAAGCTCTCTACCCGCTGTGCAGGCCAGGCGCCGTCCCGGAAGGGGCGGCGTTTACCGTTTAACCAGTTGACACTTAAGTAATTTCCTTAACGAAACCTTTATGGGACAACGCTTGGCAACAGCCGGGGCAACGGGGACGCACTCCCCTGAGTCCCGCCCGCCCAAGGAGACCTCCCATGAAAACCGCAGCCCTCTGCGCCACCCTGTGCGCCACCCTCGCCACCCCGGCGCTGGCCCAATCCAGCCTCGGCTTCACGCAAGGAGAGGCGCGGGTTGGCGCGGTGTCGGTGGAGGGCGACACATATGCCAATGCCAGCCTCGCCATCGACTTCGCCATCACCGGCCATCACGGGCTGCAATTCGATCTGGGGCTGAGCGATCAGGACACCGGCGCGCTCGGCTCCATCGACGGGCATCTTTACATGGTGCCGGGGCGCGGCTGGAAGTACGGGCTGTCCGGCCATGTGTCGGATCTTGACGGCATGGACGCGACGACGCTGGCCCTGGGGGCCGAGGCGATGGTGGATCTGGGCCCTTCCACCCGCGCCGAGGCCAAGGCAGGGATCGGCGTGCGCAACCCCGGCAGCTTCGATTTCATCTTTGCGCAGGGCGCGCTGGACCATGCGCTGTCGGACCGTGTGGGGATCTACCTCGCCGGAATGGTGGCGGACTATGACGAGCCCGGCTTCTCGGCCACGGGATACGAGGGCCGGATCGGCGCGCGCTGGCATCTCGCCTCGGCGCCGGTGGTGATCGACGCCTCGGTGGGGCGCACGGGGCTTTGGGGCGAGGATAGCCTCAAGGCGGAAACGGTCGCCCGCCTGTCGGTCAGCCTGACGCTCGGCGCGGATCGCAGCGCTCGCGCCCCCGCCGCGCGGCAGATGTTCCGCCCGGTGGCGCCGCTGGCCCCCCTGCAACTGCGCGGGCTGGAGTAAGCCCGCGCAAGGGCGAGGTCACAGCCCGTAGATCGCGCCGAACTTGGCGTCGAGGTAGTCCAGCAGCGGCCCCTCGGTGGGCGCGGCCCCGCAGGCGTTGGTGATCACCTCGCGCGGCGCCATCAGCCCGCCATGCTGCTGGACATTCTCGCGCAGCCAACCGGTCGCGGCGGCCAGATCGCCCCGCGCCAGCTGCGCGTCGAGGTCCGGCACCGCGGCCCGCAGCGCCTGCATCAGGCAGCCGGCATAGACATTCCCCAGCGTGTAGGTGGGGAAATAGCCGAACAGCCCCACCGACCAATGCACATCCTGCAGCAACCCATGCGCGGGCTTGTCCACCACCACGCCGAAATCCTGCAGGAAACGGGCATTCCACGCCTCCTCCAGATCGCCCACGTCCAGCGAGCCGTCGATCAGCTGCCGCTCCAGATCGAAGCGCATCATCACATGCAGGTTGTAATGCACCTCATCGGCCTCGGTGCGGATGAAACCAGGCTGCACGCGGTTGACGATGGCGTGGAAGGCCTCGGGGCTGTCCACCCCGAAATCGCCGAACTCCTGCTGCATCTGCGCGAAGATCCAGCCGGTGAAGGGGGCAGAGCGGCCAAGCTGGTTCTCGTAGATCCGGCTCTGGCTTTCATGCACGCCCATCGAGACGCCCTGCCCCAGCGGGGTCAGCGCGTATTGCGGCGCGATGCCCTGTTCATAGCAGGCATGGCCGACCTCATGGATGGTGGAATAGAGGCAGTTGAACGGGTCCGTCTCCACCACCCTTGTCGTGATCCGCACATCCGCGCCGGAGCCCGACGAGAACGGATGCACCGCCAGATCCAGCCGGCCGCGGGTGAAGTCATAGCCGAAAGCCTCGGCCATCTTGCGGGCGAGGCGCAGCTGGCTGTCCTGCGGGAACTCGCCGCGCAGCGGATCGGGGATGCGCCCCGACCCCAGCACGGCATCGCGCAGCGCGACGAGGCGCGGGCGAATCCGGTCGAAGATCGCGGCGATATCGGTCGCGCGGGTCTCGGGCTCATAGTCCTCCAGCAGCGCGTCATAGGCGGTGGTGGCGTCGGTGCCCTCGCACAAAGCCTCGGCCGCCTCGCGCTTCAGCTTCACCACCTGCCGCAGGGTCGGCAGGAAGTGCTGCACATCGCCCCGCGCCCGCGCCTCGGCCCAGGTGCCCTGCGCCAGGCTGGTGGTGCGGGCGAGTTCCGCGGCCAGCCGCGCCGGCACGCATTGGCTGCGCCGATAGCTGCGCGCGATCAGCGCCAGCATCCGCGCGCCCTCGGCATCGGCAGGTTCGGACTTCGCCAGCCACTCGCCGATGCGCGGATCGGTGCGGCGGGCGTGCAGGACGCTTTCCAGCGCCCCCATCTCATCGGCGCGCTGCCCGGCGGCGCCGCGCGGCATCACCGTCTCCTGATCCCAGCCGAGGCGTCCCATCACCTGCGACAGGGCCTCGGTGTCTCTCTGATGGGCGATCAGCTCAGGGAATGCGGTCATCTCAGCCTCGCAGCGATTGGACGGTGGGGTATTGCGCCGCATGGCGCAGGCGCAGGATCAGCACGAACAGCACCACGGCGCCCAGTTGATGCGCAAGGCCCAAAGCCAGCGGCGCCGCATGCAGCACGGTGACGATGCCAAGCGCCACCTGGATTGCCATCATGATCAGCATCATCGTGGCGGCAGAGCGGGTGGCGGCATGGACCGACTTGCGCCCGCGCAGGAAGACGACCACCGCGAAAGCCGCCAGCAGGTAGCCCGCCATGCGGTGGATGAACTGCACGAGGCCCGGGTTTTCAAAGAACGCCCGCCAGATCGGCGCGCTGCCGCCCTGCCCGTCCGGCACATAGAAGGCGTCGGCCGGGAAGAAGCTGCCATTCATCAAGGGCCAGGTCGGGAAGCCGCGCCCGGCATCGATGCCGGCGACCAGCGCGCCGAGCAATATCTGCAGGAAGGCGAAATGCATCAGCCCGGTGGACATCGAGAACAGCTTGGCCTCGCGCACCCTGCGCGCCTGCAGCAGCGCGGCGGCGGAGCGCGCCAGCGTCAGGTAATACCAGGCGATCAGGCCGAGGATCACGAAGGCGATGCCCAGATGCGTCGCCAGCCGGTAGGAGGCGACGGTGACCTGCCCCTCCTCCAGCCCCGAGGAGACCATCCACCAGCCAATGGCGCCCTGCAGCCCGCCAAGCCCGCCAAGCGCCAGCAGCCGCAAGGTCCAGCCCGCAGGCATCCGGCGCGCCACCAGCAGCCCGAAGAAGCCGATGGCCCAGACGAGGCCGACGGTGCGCCCCAGCTGCCGGTGGCCCCATTCCCACCAGAAGATCGGCTTGAACTCGGCCAGCGTCATCTGGTGGTTCATCAGCGCGAATTGCGGGCTCTGGCGGTATTTGTCGTATTCCACCGCCCAGTCAGCCTCGGACAGCGGCGGGATCGCCCCGGTTACCGGCTTCCATTCGGTGATCGACAGGCCGGAGTCGGTCAGCCGGGTCAGCCCGCCGACCGCGATCATCGCCACCACCAGCGCAAACAGCAGCGCCAGCCAGACCTGCACCGCGCGGCGGGTGCCGGCGCCGGTGCTGCCCGAGGGCCCGTCGATCATCCCGCCCTGCGGCGCGGCGGGTTTCGCCCCCACCGCCACATCCTCAAACAGCTTGCGTTGCCGTGCCATGCGCGCCTCCGGTTTCGGGGCGGACAGTAGGTCGCGGTGGGGGGGGCTTCAAGGGGGCGGGTTGAGGGAGGTGGGTTACGCGTGGCAGCGGTGAGCCTCTGAGCGCCCGCTCAGCGGGACGAATGCCGGCCTGGCGCACAGCCCGCGGCGACCGCCTTGGCGAAGGCCATCGCCTTCGCCACTCACCGCCATCTCATCCCATCCGGACGGGCCCCCAAAGGGCCCGGCCAGCGCCCGCCCCGCCCATGGCGGGCGCTTCTCGCCCGCCATGTCGGGCGCTGGCCTCATTCGGTCTTGTGTTGCCACCGGCTCCGGGTCATCCGTCGCGCACGGGCGGGGCGAGGCAGGGCCTCGCCTTTTTCCGCCCGACCCCACCGCTTCAGCGTGAGGCACTTGCTGAACGCAGAGGCTTCAAACAGTCCTTCCCGCCTTCGGCTCCACCATCAGGCACAGCAGCTCGAACATCAGGCTCGCCCCCAGCCAGGCGGTATTCCCCCCGGCATCGAACGGCGGCGAGACCTCTACCAGATCCGCCGCCACGATGTTCACCCCGCGCAGCGCCCGCAGCACCTCGATGGCCTCGCGCGCAATCGGCCCGCCCCATTCCGGGGTGCCGGTGCCGGGCGCGACCGAGGGGTCGACGAAGTCGATGTCGTAGGAGAGGTAGGTCTCCCCCGCCCCCACAATCTCCCGTGCCTCGGCCATCACGTCCGGGATGCCGCGCGCGAACAACTCCTCGGCGCGGACGATACGGATGCCGTTCGCCGATGCAAAGTCGGTGTCCGCATTGTCATAGGTGGTGCCGCGGATGCCAATCTGGATCATCCGCGCCGGGTCCAGCAGCCCCTCCTCCACCGCCACGCGGAACGGGTTGCCGTGGGTCAGCACCTTGCCGCCGAAATAGACCGGGTAAAGGTCGGTATGGCTGTCGAAATGGATCAGCCCCAGCGGCGCCTTCCCCTTCACCAGCCCGCGCAGCACCGGCAGCGTGCACAGGTGATCACCCCCCGCCGTCAGCGGCCGGATGCCCCGCGCGGCGAGCCCGGCATAGAAGGCCTCGAACCGCCCGAGCGTGTCCATCACATCCACCGGATTCGGGCCCACATCGCCCAGATCGGCGCAGGCGACGGCGTCGAAAGGCCGCACCCCGGTGGCGCCATTTTGGGCGCGCAGCATGGTCGAGGCATCGCGCAGCGCCCGCGGCCCGTGCCGGGCGCCGGGGCGGTTCGACACCGCGCCATCGAAGGGCAACCCGACGATGCCGATCTCCACCTCGGGCAGCCGCGGATGGTCGGGCCCGACATGGGGCAGCCGCATGAAGGTTGCCACCCCCGCAAAGCGCGGCAGCTCCATGCCGGAGACGGGGCGGAAGAACGGATCGGTTGGGGTCATCGGGGCCTCTGCGCTTGCCGGGGCCGGATGTCGGCCGCGGCGGCGATGCTGTCAGCGGGCTGGCCGGGGTGCAAGGGCCTGCAGGCCGCCGGAACCACGGCGCCCGGCAACGCGTTGCCCTCCCAGACCATGACCCCCGGAGTGAGTTTACCGATGGACCTTCTGCGCATCTTGATCGCCATCCTGCTGCCGCCGCTTGGCGTGTTCCTGCAGGTCGGGTTCCGCGGGGCCTTCTGGCTGAACATCCTCCTCACCCTGCTGGGATATTTCCCGGGCATCATCCATGCAGTCTGGATCATCGCCCGCCGCTGAGCCCTAGCGGCGGTTCCACAGCCGGCTCCCAGCCACCTCGCGCGCCGTGACGATCCGCAGCCCGCCCGCCGGATCGGGCCAGATCGCGAGTGAGCCCGAGCGGCGCAGGCGGCGGCGGTCCCAGAGGTCGCAGTCGGCTCCCGCGCCTTGCGGCTTCCACCCCTCGGGCGCGTCCCCCGCCAGGATCACCAGCGCGCCGCCGGTGCAGGCACCTGGCAGCGCCTCGGGTGCGGTCTTGCCGGTCAGCTGGCGGATCGGCACGCCGCCCAGCATCGCCGCGCGCGCGCCCTTGGGGCCGGTGAAGCCCGGCCGCGCCGCCGCCTGCCCTTGCAGCGCCATGTCGCCGTCATCCTCCAGCCAGCTGTCCGCGACATAGCCCGCGCCGCGCGGCTGCGACAGCGCCCGCCCCTCCGGCCCCATCAGCCCCAGCAGCACGCCATCCGACGAGACCAGCAGCGGCGGCCGCGAGGCCGCGGCCCAGAGCACGCAAGCCAGCACCAGCAGCCCCGCGCCGGCCCACCGGGGCGGCCCGCGCGCCAGCACCAGACCCAGCACCCCCGCCGCCATCAGCGCCAGCACCCCGCCCGGCGGGCTCGGCACCGCGACCACGGCGCCGTCGAGCCCCGCCACCCAGTCCGAGACCCACAGGATCCACAGGCAGCCGACTTCCATCACCCACAGCGGCAGCCCGGCCAGCCCCAGCGGCGCCAGCACCGCCGCGATCACCCCCGCCGGCATCACCAGCGTGCCCATCACCGGCACCGCCAGCAGGTTCGCCAGCAGCCCATATTCCGCCATCCGGTTGAAATGCGCCGCGGCGATCGGCGCCGTCGCCAGCCCCGCGGCCAGCGAAGACAGCAGCAGCGCCGCCACCGGGCGCAGCAGCGCCGGGACATGGCCCTGCACCGCCTGCCACGGCCCCCACGCCAGGATCAGCGCCGCCGTCGCCCCGAACGACATCTGGAACCCCGGCTCCGTCATGCTTTCCGGCTCGCGCAGCAGCAAGATCACCGCCGCCACGGCGATAGAGCGCAAGGAGATCGCCCGCCGGTCCACCAGCACCGCGACCAGCATCACCGCCGCCATCACATAGGCCCGCTCGGTCGCCACATTCGCCCCCGCGAGCCACAGATAGGCAGTGGCGGCGACCAGCGCGACGCCCGCCGCCAGCTTCTTCACCGGCAGCCGCAAGGCAAGCGCCGGCACCAGTGCCAGCCCATAGCGCAGCGTGGCAAAGACAAAGCCCGCCAGCATCCCCATATGCAGGCCGGAGATCGAGATGATGTGGAAGAGGTTCGAGGCGCGCATAGAGTCGTTGGTGGCGGCGGTGATCCCCGAACGGTCGCCGGTCATCAGCGCCGCGGCAAAGGCGCCCGCCTGCCCCTCGATCCGTGCCTGAATCGCCGCCGACACCCGCATCCGCGCCCGGTGCGCCGCCAGCCCCCAGGCACCCGGCGCGGGCGGTTCCAGCACCAGCATCGGCGCCTTGGTATAGCCGACCGCACCGAGGCCCGAGAACCAGGCGAAGCGCTGGAAATCGAAGCCGCCGGGCAGCGCCGGGCCCTCGGGCGGGGCCAGATGCCCGGTCAGGATCACCGTCAGCCCCGGCTCGGGCGCGGCGTGGCCCTGCGCACCATGCAGCGCCACGCGCACCTTCGCGGGCGTGCGATGCGGGGGCACATCGCGCAGCACCACCTTGTCCAGCGTCACCCGCAGGTGATCGGCATAGGAGCGGTCGATGCCGACGATCCGCCCCTCGATGGGGCCATAATAGCGGAAGGGCAGCACGGGTTCGGCCACGCCATGCCCCCGCGCGCCGGCCAGCAGGAACCCCGCCAGCATCAGCGCCAGCGCGGCGGCGGGGACATGCGCGATCTCGGGGCCGCGCAGCCAGCCGAAGAGCGCAGCCAGAAACCCCAGCAGCACAGCGGCATAGACCGGCGGGCCGGGTTCCTCGGCCAGCGCGAACCAGGGGCCGATGCCGAAGGACAGGCACACCGGCACCCAGACGAACAGCCCGCCCCGCGCCGCCGACAGCGCCAGGAACGGCCGGGCGGCCAGCGCGGCGATCCGCGCACCGGCGCCAGGAAGGCCCTCGTCATAGGGCGCCTCGGGCAGGTTCAATGCCGGTGCTGCGATACGGGCCACCCTTGTTTCCTCGCCTGTCCTTGCCTAGACACCCCTCAAAGGCTAGCCGCCGCATGGTTTCCGAAAGGTTAACTCCGATGAACCCATCCACCCCCGTCGTCACCCGCTTCGCGCCCTCGCCCACCGGCTATCTGCATATCGGCGGCGCGCGCACGGCGCTGTTCAACTGGCTCTATGCCCGGGGCCGAGGCGGCAAGTTCCTGCTCAGGATCGAGGATACCGACCGCGAACGCTCTACCCCCGAGGCGACCGCGGCGATCCTCAAGGGCCTGACCTGGCTGGGCCTCGACTGGGATGGCGAGGCGGTCAGCCAGTTCGAGCGCAAGGACCGCCATGCCGAGGTGGCGCGCGAGATGCTGGCGCGGGGCGCGGCCTACAAGTGCTTCTCGACGCAGGACGAGATTGCCGCCTTCCGGGCAGAGGCCGAAGCCGAGAAACGCTCCACCCTATTTCAGAGCCCGTGGCGCGATGCCGATCCCGCGACCCACCCCGATGCACCCTTCGTGATCCGCCTGAAGGCGCCGCGCACCGGCAGCACGGTGATCGCGGATGCGGTGCAGGGCGATGTCACCTTCGGCAATGACCAGCTTGATGACATGGTGATGCTGCGCTCGGACGGCACGCCGACCTACATGCTGGCGGTGGTGGTGGATGACCATGACATGGGCGTCACCCATGTGATCCGCGGCGATGACCATCTGACCAATGCCGCGCGGCAGGTGCAGATCTATCACGGCATGGGCTGGGACGTGCCGGTCTTCGCGCATATCCCGCTGATCCACGGGCCCGACGGCAAGAAGCTGTCCAAGCGCCACGGCGCGGTGGGCCTCGAGGAATATCAGGCGATGGGCTACCCGGCGGCGGGGATGCGCAACTACCTGGCGCGGCTTGGCTGGAGCCATGGCGATTCCGAGTTTTTCAGCGATGCAGAAGCCCGCGAATGGTTCGACCTGTCGGGCATCGGCCGGGCCCCGGCACGGCTCGACTTCAAGAAGCTGGAGAACCTTTGCGGCCAGCATATCGCGGTGGCGGAAGATGCTGCACTGCGCGCAGAGATCGAGGCCTATCTGCAGGCCGCGGGTCTGCCGGGGCTGAGCGAGGCGCAGCGCACAGGGCTTGTGCACGCCATGTATTGCCTGAAGGAGCGCGCCAAGACCTTCCCGGAACTGCTGGAAAAGGCCCATTTCGTGCTGGGATCGCGGCCCTTCGAGCCCGATGCCGCAGCTGCGAAGGCGCTCGATCCTGTATCCCGCGGTATACTGACAGAATTGACGCCGCAGCTGCAAAATGCTAGCTGGACGCGCGAGGCGTTGGAAGCCAAACTGGCCGAGGTCGCCGCCGCTCACGGCATCGGACTGGGCAAGATCGCCGGCCCGCTGCGCGCGGCTCTGGCGGGGCGGACAGTTACCCCGAGCGTCTTCGACATGATGCTCGTCATCGGTCGGGACGAGACCGTGGCGCGCCTGTCCGACGTGGCGCGGCTGGCCGACGCGACGCGCTGAGGCCCGCGCCCCGGCCTTCGGAGTTTTTGCGGCAGGCCCCGGCTCGGGCCCGGGCCGCCCATGAGGAGAGGGATTGAGATGGCAGAAACCAAGAGAACGGCGACGCTGAACATCGACGGTCAGACCTATGACCTGCCGGTGATGTCGCCGACCGTTGGCCCCGACGTGCTGGATATCCGCAAGCTCTATGGCCAGGCGGATGTGTTTACCTACGACCCCGGCTTCACCTCGACCGCGTCCTGCGACTCCACGATCACCTATATCGACGGCGACAAGGGCGAGCTGCTGTATCGCGGCTACCCGATCGAGCAGCTGGCCGATCAGTCGCATTTCCTCGAAGTCTGCTACCTGCTGCTGTACGGCGAGCTGCCGGATGCCAAGCAGATGGTCGATTTCGAGACCCGCGTCACGCGCCACACCATGGTGCATGAGCAGATGCACAACTTCTTCCGCGGCTTCCGCCGCGACGCGCATCCGATGGCGACGATGGTGGGCGTGGTCGGCGCGATGTCGGCCTTCTACCATGACAGCACCGATATCGGCGATGCCTGGCAGCGCGAGGTCGCCTCGATCCGCCTGATCGCCAAGCTGCCGACGATTGCCGCGATGGCCTACAAGTATTCGGTCGGCCAGCCCTTCGTCTATCCGAAGAACTCGCTCAGCTATGCCGGCAACTTCCTGAACATGTGCTTCTCGGTCCCGGCCGAGGACTATGTGGTCAACCCGGTGCTGGAAAAGGCGATGGACCGGATCATGATGCTGCATGCGGATCATGAACAGAACGCCTCGACCTCGACCGTGCGGCTTGCCGGCTCGTCGGGCGCGAACCCCTTCGCCTGCATCGCGGCCGGCATCGCCTGTCTTTGGGGTCCGGCGCATGGCGGCGCGAACCAGGCTTGCCTGGAAATGCTCAAGGAAATTGGCACGGTTGACCGCATTCCCGAATTCGTCGCCAAGGCCAAGGACAAGAACTCGGGCTTCCGGCTGATGGGCTTTGGCCACCGGGTCTACAAGAACTTCGACCCGCGCGCCAAGGTGATGAAGGAAAGCGCCGATGAGGTGCTGGAGCTTCTGGGCGTGCATGACAACCCGCTGCTGCAGGTCGCCAAAGAGCTGGAGCGGATCGCGCTGGAAGACGAGTACTTCATCTCGAAGAAGCTCTACCCGAACGTCGATTTCTACTCGGGCATCATCCTCGAGGCGATGGGCTTCCCGACATCGATGTTCACCCCGATCTTCGCGCTGTCGCGCACCGTCGGCTGGATCGCGCAGTGGAAAGAGATGATCTCGGACCCGCAGATGAAGATCGGCCGCCCGCGGCAGCTCTATGTCGGCGCGCCGCGCCGGGATTATCCCGAGCTGGCAATGCGCTGAGGCATAGGCCGAGGCTGGACATGGAAGCGGCCGCCCGAAGGGGCGGCCGTCTTGCTTTGATTCCTGATCTTCCTTGCCCGGAATCAAGGCGCCTTGGCGCCTCCGGGCAGCGCCCGTCCGCCCCCTCGGGCGGGCGCTCCCACCCGTTGCGCCTAGAACGCCGGTGGAGGTAGGCCGCACCATAAAGCGCCTAGAACCCCTGTTGCTCGCCCACCCGGCGGACGGGCGCAGCCCTCTGACGGTGCCTGCCTGGCGGTTACAGATACCGCCCCCCGCGCTGCAGCACCTCGATCTGGTAGCCATCCGGGTCCGCGACAAAGAAGAACCGCGCAATCACCTCGCCGCCCGGCGCGAATTCCACCATCTTGCGCGGCGCCAGCCCCGCAGCCTCCATCCGCGCATGTTCGGCGGCAAGATCCGCCACCGACACCGCCAGATGCCCATAGCCATCGCCAAGCGCATAGGGCTCCACCCGGTCCTTGTTCACCGTCAGCTCCAGCTCGAAGCCGGTTTCGGCGTTGCTCAGATAGACCAGCGTGAAGGTCTCGAAATCCAGACGCTCGGCCACGGTCAGCCCGAAGGCCGCCTCGTAGAAGGCAAGCGACCGTGCCTCGTCCAGAACCCGGATCATGCTGTGGATGGCCTTGGCCATGTCTCGCCTCCCAGATCAGCGCCCGCGGAACTGCGGGGCGCGCTTTTGCAGGAAGGCCGCCACGCCCTCCAGGAAATCGCCCGTGCGCCCGCATTCGCCCTGCAACCGCGCCTCCAGCGCCAGCTGCTCATCGAGGCTCAGGTCCGAGGCCGCGCGCAGCGCCTGCTTGATGCCGCGATACGCCACCCCCGGCCCCGAGGCCAGCTGCGCCGCCCGCGCGCGCCAGACCGCCTCGAACTGCGGCTCGGGCACCGCCTCCCAGATCATGCCCCAGTCGGCGGCCTTGCGCGCGGGCACGCCCTCGGCGAACAGCATCGCACCCATGGCGCGCGCGAACCCCACCTGCCGCGGCAGCCAATGGGTGCCGCCCGCATCCGGCATCAGCCCGATGCGGGTGAAGGCCTGCAGGAACACCGCAGCTTCCGACGCAATCACCACATCGCAGCCAAGCGCAAGGTTGGCCCCTGCCCCGGCCGCCGCCCCGTTCACCGCGGCAATGGTCGGCACCGGGCAGCCGGTGATCGCGGCCAGAATCGGTTCATATTCGCCCTTCAGCACGCCCTCGAAATCGAGCTTCGACGGATCGCCCACACTGGCCAGATCCTGACCCGAGCAGAAGGCCCGCCCCGCCCCCGTCAGTACGATCACGCGGGCGGTGGTCGCCAGCGCCTCGAAGGCGGCGCGGATCTCGGTCCGCATCACGCTGTTCAGCGCATTCATCACCTCGGGCCGGTTCAGCGTGACAATGCCGATGCCGCCCTCTTCGGTGCAGGTGATCGTCTGGTAGTCCATCGCGGTTCCTCCCTCGCGTTTGGGGCAGCTTACCCGCGCGGTAGGATCGGCACAGAAAAACGATGCGTCACTTGTTCAGGATTTCATCCAGCCGCCGCTGCTCGGCGGCGTCCAGCGCCTCTACCGGCGCCTCGGAGCCCGGGCGACGGCCGCGCAGGAAGCCAAAGCCGATCCCCAGCCCCGCCAGCAGCATCACCGGCCCGGCCAGCCACAAGATCAGGTTGCCGCCGCTGGCATCGGGCTGGAACAGCACATATTCGCCATAGCGCGCGGTGATGTAGTCCAGCACGGCGCTGTCGCTATCCCCGGCCAGCAGCCGCTCGCGCACCAGGATGCGCAGGTCGCGCGACACCTCGGCGTTCGATTCGTCGATATTCTCCGACTGGCAGACCGGGCAGCGCAGCACCTTGGACAGCTCGCGCGCCCGCGATTCCAACACCGGGTCGGCGAGCACCTCATCGGGCTGCACCGCCAGCGCCGGGGCCATCGGGGCCAGCGCCAGCATCAGGATCAGCATCAACCGTTTCATCCGCTTCACTCCGCCGGGGTGGCTTGCAGGGCCGCCGTCTTGCGCGCCCCCGCCGCCACGCGGTAGCGCCGGTCCGACAGGCTGAGCAGCCCGCCAAGCGCCATGATCAGCGACCCGGCCCAGATCCAGCCGGTGAACGGCTTGATATAGGTCCGCACCGCCCAACCGCCGCCGTCCTGCGCATCGCCGATCACCAGATAGACGTCGCGGAACAGGCCGTTGTCGATATCGGCCTCGGTCGTCGGCATCGCCTGCACCGGATAGACGCGCTTTTCCGGATGCAGCACGGCCTCGATATCGCCGCCGCGCCGCACGGTCATCGTCGCCATCGTGGTGCGGTAGTTCGGGCCCTGCAGCTCCTCGACGGCATCGAGCGTGATCTCATACCCCGCCACCTCGAAGGGCGCGCCGACCTGCGCCACGCGGATATCCTCGACCTCGTTCGCGGTCAGCATCGCGATCCCCAGCATGGTGATCCCCAGCCCCGAATGCGCCACCGCCTTGCCCCAGTCGGCCCGCGGCAGGCGCGCCAGCCGCCCGAAGCGCGCGCCAAGCCCGCTGCGCGCCTGCCCGGTCCGCGTCCACAGATCCACCGCCGCGCCCGCCACCAGCCAGGCGCCAAGCGCCGCGCCGATCGGCCCCACGGCAGACCGTCCGCTGCCCATCGCATAGGCCAGCAGCCCCACGGCTACCGCCAGCAGCAGCGCGCCCCGCAAGGGCCGCGCCGCCTTGGCGATGCTGCCGCGCTTCCAGGGCAGCATCGCCCCCACCGGCAGCACCACGGCCAGCAGCACCATGAACGGCGTGAAGGCCATGTCGAAGAACGGCGCCCCGACCGACAGCTTGCGCCCCCAGGCCATCTCGGCCACCAGCGGCCAGATTGTGCCGACAAACACCACCAGCGCCGCCACCGCCAGCAGGATGTTGTTCACCACCAGCGCCGATTCGCGGCTGACCATCCCGAACACGCCCTTGGCCTGCATCGCCCCGGCCCGCGCCGCATAAAGCGTCAGCGCCCCGCCGAGGAAGACGCCGAGGATCATCAGGATGAACACCCCCCGCTCCGGATCATTGGCAAAGGCATGCACCGAGGTGATGACGCCCGAGCGCACCAGGAAGGTCCCGATCAGCGAGAAGCCGAAGGCCATGATCGCCAAAAGGATCGTCCAGCTTTTCAACGCCTCGCGCTTTTCGACCACGATGGCCGAATGCAGCAGCGCGCCGGCCAGCAGCCAGGGCATGAAGCTGGCATTCTCCACCGGATCCCAGAACCAGAACCCGCCCCAGCCAAGCTCGTAATAGGCCCACCACGATCCAAGCGCGATGCCGATGGTCAGGAAAACCCAGGCCGCCAGCGTCCAGGGCCGCACCCAGCGGGCCCAGGCGGCATCGACCCGCCCCTCGATCAGCGCCGCCACCGCAAAGCTGAACGCCATGCTGAGCCCCACATAGCCGAGGTAGAGGAACGGCGGATGGAAGGCGAGCCCCGGGTCCTGCAGCAGCGGGTTCAGGTCCTTGCCGTTGAACGGCGGCGAGGCCAGCCGCGCGAAAGGGTTGGAGGTGAACAGGATGAAGGCCAGAAACGCCACCCCGATCATCCCCTGCACCGACAGCACCCGCGCGCGCAGCCGCGGCGGCAGCTGCCCGCCGAACCAGCCCGCCGAGGCCCCGAACAGCGCCAGGATCAGCACCCAGAGCAGCATCGATCCCTCATGGTTGCCCCAGACGCCCGACACCTTGTAGAGCATCGGCTTGTCGGTATGCGAGTTGGCCCAGACCACCTGAAGCGAAAAATCCGACGTGACAAAGGCGTGCGTCAGCGCCGCGAAGGAGAACGCGATCAAGAAGAATTGTGCAGTCGCGGCCGGCGCGGCAACCGCCATCCACCCGCCCCAGCCCTTCTGCGCCCCGACCAGAGGCACGCTCGATTGCAAGATCGCCACGGCGAAAGCCAGTATCAGGGCGAAATGGCCCAGTTCGGTGATCATGCGGGGAACCTCCTCAGGTCTGCAGAGCCCCGATCATAGAGCCTGCCGCCGCTGGGGCCAAGGAGGATGCGCGCATGTGCCGCGTGGGGGGATGGCGCGTTGCGTTCGCCCATCCCACGAACGGGTCCCCCCGCACCGCCCCAGGGCAGCGCCCGTCCGCCGGGTGGGCGAGCAACAGCGGTTCTCGGCACTTTATGGTTCAACACCCCTCCACCGAACTTCTAGGCGGAACCGTTGCAAAAGCGCCCGCCCGAGGGGGCGGACGGGCGCTGCCCGGCGGCGCTAAAGCGCCTTGATTCCGGGCAAGAGAAAGGTCGCGCTTCCCCGACCGGAGCAACGTGGGACGCGTGCCAAGAAAAGCTCTAACGCAACAAGCCCGCCTTGACTGAAACCACACACCGCGCCTTGTGCGGGGCCAAGAAAGCGCGGCGCATTGCTCTATTGGTCCAACAGGCGAGATATTTGCAACCGAAGGGCCCAGCAGACCCGAAGCGTCTCGACCAGGACCGCGATGTTTTCCAGAGACGTGATGCGCTCCACCGACCGGCGGCAGAGCGCCGAACGCGCCGGTCCGCCCCCCCGCGCGGGCGCTGGCCGGGCGCTTCGCGGTCTAAACCCGGCCAAGGGGAGAGTCTCTTAAATCCGACACCCAACGCCCAAACGACGAACCCTCCCCCCTACATCTCCCCCATCCGCAACGGCGGCAACTCCTCCACCTCCTCCCCGCCAAGCGCATCCAGCCCGAGCCCGCCCATCTCCATCGGCGCCAGATCCGCCATCGGCAGCATCGACATCGCCGCGTCCTCGCCCTCCGCCGGGTCGTCCCAGCTCGGCGCGTCCATCCCGCCCCATGCCATCGCCGCCACCGCCGGGGTGCCGCCTGCAGCCGAGGCCGCCGGGCGCGCCTGCGGCTCCTCGCCCTCCTCCAGCAGCCGCACCGCGCGGAAGCCGCGGTTCTGGCCCAGCCGGGCGCGGGCGAGCAGGCGGCCGCTGGGGCCTTCCAGGCGCAGCTGTTCCAGCGTGTCCTCGGGCAGCGGCAGGGTGGCGCCGGGGCGCAGCGCGAGGATCGCGCCAATGGGCAGGGTCAGGCGGGCCAGCACCGCCTCCACCTGCCCGGACGCGGACATCACCGCCTGTTCCAGCCGCTCGGGCCAGCCCGCGGGCTGCGGGGCCTCGCCGTCCTCCACGGGCACCTCCGCCTCCACGAACCTGCCCCGCCCCTCGGCGGGCAGCGCCAGCAGCACCCCGCCTTCGCGCGCGGCGCTTCCCATGCCAAGGTTCAGCACCAGCCGGAACACCCGGTAGCCGGCATCCTCGAGGATCAGCGGCAGCGTCCGTGCATCCTCGAGGAACGAGCCATAGCGAAACCCGCCCGCCCAGATCAGCGCCGGATCGCCGACCAGTGCCGCCTCGAAACTGGCCAGCACGGCATCGATGATATCGGCGGAAATCGCGGCATCGGTGCGGGTGGGGCGGCGGGGGGCAGGCGGGGTGGCCGAGATCCGGCCCATCATCCGCATCTCCAGCAGCGAGGACAGCACCGGGGGCGAGATCACCATCAGCCCCAGCCCCTCGGCCGGGCCCTCCAGCACCGCCAGCAGCGCCCGGTCCTCCAGCGCCTCGGGCAGGTCGGCAAGCGTCATCCGGGTCTCGGTGATCGAGGCCACCTTCAGCGGCAGCTCCAGCAATTCCTGCGCGGCGCGGGCAAAGGCCTGGCCGAGCGCCTTTTCGGGAGTCATCGGCGAGGTGGCCGGCGCGCGGCGCCCCGCCCCGGCCTTGCGGCGCATCACCGTCTGCGTCCCTGCCGTCATCCCAGCGGTTCCTGCCAATCCCTCCGCCCCGGGCTCGCGGGCCGACAGCTCCATCAGTGGCAGATCAGCGTTACCAAGAGGTTAGCAACACACCTACGCCGCCTCGCGCTGCCGCCGCGCCGGCAGGGCCACCCGGAACGCCGCGCCGCCCTGCCCCGGCACATAGGTGATGGTGCCGCCCAGATTGGCCATGATCTCGCGGCAGATCGCGAGGCCAAGGCCCGCCCCGCCGGCGCGGGTGGTATCGGTCAGCCGCGCGAATTTCTCGAAGACCAGCGATTGCGAGCCTGCCGGGATGCCGCTGCCATTGTCGATGAAGTCCACCTCGACCTGCGCCCCCCGCCGCCGCACCCGGATCGTCAGCTCGGGCCGCGCGGCATCGCAATACTTCCGCGCGTTGGAGATGAGGTTGATGAACACCTGCACCAGCCGGTCGGTATCGGTGAAGATCGGCATGTGCTCGGTCGGCAGGTCGCGGTGGATCAGGAATCGCCGCTCGGGCCGGGTCTGGCTGGCGGCCTGCAGCGCCCGGTCGATCAGGTCATGCAGGTTCGCCACCTGCACGTTCAGTTGCACCCGGCCATTCTCCAGCACCGACAGGTCCAGAAGGTCATCGAGCAACCGGGTCAGCCGGATCGTCTCATCATGGATGATCTCGGCATAGCGCGCCTGATCGGGGCCTTCGAGCCCGCCCTCCATCAGGATTTCGGAAAACGCCCGGATCGAGGTCATCGGGGTGCGCAGCTCATGGCTGATCTGGCTGAGGAACGCGTCCTTCTGCACCGACAGCGCCTGCAGCTTCTCATTCGCCTCCGAAAGCGCGCGGGCGGTGCGGGCCAGCTCTTCGGATTTCGCCTCGAGCTGGCTGGAATATTCCATGATCTGCTGCGCCTCGTTGGCCACAGCCATCAGGTCCTGCACGGAAACCGCAGCCCCCGCCGCAAATTGCGCAATCATCGCATGGGCGGTGGCAGCGCCGACGGAGCCGGCCAGCCGCCGCTCCAGCGCCGCGAAGAAGTCAGGCGTGGTGTCGGGCAGGAACCCGGCCTTGCCCTGCGCCGCCGCCTGCGCCTGGAAGAACCCCTGCGCCTCATCCGCGCCAAGGATGCCCTGCGCCATCGCCAGCAGATCCTCGGCCTCGGCCCCGCCGCGCGACCAGCCGCGGGTCGGGCCGGAATGGTCGAAGACATTGACAAAGGCCACGCCCTGCAACCGCTCCATCGGGCCGGGGAAGGTCAGCAGCGACACCGCACAGAACAGCGCCGTGTTCAGCGACAGCGACCAGAAGAGGGCGTGCAGCAAGGGGTCGATCCCGCCGATCCCGAACAGCGCCTGCGGGCGCAGCCAGCCGACGCCGAGCGGGCCGTGCAACATCAGTTCCACCCCGAACAGCCCGCCATTGCCAAAGGACGGCAGGAACAGCGCATAAAGCCAGATCGCGAACCCGGTCAGCAGCCCCGACGCGGCCCCCAGCCGCGTCGCCCCGCGCCAGAACAGGCCCCCCAGCATCGCCGGCAGGATCTGCGCCACGCCGACAAAACTGATCAGGCCAATCGCCGCCAGCGCCGAAGACCCGCCCGACAGCGCGAAATAGGTATAGCCAAGCGCCAGCACCCCCGCGATCGACAGCCGCCGCGACATCAGCACCAGCCCGCGCACATCCCCCGCCCCCCGCGCGCCGCCCGAGCGGAACCGCAGCCACAGCGGCATCACGATATGGTTCGACACCATCGTCGCCAGCGCAATCGCCTCGACGATCACCATCGACGTCGCCGAGGAGAACCCGCCCAGAAAGGCCAGCATTGCCAGCCCGCCCTGATCGAAGGCGAGCGGCAGCGTCAGCACGAAGAGGTCCGGGTTCGACCCCTCGGGCAGCACCGCCAGCCCCACCACCGCAATCGGCACCACGAACAGGCTCATCGCGAACAGATAGAGCGGGAAGGCCCAGCTTGCGGTGGCCATGTGCCGCTCATCGGCATTCTCGACCACCATCACCTGGAACATCCGCGGCAGCGTCAGGATCGCGGCGCCGGCCAGAAAGGTCAGCCCCGCCCACCGGCCCGGCTGCATCTGCCAATCGGCGATGTCCGACGCCTCGATCCGCGACAGGATATCCGCCGGCCCCGAGGCCACCACCCAGACGGTGAACACCCCCACCGCCAGCAGGGCGACAAGCTTCACCACCGCCTCCAGCGCAATCGCCGTGACCACGCCGTTATGCCGCTCATTGGCATCGAGGTTGCGGGTGCCGAACAGGATGGTGAACAGCGTCAGCCCCGCCGCCACCCACAGCGCCGTTGAATTGCTGTCGCGCATCGCCCAGCCTTCGGGCACCGGCCCGGCAAAGACATTGAAGGACAGCGTCACCGATTGCAGCTGCAGCGCGATATAGGGCGTCGCCGCCACCACGCAGATCAGCGTGACGATCACCCCCAGCAGGTTGGACTTGCCGAAGCGCGACGAGATCAGGTCGGCAATCGAGGTCACCCGCTGCGTGCGCCCGATCCGCACCAGCTTGCGCAGCACCCACCACCAGCCGATCAGCACCAGCGTCGGGCCCAGGTAGATGGTCACAAACTCCAGCCCCGACCGCGCCGCATAGCCGACCGCGCCATAGAAGGTCCAGGCGGTGCAGTAGATCGACAGCGACAGCGTATAGACCAGCGGCGAGCGCAGCCATTTCACCCGGCCCCGCTGCGCCTGCCGCTCCGCCCAGAAGGCCACGAGGAACAGCAAGATCACATAGATCAGGCAGGCCGCCACCAGCAGGTTGAAGGGCACCATCAGCGCCGCTCCGGGCCGAGGCCACTCTCGCCCGCCTCATCCTCCAGCGCCGGCGACAGCTTGCGCGCCAGCACCGCCGCGGCCAAGATCAGCAGCGCCCAGACGACGAACAGATAGACCACACCCTGCGCGGTCTCGCCTCCCGGGGTTTCCGCCGGGCGCCACAGGATCGGCAGCGCCACCAGAAAGCCGCCCACCACCGGCAGCAGCCGCGCCGCATCCATCACCCGCCGCCGCCGATAGCTGCGGCGCGCCAGGAACAGCGGCGTGCTTCGCGCGGGCATGGCCTACAGTCCCGCCAGTTCGCGCACCGTCGCCAGCACCTCGGCATTGGCGAAGGGCTTGGTCAGGAAACGGTCGGCCCCCGCCTGCTCGGCGGCACCCCGGGCGCCGCCCTGTCCCTTGGCGGTCAGCATCAGCACCGGCAGCGCCTGAAGCCCCGGATCGGCGCGCAGATCGGCCAGAATGTCAAAGCCAGACCGCCCCGGCAGCATCACGTCGAGCACCAGCACATCGGGCGCGCTGGCGCGGATCGCGGTCAGCGCGGTCTCGCCATCGGAATGCGTCGCCACCGCCCAGCCATCGCGCGCCAGGATGAACCGGATCGCCTCGATGATGTTCGGCTCGTCCTCGATCAGCAATACGCGCTTGTCCATGGGCGCAGGCTCCCCCTTCCCGCTTGTGGCGACACGGCCGGTCTTTGACAGCCCCTTCGTCCCCCGGCGCCGACTATCGCGCGAAAGCGGCGGCGCTGTCAAAAGCAACAATCGTCCTCACGGCGCCAGCAAACGCCCGAACAGCGTGTCGAGGAACTTCCCCGCCTCGGGGAACGGGTCGTCCCCCTCGGGCCCCAGCACCGCGCGCACCTGCATGTCGAAATCGGCATAATGCTGGGTCAGTGCCCAGATCGAGAAGATCAGGTGATGCGGATGGACCCCGGCGATCTTGCCGGCCGCCTGCCAGCCGCGGATCACCTCGGCCTTCTCGTCCACCAGATCCTTCAGCTCGCCCTCGATGGCCGCCCGCATCCGCGGCGCGCCCTGCAGGATCTCGTTGGCGAAAAGCCGGCTTTCGCGCGGATAATCCCGCGCCATCTGCAGCTTGCGCCGGACATAGGCCATGATCTCGGCCTCGGGCTCGCCCTCCGGGTCGATCTCGCGCAAGGGGTCGAGCCAGGTGTCCATCAGCCCCGACAAGAGCTCCACATGGATCGCTTCCTTGGAGGCGAAGTAATAGAGCAGGTTGGGCTTGGACAGCCCCGCCACCTCGGCAATCTGGTCCAGCGTCGCGCCGCGGAAGCCCTGTGCCGAGAACACCTCCAGCGCGGCATCGAGGATGGCCCCGGTATTGCGGCGCTGGATGCGGGTGCGCGGGCGCGCCTCGTCTTCCGGTTCCGGCTGTGCTGCGACCTCGTTCACCCTCGCCTCCCTCAACCCAGCCCTGCGCGCCGCCCTGCGCTTTCGTGCGCCGCCGTTTAGGACAGCCCTTGACAGCGCGCAATGCCGGGTTTCCCTTCTTCGGCACGGAAGGGCACCGGGTCCCGTTCTTGACGCGTCCTTCCCCTCTGATAGCCTGCCCTTGACCAAAGGGTCAAAGATTTCCGCCAACATCGGCCCCGCGCGCCAAGCCGCGGCGCCAAGGAGAGCCCCATGGCGCTGGACCGCAATACCGCCCCGAATGACCTCAACGCCTTCTGGATGCCCTTCACCTCGAACCGGCAGTTCAAGAAGAACCCGCGGATGTTCGTCGGCGCGAAGGACATGCATTACACCACCGCCGATGGCCGCCAGGTGCTGGACGGCACCGCGGGCCTGTGGTGCTGCAACGCCGGCCATTGCCGCCCGCTGATCACCGAGGCGATCACCCGCCAGGCCGCCGAGATGGACTACGCCCCCGCCTTCCAGATGGGGCACCCCTCGGCGTTTGAACTCGCGAACCGGCTGGTGGAGATTGCTCCGGCGGGGATGGAGCATGTCTTCTACTGTAACTCCGGCTCGGAAGCCGTTGATACCGCACTGAAAATCGCCATCTCCTACCACCGCGTCCGCGGCGAGGGCACCCGGACCAGGTTGATCGGGCGCGAGCGGGGTTATCACGGGGTGGGTTTCGGCGGCATCTCCGTTGGAGGAATCGTCAACAATCGCAAGTACTTCGGGGCGCTTCTTAATGGAGTGGACCACCTGCCCCACACCCATCTTCCCGCGCAAAACGCCTTCGTCAAAGGCCAGCCCGAACACGGCGCCTATCTGGCCGAAGAGCTGGAACGCATCGTCGCTTTGCACGGTCCGGAGACGATTGCCGCGGTGATCGTGGAACCGATGGCGGGGTCGACCGGGGTTCTGATGCCGCCAAAGGGCTATCTGGAAAAACTGCGTGAAATCAGCAGCAAGCACGGCATTCTTCTGATCTTTGATGAAGTCATCACCGGCTTTGGCCGCCTCGGCGCGCCCTTCGCCAGCCAGTTCTTCGGCGTGACCCCCGACATGATTACCTGCGCCAAGGGCCTGACCAATGGCGTGATCCCGATGGGCGCGGTGCTGACCACCTCGGGCGTGCACGACGCCTTCATGCAGGGCCCGGAACAGGCGATCGAGCTGTTCCACGGCTACACCTATTCCGGCAACCCGATCGCCAGCGCCGCCGGCATCGCCACGCTGCAGACCTACAAGGAAGAGCGGCTGTTCGAGCGGGCGGCGGAACTGGCCCCCTATTGGGAGGAGGCGATCCACAGCCTGGCGGGCAAGCCGCATGTGATCGACATCCGCAACATGGGCCTGATCGGCGCGGTGGAGCTGCAGCCGATCCCGGGCGAGCCGACCAAGCGGGCGTTCAACGCGTTCCTGAAGGCCTATGAAAAGGGCATCCTGATCCGCACCACCGGCGACATCATCGCCATGTCGCCGCCGCTGATCATCTCCAAGCCGGAAATCGACACGTTGATCGGCACACTTGGCGAAGTGCTGGACTCGCTGGACTGAAACGCAAAAGGCGCGCGGGTGTGCCCGCGCGCCTTGAATTACTTGCCGGTCTTGGTCGAAACCGGCTTGTGCGGCGGGCGCGAAGCGCCTGCGGCCGCGCCGGGGCCCTTGTTGCTCTGGTTCTGCTTCGGCACCGGCGGTTGCTTGCTGGACATCGGGTTTCTCCTTGGGGATCGGCGCGGCGCCTGCCGCACCCCCTGCATATAAGGGTGTCACAAACGAAAACGGAGACGGCCGAAGCCGTCTCCGTTAAAATTCCTGTCCGGCCTGCCGCCTTGTTCAGGCAGCGCCGCCGGTGCGAAGCTTACGCCAGCGCCAGGTTCATTGCCGATTCGCGGCCGTCACGGCCGGATTCGATGTCGAAGGTCACAGCCTGGCCTTCGTCGAGCTGACGGATGCCCGCACGCTCGAGAGCCGAAACGTGCACGAACACGTCACGGTTGCCATTCGCCGGAGCGATGAAGCCGAAACCTTTGGTTGCATTGAACCACTTCACGGTGCCATTGGCCATCGTGATATCTCCTAGTATCTAGTGCGCCACCCGCAGAGTGCGGTGGCTTGGCTCAGTCACATCACAATCGAAAACTGAAGCCGTTAGGAGACAGAAGGTCGAAGAGATAGCGTTTCGCCTGACCTATATGACGGGTCCGGGCTGCGAATACAACCCCCCGCGGCAAGATACTCTCAGATACCGCCGCGGGCCAGGGTGCGGCGGACGTGGCGCACCCTCTTGTCCGCCAACCGGTTCCACGAGGCAAGGCGCAGTTCGGCCAGCGGGTGCCTCACGCGGTGCAGCGCCCGCCGCGCGCCGTTGCGCTGGTGGAGCGCGCGCAGATCCCCCGACAGGGCCGTATTGTCGAACAGGGCGATCAGGGTCTCTGGCTCGGCCCGCAGGCAAAGCGCCAGCGTCACGAAGCCCGAGAACGGGAAATAGAAGCCCAGATCATTCTGGCGCGACAGCGCGGTGAACAGCAGCCGCCGGGCGAAACCCATCGCGGCAAGATCGGCAAACGCATCGACGGCATGGGCCCAGCCGTCGATTCCATCTGCCTGATGCAGGGGCAGGCCCGCGAGGTCCGGCAGATCGGCGAGCGTCACCACCTTGGCCCCGACGGGTCCGAACACCTCTCGCGCCCGGCGCTGGACCATCGCATTGTCGCAGCAGACCAGCAGGCGCTGGCGGGCGACAAGCGGGCGAACGATGGCGAAGAAGGCTTCGAAATCGGTGCGGTAATCGGAGTGTCGGACGTGAAGCGCAACATAGCGGTCGCCGATCCCCAGCACGCGTCCCGCCACGGCCTCGGCGACATCGGGGGCAAATGCGACATGGCGCAGGAACCGCAGCGAAGTCATGTTTCCCCCGCATTCCTGATAGACCAGCAGCGCATCGGGATGATCGATGGCAAAGTCGAAGCTGTGTGTCCCCACGGGAAGGTCGAGCGCGGGATCATTCGTCAGCCCGCAGGCGGCGAGGGTTTCGGGCGTCGCGTCGCGGACCGGGCAGCCAAAATCGCTTCGTGGCACGAAAAGCCGTGAAAACGCGACACGCAGCCCTGACAGCGACAGGTCCACGAGCAGCTGCCGGCCATGTCGCGCGGCATAGCCCCGGGCTTTCTCAAGCTGAACCAGCGTATCGTTCATTCCACCCAGAGGCCGCACCAGAAGGTAGCGCGGAATTTCGGGCGATGCAGAAGGCGCGGACGGATCGGGCATGTGCAGCAATACCTGGATGGGAAGGCTGAACCTCGATGCCGGTCACCGCAGATGAAGTCAATTGGCTCCGGAAAGGGCCTGGTAGTGCCAACTGTGGAAGGGGTGCCGCGCGCCTGCCCCGGGTCCAATCCGTAACGTCCCTTGAACGCTCATTTTCATGGCGCGGACCTGCGGGCAATTGTCCATGCGCGCGCCCCGGCAGAGATTGGCGTTGATTGTGCGAAGCGGCTGTGTAGCGTGAAACCTGACCGGATGGTCAGACACGGGAATCGTCCGGAAGACACCAGAACAAGACTGTGGGCCAGGCCCTTGAGGCAACGGGCAGAGACCCGGATGGCCCCGCAGCAGGGAGAACATCGATGCCGGCACCAGCAGAGAACCTGCGGATCGACCCCGCGCGGCTGTGGGACAGCCTGATGGAGATGGCCGAGATCGGCCCCGGCATTGCGGGGGGCAACAACCGCCAGACCCTGACCGATGCCGATGCCGAGGGGCGCAAGCTGTTCGCCCGCTGGTGCGAGGCGGCGGGGCTGACGATGGGCGTCGACGAGATGGGCACGATGTTCGCCGCCCGCCCCGGCACCGACCCCGAGGCGCTGCCGGTCTATGTGGGCAGCCATCTCGATACCCAGCCGACGGGCGGCAAGTATGACGGGGTGCTGGGGGTTCTGGGCGCGCTGGAAGTGGTGCGGACCATGAACGACCTTGGCATTCAGACCCGGCACCCGGTGGTGGTGACCAACTGGACCAATGAGGAAGGCGCACGCTTTGCCCCGGCGATGCTCGCCTCGGGTGTCTTCGCGGGCGTGCATTCGCTGGACTATGCTTACGCGCGCCGCGATCCCGAGGGCAAGAGCTTTGGCGAGGAACTGGCGCGCATCGGCTGGAAGGGCGAGGAGCCGGTCGGCGCCCGCAAGATGCACGCCTATTACGAGCTGCATATCGAACAGGGCCCGATCCTCGAGGCGGAGGGCCGCGACATCGGCGTGGTGACGCATTGCCAGGGGCTGTGGTGGCTGGAATTCACGCTCACGGGCCGCGCCGCGCATACCGGTTCGACGCCGATGGGCCTGCGGGTGAATGCCGGGCTCGCCATGGCGCGGATCATCGAGATGGTGCAGCGCGTGGCGATGGATGCGCAGCCGGGCGCGGTGGGCGGCGTCGGCCAGGTGCAGTTCAGCCCCAACAGCCGCAACGTGCTGCCGGGGACCGCGGTGTTCACCGTGGATATCCGCAGCCCCGATCAGGCGAAGCTGGACGCGATGCGCGCCGATATCGAGGCGGGCGCGGCGACGATCTGCAAGGGGCTCGGCGTGGGCCTGGCGGTCGAGGCGGTCGGCCATTTCGACCCGGTGACCTTCGCGCCCGAACTGGTGGCGAACGTGCGCGCCGCGGCGGAGAGGCTGGGCTACAGCCACATGGACCTGATCTCGGGCGCCGGCCACGATGCCTGCTGGGCCGCGAAGGTGGCGCCTGCGACGATGGTGATGTGCCCCTGCGTCGGCGGGCTGAGCCATAACGAGGCCGAGGAGATTTCGCAGGACTGGGCCGCGAAGGCGACGGATGTGCTGCTGCATGCGGTGCTGGAGACGGCGGGGGTGGAGGGGTGAGTGACGAACGCCGTCAAATGGAAAAGCTCCGCCTATTCGTTTGGTGGCGGTTCTTGACGACGGGTCGTGGGTTTCGGTTCCTTGACCATCCGTGATTCCCCCTTTGGAGACTGAAGCAATGTGCGAACAGGCTAATCGGCTGGAGTTGATCAAGGAAGCTTATAGATTGAGCGAGATGCGACTTGCAGGCGAAGCACAGGCCGCGTCTGTCTCCGACCAGCGGGCCGCGACCTTCTGCGCCGGGGCGTTGGCCGTCGCAGGGCTCTTGACGGGGCTCTTCGACCCGGCCACGCCAAATTATGGCCTGCTGATCTCTGCAACTCTCCTTCTGATTGCAACGGTCGTGGCAGGCTACGCGCTTCGTCCGAGGGATTTCTACTTTCCCGGCGCCGCTTACAGCGACTTCGCCGAGGACATTTCGGGAAATGTGGCAGTCTCCAAAGTTCTTTCCCAGATGGGTGACTTCAACGACACCCATTCCCACAGCAACGCCAAAGTGCTGCACGATAACGCTAAACTGACATCAATTGCCTTTGGTCTCGCGATGATTGCGTTGCTGATCGCCATCATCACGCAATGGATCGTCTAAATCCCGGCCAGGAGTCCACAACCATGTCCACACTCATCGCAAACGGCACCGTCGTCACCGCCGACCTCACCTACAAGGCCGATGTGCTGATCGAGGACGGGCAGATCATCGCCATCGGCCATGGGCTGAAGGGGGACGAGGTGCTCGACGCCACCGGCTGCTATGTGATGCCCGGGGGGATCGACCCGCATACGCATCTGGAAATGCCGTTCATGGGCACCTATTCGGCCGATGACTTTGACTCTGGCACTCGGGCGGCGCTGGCGGGGGGGACCACGATGGTGGTGGATTTCGCCCTGCCCTCGCCCGGGCAAGGCCTGCTCGATGCGCTGCAGATGTGGGACAACAAGTCCACCCGCGCGCATTGCGACTACAGCTTCCACATGGCGGTGACCTGGTGGGGTGAGCAGGTCTTTGATGAGATGCAGGCGGTGACGGAGCGGGGGATCAACACCTTCAAGCACTTCATGGCCTACAAGGGCGCGCTGATGGTGAATGATGACGAGCTGTTTGCCAGCTTCCGCCGCTGCGCCGATCTGGGGGCAATCCCGATGGTCCATGCCGAGAATGGCGATGTGGTGGCAGAGCTGTCGGCGCGGCTGCTGGCCGAGGGCAATACAGGGCCCGAGGCGCATGCCTATAGTCGCCCGCCGCAGGTGGAGGGCGAGGCGACCAACCGCGCGATCATGATTGCCGACATGGCCGGAGTGCCGCTTTATGTGGTGCATACCAGCTGCGAGGACAGCCATGAGGCGATCCGGCGGGCGCGGATGGCGGGCAAGCGGGTCTGGGGCGAGCCGCTGATCCAGCACCTGACGCTGGATGAGGGTGAGTATTTCAACGCCGACTGGGACCATGCCGCCCGCCGGGTGATGAGCCCGCCGTTTCGCGACAAGCGCCATCAGGATTCGCTCTGGGCCGGCCTCTCCAGCGGCAGCCTGTCGGTGGTGGCGACGGATCATTGCGCCTTCACCACCGCGCAGAAGCGCTTCGGGGTGGGCAACTTCACCCAGATCCCGAATGGCACCGGCGGACTCGAGGACCGGCTGCCGATGCTGTGGACGGCGGGGGTGAACACGGGCCGCATCACCATGAACGAGTTCGTCGCCGTCACCTCGACCAATATCGCCAAGATCCTGAACATCTATCCGAAGAAGGGCGCGGTTCTGGTCGGGGCCGATGCCGATCTGGTGGTCTGGGATCCGGAGGCGGAGAAGGTTATCACTGCGGCCCGCCAGCAATCGGCCATTGATTACAACGTGTTCGAGGGGAAGAGAGTGAAGGGTCTGCCGCGCTTCACCCTCAGCCGCGGGCATGTGGCGGTGACCGAAGGCGCGATGAGCTCGCGGGAGGGCCACGGCAAGTTCGTCGCCCGCCCGCCGATGGGCCCGGTGTCGCAGGCGCTGTCGGCGTGGAAGGAGCTGACCGCCCCGCGCCCGGTGCAGCGCAGCGGCATTCCGGCGAGCGGGGTGTAGGACATGAAGGTAGCCCTGATCACCGCCGGCGGGTCCGGCATGGGTGCGGCAGCAGCGCGGCGGCTGGCGGCGGACGGGTTTGCGGTTGGTATCCTCTCCTCCTCGGGCAAGGGCGAGGCGCTGGCGGAGGAGCTGGGGGGCCTTGGCGTCACCGGGTCGAACCGCGAGCCGGCGGACCTCAAGCGCCTCGTGGACGGCGCCATCGACCTCTGGGGGCGGATCGACGTGCTGGTCAACTCGGCGGGGCATGGGCCGCGGGGGCCGGTGGCGACGCTCACCGATGAGGACTGGCAGCTGGGGATGGAGACCTACCTGCTGAACGTCATCCGCGCGGTGCGGCTGGTGACGCCGGTGATGCAGGCGCAGGGATCGGGGACCATCGTCAACATCTCCTCGGCCTGGGTGTTCGAGCCGGCCGACATGTTCCCGACCTCGGCCGTGTTCCGGGCGGGGCTGGCGACCTACAGCAAGCTCTATGCCGATCAGCATGCCGCGGAGGGCATCCGCATCAACAACGTGCTGCCGGGCTGGATCGACAGCCTGCCGCAACTGGATGCCCGTGCGGCCTCGGTGCCGATGAAGCGCTATGGCACCGAGGAGGAGATTGCCGCGACGGTGGCGTTCCTGTGCTCGGACGGTGCGGGCTACATCACCGGGCAGAATATCCGCGTCGATGGCGGCCTGATGCGGGGGGTGTGAGGGTGAAATTTCACGGACTTTCCGCCTTCCCGATCACGCCGATGGACGGGCGCGGGCGTGTCGATGCGCCGGCGCTGGTGCGGCTGGTGGGCGACCTTGCCGCGGCGGGGGTGCAGTCGATTGGCCTTCTGGGCAGCACTGGCAGCTATGCTTACCTCCCCCGCCACACCCGCGCAGAAGTGACGGCGCTGGCGGTGGAGGCGGCGGGCGGTGTGCCAGTCGTCGTCGGCATCGGCGCGCCGGGGCTGGGGATGGTGCTGGACCATGCCCGCGATGCGGCGGAAGCGGGCGCCGCGGCGCTGCTGCTGGCGCCGGTCAGCTATCAGCCGCTGCGCGAGGAGGAGGTGTTCACGCTCTACCGCATCGTCGCGGAGGAGGCGGGGCTGCCAGTGGTGCTCTACAACAACCCCGGCACCACCGGGGTGACCTTCTCACCGGACCTGATCGCGCGGATCGGGGCGCTGCCGAATGTCGTGGCGGTGAAGATGCCGCCGAGTGCCACGCCCGCCGCCGAGATCCCGGCGCTGCGGGCGGCACTCCCCGCCGATGTGACGCTGGGATATAGCGGCGATGCCAAATTCGCGGGCGCCCTTGCGGCGGGGGCCGAGGCGTGGTTTTCCGTGCTCGGCGGCCTGTTCCCGAAGCCCTGCCTGGCGATGCTGGCGGCGGATGCGGAGGGGCTCGCGGCGCTCGATGCGCGGCTGGCGCCGGTCTGGGAGGTGTTCGGGCGGCTGACCAGCTACCGGGTGATCCATGCCGCGGCGGGGATCATGGGCTATGGCGCCCCGGTGCCGCCGCTGCCGGTGCTGCCCTTGCAGGGCGAAGAATTGGCCGCTGTCGAAGCGGCCCTGACACAGGCGGGACTGCTGGAATGACCGTGATCGAGGCCCGCAATGTCGGCCTGACCTTTGCCACCAATGATGGCCCCGTCCATGCGCTGAAGGATGTGAACCTTTCCATCGGCAAGGGCGAGTTCGTCAGCTTCATCGGCCCTTCGGGCTGCGGCAAGACCACCTTCCTGCGCGCCATCGCGGCGCTGGAGCATCCGACCGAAGGCACCCTCACCGTCAACGGCATGAGCCCCGATGCGGCGCGGCAGGCCCGCGCCTATGGCTATGTGTTCCAGGCGGCGGGCCTCTATCCTTGGCGCACCATCGCCGGCAACGTGCGCCTGCCGCTGGAGATCATGGGCTTTTCCAAGGCCGAGCAGGCGGAACGGGTGGAGCGGGTTCTGGCGCTGGTGGACCTTGAGGGGTTCGGCAAGAAATTCCCTTGGCAGCTGTCGGGCGGGATGCAGCAGCGCGCCAGCATCGCCCGGGCGCTGGCCTTCGACGCCGATATCTTGCTGATGGACGAGCCCTTCGGCGCGCTGGACGAGATCGTGCGCGACCGGCTGAACGAGGAGCTGCTGGCGCTGTGGGCGCGCACCGGCAAGACCATCGGCTTCGTCACCCATTCGATCCCCGAGGCGGTGTATCTGTCCACCAAGATCGTGGTGATGAGCCCCCGCCCCGGCCGCATCACCGACGTGATCGACAGCCCCCTGCCGCGCGAACGCCCGCTGGAGATCCGCGACACGCCGGAGTTCATCGCCATTGCGCATAGGGTGCGGGAAGGGCTGCGGGCGGGGCATGGCTATGAGGTTTAGGCGCGCCGTGCTGCCGGTCCTGACCGTGCTGCTGGCAATCCTCGCGCTCTGGTACGCCGGCGCCGTGCTGATGAACGCGCAATGGGCCCGCGATCAGGCGGCGCGGGCGGGGGTGGAGATCGGGGTTGCCGAGATCCTGCGGGACACCATGAGCCAGGAGCGCCCGGTGCTGCCCGCCCCGCATCAGGTGGCCGCCGAGTTCGGCAAGACGGTGTTCGGCACCAAGGTGACGTCGAAGCGCAGCCTGGTCTGGCATGGCTGGGTGACGCTGTCGGCGACGGCGGTGGGGTTCGCCCTGGGGTCGGCGGCAGGCATCCTGCTTGCCATCGGTATCGTGCACAGCCGGGCGATGGACCTCAGCGTGATGCCCTGGGCGATTGCCAGCCAGACCATCCCGATCCTGGCGATTGCGCCGATGGTGATCGTGGTGCTGTCCTCGATGGGGGTGACCGGGCTGCTCCCGAAAGCGATCATCTCGGCCTGGCTGTCGTTCTTTCCGGTGGTGGTGGGCATGGTCAAGGGGCTGCGCGCCCCCGATGCGATGCAACTGGACCAGCTGAAGACATGGGGCGCGAGCAAGGGCCAGACCTTCTGGAAGCTGCGGCTGCCGGCCTCGATGCCCTACCTTTTCGCCTCGCTGAAGGTCTCGGTCGCGGCGAGCCTGGTGGGGGCCATCGTCGGTGAGCTGCCGGCGGGGGCGACGGCGGGGCTGGGGGCGCGGCTGCTGTCGGGCAGCTATTATGGGCAGACGGTGATGATCTGGGCGGCGCTGTTCGCCGCGGCGCTGCTGGCGGCGGCGTTGGTTGGGCTGATCGCGGCGATCGAGCGGGTGGTGCTGCGGCGGATGGGGATGGCGCGATGATCTGGCTGTGGGGATCCCTGGCGCTCTGGGCCGCGGCGACCGCGCTGAACGTGGCGCTGGCGGGGTCGTCGCTGGCGCGCAGCCGCGCGGTCAGGCTGCTGATCCCGGCGCTGTTTGGCGTCACGCTCTTGGTGCTGTGGGAGGGTGTGGTGCGCGGGCTGGACGTGAGCCCGGTGATCCTGCCGCCGCCCTCCGCCATCGGCGCGCGGATCGCGGGCGACCTGCCGCTGCTGTGGACGGATTTCGTGCAGACGATCCTGAAGGGCGCCCTGCCCGGCTATGCCATCGGCTGCGGGGCCGCCGTGCTCACCGCGATCCTGATCGACCGCTCGCCCTTCCTGCAACGCGGGCTGCTGCCGGTGGGCAATTTCGTCGCCGCCCTGCCGGTGGTGGGCATCGCGCCGATCCTGGTGATGTGGTTCGGCTTCGACTGGCAGTCCAAGGCCGCGGTCGTGGTGGTGATGGTGTTCTTCCCGGTGCTGGTGAACATGGTCGCGGGCCTTGCGGCCACCGACCGGATGCAGCGCGACCTGATGGCGACATGGTCGGCGGGGTATTGGCAGAGCCTGGTCAAGCTGCGCCTGCCCGCCGCCTTGCCGTTCCTGTTCAACGGGCTGAAGATCGCCACCACGCTGGCGCTGATCGGCGCCATCGTTGCCGAGTTTTTCGGCAGCCCGACCCGCGGCATGGGCTTTCGCATCTCGACCGCGGTCGGCCAGCTTGCGCTGGATCTGGTCTGGGCCGAGATTGCGGTGGCGGCCCTCGCCGGCTCTGCCTTCTACGGGCTGGTGGCGCTGATCGAGCGGGGGCTGACCTTCTGGCATCCCTCGCAGCGGGCGCGGGTGTAACGTGACAAGACCGATGGCCCGGACCAAGAAGCCGGGCCGCATTCCAACGGAGGTGAGACGATGAAAAGACTGATGACAACGGCGCTGTTTGCCGGGTTTGCGGCGAGCGCGGCGCAGGCCGAGGATGTGACGCTGCAGCTCAAATGGGTCACGCAGGCGCAGTTCGCGGGCTATTACGTGGCGCAGGAGAAGGGCTTTTACGAGGAAGAGGGCCTGACCGTCACCATCAAGCCGGGCGGGCCGGACATCGCCCCGACGCAGGTGATTGCGGGGGGCGGCGCCGATGTGGTGGTGGACTGGATGCCCTCGGCGCTGGCCGCGCGCGAAAAGGGCCTGCCGCTGGTCAACATCGCGCAGCCGTTCAAATCCTCGGGCATGATGCTGACCTGCCTGAAGGAAACCGGCGTCACCGGCCCGGAGGACTTCAAGGGCAAGACCCTTGGCGTGTGGTTCTATGGCAACGAATACCCGTTCCTGAGCTGGATGGCGACGCTGGGGATCCCGACGACGGGGGGCGCCGACGGGGTCGAGGTGCTCAAGCAGGGCTTCAACGTCGATCCGCTGCTGCAAAAGCAGGCGGCCTGTATCTCGACGATGACCTATAACGAATACTGGCAGGTCATCGACGCCGGCATTGCCGAGAGCGACCTTGTGACCTTCAAGTATGAGGATCAGGGCGTCGCCACGCTGGAAGACGGGCTCTATGTGCTGGAAGAGAACCTCGCCGATCCGGCCTTCGAGGAGAAGATGGTCAAGTTCGTCCGGGCCAGCATGAAGGGCTGGAAATATGCCGAGGAGAATCCGGACGAGGCGGCGATGATCGTGCTGGATAACGACGAGACCGGCGCGCAGACCGAAAGCCACCAGAAGCGGATGATGGCCGAGGTGGCGAAGCTGACGGCAGGATCGACTGGCGCACTGGACGTGGCGGATTACGAGCGGACGGTGGCGACGCTGCTGGCGGGCGGGTCGGACCCGGTGATTTCGGCGGCGCCCGAGGGGGCCTATACGCTGGCGATCACGGATAAGGCGCTGCAGTAAGCTTCGTTTGGCGGGACGCGGACCGGCCCGGGGTGATCCCCGGGCCGGTTTGCGTTGCGGTTGACGCGGGTCAAGGCGGGGCGCGCGGGGATGTGGGATAATTGCCGAAGTTGCGCAGGCAATGCCGCCCGTGCGCCGAAGGAAGGGAACCGACGATGACTGCTGCCGTGAAACCTCACTCCGACCCGCGCCGCGGCGCGCTGATGATGCTGATGCTGGCGATTGGCCTGCTGGCCTTGGCCGGCTGTGCCGCGCCTGTGGCGGAATGCGAAGCCGGTGTTGCGGATATTGCCCGCAGTGCGGATGCAATGCCGCCCTGCTGAGGGCCGTGCCATGTAATCGGGCGGGAAAAGGCGAGGCACTGCCTCGCCCCCGCCCGCAGCGGGACGGTTCACCCGGAGCCACCGGCAGCATGAGACCGTATGAGGGCAGCGCCCGACCTGGCGGGCGAGAAGCGCCCGCCAGG